>Ga0074045_10000328_pt1 | contig 46570 bp, 45 predicted proteins | sample BogForMeECP23OM2_FD_94442 | JGI IMG/M metagenome (GOLD analysis project Ga0074045, IMG submission 94442) | Bog forest soil microbial communities from Calvert Island, British Columbia, Canada - Bog Forest MetaG ECP23OM2 | ecosystem: Environmental > Terrestrial > Soil > Wetlands ...
GATGTGTGGGCCGAGGAATACCGCAGTCTCGGCGGCCTTCCCTATATCAACTATGTGCAGATTTTCGAGAATCGGGGCGCCATGATGGGAAGCAGCAACTCCCATCCCCACGGCCAGATCTGGGCCACGCAAACTTTGCCCAACGAACCCCGCAAAGAGCAGGAGTCTTTCACAGATTACCTCCGCCAACGCCGCAGTTGTCTCCTCTGTGACTACTACGCCCTGGAATTGATCGCGAAAGATCGAATCGTCTGCCAGAATGATTCTTATCTCGCGGTCGTCCCCTTCTGGGCAACCTGGCCCTTTGAAACTTTGCTGTTGAGCAAGCGTCACTTCGCCGATATCGCCGCCCTCGATGGCGTCGAACGCTCTGCCCTGGCGGACATCCTCAAACGCCTCACCACTCGCTACGACAACTTGTTTCAGGTTTCTTTCCCTTATTCCATGGGCTTTCATCAGCGCCCGACAGACGGCGCAGAACACCCGGAGTGGCACTTTCATGGGCATTTTTTCCCGCCCCTGCTGCGCTCCGCCACGGTGCGAAAATTCATGGTGGGTTTTGAGCTCCTGGCATCCCCCCAGCGCGACATGACTCCCGAACTCGCCGCCCAGAGATTGCGAGACTTGCCGGAGCAACATTACTGACCATATTACTGACGATCGATAGGACTACTGGAGAACCGCGAATGATGAGACGCCGTGACTTCCTCCGTAACACTGTGGCTGGCGCCGGCGCGCTTCTCTTCAGCCGCTGCCCGTCGCCCTTCGCCGCCGGAGAAATTTCGCCCACCGCCGACTCCCGCATCGAGGTTTTGCTGAACGAGCCCTTGGGCATCATCTCCCCCAACATCTACGGACATTTCACCGAGAATCTGAGCGGCGTTATCTACGACGGGGTCTGGGTCGGCGCGGACTCCAAAATCCCCAACCTGAATGGCATCCGCAAAGAACTCGTCGATGAAATGAAAAAGATCAAGCCGCCCGTAGTTCGTTTTCCCGGTGGCTGCTTCGCCGATGGTTACGATTGGCGTGATGGCGTAGGACCCGCGGAAAAGCGCCCCCGGCGCACCAACTTCTGGGCCGAATGGGAAACCAGCGCCGCCCCCGCCAGCCATCGTTACGATCCCAACCACTTCGGCACCAATGAATTCGTTCAATTCTGCAGGTTGATAGGAAGCCAGCCTTATCTTGCGGCCAATGTGCGCAGTCTTCCCGCCGAAGAGTTTTATCGCTGGATCGAATACTGCAATTCGCCCGCCGGAAGCACCACCCTGGCCGACCTGCGGTCGCAGGCCGGCTACCCCGATCCCTTCAACGTTCGTTTCTGGGGAGTGGGCAACGAATCCTGGGGCTGCGGCGGAAATTTCACCCCCCAGGAGTATGCCACCGAATTCCGCCGATACACCACCTGGGTCCCTCTCTACAAACAGGAAATGGCCTTCATCGGCTCGGGCCCCAACTCGGATGATTGGAACTGGACGCGCGGGTTCTTCGAAGAAATCGTCCGCAAGGGAAAAGATCAGCTGCGCAACCTCTACGGCTGGGCGCTGCATTACTACTCCTGGAATCTCAGCCGCGGCCGCACCCAGGACTGGGAAAAAGGTAAAGGCGATGCCCTGAACTTCGACAGCGTTGACTGGTACGAATTGCTCCGCGAAGGCGATCGCATGGAATCTCTGATCAACGGTCACTGGCAGATCATGGGAGAACTCGACCCCGAACACTCGGTCAAACTTGTTATCGACGAGTGGGGTCCCTGGTATCGCCCCGGCAGCGAACAAACTCCCGGAGACCAGTTGGAACAAACCCCCACCCTGCGCGACGCCGTATTCAGCGGCATGACGCTCGATACCTTCAACCGCCATCCGGAAAAAATCACCCTCGCCGCCTGCGCTCAACTCATCAATTGTCTGAACAGCCTCTACCTCGCGCACGAAGATAAATTTTGCGTGACTCCGGTCGGTCATGTGTTTGAGATGTACGCCGCCCACCAGGGCGGCCAGGCCGTGCGCACCATCTTTTCAGCGCCCACCGTCACCTACGAAAGAGACGGCAAGCCCGCTTCTTTCTGGGGGCTGAAGGGCTCCGCTTCATTGCGCGAGAAAACTCTGGTGCTCACCCTGGTCAATCCTCATGTCAGCGAAGCCAGGTTGACGGAGATCGGGGTTCGAGGCGCGACCCTGCAATCGGGCACGGCCACTACGCTCACCAACCCGGATATCCATGCCCACAACTCGCTCGCCGCAGGAAGCGTCGTCAGCCCTCAGTCTCGAAACCTGGAAATCAAAGGCAAGTTGTTGACCTGCACGATCCCGCCGGCGTCGGTGACGAAGCTAACGCTCGCGTTGACGTAGGCAAAGGCGGTTACACAGCCCCTTACGTTGCAGTATGTCGCTGGACGCGATAACATTAAAACCGCGATGCGCTACGTCGCATCGATCACAGCTCTTTGATAGTGGGTCAGGTTGAGTCGGTTTTGAAAGGGCGCGGCCTCAGCCGCGCCGTAAGTGCTGACTCACTACTCAGGTTTTTGCCAAGTGCGGAAGTGGTGGAACTGGCAGACACACCATCTTGAGGGGGTGGCGCCGAAAGGCGTGGGGGTTCAAATCCCCCCTTCCGCACCAATTTTAATGCTTCAGATTGAACGGTTTATGCTCAGTCCCGGTTCTGGCCGGGCACTTGCCGACCCTAAGCAGTTTCTCTACGCGCCTTCTCCATTGCCAGCCCAGCGTTCACTGGCCGCTGCGGCAACGCCACCAACGCGATTCCCCGCTTGCCGTCCTGCGTTAGGGTCCAATCCGCGGCGCACCGATCGCACAGCCAATAACGTTCCACGCGCCGCGCGGGTTTTCTCACGCTCCGGAACGGAAGCGCGCTGAATTCATCGGGCTCCGCCCCACCCTCACTCTCCACTAGGAACAGCTTACCCTCCCGCAGCCGGAGAAAGGGCTTGCGGCATTGCGGATTGGCACAGTGGCTAAGCATCCGGTAGCCTCCGTCCTGTTTTGACTTTAAGAGGAACTGATGCGGAAGGAAAGGTCGATGGTCACACCCACGGCTCGACTTTCTGTGGAAAACTGCACTTTAACAGGGATCCAGTTGGTGTCCCGCCTGCTGCTGAAGCTGAAGAAGATACAACTAAGCTTCCAGCCGCTGCAAAGTTTGGCTCTAATGCAAGTTGGCTCTCAGTGCACCAGCACTCCCGTAACCGCCGCCACCACCCCCACGACGCCCAGCACGATTCCCAGGTGCCAGAAAATTCTCCGTCCGGAAAGCAGCGTGATCGAGGTTATGACCAGGGCGATCTCCAAAAAAACCTCCGCCAGGTCGTAGCGGTCGGCGCGATTTTGCTCGGAAGCGACCTCATGCTCCAACTCGCGCGCCTTCTCTTCAATCTCTTTCTTCTCTTCTTTGTAACGCTCGCCCTCCTGAGCGTACTTCTCGCGGAACTTATCCATCGTCTCCGCGTCTTTGCTGGTGACTACGGCGCCCAGGTCGCTGACCAGCACGTCCTCGTGCTCACGAATATTTTTCGCCTGATAATAGGCCCACTGATCGGAGGCCAATGCCTGCTTCACCACTTCCTCGGTGTGCGCCCGGTGTCCCAGCAAAGAGACCACGGCCACGAACACCGCCAGTACGGCCATGGAAAGCGATACCGCCGCCAGCGATTTGTCCTCTCTGGCCTTTTCTGCTCGTTCTCGTAACTCTTCAGCTTCGTCTGGCATTGTTCCATCCTCAAAACCGCATCGCAGACCTCGACCGGTCTGCGTTTAGCAAATCAGGATAGTACACGTGATCGAAGAACTCTGGCAATCGAGCCCCCCGGGCGCTTAGTGGTACAGTTTGAGTCCGTTTTGATCAGCTTGACTCTGCTTTGATCAGTTTGACTCTGCTTTGAAAGGGCGCGGCTTCAGCCGCGCCGTAAGTGCCTCAAGCCAATCGCGGCTTTAGCCGCTGCGGGGATGTGTTTTTCAAACTGATCCCCCTCGGGCGAGCCTCATCGCCGCCCTCTCTACTCCCCCATGACTTTCACAATTACTCGCTTGTCGCGCTGCCCATCGAATTCCGCATAAAAAATTCGCTGCCACGTTCCCAGGTCGAGCCTGCCCGCGGTGACCGGCACGATCACTTCGTGATGAATCAGCAAAGCCTTCAGGTGCGAATCCCCATTGTCTTCGCCGGTTTCATGATGCTTGTAGTTCTTGCGAAACGGGGCCAGATGCTCCAGCCACTGGTCGATATCCTCGATCAATCCGCTTTCGTTGTCGTTGACGTAGATTCCCGCCGTGATGTGCATCGCAGAAACCAAAACCATCCCCTCTTTGACTCCACTCTTTTGTACCGCCTCTTCCACCTGCGGCGTGATGTGCACGTAGGCGCGATGAGTCTTGGTGTGAAACTTCAAGTATTCAGTCAGAACTTTCATGGGCCGAAACTCCTGCAGAAAGGCTTGTCCGGGCTACAACTTATCTCATAAATCGGGATCGGGAAGGGCACGGCTTACAGCCGTGCCGCCCGGAGCCAGCAAAAACGCGGGCTTTAGCCCCTGAGGGAATCAAGCAGTCTACTCCTTCGATTCCTTATGAGATGGCTTCTAGCCTCCGCACTCTAGCCTCCGCACTTTCGGACGAATCCTTCCGTTACTCCGTATGGCACTTGAGTATTGCAGAAAAGTCTCCCCGCCTGCTGCATACTCGAAATGTTCCAGGAGGTTGCTGTGTTGTTCCGGCTTGATTACTTGTCGTGCATCCTTACGGTCGTTTCGACCGTCCTGTTGGGAAAGCGTTGCTGGGAAGGCTGGATACTGGCGGGAGTCAATAGCGCCGTCGTCTGCGTCATCGGATTCCGCACCGCGCAATTCGGCTTCATTCCAGCCAACGTCTTCTGCATCGCTCTTTACGCCATCAATCTCCGCTCCTGGCGCAAGCCAGAGGCTCACTGATCAGAGGGGTATTGTCTGCAGGCAACCTCAAAAGCCCCCAAAGATACCCGCTCGGGCGCTCTGTTTTGCTCGGGTGCCCTGTTTTGAAAGGGCGCGGCTTTCAGCCGCGCCGTGAGAGGTTGAAAATAACTCCGGCTTTAGCCGCCGAGGCAACACCCGTGTAGGAAGGACTTTTCGCAACCCTCGGAGTCAAACCTCGCGAACGCGATGCGGATTAGCGTTTTCACCCGCTTGATGAAGTAGATTCATCGATGGTGCACCGATGCTGTGCAAACTGAAGTTTCAGCTCTTCCACAGCTCCGCCTACGCGCTTCAATACTTCGAGAGAAACCTTGAATTCGCGATTGCACGCAGTGCACACTGCGATCGCTGGAGTAGTTCCCAACCACTTCAGCACACGAAGATTGCGTTTCGCCATAAAGCAATCTTATCCCGCACCCGTGTGGGAAGAGGAAATCCGATTCAATCGCTCTGTCATCCTGAAGGCCGCGTTCTTTGCGGGCTGAAGGAGCGCGAAGGGCACCACCTCGAGTCGTGCCGCTCGAAGTCGCGAAGAGCGCCTAACAAAACCTCCACCCCGCCAGCTTAGTTCCGCTCATTGCAGCGTCGCGCACTCCGCCTTCGCCTGCTGCAGGATGAAGATGAAGATGTCGGGATCGGCGTCTTCGAGAGGACAAGGAGTAGCCAGTGAGCGCCTTAAGGTGCCTCGAAGTCGAGGGCATAGACTTCCTGTGTACCGATATCACGCATAAGAAGAGGAGAGCCATCAGGAGTGAGGCCGCTCCAGGATATCCAGGGAGTAACGACTCGGCGAAAGTCTTTCAAGCTGGCTACGCGTTCCAGTTTGTGGTCAGCTAGGCGCACGCGATAGATTGCGGGGTCTGTGCTGGAACCGGTGTCGAAATACACAGACTTGCCATCGCTAGACCACTGCGTGAAACCGATGTTGGCACTGGCCAGTTCTGACCAGTTTCGGGCCGCAAAGTCAAATAGCATTAAGTGCTGGCCGTCCTGAGAAGCGCCGACCAGGTAGCGCCCGTCCGGAGAAAGAGCCGGCCAGAAGATCTGCGAAGAATCCGCGACAGTCGAGACCTTGGAAGTTTTCAAATCCAGGGAATAGACGGCTCGCTGCGTCATCCCAAATGGTCCGGCAGCGTCGTCGAAGAGGATGGAACTTCCGTCCGGACTCCAGTCAAGACGAACGAGAAGGTAGTGGGTCGCAGCCAGCTGCCGGGGAACTCCACCCGCTGCCGATACCAGATAGACGTGTACGTTTTTGCTAGGTGCAAGATCCAAGAACGCAATCTGTTTTGCGTCTGGAGACCAACGCGGCCCTTTGGCAAGAAGTGGGGCGGAAGTCAGTTGCATCTTTTCGCTGCCATCTACCCGGCTTCGCCAGAGTATTCCGTCAGGGGATGATACGTACGCGACCCACTGTCCATCACGGGAAAAACTAACCTCACCGGCTGAAATGCCCCCCAGGTAAGGAACGAACTGCCCAGACTTGGCGTCGTAGCGAACAAGCTCGGCACGGGGCTGCTCACCAATGACAAAGATTTTCTTGCCATCGGCGCTCGGCTGAGGCGAGTAAAAGGACAGGGGCCCCGAGGTCAGCGGCACTGGCTCATGGCTCACCTTATGCAGCGCGTCGGGTTTTTCCCGGATCGCCCAGATATCGCTTCTGCCGTTCCGTGTTGCCTGGAAGACAAAGTAGCTTCCGTCCGGGGTCCAGTTGCCGTTCGCTGCTGCAATGGCCCCGTTCCAGCCCGACAACAGACGATGAGGATTACTGCCATCAACCGAGACTTGCCAGAGGGAAATCGAGCTGGGGTCATTGACGGTCAAACGGATGACACGCCGATCGGGAGAGAGGCGCAGCCAGTAGGGAGCTCCGTTCGTAGATGCGAATTTGCGGGTGCTGCCAGCACTGCTGACCAGAATGAGGTCTAGGGCGTGGGGAACAAGCAGTTCGCCGCTCGGCAGCCAAAGAGAGTCTTCGCCGGTTAAATCGGTCAGGCGCCGGGGAGAGCCCCCCAGCACGGGCAAAGCCCACAGGGGCTGGTCGAGTTGGTAGCCAGTAAAGCTGCCGATCAACAGCTCTGACTTGTCGGGAGAAATGTTGTTTAGAGCGACGTTCGTAAAGGGTGTGGGGACGGGGACGGATTCGCCGCCTCCAGCGGAAACCTGAGAGATGACAAAACGGCCGCCGATGTTCTCCTGAAAGTACAGTCGTGGTCCGTCAGTCAGGACAATAGTCGCGACCTGGCCAAAGAAGTTCTTTTGCTGGCCGTCATGAGTAATCTGGTTGTAGCCCGTGATCCTCGGCGCCGGAAGGGTGGGGCGCAAAGCGTAAGCCAGCACCGCAACTGCAATTAGCACGGCAGCAGCAATGGAGGCCAGCAGGGCGCGGGAGGGACGCGACGCGTGGGCCACGGCGACCGTAGTAGGGGGTGTAGGAGTCGCAGAGTTGCTGAACCCAGACCCAGCGCCTGTGCGTCCGGATTCGATCTCGCGTTGCAAGCGCCTCAGATCCACCGACATATCGGCGGCATTTTGGTAGCGCAGCTTGCGGTCCTTTTCCAGGGCCTTGTTGATGATCTCCTCCAGCTTGTCGGGGAGGGCAGGATTCAGGCGAACCGGCGCCACCGGAGCGCGGTTGAGGATGGCATCGAACACCTTCGCCGAAGTACTGCCGGAGAACGCCGGGACTCCGGTTGCCATCTCGTACAACACCGCCCCGAAGGAGAAAAGGTCGGTGCGTGCATCGAGTTCCTCGCCAGACGCCTGCTCGGGTGACATGTATGCGATGGTGCCGACAGCCGTTCCCGGGCTGGTCAGGTGGATTTCGCTCATCACCGTGGGCGCTGCACCCAGCGATGCCGCGGAACTGTGCGTCTCGGAAGTCACCTTCGCCAGTCCGAAGTCGAGAATCTTAGCGTGTCCGCGCCCGGTGATGAAAATGTTTCCGGGCTTGATGTCGCGATGAGTAATTCCTTTGGCGTGTGCCGCGTCGAGTCCCTCAGCAATTTCGATCGCCTCCGCCAGGAGTCGGTCGGTGGGCAGTGGTCTGCCCAGGATGCAATCGCGCAGCGTTTTACCTTCCAGCAACTCCATCACAATGAAGTACTGGCCGTCATGCTGACCGATCTCGTAAATGGTACAGATATTGGGATGATTCAAAGCGGAAGCAGATCGTGCTTCGCGCCGAAAACGTTCCAGTGCTTGTGGGTCTTGCGCCAGATCGTCCGGCAGGAATTTCAGCGCGACGAACCGGCCCAAGTCTGTATCCTCGGCTCTATAAACGACACCCATCCCGCCTTCGCCGAGCTTTTCGACGATGCGGTAGTGCGAGATGGTTTGACCGATCAAAAAGGCCGCTCTTCTGTTGCGCAATCATAGTAGGAGTCAAGCGGTGGCACGTCAATGAATTGCGGGCAATGCTAACTTCAACCCGCCGCCCAATCCGCTCGCAGGAACCGCCAGCAGATCACAGCGTTCTGGGACCTGCGACTTGGTCAGTAGTGAGTTTTGTTAGGCTCTCAAGGCGCACATTCATCTCTGGCCGTCAAATCTACTTTAGTAGGTATTGGATGTCCTCGAAAGTGGACATTTCTTCCACAGCCCATCCTCTTGAATCCATGGATGCGCCTTAACACGCATTCGATGAGTCAACAACTTAGCCCACAGAAATTTGTGATTTTGCAAACGTTCCGGTCGGAACATCCAGCACGATGTTTCCATCGTGGACTTGCAGGATACGCTCGCTACCGCATAGTCTCTTCAATCTCTGAAATCCAATCCGGCCGCTTCAAGACTTCCCGCGGCTTGGGACCGTCCGCCGCGCCCACAATCCCATCCTGTTCCATGAGATCGATGAGATGCGCCGCGCGCCCGTAACCAATCCGCAGCCGCCGCTGCAGCAGGGAAGTCGACGCCTTCCCAAACTCGATCACCAATTTCACCGCATCCTGATACAGAGGATCATCCTCGCCGCCCTCGGCTGATCCTTCAACCTCGCTGCCGCCGCTCCCGGCCTCGCGCTCTTCCCGCGGCGCTTCCAGAAATTGCTGCTGATACTCCGCCGAGCCTTGCTGCTTCCAGAACTCCACCACCGCCGCGATCTCTTTCTCCGTAACCAGCGGCGCATGCAGCCGATGCACCCGCGCCGAACCCGAAGGCAAGTAAAGCATGTCGCCCTTGCCCAGCAAGGCCTCAGCTCCGTTGGCATCGAGAATCGTTCGCGAATCGACCTTGGTAGCCACACGAAAAGAAATTCGCGCCGGAAAATTCGCCTTGATCAGCCCCGTAATCACATCCACCGACGGACGCTGCGTCGCCAGCACCAGGTGAATACCCACCGCGCGCGCCATCTGCGCCAGCCGCGTAATCGACTCCTCCACGTTGCTCGAATCGAGCATCATCAGGTCGGCGAGTTCATCAATGATGATCACGATGTAGGGAATCGGCTTATCGTCCGACTCTTCCTCAAACAAACTCGGAGTAGCGCTGTCGAACAGCCGGTTGTACTGATCGATATTGCGCACGCCCTTCGCCGCCAGCAACTTCAGCCGGCGCTCCATCTCGCGCACCGCATTGCGCAAAGCATTCGCCGCCAGCTTCGGCTCGGTGATGATCGGAGTGTAAAGATGCGGCACGCCCTCGTAGTTGCCCAACTCCAGCCGCTTCGGATCCACCAGAATCAGCCGCACCTGATCCGGCGTCGCCTTGTACAGAATCGACATGATGAACGCATTGATCGCCACGCTCTTGCCCGCGCCCGTCGATCCCGCAATCAGCAGGTGAGGCATACCCGCGAGATCGGCGACCACGATGCGCCCGTTGATATCTTTTCCCAGCGCCATCGTCAGCTTCGACTTCGAGCCCATGAACTCTTGGGACTCAATGTTCTCGCGCAGCCAGATGATCTCGCGCTCGCGGTTCGGCACCTGAATGCCCACCGTCGATTTCCCCGCCATGCGCTCGATCAAGATGCTCTCCGCCTTCAGCGCAAGGCAAAGATCGTCAGTGAGATTCGTGATGCGGCTGTATTTGATTCCGGCGTCCGGCTTGAACTCGAACGTAGTAACCACAGGGCCAGGATTGATCTGCGTGATCTGCCCATGCACTTCGAACTCGGCATACTTTTCGGTGAGCACCTGCGCCAGCAACTTCAATTCGTCGGCATCCACGGCTTGCTGCTCATCCGGACGCTGCAGCAGACTGCTGGACGGCAACTTGTATCCTCCCGCAATTCGCGGCAAAGTTGTTTTAGCCTTGTGATCGCTATCGGCGCGCTCCGTGACTTCCACATCCCCAGTCGTGCTGAGCGAAGTGTGAGAGCGCGAAGCGATCTCATGCGCACTCGAAGCATCCCTACCTTCCACACCGGCCTCAGCTAGCGATTCCGGCAGGATCCCGCCCGTCGCAGCCGAGTCGTCTACAACCTCGGGACCAAGCGTTCGCTCAATGCCGGTGCGCCGACCCTCCGGCGCTACCCGCGGCTGCACCGTAGGCTCGGCAGCGGCCGGGCGCGAAGGAATCAACTGCGTCTTCACCACCGGCTTCGAAATCCTTCGCTTCTCCAGTTCCTTCTGCTGCCTCCGCTTGGCCCGATCCTCCTGCCAATCCTGGTAACGGTTCCACAGCGCAGTCACAAACGCAAAACGCGTTGGCGCCCACAACCGAATCGCCGAAAATGAAAATGCGGTCGAGAGATAAAGCGCAACCGCCAGCACGCTCGCGCACACGATGTAGGCGCCCGTCAAATTCAAGTAGTGGATGAGCCCATCGCCCACCACGCGTCCCAGCAAGCCTTCAATCGGAATCGCGTTCAGCCAGCGAACATGCCCCGGCAAGAGGGCCAGCAGCGCGGGAATAAACACGACGAGCCAGGTTCCACCCAGGCTCTTCGCCAAGGGAGATTGAATCTTCCGCGACGCAAACCATCGCATGCCCAGCAGAGCAGGGAAGACGGGAAGAAGAAAAGCTCCAATCCCGAAGAACTGCAAAGCAAGGTCTGAGACGAACGCGCCAACTACGCCAATCCAGTTGCGGGCGGCGTGGCTGCCAGTCAGAACAGAAGCGCTATTCAGCGAAGGATCAAGCGGAGAATACGACGCCAGCGCGAGGAAGAGGAGGAGCGCAGAGATGCACAACAGGAAACCGATCAGCTCATTCAGCCGCCGGTTGCCCGTGGGAACAAAGATACTTGCCAGAAAACCCATGTGGGGCCGTTTTCCCACGGACACGAACCAGTCCCGTGGCGCAAATCGGCCAGAGCCTCATCATTATGCCAAGAAGAGGCGGCGGCGGCAATGGAGGAATTGGCCGGGAGTGTACAGTTGAATTCCCGGCCATTGTGAATGACGAAGTATTCTTGATGGCACGTACCAATAATGGTACACTAGCATGAACACACGTCTGAAGCGGCTTCCGGCCCGGTTCTATCGATCCGGCACTGGACGAGAACCTGTCCGAGAGTGGCTGAAGGGCCTGGATGCTGAAGATCGCCGAATCATCGGAGAGGACATCAAGGACGTTGAATTCTCCTGGCCCATCGGGATGCCGCTGGTACGTTCGCTGGGCCGGGAACTGTGGGAAGTCAGAAGCAGCCTCCCGCGCGCCCGCATCGCCCGCGTGCTCTTCTGCGTTGAACAAGACTGCATGGTGCTATTGCATGGGTTCATGAAGAAAACGCAGAAGACACCCAAACAGGAAATTGATCTGGCAACCCGACTCAAGAAGGGAACAGGAGCATGAAGAAAAAGAATATCGGCTCAACTTTCGATAGCTGGCTTCGCGAGGAAGGCCTCTACGAGAAAGTCAGCGCGACTGCGATCAAACGGGTCGTCGCGCGCCAGGTTGAGGCCGCGATGCAGGAGAAAGGCTTGACCAAGGTCGAAATGGCGCGTCGGATGCGCACGAGCCGCTCTGCGCTCGACCGGCTCCTCGATCCCGACAACGACGCCATCACCTTGAGCACGCTGCAAAAGGCCGCGGCGGTTGTCGGACGCCAGGTTCGACTCGAACTGCTATAGCCTTAACTGCTAGGCGAGGAGAGTTGCCGCGGTATGCCGCATGGTAGTATGTTAGTAGTATGAAAGAGAAGACCTCTATCACACTCTCGAAGGAGATACTGGCGGGCATCGATCGCATGGCAGGATCGAAGCAATCGCGCTCGGCATTTATCGAAGCCGTGCTGGCCCGCTACCTGCGCCAACAGGCGCGGGCGCAGATCGAGGCTCGCGATCTCGAACTCATCAATAAAGCTGCGGACGAACTGAACGAGGAAGTGGAGGACATCCTCGGCTATCAGCAAACGTAGGAGCGGCGGAAGCGAGGGAGCGGTTTGAGACGGGGCGAAATCTATCGGGTTCATCATCCCAGCGACGATCCCAAGTTCTATCGCTGCTTCGTGGTCGTGAGCCGCCAGACTCTGATCGATTCCGGGTTTCCCACGGTCATCTGCGCACCCATCCTCACTCGGGGCCACGGATTTTCGACCCAGGTCTCGGTCGGCATCGAGGAAGGATTGAAACACGAAAGCTGGATCCTCTGCGATAACCTTGTGAGTCTCCGCAAGGTACAACTGACCCGCTTCGTCGGCTCTCTGACAGGCTCCAAGAGGGACCAATTGGACCGAGCAATCAAAATGGCTCTCGCCCTGGAATAGGTTGGCGAGCCCTATCCCGCCAGCCGCGCCGCAAACATGGCAGAACACTTTCGCTTTGATTGCCTAGCTCAGAAAACTGGGGAACGTCCCGTCTGTCACCAGGTTTATTCGTCACCAGGTTTATTCACCCCGCCAAGCGCGCGGCGAACACCAGCACGAGAGTCCCCACGATTAGCCGGTAAACGGCGAACGGAACGAAGCCATGCTTCCGCACGTAACCCATGAACCACGCGACAGATGCGTAGGCAACGATGAACGAAACCACGAAGCCGATGGCCAGCACGATCCAGCCATGAACGTCGATCTGTGAAACTCCAATCGGATTCTCGCCATGGCCGCCGCGGAGCGACTTGAAGAGCGTGTATCCCGTGGCGGCAACCATGGTCGGGATCGAGAGAAAGAAGGAAAATTCCAGGGCTGAGGCCCGCGACATGCCGGCAACCTGACCGCCCGCAATCGTCGACATGGAGCGCGACGTTCCCGGAAACACTCCCGAAAAAATCTGGCAGAAGCCGATCCAGAGGGCCTGTCCCAGGCTCATGTTTTCCATCTTCCAGGTGTGGATGCGGCCTCCTCCGGCCGAGGGACCCGCCGCCTCCGATTTCGCATTCATGGCATCCACGATCCACATGATGACGCCGCCGATCAGCAACGACCAGCCGATGATGGTAAGGCTTTCCAAATGCTTCCCGATCACCTTGGTCAGCAGAAACGATGGAATCGCAGTGACCACAAAAGCCACGGTCACCAATCCCAGAGGATGGGTGAGCGGCGTCCGGTCGCCGCGTTCGCCCCGAGGGAAGGTGGATAGGAAGGTCGCAATGCGGCTGCGGAAGTAAACCGGCAAACAAAGAATGGCGCCGAGTTGAATGACAATGGAGTACATCTTCCAGTAGCCATCCGACAGGCTGATGTGCAGCAGCGCCTCGGAAAGTCTGAGGTGCGCGGTCGAACTAACCGGCAGAAACTCCGTCAGCCCCTCGACAATTCCCAACACCAGAGACAACAAGTAGTCGTTCACTCGTCCTCCAAAGTAGAACGAACAGTATCGCAGAAAAACTTTGAGACAAGGTTAAAGCTTAGGGGAAAGAATTCGCCGGAATTCGCTCTCCGGAATTCATTCGGCGGCATTGCCATAGGTAGGAATGCCCTGCTGGATGTAGAACATCAGCCGCTGGGTGCGCAAAGTCCAATCGCCCTGCGGATACTGACCGATAGCTCGCTGGGTTAGGGACAAGGCGCGATCTTTCGACTCCGCAGCTTTTTTCTGGTTGGGTTCGCTTCGATAGATCTCGATCAGCGCCGAGCGTCTCCACGCCGCTTCATACAAGGCCTGCGAAGCCGCCGGAGACTGCGGATGTTCTTTGGCGTAATTCTCATACAAGTCGGCTTCCTTCTCCGGACACTTGGCCAAACCCTCCCAATCGCCGCAAAGTTTGTTCTCGAGCATTCGAAACGCCGCCAGATCCGCCCACTTTGTGCCGGGATATTTCTTGTTGACCAGCTTCATCCATTCCTCATTCATCTGCCCGCGCATATAGTTTTCCCGTTCGCGGGCCGAAGGCCGCGTCATGATATCGGACCGTTCAATCTGCCACCGGATGTCGGCGGCACGATAAAGGGCTTCGGCGGCGAGCGGCGAAGTGGGCATAAGATCATAGACTCGATAGTAGAGCCGCATGGCATCCTGCGCCGCATCGCGCCGGCCGCGGCGCCGGCTGGCCTGGTCTTCGGAGTCCGCCGCTTCGCCGAAGATAACCTTGTCTCCATCGGGCGTCGTGCTGGTCACAACACCCTTGGCCGGAAGCCACGCGGTCACCGCTTTGCCTTCCTGCTCGTCTTCGGTCGCGCCTTCATCATGGCGCGGCTGCGTGATAATGGCTTCCACGTGAACCCAGTCCCGGCTGGTTTCAAGGATGATCAACTCGCGCCCCCGTCCCACTTCGTTGAGTTTGGCCGAGTCGGCGTCGGGAGAAATATGCAGGGTTTCCTCGTGCACCAGAGTCCCGCGCTGAGCTTCAGCGGTGGCAAACCGAGCGGAAAAGAGAATGCCCGCGGCTATCGTGAGCACGGCACCAGTGAGTGCGATGGACGTTGCAGATCGTAATCTCATGACATTTCGAAGGGTAGAGCCCGCGGTTGACGGCGGTCAAGCGGACGCGTAGTGGATCAGTTTGAAATATCCCCGCAGCGGCTAAAGCCGCGATTGGTTTGAGGCATTTGCGGCGCGGCTGAAGCCACGCCTTTTCAAAACAGACTCAAGCTGGCCCACTACAAGAGGCGCTTCTCGAGAACCTGCCCGCGGAGAATGGTGTGAGGTCGTGGGAGCACTCTGCGCCGGTGATTACCTCCGCCATCACCTTCGCAGTGATCGGGGCAAGAAGAATTCCATCGCGGAAGTGGCCGGTGGCAACGTAGTAGCCGGGAGTTTCGGTCGCGCCGAGGATTGGCAGGGCGTCGGGAGTGCCGGGACGCAGGCCCGCCCAGTCCTCGAGTATCTTCGCATCTTTCAGCACTGGAACCAGGGCGACGGCGGCACGGTGCAAGCGCTGGATCGTGGCAGGTTCCGTCCGTTTGTCGAAGCCAGCTTCTTCGACGGTGGTTCCAACAATGATTCGCCCGTCGCTGCGCGGGATCAAATAAACTTCGGGAGAACGGATTACGTGCTTCAGCAGTCCGCGCGGAGCCGCACGCAGGCAGAGCATTTGCCCTTTCACCGGTCGCGCCGGAAAAGCGTGAGGCGCGATCTTTCCCGACCACGCACCGGCGCAGTTCACGACTTTAGGAGCAGCGTACGAAGTCTTCTTCGTAACCACGCCGTTGACGAAGCTCCCGGATACGTTTACAGCGGTAACTTCCTCGCCGGAAGAAATGTCTACTCCACGACGCTTCGCAGTTTGCAGAGAGGCGGCGACAAGGCCGCGGGGATCGACGCTCCGTTCCTTCAGATACGATGCGGGCCGATTGAAATCTGCGAGCGCGGGTTCGAGGTCCGCTAAAGATCCTGGAGGTAAGCCGGCCGCGGAGAGTTCCGGAGGCTCGATCAAATGCTCGGCCGGAGTGAAAACAATCGCTCCCTGATCGCGCAGGTCAACCTGAATCCCAGATTCAACCTGCAACTCATGCGCGAACTCGGGATACATGCGTGCGCTGGCGGTTGCCAGCGGCTGTAAGGCGGCAGGAGTTTCGGCGCTTGCATCGACCAGCATGCCGCCGGCGGCGTGCGAGGCTTCCCGCCCGGGTTCTCCGCGCTCGAGGAGGAGAACACTCGCACCCTTTTTTCGCAACTCAATCGAGAGCGAGAGGCCGATGATGCCGCCGCCAACCACGATTACGTCCCAAGTCCTCATTCCCGCATTGTAATCGCGTGACCTTCGTAACCCCGCGCGCATACCACTCGTTATACGATCGGCGACTTTTGCCCCCTATAATCCGGTCAAAGACCAGTTCTCAGTTCTCGGTTCTCAGTTCTCAGTTAAAGCCGAAATGAAAAGACTCACCACAGAGCAGTCCGGCAGTTCCGCGATTTGGATCTACGGTCCCTGGCTTGACCTGGTCGTCGGTTGCGGAGCCTGGTCTCTTCCCCTTTTGCTCCTGGCTTATTTTTCCATGGCGTCCAGCACTCGGGCCTGGTCGGTCGCTTTTTATGCCCTGGCGCTTCTCTTCAATTATCCGCACTACATGGCGACCATTTACCGCGCCTATCATCGGGTCGAGGACTTGCAGAAGTATCGGGTGTTCACGGTTTATACGACGGCCCTGCTGCTGCTCACCGGTTTGCTGTCACACTTCTGGCTGGGAATCCTTCCCTGGATATTCACCCTTTATCTCACCTGGAGTCCGTGGCATTACAGCGGGCAGAATTACGGACTGTTCATGATGTTCGCGCGCCGGGCCGGAGTGAAGCCTACCCCGGCCGAACGATACGCGCTCTATGGTGCGTTCATCACGTCTTACCTCGTTCTCTTTCTCGGCTTCCACACCGGTCCATCTTCGGATCCTTTGTTCCTGTCGCTGGGAATTCCCGCAGCCCTGGGCCGTTGGGGGCAGATCGTACTGGGCGCGGTATTCCTCGCGCTCTCGGTTTACGGTTGGTCTGGACTTGCGCAAAGCGTGGGCTGGCGAAAGCTGGTGCCGTGCGCGACTCTGTTTTCCTCGCAGTTCTTGTGGTTTCTGCTGCCGGCAGCGATGTCGCTGATGAAAGGGATGGAGATTCCGCAAAGCCGCTACAGCTCCGGCGTTCTGGCCGTGATGCACTCGGCGCAGTATCTCTGGATCACCAGCTACTACGCCCGGCGCGAAGCCTCAGAGTCGACGGGCCGAAGCTGGCGTCCGTTGGCCTATTTCGCGGTGCTGGTGGTGGGAGGGATTGCTCTGTTCGTTCCCGGACCGTGGCTGGCGAGTCGCGTCTTCCACCACGACTTCACCGCCAGCTTTCTTATTTTCACGGCGCTGGTGAACCTCCACCACTTCACTCTCGACGGCGCCATCTGGAAGTTACGCGATGGGCGGATCGCAGCCTTGCTGCTGAATTCGCGAGAGCGCCTGGCAAACGCTGCGTCAGGCGCGGGAGGGAGTTTGGCGGCGGCGTGGGAGTGGTCAACGGGAAACGCTGCCGGCGCCCGCTGGCTGCGGCTTGGCGCTGCCGCAGTGCTGTTGGCATGGGGCACGGTTGACCAGGCGCGCCACTACCTCGCGCTGCGCTCGGAAGATGCCGCCGACCTTAGCCGAGCCGCGGAACTTGACTCCTTCGACAGCTCCTTGCAGTTGCGTCTGGCGCATCGAGCCTTGGAGGATGGGCATCCCGAGCAAGCTGAGGCGGCGTGGCGAAAGGCTATGCAGTCGAATCCGGCCGATCCGGCGCCGCGGCAGGCGCTGCTGAAATTCCTGGTCGAGCAAAAGCGCTTTGAGGAAGCGTTCGCCTTGAGTGACTCCTCGCTCCGCTATTCTCCTCGAGATGCAACGCTACTGGTCGACCGTGGACTCCTCGCGCTAAGGGGTGGGCATCCGGATCAGGCCGTGGATAACTGGAAGCGCGCCCTCGCCCTCAATCCGGAGGAGACTTATGCGCATCTTTACCTGGCCACGGAACTCGATCGAGAAGGCAAGGTCAACGAGGCAGCCGCGCACTACCGGGCAGTACTGGCCAAAATTGCCCAGCAGCCCGCCGCCCAGCGCCCCAAGCCCGAGGAGACGATTGCGATTGTTCTGCGCATGGCCGATTGCCAGGTGCGGGCTTTGCAGAAGGCACAGGCGGTGGAGTCTTACCGCTTGGCAGCCAAACTCGCAGCTCAGACGCAACAGAGCAAACTGGAGAGTATCGCCAGCGTGAATGAGGCTGCGCTCCAGGCCCAGGCCGGCAAGTTGAACGAGGCTCTGCCACTTTACCAGCAGGCCCTGCGGCTGGACGATTCACTCGGCGACCGGACCGCAAGCGCCGAAGACTATTTCGCCTATGCGCGTTTTCTCGAGGGCGCGGGCTTTCCCGATCGGCTGGCTTACGCGTGCCTGGTGAAATCCGCGACTTTGGAGCGCGCTCTTCCTGACGATTTGCAGCGGCAGTCGCTGGCTGAGGCCAGCAAGCTACTCGAAAAACGAGTGGGACCGGAGGCCAGAACCATCCGCCGCGATCCCGAGCCTGCTCTGCAGGAAGCCCTGGCGCTGCGCCGTTGATGGTCTTCGTTCGCTATCGGGCATCCTGGTAGGAATTGACACCCCAGCTTCCCTGCTCAACAATTAATAGATCAATAGCCAACCGTACTTCATTCTGGAGGGAACATGGCGGACGAAGTCGAACCAACACCGGTCGAGGTGGTTGAACCTCAATCGAATACGGGCAAGTGGATCATGGTTTTTGTGGCGATCGTCTTCGTCGCCGTATCCGTCTACGGATATGTGACCACGCAACAGCACATCGATAAATTGAACAAAGATCTGAGCGACAGCAAGGCTCAGGTGGCGGAACTGAAGAGCCGCATGCAGAACGCGGAGTCCTCGGAAGATGCCCTGGCGCATCAGGTGGGCCTCACGAAAAAAGAGTTGGCCCAGCGCGCCGCCGAACTGCAGGCGCAACAGAGGGCTGCCGAATCCCGCCTGGAGAGTGAAGCAAAGCAAGAAAAAGAACAGATCGGCGAAGTCAGCGGGGAAGTCGCCGGCGTGAAGACCGATGTAGGCGGGGTTAAGACCGACGTAGCTTCGACCAAGGCTGATCTGGAAGCCACTAAAGCCAAGTTGCAGAGCGCGGTTGGCGACCTGGGAGTGCAGAGTGGGTTGATCGCCAATACTCGCGACGATCTTGAGGTGCTGAAGCACAAGGGCGATCGCAACTACTATGAATTCACTCTGCTCAAAGGAGCCAAGCCGCAGCCGGTCGCGACCGTGAGTCTTCAGCTTAAGAAGTCCGACGCCAAGCACGGCAAGTTCACGCTGAACGTTACCTCCGACGACAAGACCATCGAGAAGAAGGACCGCAACATCGCCGAGCCGATTCAGTTCTACTCTGGCCGGGCTCACCTGCTGTTTGAATTGGTGGTCTGGACCGTGGACAAGAATAAGGCCACGGGATATCTGAGTACGCCGAAGGGAGCGCCTACTCCGGTGACGGCTAATTGAACGGAGTGCTCTTACCGGCGAGCGCGAATGTAGTGCTGCAGATCGCGCTGCGCACGGGCGTGATCTATCTGGTTGTGCTGCTCGGTGTGCGCCTGAGCGGCAAGCGGGAAGTGGGGCAGATGACCCCCTTCGACCTGACGCTGCTTCTTCTGCTGTCTAACTCCGTGCAAAACGCGATGACCGGCCCCGACACTTCGCTGATCGGCGGAATTGTCGCGGCTTCCACTTTGTTGGTGTTGAATTATGCGGTTGGATCTCTCTCCGGCAGAAATAGCGCCTTTCGGCGCGTGGTTCAGGGAGAGCCCAGCCTGCTGATTCACGACGGCAAGGCGATCGAATCACATATGGAAAGGGAACACGTCAGCATGGACGAACTCGATCGGGCCTTGCGCGAGCACGGAATCGCGCAGGTGAGCGATGTAGCTCTGGCTGTGCTGGAAGTCGATGGCTCCATCAGTTGTATGAAATACGACGAGATCAAGCCGGACGCCAATACCCACCTGGTACGGCGGCGGTTCATTCAGAAGAAGCAGTAGTTCCGACGGCCATCATTCGATGGGCACGAACTTCACGCAGACAGGCTGTACCACGTCCAGAGTCTTGCCGGTTGGCGTTAGGCGGCCGGTTTGCTGGTCGATGCGAAAGATGACGATGCTGTCTGATTTTTCGTTGGCGGCGAAAAGCAGCTTGCCCGCAGGGTCAATTTCGAAATTGCGCGGACTCTGGCCCTTCGTGGAAGCGTATTCGACGAGCGCCAGCGAACCTTGGTTCGGATCGACGGAGAATACCGCGATGCTGTCGTGCCCCCGGTTCGAGGCATAGAGAAATTTGCCCGAGGGATGGACTTCGATTTCGGCGTCAGTATTTTCCCCCGCGAAATTCTTGGGCAGAGTCGGAATGACCTGCAGCGTTTTCAAGGCGCCAGTGGCGGCATCGTATCCGAAGACGGAAACCGTCGAGGCCATTTCGTTGACCACATAGGCAAACTTTCCGTTGGGATGAAAGGCGAAGTGCCTGGGACCCGCGCCGGGCGGAGCCGGGGCGACTTTCGGATCGGGCGCGAGCGAGCCGGTGCTGCTATCGAATTTGTAGGTCAGCGTTTCGTCCAGGCCAAGATCGTCCACGAGGGCGAAACGGTTATCAGGAGACAGATCGATCGAATGGGCGTGCGGGCCCTCCTGGCGCTTAGGATCGGTCCCATGACCGGTGTGTTGCACGAAAGCCGAAGCCTCGCCCAATCGGCCGTCTTCGAGCACCGGAAACGCGGCCACGCTGCCGCCGGTGTAGTTTGCCACGAGTACATACTTTCCAGTTTTGTCCACGGTAATGTAACAGGGGTCCGCTCCCCGGGACGCAACCTGGTTCAAGAAAGTCAGTTTGCCGGTTGCGCGATCGATGACGAAGGCACTTACCGCTCCGCTCTTTTCACGTTTGTAGTTGCTCACCTCATTCACCGCGTAAAGAAAGCGATGGTTGGGGTGCACGGCAAGAAAGGATGGATTGCTGGTCTGTGCCGCCAGACCCAGAGATGAAATCTCAGCGCTGTCCGGGTCGAAGCGATACACATAGACGCCCTTACTCTTGCTGCCATCCTCGGTGTAAGTGCCCACGTACATTAAGTACTTATTCTGGCGGACGACAGGTTCTGCCGCCATGGCGGAAACGCTCAGAAGCAGAACTGTGTTCAGGATCAGGAGCAGAGCCGCAATTAGCTTGATGACTTCATTGAATCGCATGAGATTGTTCTCCGGCAGAGGCGAATTCCTGGAAACGTCGGTTCACTTCGTTAGTACGACGGGTAATGGTTGGTCGTAGGGCTGTATTACTACACTTACAGATCTACGCTGGTTGAAAGCATCAAGGGTCACGGGAAAGCTCACGACAACCGTGCGCTTGAGTTCCTCTCCGGGCTTGAGCTTATCTTCGGGAGCGAGCGCCGGTTGCACATTGGCTTTGAGCGCGGGGAAGGCCTGGTAGTAGCGATCGAAATCAATCGCGGAAACCGCATCGCTGCTCAGTTCTCCGCTGGCTGTGGTCAGGGTCCCTTGAATGCCGTGCACCCAGAGAGTTTTTTTACCCGAATTGCGCAAGGTGAAGGTAAGAGCGGCCAGCACCGCACTCTGTCCAGGGATTTCGACTGCGACGACGTTATCGAGGGAGCCGGCGGCCTGGGGTTTGGCGCGCTGCAGAAACGCCGCAATACCCACGGCGATGAGCACTCCGGCAAGCGCGAGCACCAGAATTTTGACCGGAGGCAAGTTGCGTTTGGCCGTGCCGAACTCGTCGCCGATGTTGATGGTCGGTCCACGTTGCGGCGCGGTTTGTGGCGCGGTTTGTGGCGCGGTTTGTGGCGCGGGTTGTGGAGTGGGTTGTGGAGTGGCCGGAGATAAAGGAACGGGATCGGGGACCGGATCAGACATATGCATATTTTGGCGCCACTGGATTGTACTCCCACGCCGGGAGCTTAATTCCACTCGTGTTTCATCGCCTTGCCGAATTGTTCCAGAGGCAAAGTATTGAGTACGTCATTCCGGGTCAGCCAGGCGCGGCGGGCTTGCAGGACGCCGTATCTGATTTTGTCGAGGTGCGAGGTGTGATGGGAATCGGTATTGATCACGATCTTCACGCCGCGCTGCCGGGCCTGGCGCAGGTGCACATCGTTCAAGTCAAGCCGGTCGGGGTATGAGTTCAACTCCATCGCAACCTTATGTTTGGCCGCCGCCGTGAGTACCGCATCCATATCGAAGTGGTAGGCATCGCGGCGAAGTTGCAGGCGGCCCGTAGGATGGCCAATGATTGAAGTGTTGGGGTTCGCAACTGCCTTGAGCAACCGCTCGGTCATCTTCTCCGGCTCCTGATTGAAAACGGAATGCACGCTGGCGATGACGAGATCCATCTGGGCGAGCACGTCGTCGGAAAGATCGAGATCTCCATCGGCGAGGATGTCCACTTCAATTCCAGCCAAGATCGTGATGCCCTCGATCTTCTCACTGGATTGGCGAATGCGCTGGATGTGTGCCACGGCCCGAGTATCGTCGAGTCCGTTGGCGAAGGCGAGGTTCTTGGAATGGTCGGTGATGGCCATATATTTGTAGCCGCGGGCTTTGGCCGCTTCCGCCATTTCTTCGATGGTATTGCGGCCGTCGGTTTCGACCGTGTGCATGTGCACGTCGCCCCGAAGATCTTCGAGCGTAATCAGATTGGGCAGCGTGTGTTTCTCTGCGGCTTCGATCTCACCCAGGTTTTCGCGCAATTCCGGCGGTATGTAATCGAGTTTCAGCCGGGAGTATATTTCCTCTTCGGTCTTGCCGGCGACCGGCTTCTCAGTTTCGAGATCGGCAAGACTGTACTCGTTCAGGGTGTAACCCATCTTGAGGGCGCGCTGTCTCAAGGCAACATTGTGAGCCTTCGATCCGGTAAAGTACTGCATGGCCGCGCCGAAAGATTCCGGAGGAAGCAGGCGCACGTCCACCTGTATATCGCTGCGCAGCCGAAAGCTGATCTTGTTATCGCCCTGCGCCAGAATGCTCATGAGCGGCCCATATTTCGCGATGTATTGCACCGCCTTCTCGCGTTCCGTAGCCGTGCAGCAGGCCGCCCCGGTCACAAGAATGTCGAGATCGCCCACGGTTTCGCGACCGCGGCGTAGCGAACCGGCGGGAGTGATCCGATCGATGCCGGGAAACTGCGCGAGGTACTCTGTCAGCTTTTGTGCCTCAGCTTCGGCAGCGTCGATCAGGAACCGTCCTGAAATGCGGCGATAATCCTCGATCGCCTTCAGCAGCTTCTGTTCATGCTTCTCACCCATGCGAGGCAGAGTGCGAATCTTGCCCTCGCGAGCCAGTTTTTCGACGCCATCGACATCGCTGACCTGGTAAGCGCTCCAGATGAGCGCGATGGTCTTCGGCCCCAGCCCCTGAATCTTCAACAGTTGAAGCATCGAAGGGTGATATTTCTTAAGCAACTCGGCCTGCATGCTAAGGCGCCCTTCTTTGAAGAGTTCCTGAAGGTTTTGCAGCATGCCTTTGCCGATGCCGGGAATGGCCAGCACTTTCTTGGGCTCGCCGATAATGTCCTTAATCTGCTCGGTCAGATTTTCTATAGCCTGCGCGGCGTTGCGGTAGGAACGGATGCGAAACGAATCTGCGGCGTCGATTTCGAGCAAATCGGCGGTCTCGTAGAGAACGGTGGCGATGGATTTGTTGTCCACGAACTAAGACTAAACAAAATTGGGAAGTCACGCCAACGAGAGTATCAATGTTTGCGGCGAGACAAGAGCTTTGCATTCTGCTCCTCTCGGCAAGAAGCAAAGATTCGCAACGCCGGCATGGGCGGCTTACGCGCTCTTGGTAACGTTGGCGGCCTGCGGTCCTTTAGCGCCGTCGGTGATTTCGAATTCGACCGCATCGCCCTCCTGCAGGCTCTTGTAACCCTCGGAGGTGATCGCGCTGTAATGGACAAAAACGTCGGGACCATCCGCGCGGCCGATGAACCCGTAACCTTTCGCGTTATTGAACCACTTCACGGTGCCTTTCAGTCGTTCCACGTACCCCCCTTTTTCCGCACGCCTTAACAGGGGGAACCCAAAGACGTGCCCGCATAGGATGCATTTTGGAGCGATTGGGATGGAGTGTCAAGACGAAAGGCTCGCGGGTGGTGGGTCAGTTGGAAAAACACATCCCCGCAGCGGCTAAGCCGCGATTGGTTTGAGGCACTTACGGCGCGGCTGAAGCCGCGCCCTTTCAAAACACAGTGAGGGCAGGCTAAAGGTGGCCGTCCTCACGCGGGCCTATTTCGTCCGGAGCTCGTGATCGAGCCAGAGCAGGGAAGCGATGGTTTTCGCATCCCGAATGGTGCCCCGCAACAGCATGCGAATTGCGGTGGCGAGTGGGAGCATCCGCACCTGGATCAGTTCGTCAGCCTCTGGCTGCGCGGGGCCGGCGCGAAGTCCCCTGGCCAGATAAACCGACATGGTTTCGGCAACAAATCCGGGACTGGCATAGAAGTGTAAAATGCGCCGCCAGCGCGACGCCGTGTATCCGGTTTCCTCCAGCAGTTCGCGTTTGGCTGCGGGGAGCGCCTTTTCGCCGGGATCGATGCGCCCGGCGGGAATCTCCCAGAGATAATCCTGGGCTGCGTGCCGGTACTGGCGCTCCAGCAGAACCAGCGGCTCTGGTCCTGATTCATCGATGGCCAGCACCACCACCGAGCCGGAGTGATGAATAATGTCCCGGCGGGCGCGGACTCCTCCCGGTTCCTGCACGTGGTCTGTGGTCACCCAAAACACCGGACCTCGATACACCGTGCGCGAAGAGAAAACCTGCACTCGAGGGGAAGCTGCGCCGGGCTTAGCTGCTTTGGACTTCGGTCGGGATGATTTTGCCATTCGAATAATATAAAACACGCGATCGGGCTGACGGAGTCCCGCCGGCAGAGCCTGAACTGCATAGCGGAGAAGGCAACTCTGCTATGCTGCCGCCATGTCGGCGAAGTCGAGACCGAAGCTGCGAATTGCGATTGTCGGGGCAGGGAATCTGGCCGGTACGCTGGCCCCGGCGCTACATCGAGCCGGGTACGCGATCGAGGAAATCGTTTCGCGCGGCGGACGGGCCTCGTTGCGGCAAGCTCGGCGGCTGGCTCGTGAAGTAAGCGCGTCGGTGGTCGTGTTGGATGCACGGCATGGCGAGAAGAATATCAGTATCAATGGGGATGTAGTTTGGTTTTGCGTTCCCGACGGCGCCATCGCGGTCGCAGCCCGAGCCCTGGCGGGGGCGACAACTCGGAAAGTAAAGGATTGGAAGGGAAAGGTAGCTCTCCATTCGAGCGGCGCCCTCACCAGCGACCAACTAGCAGTCCTGCGCGGGCATGGAACTGCAGTCGCTTCCGTGCATCCGCTGATGACTTTTGTGCGCGGCTCCCTGCCTTTACTGGCGGGAGTTCCATTCGCGATTGAAGGAGATCCGAAGGCAGTGCGGAGCGCCCGCGAAATTGTGTTGAATTTGGGGGGAAGGCCGTTCAACATCCGCAAGGCACACAAAGAGGCGTATCACACCTGGGGAATGTTCGCTTCGCCGCTGCTGACTGCTTTGTTGGTGGCTGGCGAAAAGGTGGCGCTCGCGGCCGGGGTGGACCGAAGCGCAGCACGCAAGCGAATGTTGCCGATTCTGCGGCAAACCCTGGCGAATTACGAAGCTCTGGGAGCGCCCCGGGGCTTCAGCGGCCCTCTGGTGCGGGGAGACGTCGCCATTGTGGAGCGGCATCTCAAGGCATTGCGCCGGCTTCCCGCGGCGCAGCAGGTATACGTCGCGCTGATGAACCTTGCGTTGACCTCCCTGCCTGCTAAAAATCGCGCTGCGCTGCGCAAGGTTCTCCGGTGAGCCGCGACAACTGATAGCATGGCTAACCGGCATGGGCGCTGCCTTGCCTGGCGTACGATGACGCGTTTAACCGTATTCGGCCTCTTCGCAGTGACGGCGATGCTGGTGACCTACGCACTGGAAGCCCGCAGCCGGTGGTTCATTCTGGCTTTTGCGGGAGCCTGCATGCTGGGGTCGATTTACGGCTTCCTGCAAGGAGCGTGGCCGTTTGGACTAGTCGAGGCGATATGGTCTGTGGTGGCGATCCGGAGATGGGCAAAAGCGACAAGAACAAACTAATGCGGAAACTCCTGGCTAGTACGGAGATTAAGACCTCGGACGTCGGACCTCAGACCTCAGGCGGAAGTTCGAGCTCCGCCTCGGCTGAAGTCCGGGGTCTGAGGTCCGCATGATAAGAGCTTCAGCCACGGCGGAATTCTTCCAACATCTTAGGATCGATATTGCCGCCGCTGATGATGGCGACGTTCAACTTAGTTCCCGGCAGTTCATCGCCGTGGAATAGAAAGCCGGCCACCGCCACGGCTCCGCTGGGCTCGGCCACAGTGTTGGGTTGGGCGGCCAGGAGTCGCGCCGCCTGGCAAATTTCGTCTTCACTGACGGTGATTATTTCATCCACATAGCGCCGCATATGCTCGAAGTTGAGGGCTCCGATGCTTTGCGTGCGGAGACCGTCGGCGATGGTTCGTGAGACCTCAGCGGCAGGGAACTCAACGATCTTTCCCGCGTGCAAGCTGGCCTGCGCATCGCACGCCAGTTCCGGCTCGACGCCGATTACTTTGACTGAGGGCTTGCTCAATTTAAGCGCGGTCGCCACCCCGCTAATCATGCCGCCGCCACCGACCGGCGCAAGAACCATTTCCACCTCCGGCAACTCCTCAAGGATTTCCAACCCCATCGTGCCCTGGCCGGCAATGATCTGCTCGTCGTTGTACGGAGGGACGATCACATATCCGTGCTGGGCCGCCAGTTCTTCGGCCTTCAACTGCCGTTCGGCGCTGCCGGGGCCCACGGTCACAATCTCGGCGCCGAGCGCCGCTGTAGCCTGGCGCTTGATCGCAGGAGCGTTGTCGGGCATTACGATGACGGCCTTCACGCCGAGCGCTCGCGCCGCGTAAGCCACGCCCTGCGCGTGGTTCCCGCTGGAGTAAGTAATGACTCCACGCTTGCGCTCTTCCTGCGAGAGTGAAGCAATCTTGTTATAAGCGCCACGCAACTTGAAGGCGCCGATTGGTTGCTGGTTCTCGGGTTTGAGGTAGAGCTTGCGCGGATCGGCATCGCCGAGCCGGAATTCGATGAGCGGCGTGACAAGCGTGATGCCACGAAGCCTCGCTTGTGCAGACCAAATATCGGATAAAGTGACCATGCTCTCCTATTATCTCCTTGCGGACGAGTTGGGATGCGGAAGATGACTTGACATCATGATGTCTACAGCATTAGCATCATGATGTGCGAACTACTCTTACTCTGGACGAGGATGTAGCCAACCTGCTTAGGAAGGAGGCCCGCAAATCGGGCGAGCCGTTTAAGCAGGTGGTGAACCGCTTTCTGCGGTTGGGCTTGACGGCCACGAAACAGCCCCTCCGAAAGCCATTTGTCGTGAAGCCGTTCAAGTTGGGCCTGCCTCACTTCGAAAAGGTTGAGGACTTGCTCGAACAACTGGAAGGGCCCGATCATCGGTGATTGTTGTTGACGCCAACCTGCTTATTTATTCCTACGATACCGCATCCCCGCACCATAAGAGGAGTCGCGCCTGGGTAGAGAAAATCTTTTCGGGCGCAGAACCCGTGGGCCTGCCCTGGCAGACCATAACTGCATTCTTACGAGTCGTCACGAATCGCAAACTACCGGTTTCGAGCTTGACCGTCGAGCAGGCCGCGCAAATTGTAGAGGGGTGGCTGGAACAGCCGAATGTGCGAATCATTGTGGCCGGCCATGAACACTGGTTCATCCTGAAACGAATGATTATCGAAGGGCAAGCCTCGGGACCACTGATCAGCGACGCAGAAATAGTTGCGCTGACCCTTGAATACGGCGGTGTGTTATACACGGCAGACCGCGATTTTGCCCGCTTTCCGGGGCTGCGATGGACGAACCCGCTTAGCTAGAGCCAAGCCAGCCGGGCCAGGGATCGATCAATTTTCGGCTTTCGTAGCTCCGCGGCGATCTTTGACCACAAAGCCGGTGGGAACCTGAAACATTGCGGGATCGGGCTCCGAGCGGGAGAGATCAACCACGTGAATCGTCTGCGTGCCCTCCCGTGGGTCCTTGCGAGTGACCGACAAATTTACCTGCAGGTCGGGCGAATACCAGAACTCTCTCGTGCTGACCAGGGGCTGGGAGTTCCCAATTACGCCAGCATTGATAGAAATCGTCTCGCGTGTGCCCACGACGTTAACGCCATCGATCACATCCGATCCCAGGCTCTCGCGCGTAAGGTAGCGCGTGCCTTTGTCGAGTGGGCCGGGCGGCGTCAGCTTAATCGACGTCGGCGCATAATAGTCGGTGATCTCGCAACGGCGAGCCGCAACTCTGCAGGCGGTTCGCGTATGGGTCACAGGATCCAGCAGGAAGATCACTCTCGGCTTGGACCGCTGCCCCGAATTGGCCGGAACAAAGGAGACACGTTCGCGGTAGATCCGGCCCTGGCTGTCACGGGCAAGCTTCGCATCGAGATGGGTTGCGACAACGGTTCCGTCTTCGAGCGTGCGAGTCCACTCCACGCTGTCAGTGCCTGAGAACGGCTTCCCAGCCACGGGAAGAATCTTGATGCCAGTGACATGGATCTCCGTTCCACCATCGGGTCCACGCGAGGGTTCCTCGGACTCTTGGGCCGCAACGGCGCAGGAAAGCAGGAGGGATACGGCTAGCAGGGCGGAGAGTTTCATGAAACCACCTCACCATCGAACGTTGTGCAGTATAGCATACAGGAATACCCGCAACGCCGCTCTGGCCGGCAGCCTAGAACGGAATCGCGAACTCTTGGTTGATCCATTCATGTGCTTCGGTGGAAAGCCAGACCAACAGCAGATCCTCGATGGCCGTACGCAAATCGCTCTTTTGGGACACAATGAGAAGCCCCGGGCTCGCATTACCGCGTACAAAACTCGCGAACGCGTGCGGCATAGTCCTGCGGTCGTGGGAAACCAAAACGCGCCCTTCTCGCGCCGCCAGAGTCAAGACTTGCAGATCGGAGAGAAGACGTAGGCCAGCCTTGGTCGCAGTCTGAAAATCGACATTCGGCTCGCGACGCAGAATTCCTCTAACGATGTCTTCATTGAGGTCGGCGTCTGCTTGAAAGCGGACTTTCACCGGTCTAGACGCTGGTTTACTTCTTCGACCTTCCTGGATTCTTCAAGCTTCTTATATAGGCTGGGATTCTTCCGGCGCGCCTGTGCGCGCAGACTCTCAAACTCCCCATCCTCCTGCCGCAGATGGGAGTCCACCTCCGCATGGTGCTCAAGATAGTACGTTATAGCCCCGTAGACTTCCTCAGGACTAAGAACAGGAAAAGATTGGACAATGCTTTCCGGGGAAGCGCCGCGGAGAAAAGCATACACAATAGAGGCCAACGACACCCGTGTGCCAGTAACCCAGTACCCACCGTCGCGCTGCTCCACGTACTCCCTCGCCATTAGGTAGGCTCCATTTCGCGCCGCCACAGTGAATCGACGCCAAAAGCACCGGCGCTACTCAAATAGTATCACCGTGCAAGGGCAGTTAAATCTCCAAGATCACCGGCATAATCAGCGGCCGCTTCTGCGTTTCGCGCGAGATGTATCGCTTCAAATCGGCGCGAATCTTCTCTTTGATCACTCCATAGTCGGCCTTCTCTTCTTCGCTGGAATGAGCCAAAGTGTCTTCCACGATGCGCCGGGCTCCGTCCATCAAGCCGTCGTCGCCGGGATTGAATCCCCTCGTCACGATCTCGGGGGCAGTCTCCACCCGGCCGGTAAGTTTATTAATGGCGATGATGGGCAGCACGATGCCATCTTCGCTTAAGTGCCGCCGGTCCTTAATAATCAAATCTTCCACCACGTCGGTGCGCGATCCCGAATCGATGCAAACGCGCCCCACATTTACCCGCCCAGCCTTGCGAGCGTTGTGTTCGTCGATCTCGAGAATGTCGCCGCTCTCGATCAGCATGACTTTGCCGACTGAACTGTGCATGGCGCCCGCCATCTCGGCGTGCAACTTCAACTGCCGGTATTCGCCATGGATGGGGATGAAATACTTCGGCTTCACCAGATTGATGATCAGCTTTAATTCATCCTGGCTGGCGTGACCGCTGACGTGCACCGGAGGAGAAGTGCCGTCTTCGTAAATCACGTAAGCCTCGCGCCGGAACAGGTGATCGATCATGCGGTAAATCGTCTTCTCATTCCCGGGAATGATGCGCGAGGAAAGCATCACGGTGTCGCCCTTTTCGATCTTCGCGTGCTTATGGTTATCCACCGCCGCGCGCGACAAGGCCGACATGGGCTCGCCCTGGGTTCCGCTGATCATCACGCAAACTTTCTCCGGCGCGAAATTCTTCATGTCACCGGGATTGATCACGAGGCCTTCGGGGATTTCCAGATAGCCGAGATCCTCCGCAATCTCGGCGGAGTTGTTCATCGAGCGGCCGATGAAGGCCACCTTGCGTCCGTGCTGGTAAGCCAGTTCCACAGCCAGGCGAATGCGATGAATCGAAGAGGAGAAACAAGAGATGAAGAGCCGGCGCTGGGTGTGCGCAAAAACTTCATCAAATTTGCGCCGCACCGCTCGCTCGCTCGGTGTGTAACCCTTGCGCTCGACGTTCGTCGAATCCTGAAACAGTGCCAGCACTCCTTGTTTGCCGTATTCGGCGAAGGTGTGCAGATCGAAAAGATGATTGTCGGTGGGCGTCGGGTCCACCTTAAAATCGCCGGTATGAATCACTACGCCCAACGGAGTGTGTATGGCGAGAGCGACACAATCGACCAGACTATGGGTCACTCGAATGGGATGAATCGTAAACACGCCTGCCTTGAAGCGCTCGCCCGCACGCATCTCGCGCAGGTCAGCATCCTCGAGCAGTCCATGCTCGTCGAGTTTATCCTCAACGTAGGCCAGCGTGAACTCCGTGCCCCAGACCGGAACCTTCAACTCGGAGAGAATCCAGGGCAGCGCGCCGATGTGGTCTTCATGCCCGTGGGTGAGCACGATTCCCCGCACCCGCTGCCGGTTCTCGATGAGATAGGAAATATCGGGAACTACGATGTCGACCCCGAGTAATTCAGCTTCAGGGAACATGAGGCCCGCGTCGACCACAATAATGTCGTCGCCCCAGCGCAGAGCCATGCAGTTCATGCCGAACTCGCCGAGGCCCCCCAGCGGGATAATCTGCAGTTTTCCGGTAGGCATTGATGTTTGGATAACAGTAATGCTAGCACACGGCCTGCACCTAGCCAGGAAGTCCGAAGCGCGCCTCACCCGATGGCATTCTTTGGCCATCTAAGTTAAGGTTGAAACAGAGTGGCTTTGAATCATGACCGTTGCCGAATCCAAATCCTGGTTGCGTGCCCGCGTCGAGAAGGCGCTAGTCAGGGGCTTGACGCGAGCGTATTCCACGGTCCAGGTTGATCCCGACAAATTTCTCTTGCAACTTCGTACCGCTTACCGAATGCCGATCAGCGGCTATCACGGCATCTATTCGCTCGAAATCGGCGAAATCGATGGAGTCGCCGACGAAATCATTCGCAGCGGAATGAAGCTCGCGACGGTTGAGGGAGCCGGCTTCGGGCTGGGCGGCCTCATCACGATTTTGCCCGATCTAGGCATTCTTTCAGCCATCACCATGCGCACCATTCAGAAACTGAGTCTGGTATACGGATTTCAGTTCAATACCGACGATGAAATCGCCGAACTCTGGATCGCCGCCGCCAGCGCCGCCGGAGTCGACATCAGCCGCGATCTGTTGGAGAAGGAAGTCATCAACAAATTCGTTCCCCGCGTCATCCAGCGCATCGCGGCCCGTGCCAGCACCGAGGTAGTGGAGAAGTGGGCGGGCCGCATGATTCCCCTTCTCAGCGCCGCTATTGGCGCTGCCTTGAATTACTGGTTCGTGCGCGCCTGGGGTGAGCGTGCCAAGACTCACTTCCGCCAGCGGCATATGCAACTTCGGCAGAGGAACCAGGCAGAGCTTTCGGCTCCGCAACCACCGCTGATTCTTCCGGTGCAAACCGGCTAGCCCGCGCCTCTGTGGTAAAAAGCAGAATGCTCATTTTTCGTTGCGCCGCTGTCCTCTTTGATCTCGACGGAGTTCTCGTCGATTCCACCGGTTCCGTGGAGCGCCAGTGGCGCATCTGGGCCCGCGAGCGAAACATCGATGAAGAAGAGGTGATCGCCATCGCCCACGGGGTGCGCGCCGTCGAAGTGGTTCGGGCCGTCGCCCCACAACTCGACGCCGACCAGGAAGTCAGCCAGCTGGAAAAACGCGAAGCTGCGGATCACGACGGAGTGGCTGTGATGCCCGGCGCCATTGATCTCGTTCGCGGAATTCCCGAGGGCCGCTGGGGCGTGGTCACGTCTGGAAGACGGCATCTAGCCACCTCGCGGCTGGCGCTGGCCGGCATTCCAGTGCCGAAAGTCATGGTCGCCGCAGATGAGGTTGCGAATGGAAAGCCGCACCCGGAGCCATATTTGAAGGGCGCAGAGCTACTGGGTGTGAACCCGGCGGAGTGTCTGGTGATCGAAGACGCGCCTGCCGGAATCCGGGCGGCTCATGCCGCGGGAATGAAAGTAATCGGCCTGACCAGCACTTATCCCGCTTCAGCTTTGAGCGAAGCCGACGCCGTGGTAGAGAAGCTAGCGCGGGTTCAAGTTGGCTTCGACAGCGCGGGACAATTGGCAATCACTGTCGCGTAGTACCGCACCTTTTAGCTCTTTGTCATTCCGTGCGCAGGCGAAGCCTCGTCTACGCGCTGCGAGGCAAGAAAGGAATCTGCTGTTCGGGCCTGCAACGGAATAAATCAAGCAACGATTCACCGTAACCAGTCTTCCAACTCAATTCCCCGGTCCGTCTTCTCGTCGCGATACTTCACGATGACAGGCGTGTACAAAGAAATCCCCAACTCCGCCGCCGCGCCTTTCCTCACGGCGCGTGATCCCGGCACGACTACAGCGCCTTCCGGCACCTCGAGCGGAGCGTCCGCGGTGGCACGATAAACTTCGTCGCGAACCAGGTCGTAGAGCGGCGTCGATCGAGTCAGAATGGTTCCCGCGCCCAGCACTGCGCGAGTCCGCACCAGCGTCCCTTCATACACTCCGCAATTGCCGCCGACGAGAACGTCGTCTTCAATGATCACGGGCGCGGCATTCACCGGTTCGAGCACGCCGCCAATTTGCGCCGCCGCGCTCAAATGCACGCGCTTGCCAACCTGCGCGCACGATCCCACCAGCGCATGCGAATCGACCATGGTCCCCTCATCAACATAGGCGCCCACGTTGATGAACATCGGCGGCATGCAGATCACCGACGGCGCCACATACGCTCCCAGGCGGACTGACGACCCTCCGGGAACCACTCGCACGCGATCGGCAACCGAAAATTGCCGCGCCGGAAACGTGTCTTTATCAACGAAGGTGAGCGCCGCGCAGCCTGTTTCGGCGAGTTCTCCCAGCCGAAAGCCCAGCAGAATCCCATGTTTCACCCAGGTGTTGACCACCCAACGCCCGTCGGCCTTCTCAGCGGCACGAACCTTGCCCTGCGTAAGAGCGTCACGAAATTCCAGAAACGCGGCCCGGGCCTCGGGATTGTGCTCCACCTCGCCCAAAGCAGCGAGACGTTCGATGGAAGTTTTCAGCGATCGCATAGAGAGACCTCGGACTTCGGACCGCCGACCTCAGACCTTGGCTGCTCCTCTTCTTGTTATCTTTCCTTTTTAGTTTTCCCCGCGAAGTTTTCCGGATTTCTAACTGGAAAGAATAGCAGGATGCGACAACGAAGGTCCGAGGTCCGCAGCCCGACGTCCCGCGGCTCGACGTCCGCTACACGCACTTGCACTCGCTGCGAATCAGCACGCCCGTCATGCCATGCGCCACTTCGCGTCCCTGGGCTAGAGTCGCAAATGGTCCATGCCAGCGCGAGTGGTTGGCATCGTGGCCTGCGGGACGGCCTTTGCCCTGGTTGCATTGCCCGCAGGACCCGCGATGCAGCACGATCTTGTGCGGTCCGGCCGCCCAGTTTTCGTAAATGTAAAATTCTGCCGCGTCCGGGGCGAGCCCCGCGGGTTTCGCGATCAGCCCAACCTCGATCACAATTTTCTGCAGCCTGGCTCGGGTGTCGCGACGCATGGGCAACAATGGCAATCGATAGTTCTCTTCAATCTTGCCCATCATCGCCAGTACCGCTTTCACCGGAAGCGGGCTCGACTCGATGAAGTTCGCCTGCATCAGGGGCAGATACTTGCGATGGATGCTGCGTGCCGTGGCCCAGTCATTCCCGAGTGCGGCCCGCGTCATCGTCGCCATCTCGTGCGGAATCTCGTTCGACGCCACCGAGACCACGCCCACTCCACCGAGCGCAATTACCGGCAAGGTCACGGCATCATCGCCGGAGAAAACCAGAAAACTCTCGGGCACCGAACAAATCGCCTCGGCGATCTGCGTCATGTTGCCGCTGGCTTCCTTCACGCCCACAATATTCGGAATCTCCGCCAGTCGCGCCAGAGTCGCGGGTTCGAGGTTCGTTCCCGTGCGTCCGGGCACGTTGTAAAGAATGACGGGTTTATCGCCCACTGCCTCGGCGATCGCTTTGAAGTGCCGGTACTGGCCTTCCTGCGTCGGCTTGTTGTAATAAGGAGAGGCGGTAAGGATGGCGTCGGCGCCCGAACGGGCCGCAACTTCTTGGGCTTTTGCCACGGCGTCGTGAGTGGAGTTCGAAGTTGCCCCGGCCATAATCGGCACACGCCCCGCCACCACTTCGATTGTGGTGTCGATCACGTGCAACCATTCGTCGTGCGAAAGTGTGGGAGTCTCGCCGGTGGTTCCGCAGGGAACCAGGAAATCTATGCCGGACTCAACCTGCCACGCCACCAGGTTGCGCAGCGCAGCCTCGTCCACAGAACCATCCTGATGGAATGGAGTTACGAGCGCCGTACCGCATCCGCGGAGTTGCATGGTAATAAGATAACTCGAATGAGCTTGCGTGGGAACGGAGGACCGAATTACAACTCCCGCCAAACATCCTTGAAGTCGTAAAAGCCCTTCTTTCCGGCAATCCACTCGGCCGCGCGCACCGCGCCATCGGCGAAGCCCTGTCGAGATTTCGCGTCGTGGCACAGATACATCCTGTCGGCAGCAGATTCCAGCACTATTTCGTGCATCCCCACCACATCCCCCTCGCGAAAAGAAACGATCTCCAGGTTTTCTTGCCTGCCGCTGGCTTCGCGGATTCCTCGCTGGATGGCGATGGCCGTCCCCGAAGGCGCATCTTTCTTGTGAACGTGATGCCGTTCGAAAATCTGTCCCGAATAGTCATGCCGCAAAGCGGCAGCGGCGGCGCGCGCCACATCCAGAAACAGATTGACGCCTACGGAGAAATTTGCCGCGTGGATAAAGCCTGTGCCATGACTCTCGACGAGCTTCCGTACGCGATCGATTTCCCCGTGCCAGCCGGTTGTTCCGACTACCACGCTCTTGCCCGCGTTCACGCAAGCTTCGATGTGGCCGAGCACGCAGGAAGGGGCGGTAAAGTCGATCACCACATCAATTCCGCTCAAACTCTCGGGAGTGAGAGCTGCGCAAGAAGGATTCTCTGCCGCGCCGACCGCCCGAACCTGGTGACCGCGGACGCGAGCCACTTCCGCCACCGCCGATCCGGTCTTTCCCCGGCCGAGAAGAAGAATGTTCATCGCAGATCCAGAATCTTTACGCCCACAATCTTAACGCCCAGAATCTTAACGCAAAGATCGCCCAGAACAACCGCAAAGTGGGCAAAGAGTTTTTCTTTGCTACCTTTGCGTAACCTCTGCGCACTTTGCGGTTAAGCTTTTGATTCTTTCTTCAAGCTAGGCAAAAACTTCCGGGTCGAGTTCCGCGAAGAAGATTCCATGCAACCTCTTGATCACCTCGGGCACTTCATCTTCCTCGATCACAAAGGTTAAATTAATTTCGGACGCGCCTTGCGAGATCATGCGGATCTTTTTGTCCGCGAGCTTGCCGAACACCAGCGCGGCCACCCCCGGCTTATCCCTCAAATTTTCGCCCACTAAACAAATAATAGCTTTGCGTCCCTCATACTTTACGTCGGCCAGCTTCGCCAGATCCGCAGCCAGTGCCGGAATCGCCTGGTTCGAATCCACGGTAAGGGAAACGCTGACCTCCGAAGTCGACACTACGTCGACCGCCACCTTGTGCCGGTCAAAGGCCTCGAAGATGGCACGCAGAAAACCGTGAGCCAGCAGCATTCGGGGCGCGGCCACGTCGACGATCGTGATCCGCTTCTTCACCGCAATCGCCTTGAAAACATTTTTGCCCTGCGGCGCCCGCGTGATAATCTTCGTTCCTTCACAGGATGGATTTCGCGAGTTCAGCACGAAGACCGGAATATTCTTCTGGATCGCCGGCAGCACCGTCGCCGGATGCAGCACCTTGGCGCCAAAGTACGCCAACTCCGCCGCCTCATCGAAGCTGATCACCTTAATTCGTCGCGCTTCCGGACAAATTCTCGGATCGGTGGTCAGAATTCCGTCCACGTCGGTCCAGATTTCAATCCGCTCCGCCCCCAGTCCCGCACCCACGATCGCAGCGGAAAAATCGGAGCCGCCGCGTCCGATCGTGGTCGTGATTCCGGCGCGGTTCGCCCCGATGAACCCGCCCATCACTGGAACCTGCCCGGCCTCGATCAACGGCTTCACTTTGGCCAGCAGCCGTTCGTTCGTCTCCTCCATCTGTGGCACCGCTTCCATGTAGGTGCTATCGGTAACCAGAACCTCGCGCGAGTCTACGTGCGCGCCGTTCAGGCCAAGCGCCGCAAACGCCGCCGCCACAATCTTGCTCGAAAGCATCTCTCCAAAGGCCGCAACGTGATCGGTTGTGCGTGGAGTCAATTCTCCAACAGCAGAAATGCCGCGCAGAAGTTCATCGAGCCCTTCGAAATCGCTGCCCAACTCCGCATGGAAGTCGGTGAACAAAGCTGTTCCCAGGAGTTCGCTGGCGGTGTTGTAATGGCGTTCCTGCAGCGAGCGGCAGAGTTTGAGAGCCGCCTTGCGTTCGCCCGCTCCGGCCGCGCGCGCCATGGTGAGCAGCGTGTCGGTAACCTTGGCCATGGCGCTGACCACCACGACCGGGCGCTGGGGCAACCGGTCTTTGACGATTGCAGCTACGCGCTCGATGGCCCGGGCATCTTCCACCGAAGTGCCGCCGAATTTCATCACGATCATCGGCGTGACTTCCTCAAAGAAACGATGGCGCAAAGAAGGCGCAGGCGCCCGGCGGGGTCGGAATTCATCCGAAGTAGCCCTTAGCTCTCAGCAATTCCGCGTTCAGTACCGCTGCCCCGGCCGCTCCGCGGATGGTGTTGTGGGAAAGCACGGTAAACTTCCAGTCCAGCACTTTACAGGGCCGCAGGCGGCCTACAGCCGTGGTCATACCCGCCCCCAGGTCCACGTCAAAGCGCGGTTGCGGACGGTCATTCGCTTCCAGATACACCACGGGGAACTCGGGCGCGCTCGGCAGCTTCAGCTCCTGCGGTTCGCTGCGGTAGCCGTTCCAGGTGGAAATAATCTCTTCCGCGCCGGCCTTCGTCTTCAACTGCACCGAGATCGATTCGGTGTGCCCATCCTCCACCGCCACCCGGTTGCACTGCGCGCTCATGGCGAAGCTCGCGGGATTTACCTTCGTTCCGTTCAGGTCGCCCAGCAACTTATTGGTTTCCTCCTCCATCTTTTCTTCTTCGTTGCGGATGTAAGGAATCACATTGCCCAAAATGTCCAGCGACGCCACCCCGGGATAACCCGCGCCGCTCACCGCCTGCATGGTCACCGCCATCACCGCGTCCAGGCCGAAGCGTCTCTGCAGTGGCGCCAGGGCGAGCACCAGTCCAATCGCGCAACAGTTCGGGTTCGTCACCACGAAGCCGCCGGATTTCTTCCGCCAGGCCTGGGTCTCGATCAGACGGATGTGATCTGAATTTACTTCGGGAATCACCAGCGGCACATCCGACTTCATGCGGAGTGCGCTCGAGTTGGAGACCACGGCACAGCCGGCGTCGGCAAAACGGGGTTCCATCTCGGCCGCAATCGAGGCATCGAGCGCCGCGAAAATAATCTTCGGCGCTCCCTCCGGCGTCGCCGGAGACACCTTCATCGCCGCCACCGCCGCCGGAATCCCCGTCTTCAGCCGCCAGCGCACGGCCTCGGCGTAGGTCTTTCCCTCGGACCGGTCGGAAGCCGCCAGCCACGCCACTTCGAACCAGGGATGGCGCTCCAGCATCTGAATAAACCTCTGTCCCACCACCCCGGTAGCGCCCAGAATTCCAATAGGAAGTTTGCCGCTCATAATCGCCAACCAATCTACCTTCCACTAAGACTTGCTTCCATTAAGACTTACCTTGAATTCTACAACAGCCCTCTTTCCGCACCGGATTGCAAAAGGCTGCGCTCTCTCAGAGTTCCACATCGTCGTCGCGGCACAAAGTGCCGAAACGCCAGCCACTTTCGTGCCCGCTCTCCGGGCGGGATTTTCGAGTCGCTACAGTTCCCTCGCACTCCGCCGATGACTGAAGTTGAGGAGTTGCCATGCCGGAACTGCGCCAGAATTTCTTCACCAAGGAGTGGGTCATCATCGCCACCGAGCGGGCCAAGCGCCCCGAGGAGCTGGCAGCGCACCGTCACGCGGAGGCCGTTCCCGCCTTTGTAGAAAGCTGTCCCTTCTGTCCCGGCAATGAGAACAAGACTGCATCCGAGGTCTTGCGCTTTCCCAAGAGCACCAACGAGCCCTGGGTGGTGCGCGTAATCCCCAACAAGTTCGCGGCGCTCGACAGTTCCGCCCAGCCCAGGCGCAACCTGCAACACTTGCGCCGGCGGGTTGACGGCTTCGGATTTCACGAAGTCATCATCGAGGGTCCGGACCACTCCGCCTACATGGCCTCGCTGCCGGATTCCCACGTGGCCAAGATATTGGCCGTCTACAAAGAACGCTACAATTCGCTAAGCGCAGACCACCGCATCAACCATGTCACTATCTTCAAAAACCACGGCGCCGACGCCGGCGCCAGCATGCAGCATCCTCACTCTCAGCTGATCGCGACTCCTGTAATCCCTAGCCAGGTGCGGCACCGGCTCCACGAGGCGCTCCGCCATTACGACGACGCCGGCGAGTGCATGTTTTGCCACATGGTGGAACGCGAAGTCGAGGACCAAACCCGCATCGTCCTCAAAAGCGAATTCTTCGTCGCCATGGAAGTATTCGCTTCGGCTACTCCCTTCGCCACCCACATCTTTCCCCTCCGCCACATGGCCAGCTTCGGCGGGATCAGCCCTGCGGAAATTTCCGACCTGGGCCGGGTTTTGCGCACCCTGCTGGCGAAGATTTACCACGGATTGGGGAACCCCGACCTCAACTTTACGATCCGCAGTGGCCCCTCTGACTATGCAGGAGCCCGGCACTTTCACTGGTATGTCAGCGTCATCCCGCGCCTTACCCGCATGGCTGGCTTCGAGTTAGGCTCCGGCATGTTCATCAATACCGTGCTGCCCGAAGCCGCCGCCGAATTCCTGAGGAACGTGTGCCTTGAGAAGGGAACGGGAGCGGGAGCCTGAAGTGAGTTCGTGTGACTTTCGATATCGGCCCCGGAGACCTCAGACGCCGGACCCGGGCAAGAGCAGCCTGCGGCTAAATGCCAATTACTAATTGCTAATTGCTAATTGCTTCTCTTACTTCGGCCGCCCAATCTGATTGTTCAAAGCGTATTCGTTCAGCGGTCCAAACTTCCTTTTTTCCGCGTAGAGCCGCCAGCGCCGGAAGACAATTCGCAAACTCGCCATCACCGGAATCGAAAGAAAAATACCCAGAATTCCGGCCACTTCGCCGCCCGCCATCACCCCGAAAATCGCAGCCAAAGGATGCAACTCCATGCTGTGGCCCATGATGCGCGGGGAAGATACGTAATCCTGAATCAGCCGCCAGCAACCCAGAAACACCACCAGCGCCAGCCAGTGACTGTAGCCATTGAGCAGCGCCACGCCCACAATGACCACCGCCGCCGCCAGCGGCCCGACTACCGGAACGAACTCCAGCAAACCGCCGAGCGGTCCCAGCACCGGAGCATAAGGCACCCGCATCACACTTAAGACCAGGGAATACGCGACCAGGGTAAGCGCAGCCAGACTGAGTTGTGCCCGGATAAAATGCGCCAGCATCTGGTTCAAGTCGCTCAGAACCCCCTGCAGGAGTTCGCGCTGCGGCCGCGACTGCACCAGGGCGAGCAATACGTCGCTGAAGGACGCGCCATCTTTCAAAAAGAAAATCGACAACAGCGGGACCACCACCAGCAACCAGGCCTCTTTCGCTACGTCAGCCACGTGCAGCCCCACACTCTTCGCCAGTTGCGCGATCTCGCTGCTATGGCTGGCCAGGTAATCGCGCAGCAGATCGACGATGCGAAGGTTCCAGCCATGGGCCTGCCCCAGTTGTTCGGCGATTTGTCCCGAACTCAACTGGGCCAGCGCCGGTAAAGACTGAAGCAGTCGCGCACTCTCCCGCCCGATTTTCGGACCCATGAAAACGAAAAATAATACGATCACTCCCAGCAGCAACAGGTAAATTACGGCAATCGCGCGGCTGCGCCCATGCAGTACCTTTTCCAGGTTCGACACCAGCGGACTCATCAGGTAGGCAAAGAAAATCGCGAACAGGAAGGCGATCAGGGTCTGGCGCGCCGCGTAGAAGAATCCCAAACCCAGAGCGAACAGCAGCACCGTGATCAGAACCCGCGCCGTACGTGCATCCGCGATCGGCAATCCAACGCTCCTGCCAACTGCGAATCGAACTCGCCCGCAGTCGCGTCTTTCTCAATCCCGCACTACTTCAGTATTATCGTCCGCAATCAAAACCCGCACCAGCTTGAACTTGTCTTTATCATCCACCCAAAGGGCCCAAGTGAAACCTTCCCCTTTCAGGTTGAGCCGCAATAGGTCGCGCTCCGCTCCGTGAATGATCACCTTTTCTCTTCCCACCAACTCGATCCGTACCCGCATCGAAGCTCGGTCTTGCGGCACCAAAACCCCAAACTCCGCCGGCTCCTGCTGACACTTCAGATTGCCCCCTTCGCTGTGGCAACCGGACGCCAGATACCGCCAAGCCAGCACCTCACGATGGATGAAAAAATTGTTATCCAGAATGGCTGAGGTGTTCGGCATGAGGAAAGGCTGCTCCGCCGGCTTGGACGAGGCCGCGGTCGTGATTTTCTCCAGCAGAAATTCGTTATTCGGCGTTACCACCAGCGACCCGCTGCCATCGCTCCAGGAGTAATGCACCAGCTCCCCACTTCCCGTCATCTGCAAATCTGAGCTTTGCCCGCTCCCGCTCCCCGGCGCGGATGCGGAGCCGCCGATTTCCTTCAATTCGGATTTCACCGTGCTCATCCCTTCCACTTGCTGCACGCTGAAAGTCTCGGTCACCACTCGCTGGCCCTTGACGAACACTCCGAACGAACCCGAATCCACGACTTTGTCCGTCGCTTTCGGCTTATCTTTCTTATCGGCGGCCTGCATGGCCACGGCGCACGCCAGAACCGCGATCAGCCCGGAGTACATCCGCGTTTTCAAAATCGGCGCTTTGAAAATCACTGCATTCAAGGTCACTTCTTTTCTCCCGGCTTTCTTGGATCGCGTTCCAGGCCCAAAGCTCGCATCACTTCCCGCGCAATCGTTTCAATGTTCTTGCCCCCGGTTTCCTGCCGCAGCGCTGCCTTCAAGTAATGCGGCCGTCGTGCCTGGTAAAGCTCGCGAAATCTTTCCAGGTCAGCCAGCAGCGGGCGTTCCGTTCCTTGCTCGCCGGCCTGCTGGTTGCAGCGGCGCCATAACTCCTGCACGCTGGCATCCAGAAAAACGGTGGGAGCGGCACCGACGAGCAGCGCGGCATTCCGCGCCTGCACGAAAGCCCCGCCTCCCAGTGCCACTACTCTCTTCCCGCCTCCGCGCAACTCGCCCATCAATTCCTTTAAGGCAGCGTGTTCCGCCCGGCGAAACTCAGATTCGCCTGAATCCCGAAAGATCTCATGAACCTTCCGCAGTTCCCGACACTCAATGCGATCGTCCAGGTCTTCGAATCCCCAGCCCAACAACTCCGCCAGGGCACGACCGACACTGCTCTTGCCCGCGCCCATAAAGCCAATCAGGACGACGGCTCGTGCTCCGGGGCTCACCGCGGAGGCGTTACCGGCCAGTTGGCCAGACACACCGCTCCCCCTGGCTTTGGCCGGCCTCTGAGCACGCTGTTTGCGCGATCGGCTTTGCTCTTCGCTTTTCTTATTGTTTTTCGGAGCGTTTTCTGAGGTGAATTTTACCACTGAAGCTCCGCAGAACCACCGTGGACGACACCGCTACCCGGCCCATGGTACCTGCAAAGGCACGTCCCTTATCCATTGGAAACCAGGTATGCGTCTTGGGTTGGAGGGGGATATCGTCGTGAACCTCGCCCCGCGTCGAGCGGGCGCTGACGTCGGCGGAGGTCCACTCCGGAATCGTCGCTTCGATGTCGCCACTGTGGCTGCTCAGCCGGTACTCTCCGCTGTTGCCGAAGTCGCCAATGTAATTGATTCTGCCGCTGGTCGAGACCACCTGCACCAACGGTCCATTCACCTGCTTCAAGGTGATTTCTCCGCTGAGCGAATCGACCTCGACGTGCCCGTTTTGGATATTTTCCAGATTTACCGGCCCGTTCATCGTCTTCACGTGTACATGCGCGTCCGAGACATCGCGCACGTTCACTTCCGCTCCCGGACCCTCGAGGGTGACATCCCCATGCAGCTTCTCAGCCCGCAACGAGCCCGTGCTCGAGTGCAGAGTAATGCTCGCGTCGGCTGGAATTAGAACTTCATAATCCACTCGCCCCGTATCGGAGTCCGCTCCGGCCAGCAGGTGCGACTGAATATCCACGCGGTTTCCGTTCTGGTTGTTATCCACTTCAACTTTGTCGGAGTGCAAAACCGCGTTCACCACCACGGTATTGTTGGTCGAGGGCCGCACCCAAATCGATCCATAGGGATTCATCACCGAGACGCCGGCTTTGGGCCCCACGGTGAAGCGCAATTCCTTCTTGCTCTCGGCCACCAGTGCGCCCGCCACAATCACGCCGATCGCAACCAGTTTCGCCGTGCGTTTGACTGCCATATGCGACTCCCTCAAGATTGCTGCTCCCGCCCGCGCTCTAAACTCCGAGCACTTGCGCCCGGGTCATCTTTCCCGCCGCCCACCTAAGGTAAAGACTGCTCCATCGCCATGTCAAAAAGCATGGACTTCTGCTGATACGCATCCATCAACGCCCGCCGGGCCTCCTGGTCATTCGGGCTTTCGTCGGCCGCGCTCTGCAAATCCCGGATCGATTCGTTCACCCGGCGCAAATTTTCCTCATACTGCGGCCTCATCGAAGGCGCGTTCGCGGCCACTTCCTGCATCAGATCCTCGTCTTCCAGCCCTCCCGAGTTTGCCACGGCGACTCGAGGCTGCGAGATCGAATCCTGGCGAGAGAACGAGGCCTCCTGCGGCAGTCCTGCGGGATAGAACTGTTGCCGCAGATACAATCCGACCGTCAGCAATAACAAGGCCAGCGCGGGCAACAACCATCCAGCCCGCCCCCATCGCAGGCCGAAGGACGAAAGCGGCGAGCGCCGGCTCTGCGGCCGGATCAGCCCTTCTTTCCGCAACGCGATTTCAATGGAGTTCCAAACTCTAGGACTGGGTTCGTCGGCCCCTTGCAGCTCCGCTGCCGCCGCCACGATCTGATCCAACTCCCGCACCAGGGCGGCGCATGCCGGACAAGTTCTGAGGTGAGCTCTCTGTTGCCAGGTGCTGGCATCTTCCACTTCCGCCAAGCTCTGCTGCAGCTCAACGCAATTCATACCAAACCTCTCCCCAAGTCTACCGCGGCTTTTCCTTCCACGGCACTGCTTGCGCCCCTGCCAAGGTTACGGTTGATTCTACTTCGCGTGCCACTAGCCTGCTCGAGATTTCCCGGCCTTTTCGGCTCTATTCATCTTGAGCAGGTCGCGCAACTTCATGCGCGCCTTGTGTAACTGCGACTTGCTGTTGCCGATCGAGCACCCGACCATGCCCGCAATCTCATTATGTTCGTAACCTTCCACATCGTGCAAAACAAATATCATCCGGTAGCCCGGCGGCAGGTCGTTCACCGCCCTCTGCAACTGCAACCGGTCAATCGACCCCGATAGCGCCACATCGTCCGCTCCGAAATCCTTCCTCGGAGAATCTTCCTCGGTTCCTTGTGTAGTCTCTTCCAGCGAAACTACGGGAAGACTCTTCTTCCTCAAATGCATGAGCACGACGTTCACCGAAAGCCGGTGCAACCAGGTCGAAAACGCCGACTCCCCGCGGAAGGTCGCGATCTTCCGGTAAAGCTGCAAAAACGCTTCCTGCGCCAGATCCTCGGCCTCGGCCGTGTTCGCAGTCATCCGCAGGCACAGCGAATACACCCGCCGTTTGTGCTTGTCGTAGAGCACCTGGAACGCTTCCGCGTCCCCCAGCTTGGCCCGTTCGATGGCCTCAGCCTCGCTGATTTCGGTGCTGTTTTGCTGTCGTGGCTCGGTCAAGTCGCTTATCCGGCCGCAGTCATTGGGATGCGGCATAAGTAGTTTCTGTTGTACCGTTTGCAGTCTTTCCCCAGCCTCAGTAGGGGATCTCCGCTCCGCACTAAAGTTCCAGAATATCAGAGTATTCCTACCAATCTCCGGAGGTGCGTTACCCCGCCCCTTCGCGAATTCTCCCCCGGCCACAAAGCCTTTGCCCTTGAATGCTTGCGCACCTCGGCTTACCCCCGGACATTCAAACCCCAGCCAGCCTCAAGAGTCGCAATCTACCTAAATTGGTAGCAAGAAACAACTGGCAACTTGTCAACAGGACGTCAATTGCAAGTCAAAAGGGAAGGACTAAGTGTTCCGGCGAAGGTCAAGAGCCAACCCGAAATCAGGCTCTCATCGTCCCCCCGCGATGAAGGGCTCTAGTTCTGGAGGCGAGAATAGCTCTGAAAGCCAGATAGTCCGGGTCAAAGAGCTAGTACTTCACAATCGCCGCGAACGATTTCGCATGCAGTGACGCCCCGCCCACGAGCGCCCCATCGATTTCCTCTTGCGCCATAAGAGCGGCAGCATTCTCCGGCTTCACCGAGCCGCCATAAAGTATGCGCAGCTTGGCGGCAAACTCTTCGCCGAATATCTCTGTAGCTTCACGCCGGATCACGGCATGCGCCTCCGCCGCCAGCTCCGGAGTAGCCGTCTTGCCGGTGCCAATCGCCCACACCGGCTCGTAGGCCACCACCATCCTGGCGGCTTTCTTAGCTGAAACCGCATGAAACGCCCGCACGCACTGCCGCCGCAAAACGTCGTCGGTCGCCCCGGCTTCACGCTCTTCCAGTACCTCGCCCACGCAGCAGATCGGCGCCAGACCGGCTTCCAGCGCGGCTTTCAGCCTCAGGTTCACAGTATCGTCGGTCTCGCAGAAGTATTGCCGCCGCTCCGAGTGTCCGATGATGACGTGAGTCACGCCCAAAGCCAGCAGCATCCCCGTCGAAGTCTCGCCTGTGAATGCGCCCTCCGATTTCCAGTGCACATTCTGTGCCCCGATCGCGACCTTCGATTCTTTCGTCGCGTGGAGCGCCGCCGCCAGGTCGATGTCCGGCGGGCAGACGACAATCTCGTCTCGATCATGTCCGGCGACTAGCGGCAAAAATTCGTGGAAGAACTCGCGCGTCTGCTCCGGCGTCTTATACATCTTCCAGTTAGCAGCAATGAGCTTGGTTCGTGACATGAATCCTTTCCAAATCGGACCTCAGACCTCAGCCCTCGAAGGTCCGACGTCCAAGGTCCGAAGTCCGAAGTCAGTTCTTCAACGCTTATCCGTCAGCGCCTCGACCCCCGGCATCTTCTTTCCTTCCAGAAATTCGAGCGATGCTCCGCCGCCGGTGGAGATATGCGTGATCTTGTCAGCCACCTCGGCTCCCCGCACCGCCGCGACCGTATCGCCGCCCCCGGCAATAGAAATCGCCCCCGCATTCTCCGCCACAGCACGGGCGATTGCGAACGTACCTCGGGAAAATCCCGGAACTTCAAATACGCCCATCGGGCCGTTCCACACGATAGTCCGCGCTCGAGAAATCTCTTCAGAGAATAGCTCGATGGTCTTCGGACCAATATCCAGCGCCATGCGGTCCGCCGGAATCGGCTGGCCCTCGCCGATCTGCTGGATCACGGCATTGCTCTCCGGCTTGCTCGCGACGACATGATCGACCGGCAACAGAAACTTCACCTTTCGTTGCTTCGCTTCGTCCAGCAGTTGCCGAGCCAACTCCACTTTGTCGGCTTCGAGCAGCGACTTGCCAATCTCCTGTCCTTGAGCCTTCAGAAAGGTATAAGCCATGCCGCCGCCAACGATGAGCGCATCAACCTTGCCCATCAGGTTGCGAATCACTCCAATCTTGTCGCTGACTTTCGCGCCCCCGAGAATTGCCACAAACGGAGGCTCGGGATGCTCCAGCGCCTTGCCCAAATATTGCAATTCCTTCTCCATCAGGAGCCCAGCCGCCGATTTGGAGACGAACTTCGTAATCCCTACCGTCGAGGCATGCGCGCGATGCGACGTGCCAAACGCATCATTCACATAGAACTCCGCCAGATTCGCCAGTTGCTTGGAGAACTTTTCGTCGTTGGCTTCTTCCTCGGCATGGAAGCGCAAATTTTCCAGCAGCAGCGTCTGACCTTTTTCCAGTTGC
>Ga0074045_10000329_pt1 | contig 46542 bp, 46 predicted proteins | sample BogForMeECP23OM2_FD_94442 | JGI IMG/M metagenome (GOLD analysis project Ga0074045, IMG submission 94442) | Bog forest soil microbial communities from Calvert Island, British Columbia, Canada - Bog Forest MetaG ECP23OM2 | ecosystem: Environmental > Terrestrial > Soil > Wetlands ...
ACACATTGCCGGACCACAGATGTCGCTGGCTCGCGTGAAGACCATCAGCCTGGGTGGGGCCTATCTCGAGGCTCCCCATCGGTTAAACGTCGGTGATTCCATCCAATTGGAAGTCCGTTCTGGGTTGCGCAAAATCCATTTCACCGCAGTTGTCCGCAACGTTGGACCAGATGGCAGTGGTGTGGAATTCGTACACATGAAGGACGAAGATCGCGATCGCCTCCGCAAATTAGTCCGCAAGCATCTATAGTGGCCAATCACTCGATTGGCAATCTCTTCTGTCGTTTTTTTAATTTACAATTTGGTCGCGCAATTCGTTTCGAAATTCTCTTGGCAAACGCTTACCCTTACCGAAAACCGACCCTAACGAGTTGAGCACGTGTGTTTCTGCCAAGCGTTCCAAGCGTTTCTAGGCAGTTTACAGTTGCAATGACACGTGCATTGCAGTACAAGCCAGCGTATACAGTTCATTCGTAAAGCCACGACAGGCGAGGGGGACTCGCCTCCGCTAGGGGTAGCGGAACGTAGCTAGGCCCACGAGGAGGAAGGTTATGCACCGCAGGCAGGGGATGTTTGCGTTCGTAGTTTTATGCGCAGTGCTGTTGGTCGATAGTTCCGTTGTGTGGGGCCAGGCCACTACCGCCACGCTTTCGGGCGTGGTCACCGACCCGCAAGGTCTCGCCGTGGCCGGCGCCAAGATCACCGTAACAAGCTTGGCGACCAACGCGGAAAAAATTGCCTTGACGAATGAGGCTGGTCATTACGCCCTGGCTGCGCTGCCACCCGGTGAGTACAGGCTACATATTGAGGGCGGTTCTAACTTAGCGCCCTATGAGAATCCCGACGTTAAAATCACCGTCGGCCAGGAAGCGATCGTCAACGCAAAGCTCGAACTGGGCACCCAGACCCAAGTGGTTACGGTAACCACGGAAAGTGCGCCAGTTGAAACGACGCGCTCGGAGAGTGCGCAAACCGTCGAGCAGCGTCAAATCAACAACCTGCCGATTAACGGCCGTAGCTACATCAATTTTACGCTCACCAATTCCCAGACGACACGAGACGTTTCTCCTGCCATCGGGCCAGCTCCGAACAGCGGCCTAGATATCAGCGGCGCTCGCGCGCGCTCCAACATGGTGAGCGTGGATGGCGCAAACGCGGTCGATAATTCCGTAAATGGCATCCGCTCCACTCTTTCGCAGGAAGGCGTCCAGGAATTTCAGATGGTCCTCAGTAACTACAACGCCGAATATGGCCAAGCCACCGGGGGCGTGGTTAACATCGTCACCAAGAGCGGATCAAACCAATTTCATGGAGACGCTTTCGGGTTCTTGCGCAACACGGCATTTCAAGCGCGCAATCCGTTCTCCGGTGAGGTCAACGCGGCGGGGGAGCTTGTGCCGGTGAAGCAATCCTACACACGCGTGCAGGCCGGGCTGACACTTGGCGGAGCACTCAAGAAAGATAAGACCTTCTACTTTTTCTCTTATGAATATACCCATCGGGAAGAATCTGGCTATTCCAGCATCGGTATCGGACAGTTTGGGCTCACCACCGGCAACATTCCCTGCATAGGCAATCCTGCAACCGGTGCGCCCATTCCTCTGACTATGACATCCTCGCAGCTGACGACGTACCAGCAAGATCTCGGCGCACTCAGTCAACTAACGGGTGGAACTTGTCAGAGCTCGGATCCCACTGTGCAAGGTCAAATCAAGAATTTGCAGACAGCGGCATTGGTAACCGGGGCTAGCTCAAACGTAGCCGTGAACGCGGATATGAACGTCAATTTGAATGGCACCACAGTGCCACTTACAACACTACTTTTTGGCCCAACCGTTGCCGGGATTCTGCCGAATTCGAAGTTCTTCCCCACTCCGGTTAACTGTCCCCTCCAACAGCAGGTCAACGGAGTGATTTGTTTGCCCAATAGTGCCAGCACCACGCTCGGGGCAGGCTTTGTGCCACTTCCGGCTTCCTACGTAGGACTAAATTCGCTGCGTGGCAATTATCCTATAATGGAAAAAACCAGTTTGTGGTCCGCGCGGATCGATCAGATCTGGAACAATCGAAACGCGTCTTTCCTGCGGGTGGGCGTGTCTCCTTCGACCGTCACCGGCATTCAATCCACATCGCAGAATCAGGTGTTCGGCCAGAACGCCGGCTCGCGAACGGGCGTCGATCAATCCCATGACTGGAACGCTACGTTTGAGACCAACAGCACTCTCGATGATGTGAGCACGAACCAATTCCTATTCCAGTTCGCCCGTCACAGTGTCTATTTTGGGTTTTCCGAACTCCCCGGTGGCAGCGGCCTGGGTGTCAACATTCCGGGGTACGCCTATTTCGGGCGCGAGCCGTACTCGACCGTGAATCGCATCGAAAAACGCTATGAAATCAGTGACTCCCTTACGCGCATTTATGGCCGCCACACCTTCAAATTCGGCATCGACGCAAACATCATTGGACTCAGTTCGTCTAGCCCGCAAATCTTCGAGCTCGACTTTGGGGGTGTCGCCGACTTCGGCGGCCTTTCGCTGTTCGGCTCACTGCCCGGCCTCACCGCCGCTCAAGCCTACGGCATCGGTATTCCGCAGACTTACATCCAGGGCATCGGTACCTCCAATCAGTCATTCTCCAATGTCCCCTTTGGATTCTTTGCTCAGGACAGCTGGCGCGCGACCAACAAACTGACATTGAATTACGGACTTCGTTACGATGTGGAAATTACTCCGCTCTTCGCTCCGGCAACGTCTGTGAACGCAGCAGCGGAAAAAGCGCTGGGAGTGGTTGAAGGAATTCCGCGGGATTACAACAACGTGTCCCCACGCTTTGGCGTGGCCTACGATCCGAAGGGTGACGGCAGAACAGTGGTGCGCGCGGGGTACGGAATTTTCTACGATCACCCACTGCTGGCAATTGCCTTTGACTCCACTACAGCCGATGGCGCCCGTTCTGTGCAATTGCTTTCTGGCCCGGGTGCTGCTTCCGCTTGCGGGTTGATTACTACGCCCTGCGGCGGCGGTGGACTTGATACGCCGACCAACCTGAATGGCTCGTCGATCTTTCAAGGTGCATTGAATGCACTTCCGAGCATGTACTATCTGCCGCAACAACAAAGGTTCAATCCCCTTGCTCAGAATTCCATCTTCGCAAATCAAAATTTCCTAAATGCAGGTTTTCCGCTTCCGATTCTGCCGTTCGTTCTGCCGGTTGCCAAGAATTTCGTCTTTGGCTACGCACAGCAAGCAAATCTAACTGTCGAACACGCGATCACGGATACATGGAGAATCAGCGCCGGGTATCAATGGACGCGGGGCGTCCACCTGAATCGGCCTGTCGACATCAACTCGACGGACCCAGTGCTGCTGACAAACAACCTTTTGAATGCCGAAGTCGCGGGACTCAATTTCGCCAGCCCCCTGACTGTGGCCGTTCCGACCACTGACGTGCTACCCACTGGTTCGACTTGCGGACTTTTCGTTTCGGCAACGCAAGCGCCGGGCATTCTCGGGGTACTCGGCGGTTGCCCCCCGTCGTTGGCATCCTTCAATGGGAAATATGTGGGAACGCCGGCGTTTTTTAATTATTTCCGGCCGTCCGGTCCAAACCCGTCGTTTGCGAGCCTGGTTCCCGGTGGATATAACACACAAGTGGCTCTAGCCAATGCGGCAGGATATCCAGCAGGGTTTGGCGTGCCGGTCCCCTTTAACACGGTGGACGCCCAACTCTCGGATGCCTCTTCCTGGTATAACGCTCTGACCATCAATGTCAGCAAGCGATTCTCGAACCACTTCGAATTGCTTTCAAGCTATACCTGGTCGCATTCGATCGACAACGGCACGGACTTGCAATCGACATTAGAACCAGCCGATAGCCGCTTCCCGTACCTTGAGAAGGGCAACTCCGTGAACGATCAGCCCCAACGCTGGGTCACGAGCGGAGTCTTCCAATCTTCCCCACACGTGGCCGGCGAATCTTTCCTGCGGGCGTTCTTTAGCAACTTTACGGTGGCGCCTCTGATTGAAGTATCTTCCGGGCGTCCGTTCAACATCATCACCAGCAGAGACACCCGCCTCGACCTGGGCTCAACGACCAGCCGCCCGTCGATTGTTCCCCTGGGGACACCGGGGGCTGCGACCGATCCCTATATTCCCAATGCAGCGTTTCTCTTGGCCACACAATGCGTGACCAATCAAAAGGTGCCCTTCTCCATTCCTGGCATTACTCCTCCGGCCGGATGCACGGGCACGTTGTCACGCGACAAGTATTTCATGCCCGGTTTCTTCCAATTCGATATGCGCCTCGCCAAAGCCATTAATCTTGGAGAGCATCTCCAGATACAGTTGATTGCCGACGCGTTCAATCTTTTCAACCACACTAACATTTTGGCGGTCAACCAACTCTGCGACCCCTCGGCTGGTCCAACTTGCATCTCAGGCCAGCCGTCTGCAGCCTACGACGCGCGCCAGCTGCAATTCGCGCTGAAACTCACCTGGTAGCCGTTGCTACGATACAAATCGTTAAGGAGAAGCCCCGGACTCGGGGCTTCTCTTTTCCTACCGGATCTAGGACAGTTCTGCAGCTAACTACACTTTCAAACCTGATGCGAGTAAAGTGGGATTTACCGTTTCCCGTTTAGAAATTCGGAGAACTCATGAACGTAATTTGGATTGCCGCGGCAATGTTTGCCGTGGTCATGATTGGACTGGTGGTCTGGGTTTTGGTCCAAAACACCCAGGATCAAAAGAAGAACGAGCAGCTTCAAACGCAGATGAATGAGTTGCGCCGCGACCTGCTAGGCCTTTCCACGGCGCAGACCAAAAGCACCACGAAATTGGAGACGATTGCCGATGTCGTAGCAGGACGGCTTGAAGCAGTTACTGCCGCGCTGAAGGATGGCGTGAAGGATTCCGCGGAGGTTACCTCAAAAATCACTTCCGAAGCGCAAAACGCCATGTCCACGGAGTTGAAAAACACCCGCGAACAGATCAGCCAGATTCAGAAGCAACTCGGGGAGGTGCAACAAGCTGGCGCGCAGATGCACCAGACCGCGCAAACACTGGAGAATATCCTGGGGGGCACAAAATCGCGTGGATCTCTGGGTGAAATGACCCTCGAACGATTGCTCGAGGATTCGCTGCCGCAGGCGCATTTTGCCACGCAGTTCAAGTTTCAAAGCGGAGAAGCTGCCGACGCGGTGATCTTTCTTCGCGACAAAAAACTTTTGGCTATCGATTCGAAATTCCCCTTGGAAGCGTTCCGGCGCATGACCGAGGAAGGGGAGGAAGCCCGCAAAGCGTTTATTTCAGCCGTGAAGGTGCACGCTGATTCCATCTCTCGCAAGTACATTGTGGCGGATGAAGGCACCTTGGACTTCGCGATGATGTTTGTGCCGAGCGAATCGGTGTATTACGAACTGCTGATGAGCGCGGATCAGAGGGGGATGCCCCTTGATGAATATTGCCGCAGTAAAAAGATCGTGGCCGTTTCGCCCAATACTTTGTACGCCCATCTGTGCGTAATTGGCATGGGAATGCGCGGCATGCAAATTGAGGAAAACGCCAAACGCCTTTCCGACACTCTTCGCGGGATGCGCATGCAACTCGACAAGTTCGCCGAATCGTTTGAAAAGATCGGAACCCACTTGAAGAATGCGCAACTGTCCTACGCCGAAGCCGACAAGCGCTACGACAAAGCCTCAAGCTCTCTCGACGGCATGCTGAGCGGCGCGGAACCATCGTCACTTGCGAAGGGAGATGGGCAAGGCACTCTGGCGCTGCCGGCTGCTATCGCCGAGAAAAAAAGCGCCTAGTAGCCGGCAGTGTACCGGCAGCAATTCTATGGTCTTGGCGTACTAAGCGGAGCCAGCAAGCGTATCGAAATCACGAAACTTCCCTTCTGCTTCCCTATTAAGTCAAACGTGGCCACGTTGTTTTTCCCACCGTTTGAGAGGGCGCGTACGACCGTACCGCCAGCCATCTCGGCAACCTCGGGTGCGAGATTTCGCGCTTCCAGGCTAATTTTTGCGGTGGTTCCGGTGATGGCCACCTCGAGAGTGCGATGTTCGCCCGGCGCGAGCGTGGTGGTTTTCGTCGCCAATTCCAGAGTAACGAAAACGACTGTGAAGATTTCGGATTTTTTCTGGCCACACTGGACTTCGACACTCTGCGGTCCGGGATCCATTTCTAGCGGCGGCAGAACGGCTAGGTATGCCGGAGAAGATGCCAGCACAAGCGCAGGGGTGCCGCCGATCATGACGCGGTTCGCGTCGGCCTCGCCGCAGAAACCATGCCCCAGAATCTCCATGCGATCGCTAAGGGACGCTACCCGGGGCACAGCGGTTACTTCGAGCGAAGAAGACGGGACATCGGTAAGCGCAAGGATGGTGCTGGTTACGTGGCCGCTGCGTCCCTCGATGGATGCGAAAACGGTTCCCGTGCTGAGTGGTGCAACAAAAAGTGCCCGCCCGGTGGCGTCCGTGGTCATTTTGTCTCCGTTCGAGAAGGTGATGTGAACGCCCGGAGTCAGCTTGCCGCTCACATCTAGTACCGCCAAAGTAGCTCGCTCACCGGTGACGAGTTTTCGGGGCAGAAGCAAAATGCGGGCGGCCGAGGCTGGGGGAAGCTGTTGGGCCGCACTGCAAAAAGCCCAGCCGCCGGTCAACAAAAGCGCGCTAAGTATTGTTCTACCAGGTATTTTCGGGAATAGGCGCACACCGGGATTGTAATGGAGTTTGCTTCCTCATAGAAGTGGCCCCCGGCTGAGCTTGCTAAGACACAGTACTTCGGCCTATTGCGCCTGACACAATTTCTTCCTCCGCTCCTTCGTATTCGAGTATTCTTTCGAACTGGCCGCAAGGTCAGTGTGGCTAATTAGCGAGTAATCAGTTGGGTGCAAAGGCTACCGGTAGTTATGGGGGTCTGCTAGCGTGGAGAAGATGCAGTTGCCCGGGGTGTGTACGCTGGGGGTCCACGCGTGCTCGCGGAAAGCTTGGAAGGAGAAGTTGTGGAGATCGTCAGTGGTGGTGTGAGCGACGTTGGGCGCGTGCGGACCAATAACGAGGATTCCTTCCGGATCCTCAGCTCGCTGAACCTTTTCGTGCTCTCCGACGGCATGGGAGGCGAAGCTCATGGCGAAGTTGCCAGCGCCCTGGCAGTAGAAACGATTGTGAACTATTGCACCGGGGCCAAGGACGATTCGGGCGCGACGCTGATGGGCAGCACCGAAGATCATTGGTCGGAAAACACCAAACGGCTGCAAAGCGCTGTGCGAAAGGCGAATTTTAATATTTATGAATCGGCGCGTAAGAATCCTGCGCAAAGAGGGATGGGAGCAACAGTTACCGCGGTCTGGGTCAATGCAGGCAAACTGAGCGTCGCCCACGTGGGTGATAGCCGGGCTTACCTGCTGCGAACGGGAAATCTGCAGCAGTTAACCTGTGATCATTCTTTGGTTGCCGAGCAGGTTCGGCGAGGGATCATCACGCCGCAGCAGGCTGAAGAGAGCGAGATGCAAAGCGTGCTGTTACGCGCGTTGGGCGCTTATGAAGATGTAGACGTGGATGTGGATGAGGTTGGCATTTACTCAGGGGATGTTTTGCTGGTTTGTTCCGACGGACTGACTCGCATGGTGACGGAACCCGAAATTGCCGGCGCCTTACAAGCCGAAATGGATCCCCGGACGGCCGTACAAAAGCTGGTCGATCTCGCCAATGAAAATGGTGGGTTGGACAATGTAACGGTAATCGTCGTGCGGTTTCAGGAAGAATCCAAGGGTTGGCTTTCCTGGATGAAGCGCGGCGGAAAGAAATAAAGACTAAGCCTCCGTAGGAGGATATGCGTAATGGCTAAGCTCAGCCTGATGTTCGAAAACAAGTTGGTGAAGGAAGTGCCCATCGGCAGCCGGCCGGTAAGCATTGGCCGCTCTCCGGACAACGACATCCCTATCGATAATCTCGCGATTTCCAACTACCACGCGCGCGTCTACTACGAGGCTGGCCGGTTGGTGGTGGAAGATCTCGACAGCCTGAACGGCACGTTTGTGAACGACCTACGCGTGGAACGGGCCACTCTGCATGATGGGGATTCCATATGGATCGGCAAGCACAACATCAAGGTGGATGCCACCGGCGATGCGGCGATTCCGTGGGATTCCGGCCGTAAAGCGGCTGCCCCAAAAATCAATGAAACCATGGTGCTGGATACCAAGGCTCGCCGAGACATGCTGCAGCAAGCGGCTGCCATGGGGGAACGCTCGCAATTTTCTCCCGGCCGTTTGAAAATGCCGACGCTTGTGGTGCTCAGTGGCAAAGTCGACCAAAAAGAGTATGTGCTCACCAATCGCCTTACCGTGATCGGGAACTCACCCATGGCCACGATTCGTCTGCGTGGGTGGTTCAAGCCGAAGATGGCGGCGCAGATAAATCAGCGCGATGACGGGTATTATCTCGGCACTGGCGACAAAGTACCCACCGTGAATGGCACGCCGATCTCCGGTACCGTTCGCTTGAATGACGGCGATTTAATCGATATCTGCGGCGTGCGGCTGAATTTCATATTCCGGGAGTAGCTCTCCCGCCCATGGCCTACCGCTCCCCGCTAGATGCTGGTCGATAGCCGCGAAGCATGCTCCTTTTCCGACGACTGTTGGCAATGGCCGCACGGAAAAAATTACCGAACAATGGCAGTTGGTCTGCTGCGGAAGAACGCTTCGTGGCGCTTGCCGAGGCGCGAAGCTGCTACGGAACGGAGAGGGTCCGAGGTTCAAGCGAGATTTAAGGTCATTTTGGATCGCTGGGTCCTTTCCGCTTGTCCTCGAAGCGCTGCCAGGATTCTCTGTTCGACGAGCCACCGCCTGGAGTGAACTTTTATTTTTTCTCCTCCACCGCAATAAGATTATCGGTCGGGTCACGATCGATCAACTTATTGTAAGGGTCAATCCCGCAAATGTCGGTTTCTCATCCACGACCAACTCAATTGTAGAGTTCCGTGCGCGGAACCATCACTCCTAGAGCAAGCCCTGACCTAGTCGTTAGACGTGCAGAGGTCGCAATCGTCTGAACAAACAGAGCGTGACTATACTCCACCTGAAGTTTTTGAGTCGATCGATAGCTTGGAAGAGAGGTACGGCCACCTCGGAAATGGAAGGGAAAACCAATTCCGAGGCTGTGCCGCAGAACTAGGCAGGACTAGGGCTTGGCCGGCTGGGCCGCGGGTGGATCGGCTTTCGGCTGCTCTGCTTGTGGCTGATTGGACTTGGGGCCATCACCTTTTGACTGGTCCGCTTTTGGTTCGGCCTTGGGGGCGATCGATTCCAGCTCGACTTCAAACACCAACGTGGAGTTTGGGGTAATGTCTGGTCCAGCGGCTCGTGGCCCGTAGGCCAAGTTTGCTGGAATCCACAATTGCCATTTCGAACCCACCGGCATCAATTGCAGCGCTTCTGTCCATCCGGGAATTACCTGGCCCACGGGAAAAGTTGCCGCCTGGCCCCGCTTGTAGGAGCTGTCAAATTCCTTGCCGTTTAGCAGCGTTCCTTTGTAGTTGCAAACAACGGTGTCGTCTTTTGTCGGGCGTGGCCCCGTCCCGGGCTTCAGAATTTTGTACTGCAGGCCGCTCGGCAGGGTGATTACGCCGCTTTGCGCCTTGTTCGCAGCCAGAAATGCGTCACCTTCTTTCTTGTTCTCATCGGCTTGGATCTTAGACTTCGCCTCTTGCTGGGCACGGACAGTTTTTTGCAGGTCGGCAAGAGCGGCTTGCGCTTCTTCATCCGTCAATTGTGGTTTTCCAGCCAATCCGTCTCTTAAGCCGCGTGCCAGAATTGCAGGATCGATGTCTACGCCTTGCGCTTTCATACCTTTTGCCATGCTCATTCCGAGGGCGTAACTGGCTTTATCCTTTGCCGTTTTCAGTGGCAAAGGAGTGGGCTTAGCTGCCGTTCCGGGTTTGGCAGGAGCTTTCGTCGCCGGCGTTTGCGCGGTCTGAGGCTTGGCAGCCGGTTTTGCCGGAGAAATTGGTGTGGTACTCGCAGGAGGAGCGTCTTGGGCCTTTACTGGAAGGGCCAGAACAACTGCTGCGAGCAGGGTGAGTAACAATCTACTTTTCGCGGTCTTGGACATTTTTCTATTGTCCCATTGCCAAGGCGTGTTCGCAAATTTTGGCCATAGGCAATTTCTTGAACACGTCCAGACCCATTTACAATTGCAATCGCTATCCTTAAGAAAAACAATGATTTGGCTGCTAAATTGGGCGTACCCAAACCACTCCCTTTTTTAGTCTAATGAAAAGTCATATAGTTGGCTCCAGCGTTCCGACCGGAAGGACTCGGGTGTCAGAACAGTTCGCTGTCGGCCGAAAAGGTCAGCTTCTCTCTCTATGTGGATAGTACGTTTAGCGTTAGCCCGGCCGTATACGTTCATCGTGATGGCGCTGGTTATTATTTTGTTGACTCCAGTTGTTTTGCTGCGAACGCCCACCGACATTTTTCCAGACATCAATATCCCGGTCATCAGCTTGGTCTGGACCTATACCGGATTGCAGCCGCAAGAGATGGAGCAACGCATCACCTCTAGCGTCGAGCGCGGCATCACCACGCTGGTGAACGATGTCGAGCATATCGAATCACAGTCGCTTGGTGGGATCGCTGTGATTAAAGTGTTTTTCCAGCCAGGTGCCAATATTCAGACGGCACTGGCACAGACCGCGGCAATTTCGCAGACGTTTCTGCGCTTCTTACCTCCCGGCACAACGCCGCCATTGGTGATCATTTATTCGGCCTCGACCGTGCCCGTGTTGCAACTCGGTTTAACCAGCGATCGCATGAGCGAGCAGCAGATCTTTGACTACGGAAACAATTTCATTCGCACCCAACTAGCGACGGTGCAGGGTGCAGCGACGCCATTCCCGTATGGTGGCAAGCAACGGTTGATCTCGGTCGATATTGATTTCGCCGCGCTGCAGGCGAAAAATCTTTCCGCCGTCGATATCGTAAACGCGGTCAACGCGCAAAATCTCATTTTACCTACGGGCACTGCCAAAATTGGCTCGCTCGAGTACAACGTGGAGATGAATGGCAGCCCGCGCAGCGTGGCCGAGCTGAATGACTTGCCGGTAAAGACGGTAAACGGATCGACAATTTATATGCGCGATGTCGCTCACGTGCGCGACGGCTTCCAACCTCAAACCAATGTGGTCATGGCGAACGGCCAGCGCGGCGTTTTGATGAGCATTTATAAGACCGGGAATGCATCGACACTTTCGATTGTGGACCGCGTCAAGCAAACGCTGAACGATTACAAGCCTTCCCTGCCTGATGGTTTGCAACTTACGATGTTTTTCGACCAGTCGGTGTTCGTACGTGCGGCCATCCAAGGCGTACTTCGCGAAGCGTTGATTGCCGCGTGCCTCACAGCCTTTATGATTCTCCTTTTCCTCGGCAACTGGAAAAGCACATTGATCATTGCGATTTCCATCCCACTTTCGATCCTGGTTAGCGTCCTCTGCCTTAGCGCGTTGGGAGAGACAATCAACATCATGACGCTCGGTGGGCTGGCCCTCGCCGTCGGTATCCTGGTCGACGATGCCACCGTCGAAATTGAAAACATCAATCGCAACCTAGCCATGGGCAAGGAAACGGTTCAGGCGATTCTCGATGGCGCGCAGCAGATCGCGGTTCCCGCCTTCGTTTCAACTCTGTGCATATGCATCGTCTTCATCCCGATGTTTTTTCTGTCGGGAGTGGCCAAGTTTCTTTTCGTTCCATTAGCAGAAGCGGTCATTTTCGCAATGCTAGCTTCCTACATGTGGTCGCGCACCATTGTGCCGACGATGGCAATGTATTTGTTGAGCGCAGACGACGAATACCATGCCGAATTTCACCGGGGCGAACGGATGGGCTTCTTTCGCCGCTACCAGCAAATGTTTGAACAAGCCTTCGAGCGCTTTCGGATGGGCTACCGCAACGCCCTTTCCTCGGCCTTGGAACATTCCGTCCTATTTTCGGCATGCTTTCTACTATTCTGCGTTCTTTCTGGGGGCATTGCTTTTTTCCTCGGCCGTGATTTCTTTCCTGAAGTTGACGCCGGTCAGATTCGCCTGCATATGCGCGCGCGTACCGGTCTGCGGGTAGAGGAAACGACGCGGCTGGCAGACCTAGTAAATCAGGAAATTCGCCGCACCATTCCTGAAAAAGATCTAGTTACGGTGCTTGACAACATTGGGCTTCCCTATTCAGGTATCAACCTCACCTACAGCAATGCCGGAACGATTGGTACTTCCGACGCCGAAATTCTTGTTCAGTTGAAGCCCGATCGCGGCAAGCCCACCAGCCAATACATCAATTTGCTGCGCAAGCGTTTGCCCAGTGAATTCCCCGGCGTGCAATTTTTCTTTCAGCCAGCCGATATCGTCACACAGATTCTAAATTTTGGAACTCCTGCTCCCATCGACGTGCAGATTGTCGGCACAAATCAGATGGGCAATTATTATGCCGCCGTAAAGCTGGCGAATCAGATGCGCCATATACCCGGAGCAGTTGACGTACACGTGCAGCAGGCTTTTGACGGGCCCACATTGTTTATGGATATTGATCGCACGCGTGCGCAATACGTTGGGTTGCAGGCGAAAGACATCGCTCAAAACGTTTTGGTGTCGCTCTCCTCAAGCTTTCAGACGGCTCCCAGTTTCTGGCTCGATCCAAAGAACGGCGTGAGCTACAGCGTGGCCGTGCAGGCTCCCCAGTATCGTGTCGATTCGCTGCAAGCCTTGCAGAACACACCGATCACCAACAGCTTGGACACCGGAACGCCGCAAATCCTGGGTAATCTTGTTTCAACTACAGCGGTGGCGCGTCCCGCATCCATTTCGCATTACAACGTACAGTCCTTGATCAACGTGTACGCGTCAGTGAACGATCGCGATCTTGGCTCGATTTCAAAGGAGGTGATTCGCCTAAGCAAGGACATCGAGAAAGAACTCCCCAGGGGAAGTCGCTTGACGATACGTGGACAAGTGCAAACGATGAACACCTCCTTTCTTGGATTGGGAGTGGGCTTACTCGGCGCAATCGTGCTGGCCTACTTGCTCATCGTCGTCAACTTCCAATCCTGGCTCGATCCATTCATCATCATCACGGCATTGCCAGGTGCGCTGGCTGGAATCTGTTGGATGCTGCTTTTGACTCGCACAACATTGAACGTTCCTTCGCTCACTGGCGCTATCATGTGTATGGGCGTTGCCACGGCGAACAGCATTCTGATGGTTTCCTTCGCGAGAGAACAGATGAATGAAGGGAAAGATCCGTTTGAAGCTGCGCTCGAAGCGGGCTTTGTACGCATTCGCCCGGTAATTATGACTGCTCTCGCGATGATGATCGGTATGATCCCGATGGCCATCGGCTTAGGAGAAGGTGGCGAACAAAACGCGCCCTTAGGACGAGCCGTGATCGGCGGACTGCTCTTTGCGACGTTTGCGACTTTGTTCTTTGTGCCGTGCGTATTTTCAATTATTCACGGCTGGCTGGAAAAAAGAAGACACCAGAGCGCGGTTGCGACGCCATGAGCCCACAGCAACTTTCGATCGGGAGAGCGAATTACCATGAGTGAAGTTTCAACGCCAGCGGGTCCAGATGCCGGCGAACGGCGCTCGAAAACGAATCGCGTGTTCATCGTTTTCTTTGCGGTTATTGTGGTCCTGGTCATCATCGGCACCTTCCTGATGTTCCAACGTAGGTCGCAATATCAGGCTTTGGCAGAGGAAACGGAAGCGGCTACGGTTCCCACTGTCTCGGTTGTGCACGCGATTGCCGAAGCCGGAGATGAGAATCTGGTTCTTCCTGGAACCCTACAGGCCTATGTGGAATCTCCCATCTACGCTCGCACCAACGGTTATTTGCGAAAGTGGTACCACGACATCGGATCTCGCGTGGCCAAGGGCGAGCTTCTCGCCGAAATCGACACGCCGGAGGTGGATCAACAATATGCGCAGGCCAAGGCTGATCTTTCGACCGCAGAAGCAAATTTGCAACTTGCGCAGATTACTGCGGCGCGAAATATCGAACTTCTGAAAACCAACGCCATTTCCAAGCAGGAAGCGGACAATTCAAACGGCGACCTGGCCGCAAAAAAAGCGATCAAAGAATCCGCGGAAGCAAATCTGCGCCGCCTGCAGGAGCTGAAGTCTTTTCAACGAGTGGTCGCGCCGTTTAGTGGCGTAATTACGAAGCGGAACATCGATACCGGCACGCTGATCAATTCTGGAAATGGAGGTACTGCGCAGCAGCTCTTCACTCTCGCGCAAACCGATCCGATCCGTGTATTCATCAACGTCCCTGAAACTTCTGCCCCTTCGATCCGGTCGGGAATTGGCGCGTATATTGAGCTACCGCAGTATCCTGGGCAGAAATTTCAAGGAAAAGTCGTTCGCACCGCCGAATCGATCGATCTTGCCACTCGCACTTTGTACACCGAAGTGGACGTACCGAATAAGTCTGGACAACTTCTTCCGGGTGGATTTGCACAGGTCCATCTCGAAGTAAAGGCCACTGGGCAGCGCCTACAAGTACCTGTGAATGCCCTGCTGTTCCGTTCCGAGGGATTGCGCGCAGTGGTGATTGACTCCAACCAGAAGGCGCGACTCCGCCCGATAGTCGTTGGACGCGACTATGGCACGACGCTCGAAGTACTGGGTGGCCTAAGCGCGGACGATTGGATCGTCCTGAATCCGCCGGACTCTCTGGAAGACGGGCAGAGCGTTCACATGAAGCAGATTGCCAATCCTATGACCCCGTTTCCTGCAAAGGGGGCTCCTGCGCCCGCGCCCAAGAGGTCCTAAACTCGAGTTCATCCCGATAGGCACCAAATCCAACCAGCAATCGTATGAGTTCGTAAATACTTGATGAAAGACTCTGAGTCGATTTGCGTATGACGGGCGATGGTTTTCGTGCTGTTGGAAATAAAGTGCACCGCAAATCGCGGGTAAACGGGCGGTGATCGTAGGGTAGCGCAATCTGCCCGAACTGCTCCAAACACATGACCACGACAATACCCATCCTCGAGAGCGAGCGCTTACGGTTGCGCGACCACCGGCTAGAGGATTATCGGCATGGCGCGGCTTTGTGGGGTGATCCAAACGTCACGCGATTTATCGGAGGCAGACCGCTTTCCCGCGAGGAGGTTTGGGCGCGGGTGCTTCGTTACCCAGGACACTGGGTCTGGATGGGATATGGGTATTGGGTTGTCGAGGAAAAATCCACCGGAAAATTTGTAGGAGAACTGGGCTACGCCAATCTACAGCGAGAGATTCAACCGCCAGTGGGGAATCTGCCGGAATTGGGCTGGGTGCTAGCTACCCCCTTCCACGGGAGGGGTTCTGCGACCGAAGCGGTTCAGACCGTTACAGCTTGGGGTGACCAGAAATTCGGCAGAGAGCAGACCATTTGCATTATCGATCCTGGCCACGTGCGCTCGATTCGCGTGGCAGAGAAATGTGGTTTTAAGGAATCTTACCGGGCGAGCTAGAAAGGTGAGCCAATTCTTGGATTCACGCGATAATGGCTAAGCGGGCTCGCAGGATGGCACAAATCTGCGAAAATTATAGATATATGGTTACGCCAGCAGAGATTCAAGAAGCGGCGAAAATTCTACGGTCTGGCGGATTAGTGGTGTTCCCCACCGAGACCGTATACGGTCTCGGCGCAAATGCGTTGGACGCTGCGGCAGTGCGCAAGATTTATGAGTTGAAGGGCCGTCCGTCGAGTAGCCCGTTGATCGTGCATGTCGCAAGTGTGGCAGAGGCCCGCAAGTTGGCGGCGGAGTGGCCGGAGGAAGCCGAACAGCTTGCGCATGACTATTGGCCCGGACCGCTCACACTAGTTGTTCCAAAAAGATCGATCATTCCGGACGAGGTTACTGCCGGTTTGCAAACGGTAGGACTCCGCATTCCGCGGCATGCGGTGGCGTTGGATTTGCTGCGCGTTGTGGACTTGCCCATCGCCGCGCCGAGCGCGAATCGCTTTACTCAATTGTCGTCGACGACTGCTGCTCACGTTCGCGAAGCCTTTGGCGAGCAAACACCGTTCCTTCTGGATGGCGGCGCATCGGAAATCGGTCTCGAATCCACCGTGATTGCCGTGACCAAGGATGGACTCGAAGTCTTGCGCCCGGGAATGGCGCTGGTGAGGAACGCAATCAGCACCATCGATGAGGAATCGCAGCAAGCTCATCGTGCGCCCGGCCAACACAAAAAGCATTATAGCCCGAGGACTCGCGTGATTCTGGTTAATGCGGGCCGTCTGCCGAAAGAAGGTCACGGAGTTTACTTGAGCTCGGCAGGTCCGAGTTCTAAACATTTCCCCAGCCAGCCAATGCCTACAAACGCCGTGGACTATGCCAAATGCTTGTACCAAGTGTTGCACGAGCTCGACAGCAAGAATCTGGACTGGATCGCCATTGAGATGCCCCCGAAAACGCCGGAATGGGCGGCAATCCGCGATCGGTTGACCCGCGCAGCCTACTAGCCCGATTGAAAATTACTTTGCACCTAAGGGGTACAATTCGGGATAGAATCCGCTCGTCAACTGATGGGGGAAGGATTCTATGAGTCACTCGGTTCCTACACGCACGATTCTTCTTTTCGCATTGCTCATCGCGGCCATTGCGCTAGCCCTCGGCGTCGTCAACCATGCTTATGCACAAGCACTACCCAGTTCAGGCGAGAAGCCCTTCGTCATTGAGTATTACTATAAGACGAAGTGGGGCCACGCCGACGAATTCCTGACGCTGTTTAAAAAGAATCATTATCCGATCCTGAAAAAGGAAGTGGAGATGGGCCGCATGCTGAAGGTTTATATGGTGCAGCCTGTTTATCACACCAGTGAGGATGGCCGCTGGGATTATCGCGTGACCATCGTCTACAAAAACGCGGGAATCGCACACGACAATTTCGATTCAGGGACTCTGATTAGACAGCTTTATCCGGACCAGGACAGTTACAAGAGAGAGGAGCAGCGCCGCTTCGAAATTCTCGATGCCCACTGGGATCTGCCTATCAAAGACGTCGACCTCGACAGTCATTGATCGGTCCTAGCAACTAGAGTGAAGGGCGCTGGTCGACCTCGCCTGTGGGCTCCGCATCTGCTTTTAGAGATTGTCCAGGAAAAATTGGGCTGCGCGGTTCATCAACACCTTTCGCGCAGGAGGATCGCTTACTCCGTGGCCTCTGCCAGGAAAGGGCATCACCTGAGGATACTTCCCCGCTTTAATCAGTTCATCGATCAAGAGAAGGGTATTGGAAAAGTGCACGTTGTCATCGCCCGTCCCGTGAGCGATCAGCAGCTTTCCTCTTAATTTGGCGGCGTTTTTGATGGGGGACGATTCACTGTAGCCTTCCTCATTTTTTGGAAGCAGTCCAATGTACCGCTCGGTATAGATTGTGTCGTAGAAATGCCAGTCCGTTACCGGTCCACCGGCGAATCCGACCTTAAATACCTCACCGGCCTCAAACATCGCGTGCAGCGTCATGTGACCGCCGTAACTCCATCCCCAAATCCCGATGCGGTCGGGATCCACAAAATTCTGGCGTTGCAACCATGCTGCTCCGTCGCGCTGGTCAGACAATTCCTGCGCGCCAAACCGGAGGTGAATTGGCTCCTCGAACAGATGACCACGCCCGGCCGAGCCACGATTATCCAGAGCGAAAATGATGTAACCCTTCTGCGCCATCATCTGGTGCCAGAGGAATGTGGAACCTGTCCACGCATTCATCACCACCTGCGCATGGGGACCGCCATAGGTGTAGACAATCACGGGGTATTTCTTCCTCGGGTCGAAATTGGGCGGCTTGATCATCGAGCAATTCAACGAAACTCCGTCATGCGACTGAATCGCAAAAAACTCCACCGGAGAAAGATGGAACGCTGCAAGTTGCGATGATTGGTTGTTTTCGTCAATCACGGCGGCCTTGCTGCCATCGGCGCGATAAAGATCCTGTCGCGGCGGAGTCATCGAGTTTGAGTATGTATCCGTATAGAAGCCGGAATTGGGGGAAAATTGAATCGCGTGCACGCCGCTTTCTTTGGTGATTCGAGAAAAGCCGGAACCATCGAACGAAACGCGGTACAGTTGTCGCTCGAGCGGAGATTTTTCCGTAGACGTGAAATAAACAAGGTTTTTCGCTTCGTCCATGGAATCGACGCCCGTAACTTCCCACGTGCCATCGGTAATCTGTGCGAGTTGTTTGCCGTTCAAATCGTAAAGATAAAGATGCCGGTAGCCAGTTCGCTCGCTAGACCAGAGAAACCGGCTGGAGTTCTTGAAAAAGCGCAGGTCGTCGTGCACGTTAATCCAATATTGATCTTTTTCCGTCAGCACCGTGGAAGATTTTCCGGATGTCGCATCGGCGAGCAGGAGGTCAAGGACCTTTTGCTCACGATTGAGGCGCTGGATCGCTAGATGCTGCGAATCTGGCAGCCAATTCACTCGCGCGATATAAATATTTGTATCCGCGCCCGTGTCCATCAGGCGTGGTTCACCGCCGGCTACTGCCCCGACAAATACACGCACGACCGGATTAGTTCCCCCGGGAACGGGATAACGTTGTAGATCCGCTTCGCCAGTGAACGAATCGAAATCCAGCATGGAGAATTGAGTAACCTTTCTTTCATTCATTTCAAAAAAGGCGATGGAGGAGGAATCGGGAGACCACCAATACGCCGTGCTAATGTCCAGCTCCTCCGGATACACCCAATCGAGCTCGCCTTTCCGCACTTCTTCGCTTCCCGCACTGGTAAACGCACGCTCTTTTCCGTCGGCTGTGCTGACCAGCCAGAGGTTGTGGTCCCGGATGAAACTCACGTATTTCCCATCGGGAGAAATCTTTTTATCGGCGAGTTCGGCTTTGCCGCTAACCAGCACCCGCGGTGTGTGCGAGTTCAAGTCGTACCACACCAGCGCAGTTGAACTTTCTAGAAGAAGAGCTTGACCAGAAGGCGCCCATTGGTATTGCGTGGGAGGGCGGCGCCCGAGTCCAGTGGCCTGCGAGCTTTTCCCCTGTTCCGTCGGCATGGCGCTCTCTAATTTCTCCGAGGGCAACAGGATCGATCGCTTTCCAGAAGCTGCGTCGATGGCTACAAGATCGTTCTTCGCCTCTTTGCCGGTGCCGCTCGTTTCAAGAAACGTCACGGTTTGGCCGTCGGGAGACCACGCGAGACCACGATTCAGCCTGCCGCTCAAACTTGGTTGGCCGTAAATACGGTCCACCGTCAACATCCCGGGAACCGCATTGGCAGCAGGTGTTTGCTTCTCCGGTTGTTGCGCAAGCAATGCTGTGGGCGACAGAACTACTAGGACGGCTCCGGCGAACCGAGTCTTGATTTTGCTTTTCACGGTGAACATCCGATCTCCTTTACACAATAGGAACTGTACGAATTCGCGAACCAGGGTAGCGAGAAGGAACCGGAGCCAAAGTCTGGACAGGCACGGCAGTGCCCCTAGGCACGGTTCTCTACCCTGGGGGCCAGCGGAAATTTCTTCCACCAAGCAAATGAAGATGGAGGTGAAAGACCGATTGGCCGGCGCCGCTGCCGTTATTAAAGACCGTACGATAGCCGGACAGAAGATTCCGCTGTTTTGCCAGGTTTGCGGCCACAAGCTGCAATTTGCCCAGCAGCGCTTGATCCTCAGGTGAGGCATCATGCAAGGCCGCAAAATGTTTGCGTGGGCAGACCAGAATGTGCGTGGGAGCTTGTGGGCTGATATCTTCAAACGCAAACGCGTCGTCATCTTCATACACCAGTTTTGCCGGGATCTCTTTCGCGCCAATTTTGCAGAACAAACAGTTCTCACTCATTTCGTCACTCCAAACAGCACGCCTTCATCCAGGCGAACAACCATCGGCGTAAAGCCTTCCTTCTCCCGAAGTTGCTCGGCAAATTCCTGAGCTTCTGCTTCACCGGAAACTTTGCCAACTCTCAGGCGGTAGTAGACGCCGTCCGGTGCATCATACTGCTGGATGAAAATCGGCGAATACGATCGACTCAACCGGCTACGAAGGCGCTCGGCATTTCCCTTATCGCGGAACGCACCAACCTGAACGGTGAAATATCCGGCGGTTACATCGACGTTGCCAAGCACTTCTAAGCGGACCGGAACCACACCTGGCCCTAGCGAACCAATTTCCTGTGCTGCTGCGTGAGACAAATCGATGATCCGATTGTCTACAAATGGTCCACGATCGGTGATCCGCACCGTTGTGGTTTTGCCATTATTTAAGTTCGTCACCCGCACCATCGTTTCAAAGGGCATGGTGCGATGTGCCGCCGTCAATTTGTTCATGTCGTAGATTTCTCCATTGGCCGCGTGCCGACCATTGAACGGATCGCCATACCACGAGGCATTTCCCTCTTCCGAATATCCAACTGGCGCGGGTTCCGACATCTTCGACTTCCTCGTCCGCGGTACGGGGACGACAGCCGGCTGGGCGCTCGCGTTTTTCCCACCTTCCGCAGTCCCGGTTGCGGAGGACGCTGGCTGCGAGCTCGGGGTAGGCTGCCGATCGACGACAGGCTTTTTCGCCGCGCATCCCGCGGAAAGCAGTGAGTACAAAAAGGTAACTGTGAGAAGAGCGGAGCGGTCCGAAATCACGGTTTGGGTACTTGTGTATTTGGCGGCTGGCGATTCGCTACGCGCGCTTCCAATTTTTTCGAAGCTTCAGCGAGTTTTTCCGAGACTTCGCGAAGAAACTGGGCCGTGCGCCGCTCCGTCTCTGGAGCTACTTCATCCTCCACATATTTACGGAGCCGGGTAAGCTCTTCATCCAAACGACGGCCAATTTCTTCAAATTTGTCCATGATGTCCTTGCGCCGGAACAACAGGCGCGTTTCCGGTATTATAGGAACGCGGAATTCAGGGTGCAAGGAGGAGTGTGGCACTTCCTTATCAGTGGCAGATGCGCAAAGAACGCTTAGAGAGAATGTTCAGCGGGATGTTTGGCGGCGGTGGTGAAAAGCGCCCTCAGCTTTGCCCTGCTTGTGGAGCGTTAGTTGGCATCAACGCCAAGCGATGCCATCAGTGCGGCACGAATCTTCGTTTTGGATTGGCGGCTTGGAGCAAAGGACTTTCCGAATTTTTTGGCGGCCACGCGCCCGTCACTACAATCATTCTCATCGTCAATGTAGCGATGTTCGCCGTCAGTTTGCTGGCAACATTCAAAACCGAAGAAACCGGCGGATTCAGTCTGCTTTTTGGAATGGGGAATGAAGCGCTCTATCGTCTAGGCGCCAGCAATCCCTACGCTGTACTTGTTCTCCATCAGTGGTGGCGACTGATCACTGCAAGCTTTTTGCATGGCGGTTTGCTGCACATCGGATTCAATATGATGGTGCTGTTGGATATCGGCCCGATTGTGGAAGAACTCTATGGCTCCCCCCGATATTTGTTTCTCTACATCGTCACCGGGACAGCCGGTTTTGCGCTTAGCGTGTTCCATCATCCTGCCGTAGGGGCAAGCGCTTCGCTACTTGGATTAATCGGCGTGCTGATTGCTGTAACTACCAAGCGTAGCGGCGTCGCCATTCAGGCCATGCGCTCCCGCCTGATTTCTTGGGTAGTTTCGATCTTCGCGATTGGGTTTTTAGCCGGTGGAATGATCGATAATTGGGGTCACTTCGGCGGGTTGGCTGTGGGCTTCCTGTTGGGAAAGCTATTCGCCGATCGCCTACCGACTACCCCTGATGAGCGCAAAACTGCGTACGCTTTGGGCTGGTTCGCGGGTGCAGTCACCATTGCCAGCTTCATTTTGATGTTCATGCACTATAGCGACAAGCTTCCCGGGACTAAGTAGGCCCGCATATTCTTAGCGGAAAAACAGGGCTAGGCGGCGTGTAGCCTTCGCGCCACGACGAAGGAATAATGAAAGCCTGAAATCGTTACGAGCGCTGCGACTAAATATTCCAGGTAGTGATTAATGATGGCCACCTGCTCGTTCGGGTACGAAGCCTGATACACTGCAAAAAAAACCAATCCAATCTCAAAAAATGTAGTGGATTTACCAAGCAAACTGGGCGGAAACGGGCGGTAGCCCTGAATCAGCAAAATGACCGCAGCAACGATCAGCATCAGAACATCCCGGCTGAGCACCATGATTGTCAGCCACCATGGAATTTTCTTCTCCATCGCGAGCACGAGAAATGAAGAGGAAAGCAGTAACTTGTCTGCAATCGGATCAAGATACGCTCCCAGCGAAGATTTTTGATGAAGCGTGCGCGCAAGCAATCCGTCGACGGCGTCACTTAGGGCGGCAACCACCAGCACCAGCAAAGCCCATTGGTATTTTTCGTAGAGCATCAGAATCAGAAAAAAAGGCAGAATGCCGAGACGTAGAAATGTGATCTGATTGGGTACCGTCCAGATGCGGGGTTTCATTGGCTAGAGAATAACGTATTCACGTGAACTGAGCGAGGTATTCGCCGAGCGAACGGCCCAGTTTGCGCTGAAAAATATCGCCCATGGACGGAATCGAGCCCGATGGTTCATCGAGCGAGATGCGTTCCACCCGTGTCATCGGGAAAAATACGGTGGGGAAACCGACCCGCTCGCCGTCGGGTTCATTCAACTGCCGCACAAAATGATCGAAGGAATTGAGATCGATCCCGCGAATGGTTACGCCGCTCTGATTGATCTCCAACAGACTGCCCCACACTTTTTCCTTGGGAGAATGAAGACTGATAATCACAATCGAATTTGGGTTCATGGCCGTCGGTCGGAGCCCCTGCAAGGAGTTTACCGCACTGCCTTCCGTCGGTGACAGGTCTCAGCATGGGCGTGACCAACGAGAAACTGTCTATTTCGCGGCTTTTTTCGCGGATGCTTCATAAGCCTGATTTAGCCAGTACCGTGCATGGTGCAGGTCAGACTCGCTACTTAGCTCGAAGGAAAACCATCCTTTGCCAGGCAATCGGGTATGGGTGTCTATGCGCTCGTCGCTCTCAGCCCGCTTGAGCAAAACTGGCGGCATGGGATTGAACTTCAGAATGAAAGAAGAAGAGTTGTACAAACCGCGGGTCTTTGGAAGAGCGGCAAAAATTCTGTTAGCTCGATAGTATGAGATGAAACCGAACATCGACTTCCTGCCGATCTCGATTCTCCTGGCCCTGTTTCGCTGGCATCTCCTTGCTCAGACCTGGACGGTCATGTGCACCGGACCGGAAGGTGGAATCAGAAGCTTCGGCTCGGTCAATCTTTGGACTTGTTCAATCGTGGAGCCCGGCGCGATTTCTCTTAGCAACAGTCCCTGAGGTGTAACGTCAAGGAACGCCAACTCCGTCACGATGTGGTCGACGACCTCTACCCCGGTCAACGGCAATGTGCACTTCTTTAAAATCTTCGGATGGTTGTCACGCGTAGTATGCTCCATGGCGATAAATACGCGCTTTGCACCCGCAACGAGATCCATTGCTCCGCCCATGCCTTTCAGCATCTTTCCGGGAATCGCCCAATTGGCCAGCGTGCCCTCTTGGTCGACCTGCAATGCGCCAAGCACGGTCAGATCGACATGGCCACCGCGAATCATCCCGAATGAATCCGCCGACGAAAAATAGGCCGTTCCTGGCAGTTCGGTGACCGTTTCCTTGCCCGCGTTGATCAGATCGGGGTCGACTTCTGACTCTAGCGGATACGGGCCAACGCCCAACATCCCATTTTCCGATTGCAGAACGACGTCCATGCCCTTCGGTACGTAGCTCGCAACGAGCGTCGGCATTCCGATGCCGAGATTCACGTAAAATCCATCCCGCAGTTCCTGGGCGATGCGCCGTGCGATACGTTCCCTCTTTTGTTCTTCGGTCAAAGTCATGTTTTTATGATTTGCGAGTGGTCCGCTTCTCGATTCTCTTTTCGTAACCGGTGCCCTTGAATATCGCGTTGATAAAAATACTCGGGGTATGAACCTGATCGGCATCCAGTTGCCCTGGTTCTAGCAGATGTTCCACTTCCGCGATGACAAAATCCGCCGCAGTAGCCATCATCGGATTAAAATTGCGCGCCGTCTTGCGAAACACCAGATTGCCCCAGTGGTCCCCTTTCCAAGCCTTGATAAACGCAAAATCGCCGCGCAGGGCCCTCTCCAACACGCACTGCCGACCACCGAACTCGCGCGTCTCCTTTCCCTCGGCTACCATCGTGCCGTATCCTGTCGGCGTGTAAAACGCGGGAATGCCCGCACCGCCCGCTCGTAACCGCTCGGCCAAGGTTCCTTGCGGATTCAATTCCACCTGCAATTCCCCGCTCAACACCAGTTGCTCGAATAACTTGTTCTCGCCCACATAGGTCGAAATCATTTTCTTGATCTGGCGATTTTGAAGCAACAGCCCGATTCCAAAGTCATCAACGCCCGCGTTGTTGCTGACAACGGTGAGCTCTTTCGTTCCCTTGCGCTGCACTGCCGCAATCAAATTTTCCGGAATTCCGCACAGCCCGAAGCCGCCCATGAGCACGGTCATCCCATCACTCAGATTGGCGATCGCCTCGTCAGCCGATGCTATGCGTTTATCCATATGTCAAGTCGAGATGAAATCACCCGTAGGAGTTTACTCCACCTGAATGTCTCTAGGAACTTCGCAACTCGTAGAATCATCAGCCCCGACGAATGCTCGCACGAAAAGCGTTTGGTGTCATTCCAGTAATTTTCCGGAACGCACGGGTGAAATGGCTCTGATCCGCAAAGCCTGTCGCAAAACTTATATCCGCCAAGGTCCTCTCTGGATTCAGCAGCAAACCGCAAGCCGAGCGCGTCCGCAATCGATGCACGTATTCCCCGATTCCTTCGCCCTTGAATCGGCGAAACACCCTCGACAAATGCACCGGATGCACTCGCGCTTCTCTGCTCAGTTCCTCCAGCGTGAGCCGCTCACAGTGCTCCGCTTGCAACTTATCCAGCAGACGCGCAAGCCAGGACGGCGATCGACGCCTTTCTCCGGTTGGCCAGCGCGCGGCTAACGCCACTATTTCCCAAAGCAGACTATCGACGGAAAGCGGATCCGGTTGAGGAACTCCGAAAGTGGCGCGCCGAAGATTCATGGCCAGCCAAAGCAGTTTTCCACCGTGCAAGTCTTCGCAGGCCCGTTCGAGGTTGCCCGAACACTCAGACAGCCGCTCTTTCCAACCCGGGCGCAATTCGATGTGAAAAAATCTCACTCCGCACGGGCCGATTTCATCCTGATGTGGAATTCCCGCTGGGCGGAAGATGATCGAGAACGGTCCAAACTGCTTGTTCTCTCGTCCATAACGCTCCCCATACTCCCCCTCGAGGAGCAATCCGAAAAATGGCAGTTCGTGGGAGTGGCAAGGCAATTGGCGTGGAAGGGAATGACGGAGGTCGGTGAACAGCGCACTGGTGTGTGTAATCCTGCCGCGCACTGTTCCAAAAAAATTACCGCTGCCGAGGCGATTCTCACCCATTTGGACTGCAGACGAACTCGCCACAGAGGCCCCCTTTAAAGATCGTCAAAAGAGGTTGCTTTTATTCTATACGCGGCGCCCCAAAATCCGTTAGCGTGTTCAATAACAAACAACTTCGCAAGGGGGGACTTATCGATGATTCGAACTGCCGCTTGGTTGGCCTTATCGCTCGTGCTGCTCTTGCTGAGCGCCCGGCCACCTCATCGGTCTCAAGCGACTCAGGCGGAGGCGAGCACGAGCACTACGCCTGAATATACGGCCGATGGCCGCCTGAAGTTCCCGGCAAATTATCGCGAATGGATTTACCTAAGCGCAGGAATCGACATGAGTTACGGGCCGGCTTCCAACATGGGCCATTCGATGTTCGACAATGTCTTTGTCAACCCGGAATCCTATAAAGCTTTCCTAGCTACGGGAACCTGGCCGGACAAAACCATGCTGGTTCTCGAAGTTCGCAGTGCCGCGAATAAAAATGCAATTAACAAGGCCGGGCAGTACCAAACTCCAGAGAGGATGGGGCTGGAAGTTCACGTAAAGGATGAGGCTCGCTTTACAGCGACTGGCAGGTGGGCCTTTTTCGGTTTCGACACCGACGCGCCTTCAAAAATGGATCCTAAGGAAATGGACTGCTACTCCTGCCACCAGCAACATGCCGCAGTCGATACAACTTTCGTGCAGTTTTATCCAACGCTGATCGAGATTGCCAAGAAGAAGGGCACGCTCAGCCCTGCTTATGTGAAAGAGGAAGCTGCGGCCACAGAGCAAACGCAGAGGTGATGCTTTAGAGGCTGCGCAGGAGTTTATAGAGTTCGTTTGCGGCGTCGAAATCGGTTTCGAGGTCTCGCGAACCGAGTCGTTCGCGAAGTTCGTCAAGGCGGCGAGCATACAAATCGAGCGCAGCGGAAAGCACTTCTTTGTTGGTCAGCACGATGTCGCGCCAGGTAGCATAAGAACTCCCCGCTAGGCGCAGCGAATCGCGCAAGCCCGGCCCGGCGAGCGTAATCGGTAATCCATTTTCATCCAGATGGTCGTAGAGAAACGATCCAAGCGCGACAGCGGCGAGTTGCGGTAGATGCGAGGCCAGGCCAACCGCGTAATCGTGCTGCTGCGCACCCAGCCAAAGAGGGCGTGCTCCTAGCTTTTCGACGATTTTAAGGAATGCCACGACGCGCGGATCATGAGCTTCTTCGGATCCTCCAATCAGAGCGTACGTAGCGTTGCGAAAAAGATCGGCATCCGCTTGGACAATTCCGGATAGTTCCCGACCTGCCATAGGGTGGCCACCTAGAAAAAGTGGTCCGGCTTCCGGGTGGAACAATTCCGCCGCAGCCTGAATGATGCGCAACTTAGTGCTGCATGCATCGGTGATTAATGCGCGGGGGGCGGCGTGCTTGGCAATTTCCGGGAATAAATCGATGGTCGCGCTAATGGGCAATGCGATGTAAATGAGATCCGCCTTGCCGATCAGAGAGGCGAGGTCGCCGTGATATTTTTCATGGAGCGCGCCGCGCGCGTGCGCTTCGTTGACTACTTCCGCGCGATCCCACCCGTAGACCTGAATGTCTGGAGTGAATTTGCGAAGAGCCAGGGCAAAGGAACCTCCGATCAAGCCGGTGCCCAGAACCGCGACACGTTGGATAAGGTGTGCCATAGGAGGCTATACGTTATCAGCTTTCCCGGCCGGGATGGCAAGGGGATAACAGGCCGAGCTTAATTCGAGGGGTCACTTTCCGCTACTTCAAGGAGCCGGCAAGCTAAGCAACTGTGCGGCCGACGGCTGGAGCGATAATGCGAATCTCCGCCATCAGGCGCTCGAAATGCGCGGGGTCGAGCGACTGGGCGCCATCAGACAGTGCGTGGTCCGGGTCGTTGTGCACTTCAATCAGCAACCCGTCGGCGCCGGCAGCCACCGCGGCCCGGGCCATCGGTGGCACCTTGTCGCGGCGCCCGGTGCCATGTGAAGGATCGGCCACGATCGGAAGGTGTGAGAGGGATTTAATCACAGGAATCGCGGCGATATCTAAGGTATTCCGCGTATAAGTCTCAAACGTGCGGATACCGCGCTCGCACAAAATCACGTTGGAATTGCCGCCGGCAAGAATATATTCCGCACTGAGCAGGAGTTCTTCGATGGTGGCAGACATCCCGCGTTTCAGCAGAACCGGTTTGTGGACTTCTCCAAGTGCGCGGAGCAGAAAATAATTTTGCATGTTGCGCGCGCCAACCTGAAAAATGTCCACATAACTGCTCATCATGGGAATCTGAGAAAGATCCATCACTTCGCTGACGACAAACAGTTTGTACCTGTCGGCGGCTTGGCGAATCAACTCCAGGCCCTTTTCACCGAGCCCCTGAAATGCATAGGGAGAGGTGCGCGGCTTGAACGCTCCGGCACGAAAAATTTTGGCGCCTGCCTTTGCGACCGATTCCGCCACCGAGTGAATCTGTTCGGCGGATTCTACCGAACAAGGGCCAGCGGCCACGGCAAGTTCCGTCCCCCCAATCGTTACCCCATTGCCCAAATCAACGATGGTTCCATGCGGCTTAAATTGCCGGCTGGCAAGCTTGAACGGTTGCGTGACGCGTACAACTTCGCGCACACCTTCTAGCAGTTCGAAATCGCGATGATCGAAATCGCGGTGAACTCCAACGGCTCCCAAAATTGTGTGGGAAGCACCCGTGGAGCGGTGCACATCAAAGCCGCTGGAAACGATACGATCGATTACGTGCTGGATCTGATCGTCCGTTGCCCCCTCTTGCATCACGATTACCATAGTTGCTCGACCTCTATCCTCAATGGGTTAAAAAGTATGCCGCCCGAGCGGGTACTAGTAAACTCTTCCATCCTGTTCAGCTTTTTTCAGGATCCGAACCGTCCTTGTGCATGGCCAGGCGTTCTGCACTACGCGCCTCGTCGATGATACGTTCAAACAACCGCCGGATCGCCGCATGCGAGAGCGGACCTCGGTTATTGCTCTCCGCGTTCGAGAGCACTTCCGATTCGCGCGCCGGCTGATAGATCGGAATTCCCTGCTCCTGCTTGATGCGGCCGATTTCCAGCGCACAATGAGATCGTTCATTGAGTAGTTCGACGAGTTTCTTGTCGATTTCGTCCATGCGGCGTCGCCAATCCGAAATATTCATGACGTAGCTTCTCGTCGCGACAACCCTCTTCGCCCTGCATCCTTCAGCACGCGCATTCGCTCCCGCAATGCGCTGCAGGCCGAGGCGGTCGAAGTCGCTTTTTCAATTTCCGAAACCAAAGCGGAGCCAATCACGGCAGCGTCCGCAAGGCCACCAAGCACGGAGACATGCCCCGGCAGCGAAATCCCAAATCCCACCGCGATCGGAAGTGACGTGAAGCTGCGTGTGCGTCGCAGTAATGCCGGCAAATCATCGGGCAAGAGATCTTTCGCCCCGGTCACGCCAGTTCGCGAAATGAGATAGAGAAATCCCGAAGAGCAGGCCGCAATCTTTTGCAGGCGCTCCTCTGTAGTAGTAGGCGCGGCGAGGAAAACTGTATCCAAACGATGTGCGCGAAGAATGCGGCGGTAATCCTCGGATTCTTCCGGGGTTAGGTCGGTGACCAGAACTCCATCCGCGCCGGCTGCCGCGGCTGCTGAAGCAAAGGTTTCCAGTCCCAGCTGCACAATTGGATTGAAATAACTGAACAGCACCAGCGGAACCTGACTGGTCCTGCGAATGCGACCGACCAGGTTCAAGACGCCGGCAAGTGACGCACCAGCCTTCAGCGCACGCTCGGAAGCTCGCTGAATCGTGGGCCCGTCGGCCAGAGGATCACTGAAAGGCACGCCAAGCTCGATCACGTCAGCTCCCGCTTCATCGAGAGCCAAGACAAATTCCAACGTTGCATCCAGTGTTGGATCGCCAGCCGTGATGTAGGCGATGATGCCAACTTCTGCGCTCGCACACAATTCCGCGAATCGTTGGGAAATGCGGGACGAGTTTTGCGACACGCTAGTCATGGATTTTTGCCGAATTATATCAGGCGCTTATAGGTATCCATGTCTTTATCGCCGCGGCCGGAGAGATTGAGGATGACAAGATCGGACGGTTTGAGTTGCGGTGCGCGCTCGATGAGACCGGCAAGGGCGTGCGCCGATTCGAGAGCGGGGATGATTCCTTCCGTGCGAGAAAGCAGCTTCGCAGCTTCGAGCGCGGCTTCATCGGAAACGGCGGCATATTCGGCGCGATGTTGTTCGGCAAGCCAGGCGTGCTCCGGGCCAACAGCGGGGTAATCGAGGCCGGCAGAAATCGAATGGGTGGCCGCGATCTGGCCGTCTTCGTTTTGAAGCACGTAGGTGTAGGTGCCCTGCAATACGCCAGGGCGTGCGCCGGTAAAGCCTTGCTGGGTGGCAAGCCGCGTCGCGTGTTCGCCGAGGCCGTTGCCGCGGCCGCCCGCTTCGATGCCTACCAGTTGCACGTCCGCGTCTTGCAGAAACTCGAAAAACAGCCCGATCGAATTAGAGCCGCCGCCGACACAAGCATACAAGTGGGTGGGCAAGCGTTTTTCCGCCGCGAGAATTTGCTGACGTGCTTCGCGGCCAATGACCGACTGGAAATCGCGAACCATCGTTGGATACGGATGAGCACCGAGCACAGAACCCAGCAGATAATGCGAGGTGTGGACATTGGTCACCCAGTCGCGCATCGCTTCGTTGATCGCATCTTTCAGCGTTTTGCTGCCCGATTCAACGCCGATTACTTCCGCGCCCAGCATCCGCATGCGGGCCACATTCAATGCCTGCCGAGCCATGTCTTCCGTGCCCATGTACACCACGCATTCGAGACCGAGATGCGCGGCGACCGTTGCCGAAGCGACTCCGTGTTGTCCCGCGCCGGTCTCGGCGATGATGCGCGGCTTGCCCATCCTGGACGCCAGCAAACCTTGCCCGATGGCGTTATTAATTTTGTGTGCGCCGGTGTGCAGCAGATCTTCTCGCTTCAAATAAATGCGCGGACCGCCGAGTTTCAGGGTCAAGCGAGCGGCAAACTGCAAGGGCGTCGGGCGTCCGGCAAAGTTGTTCAGCAGATGCTGAACTTCCGCTTGGAATGCGGGGTCCGCTTTGGCCAGCTCGTAGGCGCGCTCTAATTCAAACAGTGGCGCCACCAAGGTTTCAGGAACGTAGCGTCCCCCATAGGGCCCGAAGCGCCCGGGAGCATTTGCAGGAGCTGTGAGTTGGCTGGCCATCAAACGAGTATTGTCGCACAGACCCAAACGAGCGCCTATCTTCGCTGGCTTTGGCAAGACTGCATCCGGAACTGTCTTGGCCCGGGCCTGCCTACTCGACCAAGGAGGCAAACTTGCCAAGTTGTCAATTAAAGCGGATTTGTCTCATTCACGGCATCGAAGAAGGCTCGCAGCTTTGCCGGATCTTTTTTGCCAAGACGCGATTCTACTCCGCTGGCAACATCGACTGCGTAGGGACGTACGGCGGTGATGGCCTCGGCCACATTCGACGGGTTCAGGCCGCCGGCGAGTATAATTCGATGCGCTTCGGCCGCTTTGTGAGCCAGCATCCAATCGGTTGTTTGCCCCGTGCCGCCAAAATTCGTTGCGTCCGCCCCATCCAGTAAAAATGCCGACGCTGCTTTGTACCTAGCGAAGTCAGGCGACTCATCGCCCTCTGCCACGCGCAACGCCTTAAGCACCGGAATTTTCCTGGCCACTTCCGCGACAACTCGGGGCGTTTCCTCGCCATGTAGTTGCGCGAAATCCAACTGCAAAGCTTGCGAAAGGGCGATCACAGCCTCAGCCGTCCAATTCACAAAAATGCCGATGGTAGAGATAAACGGAGGAAGCTCGCGAATTATTTTCAGTGCCGTGAAGGGGGAAATAGCCCGAGGGCTCTTCGGGTAAAAATTCAGGCCGATGGCGTGCGCACCGAGCTCAGCGCAAAGCCTAGCATCAGCGGGGTTGGTGAGGCCACAAATCTTGACGCGAACCATACCAATCATCTTACTTGAACTCAGCCGAGTGGGAGACAAACCGCCCCAAGCGAGGCGAGCAGCAGCGATTCTCTAAGGCCTGAGGAGTTCCGATAAAGCTGTGCCTGGATCGGGGGAAAGCATGAGATGTTCCCCAATGAGAAAGGCATCGAAGCCTGCGGCGCGAAGCTTGCTGAGGTCTTCGTGCGAGTGCAATCCCGATTCGCAAACGGCAATGCATTCATCGGGAATTTCGGTGATCAACTCGTAGGAGGTTTCCATCCGCACGGTCAAAGTCTTTAGGTCGCGATTATTTACGCCGATAATCCGGGCGCTTGCTGTCAGGGCGCGGTCCAATTCTTCGTGGGTGTGGACTTCGATCAATGGCTCCATGCTGAGTTCGCGGCCGAGCGCAATTAGTTCGCTCAATTGCATGTCGCCCAGTGCGGCTACGATCAGCAAGAAACTGTCTGCATCATTTGCACGTGACTCCCAGACTTGCCACGGATCGAAGATGAAATCTTTGCGCAAAATCGGGAGCGCGACGTTTTTGCGAGCGTCCCGTAGATTCTTGAGCGACCCATGAAAAAAGTCTTCTTCGGTGAGAACGGAAAGCGCCGCGGCACCGTCTGCTTCCAGGGATTTGGCCAGTTCAATGGCATCAAAGGGATCGCGCAGCACCCCGCGGGAAGGGGAAGCGGGTTTCAGCTCCGCAAGAATGTTGATAGCGTCGACGGACAGCGCCGCTTGCAAATCGCGGACAGCAGGAGCAGCTTTCACTCCAAATTTCAGCGCGGCCTCTGGCAGGACGCGCTTGCGATGGTCGACTGAGGCGCGGCGCGCTTCGATGATTCGGTCGAGCACAGTTCCGGTATTCACGTGAGCAGTCATCGCAGGAAGTTTGTATGCTAGAGATGTGCGGAGCGAGTGTCAACTGGCGCGACCAAAGAATAGGATGGTGGAATGAATTACGCGAAAAAATATGCAGCGCTGCTCGGACAGATTGCCGATTCAGCAGACATGATCTCGATGAAATATTTTCGCAGCGCGGAATTGCGCGTCGAGTGGAAATACGACGGCAGCGTGGTGACGCAAGGCGATAAAGCAATCGAAGAAATGGCGCGCGCAAAGGTAGCCGCCAGCGGACTGGAGTTGGATGTGCTCGGCGAAGAGCTGGGAGGAGGCAGTGCGAAGGAGCCTGCGAAAAAGGGATGCGCCCGAATGATCATTGATCCCATCGACGGCACCGAAGAATTTTCACGCGGCATTCCCACCTTCGGCACGCTGCTGGGAATTGAAGAGAATGGTGAAATCGTTGCGGGAATGGCTAGTGCTCCTGCACTATCGCGCGGCACGCGTTGGTGGGCTTACCGTGGGGAGGGAGCGTTCCGCGACGGTAGGCGAATTCACGTTTCGTCCGTAGACACCTTGAAGGAGGCCATGGTATTCACGACAGGAACAGGGCCAAGCAAGGATCCCGCCGCTCGTGCCGCAATCCGACGGCTGGCCGATACGGCCCGCAACAGCCGCTCGATGGGCGGATTCTGGCAGCACATGCTGGTCGCGGAAGGCTCGGTGGAAGCAGCAATCGACTGGACTTCGAAGCCGTGGGATCTCGCACCACTCGGCATTATCGTAGAAGAAGCAGGCGGAGACTCGACGACGCTCGCAGGAGAGCGATCCATTTATCGAGGGCAGCTCATTAGTACCAATGGTGTACTACACAAGGAAGTGCTGGACCTTCTGAACTCGGGGGCCTAGGTGAACGCTGACCGAGCACTGCATATCTTGGCGGAAGAGGTCAGCGATTGCCGGCTATGTCCGCGATTGGTGAACTATCGTGAAGCCATAGCGCGCGAAAAACGGCGAGCCTTTCGCGACTGGACCTATTGGGGACACGGAGTGCCCGGATTTGGCGACCCCAAGGCGGAACTTTTTATTCTTGGGCTAGCGCCAGCCGCACATGGGGCGAACCGCACGGGTAGAATGTTTACTGGCGATCGCTCGGGAGAATTTCTTTACAAAGCTCTACACGGAGCGGGTTTCGCGAATCAGCCCACATCCATCAACCAAGAGGATGGCTTAGAATTGCAGAATGCGTACATCGCTGCGGCGGTTCGATGCGCTCCACCGTCCAACAAGCCCTGGCCGCGTGAAATCTTGAATTGCCGGCGATATTTGGAACGCGAACTGGCCATTCTGAGGCCGAAAGCAATCTTAGCCCTCGGCAAAATTGCGTGGGACGCCTACCTAGATCTTTTGCGGCAGCAAGGGAAAATTGCGTCACGCACTGCCTATCGCTTTACCCACAGTGCAGAAGCGAAATTCGCCGACGGCCTTCCGCGCTTGTTCGGTGTGTATCATCCGAGCCAGCAAAACACGCAAACCGGGCGCGTGACCGAAACGATGTATGCTAAGGCTCTTGAACGCATCAGAGTCTTTTTAGGTATAGAGGGAAGGTTTTCTTAGTGACGCTTTTGTCCCGTTCGAGGAACAACCGGGGAGCTTACCTATCGGCCGGAAGTAGCATCTAAGCAACAATAGAACTCCCGAGGGGGCCAAACGTCGAATACACTGGAGGATGTTTATGGAGAGCCAAGTTTCTCGTTATGGGTTTCCGATTCTGTCCGGAATCGCCACGGCCTTTTTGGTGTTCTTACTGGCTGCCGCAACCCCTGCGCAGAATTCACAGCCGGGTCAGGACGCGGCCGGGGGACAGCAATTGTCCGCACATAATGTCGATCAACGAGTGGCAGACGGACAACGGCACGGATTGCCGCTAGAAACGTATGCGGTTGTGCCGGGCACGAGATTCCTCGTCAGCCTCGAGCAGGATCTGAATACCAAGGACGTTCACCAGAACCAGGCTTTCCGTGTGCGCACGTTGGAACCGTTGGAAGCAGGCAGCGGGATCTACCTGCCTTCTGGTGCGACGATTCGCGGGCATATCAGTCGCGTAGAACCTGCAGGTGTCACAGGGAAAGCGAGACTCTGGTTGACTTTTGATGAATTGCACGCAAAGTTTGGAGCGCTGCCAATCGTTGCGGAAGTGATTTCGGTGCCTGGCGATCACAGCATCAAGTCTGGTCCATTGCAGGAGGGTGTGATTGAAGGGCGCAGCAGCTCGCAAAAAGACGCCGCAACGGCCGCAGCGGCCGGGGCTGCTACAGGTGCGGTGAAGGGTGTGAAAGACAAGAATAAAAAAGAAGCGGCGGAAGGCGCGGCGCTGGCCGCCTTAGAAGCCTATCTAGTCGAATCCGGCCGAGGTCAGGAACTGCAATTGCCAAAGGGCGCGAAGTTGGAATTGGAGCTCGAACGCGCGCTTTATCTTCTGAAAGAGTGAACGGCCCGCGATTACTATACTGAGCGGAAGGCGCTTCCATTCTAGAGTCTCTTGCTTGGCATCCAATCGGTAGCTTGCTACAGTCGTAGCACCCAGACGAATTGATCATTATTTCGGTGAGGCGAACCGCATGGCGGAAGAGATTCGAGCTGTACGCACGGTTGAAACAGGTGAGCGCAGGGATCGGGTGCTAATTGTCGAGGACGAGGACAACGCACGCAAAGGCTACGAGCAGCTGTTGCAGCGCTGGGGATATGAGGTGCTTGGGGTAGGAAATGCCGAAGATGCCTTGGCAAAATTTTCTACATTCCAACCGGACACTTTGATTGCGGATGTGGAATTGCCCGGGATGAATGGTCTTGATCTGCTGAAGCAATTGGGCGACGAACTGCATGATGTGCCGGCCATTATTATCACCGGCAAAGGCAGCGAAGAACGGGTCGTTGCCGCAATTGAGTCCGGCGCCTTCTGGTATATCGAAAAGCCGTTGAAGGGTCCGGTGCTGCGCGCGTTACTGGACCGGGCATTAAGCAAAGCGCGTGACGTGCAGAATCTGGCGGTATTGCAAAGGCAATTGCGTGAAGCAGGACGCATTGGCGATCTGGTGGGCGGATCGAAGCCGATGCAGGAAGTGATGCGAATTGTCGAAATGGCCGCGCCGAGTTCTGCTTCCGTGCTCATTACCGGGGAAACCGGCTCTGGCAAGGAGATTGTGGCGCGCACGATTCACAAGCTGTCTCCTAGAAATAACGGGCCGTTTGTTGCAATCAATTGCTCGGCAATCCCCGAATCGCTGATGGAAAGTGAAATCTTTGGCCACGAGCGCGGTGCCTTTACCGGTGCGGCGGAGCGGCGCATTGGATGTTTTGAATTAGCCGATGGCGGAACATTGCTGCTGGATGAAATTGGCGAAATGCCGGCTCCGACACAGGCAAAGCTTCTGCGGGTATTGGAGGATCGCAAGGTGCGGCGGCTCGGCAGCAAAGTAGAAACTCCGGTCGACGTTCGCGTACTGGCTGCGACGAATAAAGACCCTGAGCAAGCGGTGACCAACGGAGAGTTGCGCCAGGATTTGTATTTTAGGCTGAACGTCTTTCACATCCATTTGCCGCCCCTGCGGGAGCACAAGGATGACATCCCGCCGCTGGTGGAATATATGTTGCGCGATATCAACACCAAACATGGCAAAAATGTGCGGGGAATTGGCGCGGAAGTTCTGGACATTTTTATGGGTCACACCTGGCCGGGGAATATTCGCGAACTGCGCAACGTGCTCGAACGAGCGGCGATCATGTCCGAAAAGGAATTGATCGGCCGATCGAGCTTGCCGGGAGAGTTTGGAAAAACGGCCGCGAAGGGGCCGAACGATTTGTCTGCTATTAAATTCCCGATCGGAACCACGGTCGATGCAATGGAACGCGAATTGATTTTGCAGACTCTATCGGCAACGGGAAATAACAAGACGCGCGCGGCGGAACTTCTGGGCGTCAGCCTTAAGACGTTGCACAATAAGCTAAAAGAATACGGCAGCGAGCGTACCGAAACGGAGTCGTAGCCGCTATGCAGCTCGGGCTGCGCACAAAACTTACGCTGATCATGACGGGGCTGGTATTGCTGTCCGTCACCGTGCTCTCTAGCGTCTTCTTCGAACAACTCCTGCAACAAGTCATGCACGACACCGATAAACATGCAAATGAATTGGCGCTGGAAATTTTCGATTCCGCGCATCAAGCGGTGATCGACGCAAAAACTCAAGGACTGCGGCCGGCATCTGACAACCCCCTGGACACGCACGAGTACGTGAAGCGGGCGTTGGAAATGAGCGGGGGACTCGATTCAAGCCTGAAGTCGGCGACGGCCGATTCGAAATCCATTTATGAGGTTTCCATTGTCGATCGCGACGGAATTGTCCTGGTCTCGAGCGACCCGTCCGCCCCGGGCAGACCAGCAACTCCCCGGCCGAAATTTTCGCAACTGGTACAAAGTCCATTCGTCCGTCAAGTTCGCATCCTGATGGACAAATCCCACGTCTACGAAGTGGATCTACCCTTCGGGCTTCGCGGAGACCCATTCGCCGACGTACGCGTATCGATTTCAACCGCGCTCTTGCTCGACGAAATCAAGCCACGCTTGAAGCAATGGACGACTTTGGTTTCACTTGCGCTGGTGCTTTCGACGATCCTGGCCGCGGTCGTAAGCGGAGTAGCTCTGGCTCCCATCCGCGATATCCTTGCGCAGCTAGAACGAATCTCCGCTGGCGAATATGATTCAGTGCCACTCATTACCAAGGATGCCAAAGGCAGTATCGACGAACTTGGTCAAGTGCGTCAGAAAATTTCTCAGGTTGGGCAACAACTGCGGGGGGTACACGAAATTTTCAGCTCGTTACGAGAGAATATGAATTCGGTAATGGCTGGAATGGAAGACGGCCTGCTTTTGTTCACTAGGGATGCGCGCGCGGTAATGGTAAGTCCCGCAGCGGAAAAGTTTTTGGGTGCGCCTGCATCTAACTTTCTCGGCCGTCGCGTGACCGACATTTTCCCTCCGGGGCACCCGTTGTATGAAGCGCTTCATCTAGATGGCGACCAGTTCCATGAGATCGCTTCCGAGACAGAGCTGGAAACCCAAGCGGGGCGCAAGCGCATCAGCGTTAGTGTGCAGGAAATTCAAGAAGCCGGGGAACGCATGGGCGCGTTGGTCACTTTGCGTGATCTGGACTCCATCGAGAGCATCAATACGCAATTGCAGGTTAGCGAACGATTGGCGGCAGTAGGGAGAATTACGGCAGGCGTCGCGCACGAAGTGAAAAATCCGCTGAACTCGATGCGGTTGTGGCTGGAAAATTTGAAGGAAGCTTTGCCACCGGAAACAGATGGAATGGCTCAACAAGCGGTGCACGTGTTGGATGTGGAGATCGACCGGTTGGACGCAGTGGTGAAACGGTTCCTGGATTTTGCGCGCCCAATGGAAGTGCGCTTAGAACCCACACAGCTTGCGGATGTGCTGCACGAAGTGCTCGAAATTGCCCAACCACAATTGCAGCAGGCAAACGTAGAGGTGGCGCAGCTGATTCCGATTGGCGTGCCGGAAGCGTTTGTCGACCGCGCGTTGCTCAAGCAAGCCGTCTTGAATCTGGTATTGAATGCGGCGGAGGCGATGCCGCAGGGCGGGCAATTGCAATTGACGTTGAGCCGACGTGGCGAAACGGCCGAAATTACGGTGGGAGATACGGGAAAAGGAATTCCTCCAGAGAATCGCCAAAAAGTCTTTCAATTATTTTTTACAACGCGACCCGGAGGGAGCGGCATCGGATTGGCGAGTACATTCCGAATTGTGCAGCTTCATAATGGTTCGATAAACTTTACAACGGAGGTTGGCCGCGGAACGACATTCCGCATCGAATTGCCGCTAGCCGCCTGAGAATGCTGGATATCGGAAAACGCAGCACCGCGAAACGAGCCTCTATCACGCACAGAGTTGCGCTGGTGGCCGTCACTCTGTGCACATTGTGCGGCGGGTGCTTCACGCGGAAACCGCCTGCAACGCGCCGAGTTCCGATCGCTTTTGCTCATCCGATCATTCCCTCGGCGATATCGGTCGCGTCGATCGGAGAAGCCCCGGATATCCCGCTTGAACTGGCTGGCCCGCCGAAACTGGTTATCCCGCGCGGTTCCCCGCCCAAGCCGCGAGTTGCTCAAGCACAACCCGCTGAACCTGCCACGGTAAAAGCGGCTGATCCGGTCATCGTTCGCGAATTGAGCCCGGAGCAAATGAATGCTGCGAAATCAGAGACCGAGCACAGTCTGGAAATTGCGGAATGGAACTTATCGCAAACGCAAGGAAAGCAATTGAACAGCACGCAAGAGGACGTGGCGTCGAAGATTCGGGGATTTATGGATACGGCGCGCGATGCGATGAAAAACAGCGACTGGCAGCGGGCGAAAAATCTAGCAAAAAAAGCGGAAGTACTTTCCCACGAATTGGTAGCAAATCTGTAGTTGCGGTGATTCGTTTGACACGTTTCATTTTCCAAGGCCCAATTGCGATAGACTACGCGTATGAATCGATATGACGTTGTAATTGCAGGCGGAGGCGTAATTGGAGCTTCCATTGCGTTCGAACTCGCGAGCGTCGGCTTAGCAGTGGCTTTGTACGATACCAACCAACCGGGCAAGGAAGCTTCCTGGGCCAGCGCGGGGATGATCTCGCCCGCACCGGAAAATTTGGGATCGATCCCGTACGTGCCAATCAGTCTGGCGAGTGTGGCGCTGTATCCGGAATTTATTCGCAACGTAGAAGAGCTTTCCGGAATTGATGTGGGCTACCGGCAAGAGGGCGCGATCGATGCCCTGTTCGATGAGAACGTGGAGGAAGAACTAAGCACGGTCATCGCGTTGCAACATGGCGTTGGATTGCGTGCCGAGGCCTTGGATGGGCCACAAGCGCGGGAGATGGAGCCCGCGCTCTCTGGCAGAATTAAGGCAGCAATCTTTCGACCGGATGAAGCGTCCCTGGACAATCGGGCGTTTACCAATGCCGTCTTGAAAGCGGCCCAGTCTCGGGGTGTGAAAATATTTGCCGGGAATGGTGCTAGATCGATTTGGAAGGAAAACGGACGCTGCAAAGGGTTGATCTTGCGGCACGGGCGGGTTGAAGCGGGGTCGACGATTATCGCAGCGGGTTGTTTTTCTGCGCAGATTGATGGTGCCGCACAATACGCGCCGGTTTTTCCGGCAAAAGGACAGATGCTTGCCCTGCGTTGCGCGCCCGTGGAGATTCGGCGCATGCTGTGGCTGGAGCATACCTATCTCGTGCCACGGAATGACGGAAGAATAATTGCCGGGTCGACGATTGAACACACAGGATTCGATCACAGTGTGACCGCCGGCGGGATCGAGAAAATATTGAGCGAAGTTCTGCAGCTTGCCCCGGGACTGGAAAAAGCTCAGATCGAGGAAACCTGGGCGGGATTACGGCCGGACTCCCCGGATCATTTGCCAATTCTCGGGCCGACGGATGTGGATGGACTGCTGATTGCTACGGGGCATTTTCGGAGCGGAATTCTGCTGGCACCGATTACGGCCCGATTAATGCGAGAATGGATCTGTTCAGAGAGAGTCAGTGTCGATTGGGAGCGATTCAGTCCGCTGCGGTTTTTGGAAGCACCAAACATCCGGAGCGCTTAGTTCCATCGCTCAGAGGACAGTTTCACGCTAGTTTTGCGGATTTTGTTGGATCACCACTGTGTTGGATTGGCCTACGTGCGCGTAGTGGATTTGGTCGGCGTCCAGTTTCAGATCGTGCTCGAGAATGAGATCCATCGATGAGCCGCGAGGGAGTTGCGCCTCCGGACCGCGGGAGAGCAAGACTGCGGCAAGTCCCACCAGGCCACCCGTTCCTGCGCCAATTCCGGCACCCTTTCCACCGCCTGCAATCGCGCCGATGCCTGCACCAGCGATTGTCGCGGTGGCTACTTTTTCTGCGTCCGCGCCCTTCCCGCCGGGACCGGTGATTTTTCCTTCGGAATCGGTCTTGGTCTGGCTGCCGCTATCGGTACTGTGAGGCTCGGCGTTCATGTCCACGGTATAGCCGTTCGGGAAAATCATGGTATTTAAGCGCAGCCGCAGTTCACCCTTCCCCTTTACACGGCCCGGTCGTTTGGCATCGCTCACTTCGCCACGCAGATAAGAACCTACAGGAACGACCACTTTGTTATCGATGGTAATCGGAAATGAAGTTCGAAAGTAAACCGAGTCTCCGGGCTTGGCTGTGGCCGTAGAAATCCCGTTCTCCAAGGTTACTCCGATGCGCGTTCCGGTGGGAACGATTATGTGTTGACCGGTTTTATTCTGGCTTTGGGTACTCGTCTCGGGCGCCGCGGCTGGCTGGGCAGGAGATGACGGTTCGGGTTGCGGGCCTTCTGGGGCCTGAGCCCCGGCGCAGGTGGCGTAGAGGGAAGCTGCGGCAGAAAGTAATAACGTACGAGTGATGGCTGCATACTTCACGGAAAACCTCCTTCGTGCCAGGTCGGATGCCGCAAGCTAAGGCCCGGGATGCCTGCGCCCAGCATAGTCGAAAGTAGCGAACGTGCCTAGGTCATCGGGCCCTAAAATTGACCTTGCCGGCCGGCAGCAGGTACGCTTACTGAGAGAATGGGACGAGGAGTACTCGATGGCGAAACTGGCACTGATTTATGGGATGCGGCTGTTACCGGTCGACGACCTCGGAGAAGTACGAGAAGCGCTGGTGGTATTAAAGAACGGAAAAACAGCGCGAGTGGCAATGCACCTGATTGAAGGAAGCAAGGAAGAAATTGAAAATACGTTTCGACAATCGATTGACGCGTTCTTTGAAATGTACCCGGAGATTTGAGGAGCAACCAGTGGTTGGATGTGCTCGGCTTACTAGCAACTTACAACGCAAACCATTCCTACCGGTTGCCGAAATTTTCAGGATCTTCCGTGGGATCTCCCAAGTTATCGTTAATTAGGACTGTCGACTGGCCCGTCAATTCAAAGCGTTTCCTGCATTTGTAGCAGGCAACCAAGTCGTCGAGCCGAACCATGAAAGAGGTGGCTTTGGCGAATTTGCGGCGGTCTTCTTCACCAATGCCGCGCGGTAGTTCTTTCTTTTTGCGGCAGACTTTCCAGCGCACAGGGGCTTCAAATTCGCCGCGACAACTGGGGCAAACGAGCTTGACCTTGCGGGTTTCTTCCTTTTCGATATAAAAGGCGCGTTCGTCCATAAGTTCACGCGGAATGTTTCTCCGCTTCGCTCATTGTAACAAATTCGAGGCCCAAATCGCGCCACCGAGGTAGCCAATACTCGAGCGCAGCCAGTGTCACGGTTCTGTCGGCGTTTTGCTGCAGGTAATTGCCATCGTGAAGGCAGAGAATTTCACCCGCAGTTGACCGGTGGCCTTTTCGCTTTGCGTAGGGAGCTTCGGCGTGGGTGGCAATCCGTTGCATGCGTTCTCTAAGCGACACGACAGATTTGGCGCGCCAGTCTCCTGGAAGGAGCGACCACATGACCATTTGCATGTTCTGGCTATGGACGATTTCGCTTAGCCACGGACTCCGATAGCCAAAGGGCGGACGAAAAAATCGCGGATGCTCCAAAATGGTGCTCTCGATCGTTTCGCTACATCTTCTCAATTCAATCGCGGTTTCTTGCGGTCCACAGAAGAACAGATTGGGGTGACTCTCCGTGTGATTTCCAATCTCATGCCCGCGCTCGTAGGTTTCCTTTAGCAATTCTGGACAATTACGAGCAAATTTTCCAACCACAAAGAATGCAGCTTTGGCCTGGTAACGCCCGAGGAGATTCAGCAGCTTGGGAGTAATCGAAGGGTTTGGCCCATCGTCAAATGTCAGAGCGAGTTTTCGAGCGGAATTGGTCGAAGAGAGCGCAGGACCGAATAATTGCGCGCGCGAATTCACCGCGGCATAGGCAGTCATTCCGGCCATTCCGGTAACAATTGTGGGAGCGGCAATCCACCAAGGATTCATTCAGAACATTCTCGCATGAGGCGTGTAACGGTGCAGCTTTTGAGAGCCTTTGGATATTTCGGCGGCAAATTGAATCAGAAATTGGCGGCGGCGGCTTCGACGTTTGGGAATACTTTCACCAGCTTATCGACGCTGGTCATCTTTAGAATTTCATCTACGACACCTTGCGCTCCGGCGATACGCAATTCGCCGCCTTCTTTTTTCACCTTCGCCTGGCTCAAAACGAGAATACCGACACCAGTACTGTCGAGCATGGTAATTCCGGCAAGGTCCAGGATAATTTTTTTCTTACGGTCGTTGAGAACCTGGGCCAGCTTCAATTCAACGTCGCGGGAATTATTGCCCATGATGATGCGGCCGACCATTTCGAGGACAGTAATGTCTGGCGCGATCTGCTTCTGGTCGATCGTAAGGATCATTGGGCACCTCTCTGCCGGCGTGGCACGCTTGGCCCGTCAGAGGCCTAGACGGAGATTGTGGCGTCGCGCTGAGGAATTCTACATCAGGGAAGGGTGCGGTGGAATTGGAATCAGTAAGATATGTTCACCTGATTGGGTAGTAAGGATGGAACCACCGAGGGGCGGCATTCCGCCGCCCGCTCGGTTCCGATTCCGATCGAGCAGTGCAGGCACCCTTCTCCACCCCTACGCGCCTGTGCGCCTTAGGACAACTGGCGATCGGGTGGAAGCGACCGCCGGGTTTTCAGCTCGCTCAGAAGTCGTTCGACTTCAGAGTCACGATCGAGGCGGTTGAGTCGGTCAGCAACATCATCGGTGATTAGCTCCAATTCGGCGGTCGCGGTGGCTTCGGTATGATTGACACGATCTTTCAAGCGATCGAAGCTCGCGCTTTTCGAGCCATCGCCGATTGCGACTTGGGCTCTGGTGGCTCGGTCGAGCGCGATACTGCGACGATGCCGGGCGAGAAGGAGTTCCCTTTTCGATTTTGCTTCATCGAGTTTTTGCTCGAGCTTGAATAAAGCGGTTTTCAACGATTCCACCTGGGCCTTTTGATCGTTCACTTGCTCCTGGAAACTTTGCGCCAAGCGTTGCGAAGTCTGATAGCGGTCAAGCGCAGAGCGGGCCAGATCGTCCTCCTTCTTGTCCACCGCGATTTCGGCTTTGCGCATCCAGTCTTTGCCTGTGTCTTCCTGTTCGTGCTGCTTTTTTTCAAGGATGTGTTGGTCGGCGATAGAGACCGCGACCTGTGTTTTGACCTGCAGATATTGATTCTCCATGTCGAGAATGACCTGCTTGATCATTTTTTCAGGATCCTCGGCACGATCGACCATGTCATTGATATTTGCCCGAATTAAAGTGCTCACTCGTTCTAAAAGTCCCATTGTCATTCTCCCTTCTATTTCTTCTCGAACTACCGATCTGGCCGAACTCCTCAAAAAGGCGAGAAACATTGCGAGATGGCCGCCACGATTTGCGCCCACGCCAGGCTGGCGATGATCACTCCCAGCAAAATGGTCAGGCCGCCATACAGGCTCTTCTTTTTCTGGTGCGTCGTAAGATTCATAACATCCCCCCGTCATCAAAGCGCCGAAGCGGGTTGTTGGCCTGCCCGGGCGGAAAGGGTTTAGGACTTGATCGGAACAGATGGATCGGCCTTCGGCGCCTTGTCGCCAATCATCCGGACTTTACCCAGCAGGTCCGCCATCTGCATGCCAGAGAGCGCTTCAAACAGCGCCGGTACCTGCGCGGCTATCTTGGTCACGTCGCCGGTTATCTTGTACGCGCCGGCGGCATCGCCGTTGCCTGTCGAGACGACGGTGATCTTGTCCACTTTGCTGAGCGGCTCGCTGAGCGCACGAACGATTTCCGGCAAACCGGTAATCAGCTTGTCGACGACCGCCGCTTGGTTGTACTCCTGGAAGGCTTCCGCCTTGACGTTCATCGCCTTGGCCTCCGCTTCACCCTTCTTGAAGATGATCTCGGCTTCGGCTTCACCCTGCGCGCGGGTTGCGGCAGCGCGGCCCTCGGCTTCGGTCATCATGCGTTGACGCTCGGCGCTTGCCAGCGTTTCGATGCGTTGACGTTCGACTTCCGCCTGTTTCAACACGGTGGCGATCAATTCGCGTTGGACGCGCTCGATTTCGGCTTCCTGTACCTTGACCTGTGCTTCGCGTTCCACCTGCTGCACGCGCACAAGTTCGGTCACCACAGTCTGCTGTTGACGGTTGGTTTCGATTTCATAAGCTTTGTCGGCTTGCGCCTGGGCTTTTTTGCTGGTTTCGAGATAGCTGGCTTTCTTGATGTCGAGATCCCGTTCCGCCTCGGCCTGCTTTGCCAGCGACGCAGTCTCAGCGGCAACGCGTTCTTGGTCGGCATGCGCCTTGGCGATGGCGGAGGTCCGTGAGGCTTCGGCGCGCTTGATGGCGATATCGCGATCGGCTTCCGCAGTGGCCACCTCGGCGTCGCGCTTGATACGCGCGATATCCGGACGGCCCATGTTGGTGATGTATTCATTCTTGTCGCGGACTTCTTTCAGCGTAAAGCTGACCACTTCGAGTCCCATCTTGCTCATGTCCTCCGCGCAAGTCGAACGCATCCTTCCGCCGACCATTTCCGGCTCCTTTACGATCTGCTCAACGGTGAGTTGGCCGATGATGCCGCGCAGGTGACCTTCCATCACCAGGCGGATCAGGCCTTCCCGTTGTTCCGGCCGTTTGGTCAAAAATTGTTCGGCGGCGGTTCGAATCGAAACCGGATCGGACTTCACCTTGAGTTGTGCGACGGCTTCAACGGTCAACGCAACCCCCTGATTGCTATACAGGCTCTGTTGCGGGGCTACGTCGAATGACATCAACTCGAGTGAAAGATCGCGGCACTGTTCGACCATTGGGAAAATGATGGTGCCGCCACCCTTGATGACGCGGGTCCCTCGAAAACCGTACACGATCAAGGCTTCGTGGGGACCCGCCTTGCGGTACATCCGGGCGACAATGCCCATGATGAGAAGAAGACCAACGACCGTTAATCCGGCGATGATCCAAACACCTGAGAACTCCGACATATAGACCTCCCTTTTTCCGTCGACGGGAACTGTTGGCTGCGTTCTTCAGTCCCGAAATCCAGTGCCCTGTCCATCCGGGTTCACAGACCGGGGTCACTCTGAGTTTGTAAACTCCTCCCACCTCTTCACGTAGGCGATCCCGTTTTCATAGCGGCTGATGACAACTTCACTGCCCTTCGCGATCGCTGTGCCGTCGTCGCTGCGGGCGCCCGCGCTGCGGCGGATCCCGTGTTGCTCGAAGATGACCTCTCCCGTGCCGCTGGCGTGAATGCTGATGCTCACCGTGCCGACAGAGCCTTCCTCCCGGTAATCCCACTCGTTCATTTCGCCAGTCCCATCCTTCAACAGGCGCGACATGAAGCGAAAGACCAACCAACCGGCGAGCGCACCCGAAAGGAGGGCGATGTTCAGACTCATAAAGGCCACCAGATGCGACTTCTTCGTCAGGATGTAGCCGGTGCCACCAAACCAGGCCAGAAATGCCATGAGCGTCGTGGCATTGAACCAAGAAAGGTGAGAACTGCTCTTGCTGGCCGCTCCCGCATGAGCGTGGTGCATCCCGTGGCCGTGCAGGTGGAAATGCATCCCGAACGGCAAATGCAGATGCACTGCCCCGGCTAGGAATGAGATCACGCTCAGAGAAAAACCAATCAGGAAACAGAGCAGATAAAAATCAGACCAAGACATGGAGGACATAGCTCACCTCGAGACGCGACTGCCCGAGAACTTGGCCGTCGAGCACTAATTGCGCGATTGCTCGCGACTTTGCGCGCTGGGTTGCAGAACTTCCGTCAGCCGTTCTGCCAGTCCCGGTGTGCGCAAAATTTCACCAAGCAGGAGTAAAGCTCCGCGCGAATCGGGAACTTCGGCTATTGCCAGAAGCGCGCGTTCGAGCTGGGGGTCGGCAGTGAACTGATCGGCGCCGGCATACACCCAGGAATCGATTGTCGAGTCGGCCATGCGCAACTCCGACTGGAGCTCTCGAGTGAAGCCGGCGGGGTCGTCCACAAGGAAGCCTGGGTAGACGCGAAAGAAACGCGCCAGAAGTTCCCGCGACGTGTTGGTCATATGCGGCCGGGCGCCTCTCTCAATTTGCGAGAGATACGCCTGGCTGAGCCCGCGGCCAACTTCGGCCTTCATGGCTTCAACCACTTCCGATTGGGTCATGGGGCGGCCGAGGCCGCGGAGCGAACCCTCAATGGCGCGGAGGGAGCGAAGTTTGTCGCCGAGATTCATGGAGCAACTCCTAGTCTGCATATTGCAATATGCAAAAT
>Ga0074045_10000330_pt1 | contig 46470 bp, 39 predicted proteins | sample BogForMeECP23OM2_FD_94442 | JGI IMG/M metagenome (GOLD analysis project Ga0074045, IMG submission 94442) | Bog forest soil microbial communities from Calvert Island, British Columbia, Canada - Bog Forest MetaG ECP23OM2 | ecosystem: Environmental > Terrestrial > Soil > Wetlands ...
ATTTGAGACCTGCTCCTGAAAGCCGATCCCGAGGGGCCTTCCCTCATCTCTCGCGCAGCTTATCCACACGGCTGATTAGTTCATGATTGAACTCCTTACCGTGTGCTTCTGCAGCACACTGAATCCCAGGAAGCCGCATGTACCCTTGATCGTATGGATCGTCCGGAAAATGCTCTTCACCAACTCCGGATTCCCCGGATCGCTTTCTAGCTTCACGAAGTCTTGGTCCAGGCGGTCGAGGTTTTCCGAACTCTCTTGCAGGAATTCTTTGGTTAGGTCGTCCGTAGTCCAACGTTTCGACGCCACGATGTTTAGGCGCTCAAACGAACCTGCAATTCCCACGCCACAAACCGGACACTAGAATTGGAGCTTTCTCACAGAACGATCTCCGGGCGCACGTCCAAATCCCCTGATTCCGGATCGCTTCTTGGTGCCATTCCGTCCCTAACCTGTGCCCTTCCATCCGTTTCCCACCATCGTGGCGTTCACAACAAATCGGCTGCTCACTTGGCAAACAGGCAAACTCGAACACCGGCGCCTCGGACAGTTTGACCGATTCGTGTACCGCTTTGGCGCTGTCAAATCAGCGGTCCCAAATCCGCATCCCGATGCCAGTTCGGCTCCCGGCTCACCGATTTCCCTGCCAACACACCATTACTTTTTTTGACTACTCGCCTTCCACCGCCGTAAACTGGCTGACATGCGTACGACGTTCGGCGCACCGAGGGTTCGTTTTGACTGGCGCAGCTTCATCACTCCCGCCGTCAAGATCCTTGTTTTGACCTGTTCAGGCGTCTTCCTTGTCCAGACTTCAATCGAACAACTTCTGCCTCTCGGAGCGACATCCTGGTTCAATCATGCATTTGGACTTGTTCCCACTGGCGTCATTCCTGGCTTGCGCATTTGGCAGCCCTTTACTTACATCTTCCTGCATGGCGGACTATGGCATCTCCTCATCAACATGCTCATGCTGTGGATGTTTGGGCGGGAACTCGAACTGGTCTGGGGCAAGAAACGCTTCCTGAACTATTTCTTCGTCTGCGGTGTTGGCGCAGGACTTATCACCATCCTCGTAAAGTTTGTTCAATTTTGGGGCCATACCTCTCCGGATATACCCACCATTGGAGCCTCCGGCGCCATCTTCGGCATCCTCATCGCCAACGCCATTCTCTTTCCCGACCGCCAGATCTGGCTCTTTCCTCTCCCGATCATGATTCCTATGCGTCCCTTCGTGGCCGTGATGGGTGCGATCGAATTTTTCGGCACGCTTGGTTCCCCCGGCGACGGAGTCAGTCACTTTTGCCACCTCGGCGGTATGCTTGTCGGATGGATCTATCTCCGCCGCAGTTCCTTCCTCTACCGCGTCCGCAACGAAGTTGCTGACTGGAAATACCAACGCAATCGCAAACGTTTCGAAGTCTTCGTCAAGAAAAATAAGAGCGAGCCACCTTCGCGCCCCGACCACTGGGTGAATTAGCCTCACCAATAGCTTGGCGAAGCTTTTCGCTTTTTGGTCTTCGCGGTTTGTCCATCAGCCAAACACAGCAACCCGCTGTCATCCTGAGGACCGCGCCGTTGGCGGATCTCCACCATTAGCATTAGCCGGAATCGTTCACGCTGAAGGACGGCAATCTGTCGCAATGCCCAGCCTACCCCAGGCTTCCAATTACGTGGAATTTCATGAAGTTCGTCGTGCCGCGGATTCCCATTGGCGTTCCGGCAACAATCCCAATGACGTCGCCCTTACGCACCAACCGCTCTTCCATCAACCGTTTTTCAGCAATCATTGCCAGGCCATCAATCTTCTTGATGTCCGATATCGTTCGCGACGTAACGCCCCACAATAGCGCCATGCGCCGCCGCGTGTGCGCTTCCGGCGAAAACGCCACAATCGGCACCAGCGGGCGGTAACGCGATACCAGCCGCGCCGTGAATCCGCTGTGTGTGAACACGGCAATCAGTTTCATGTGCAATTCACGCGACGCGTGGCACACCAGCTCCGCCACTGTTTCTGGCACTTTCAACCTCTCCTGCATCGCCGGGCGAGGATATTCGTGGATGCTCTCCTCGGCCTGCTCGATGATTCGCGCCATCATGCTGACCGCCTCGACCGGATATCTTCCCATCGCCGTTTCCGCGGATAGCATCACTGCATCGGAACCGTCAAAAATCGCGTTGGCCACATCCGAAGCTTCCGCGCGTGTTGGCCGGGGATTCTCGGTCATGGATTCCAGCATCTGCGTCGCGGTAATAACCGGACGCCGGAATTCGCGCGCCCGGGCGATGATGTTCTTCTGCACCACCGGGACGCGCTCCGGATTCATTTCCACTCCCAGGTCCCCTCGCGCCACCATCACTCCGTCCGATACCCTTAGAATTTCTTCCAGGTTCTCGATTGCTTCCGGCTTCTCCAGTTTTGCGATCACCGGCGTATCTTTTTTCGCGCGCCGGATCAGCGTTTTCGCCAGCAGCACGTCTTCCGCCCGCCTCACGAAACTTACCGCGATGTAGTCCACGCCCTGCTTCAACGCGAATCGCAGGTCCAACCGATCCTTTTCCGTCAACGCAGGCACGTGCAACTGCACGCCCGGCAGATTGATTCCCTTATGCTCCCCCAGGAATCCGCCATTCACCACGTGGCAGTGAACTTCGTGAATTCGTACGCGCTCCACCCGCAGTTCAATCAACCCATCGGACAACAAAATGCGATCGCCGGTCTTCACCTCATGCGGCAACGGACGAAATGTAGTGTTTACCCGCGTCGAGTCGCCCAGTACCTTCGCCGTAGTAATCACAAACTTCTGGCCCGTTCGAAGCGCCACGCTGCCGCCGCCCGCCAACGCCCCGGTGCGAATTTTCGGTCCTTGCAGATCCGCCAGGATCGCAATCGGCTTTTTCATCAGCACCGCGGCTTCGCGCAACGCCGCGATACTCAGCGCGTGTTCTTCATGGGTGCCGTGGGAAAAGTTCAGGCGGGCTACATCCATGCCGGCATCAATCAGCTTACGGATCATCCGCGGTGTTCGCGTGACCGGCCCGATGGTACAGACAATCTTGGAATGCCGCGAAATCATGCTCGCGTCTCGCTTTCCTGGCCAGACTGCTCTTATTTTGTGACGGAAAACTCCGCGACGATTCGCGTCATCAGATCCACGCCCTTCGCGAATGCGGCCAGCGGCAATCGCTCGTCGTCGCCGTGCACCCTCCGATCATCCTCCTCCGCCATGGGGAAAGGCCGCAAACCGTAGGCTTGTACGCTGTGCAATCGCAACTGCGCCGAATCCGTTGCGCCGGTGGACATGAACGGCAGCACCGGCGCCCCGCCGAACTCTTGTGCGCTCACCTTCACCATCGTGGTGTACAACTCCGAATCCAGCGCGGAATTCGGCGCCGCCAACCCTGCGTCCGGCTGTATCTCCAGGCTCACCGCTGGATCATTCACCAGCTTTCTCAATTCTCCAACCACAACGTCCGCGGTATCGCCCGGCAGCAATCGAATATTCACCACGGCTCGTGCTTCTGAAGGTATCACGTTCGCTCGTACCCCGGCCTGCAGAATCGTTGGCGCCACCGTGTCTCGCATCATCGAATTCCACATTGCACTTGCTTCCGACAACATTCGTTGCGCGTGCTCTCCCCGGTCCGGCGTGTCGATCACCCGCATCCATTTCCCAATTTCGTCGTCTTCAATCGCGGCTAATCCCTCGAAGTAGCGCCGCGTGATCGACGTCAGATGTACTGGCGCGGTGTACGTGCCGATCTTTGCCACTGCCGCGGCTAGATGCACCACCGCGTTGTCTTTCGTGGGAACTGAGGAGTGTCCCGACGGTCCTTTGGCGATTACCGAAACATCCACAGGCACCTTTTCTGCCGCTTGGATCGCCACATATTGCACTTTGCCGTTCTTCACAACCACCTTGCCGCCCTCGTTGATAGCAAATCCCGCGGCAAATTTATCCCAATACTTCGCAATCAGGATTTTCAGGCTGGCTTCCCCAAATTGCTCTTCATCCGTGGTGGCCAGGAAAATCACGTCGCGGTTCAGATGCACGTTCCCGCGTTTCAGTGCGATGAACGCAGCCAGGTTCGCCACCAGCCCGCCCTTGTCATCGATCGATCCTCGTCCATAGAGATAGCCGTCCTTGATCACGCCGCCGAACGGGTCCACCGTCCACTTGCTCTTGTCCACTCCCACAACATCCATATGCGCCACCAGCAACAACGCCTTGGACGGATCCGCTATCGCGCTGCTTCGCAGACGAGCAACCAGCGCGCTGCGCCCCGGCGCTACGTCCAGAAACTCCGGCGTGATTCCCTCTTTCGTCAAAATGCCGGCAATGTACTTCGCCGCGGCCTGTTCATTCCCCGGGGGATTCGTGGTGTTGATCTTGAGCAGATCCACCAGCCAGTCCTGCGCCTCGCGTGCCAGCGCGCTGGTATTCCCCACCAGCGATTGGCTCGGAGGTATCCCCATGGCAGGGGGGGGCTGTGCGATCTGCGCACGCAGGAGTCTGGCCTCAGCAAAAAACAGCAGCACAACAAACACAGCCGCAGAACCGCGCTTCCAACTCAAAAAGCACCCCCTAGGGCGAATCAGTTTTGCTACCGGTAAAAAAACATACTAACATGCGGACTTAGGCCTCTCGGCGACTCATCCGCTGTCGTTGCCTTCTCAGCACTCCTGAGGGACTTTTTTCAACGAACAGCGCGTGGGCCGCCGGGTGCATCTAATGGGGGAGAATTTGGGGAGACAAGGATGACAAAAGGGTTTTCTTCAATCGTTAGTCGACTCGTAGCTGCGGCCGCTTCGGCATTTCTGCTCTGTTCCATCGCTCTGGCGCAGGCGCCTGAGGGTCCACAGACCAGTGCACCTCCTCAAGCCAATCCGGCGCCTCAGCCGAGGCAGGAACCTCCCAAGCAGCAAGCCCCTCCCCAGGCGGGTGTCACCATCGCCGTCGAAGTCCCCGTTGTGACTCTCGACGTTATTGCCACTACCCAGCACGGTGATCTCATCCCCGGCCTCAAAAAAGAAAACTTTCGCATTCTGGAAGACGGCCAGCCGCAATCCATCACCAACTTCGGTCCATCCGATGCTCCCATTACTATGGTCGTCCTGATGGAATTTAGCTCCCGCTATTCTGGCTGGTTCTCGTATCAGGCAAAATACTGGGCCGATGCCTTGTTCCCCAATCTCAAGCAGAAAGACTGGGTCGCCCTCGTCACCTTTGACATGAACACCCGCACCGATGTGGATTTCACGCAAAACAAAGACGAGGTTCGCCAGGCTCTTTATCAATTGTATTTTCCTGGCTTCAGCGAATCCAACGTCTTTGACGCCATACTCGATACCGTCGATCGCCTCAAGGACGTGAAGGGCAAGAAATCAATTCTGGTTTTAGCCAGCGGTGTGGACACTTTCTCGAAACACACTCTCGACCAAACCTTGAAGGGATTGCGCGGCACCGACGTCACCATTTTCTGCGTCGGTGTTGCCAAACCGCTCATGAACTACATGGAGTTACACAATAGCCTGGGTGGCATGCGTGAGTTGAATTTCCTTCAGGCAGAGAATCAATTGAAGACCTTCGCCGGCATGACCGGTGGCTTTTCGTGGTTCCCTCAGTTTGACGGCGAACTCCCCGGAATTATGCGCGAAGTGACCGAATACCTCCGCCACCAATACACCATCACCTACACTCCGACGAACCACAATCCCGACGGCAAATATCGCAAAATCAAAGTTGAGCTTACTGCTCCGGACGGCAGTCCGTTGGTTGTCACTGACCAGAAGGGCAAAAAACAGAAGTGGGTGGTCTACGCCAAGGAGGGCTACACCGCTCCCAAAGGCGGCGTCGGCGACTGAGCCGCGCCTGCGCCCGCGCTAATAGCCGCGCCAAAGATCTACACGATTAAACAGCTCGCGGCCGCCAAACCATCGTTCCAGCAACTCCACCAGAATGGCGGTTTGCCGCTTCCACAGCCGGTCGCTCACCGCGCTCGTGTGCGGTGTAATCATCAGGTGCGGCGTCTTCCACAGCGGACTGTCCGGCGCAAGCGGTTCGACCGCCGTAACATCGAGCGCCGCGCCTCCCAGCCTCTGCTCTTTCAGCGCGCGCACCAGAGCCATTTCGTCCAGCAGCGAGCCGCGCGCCACGTTCACCACCCTGGCACTCGCCTTCATCCGCGCCAGTTCTGCCGCGCCGATCAGATGGCGGGTTTCCGGCGTTTCCGGAGCAGCGATTACCACGAAATCCGCGTACGGTAGCACTTGATGTAACTCCGAGACCGGTACGATTTTCTCCGCGTACGTCGTGTCGCCCTGCCCGGAGCGCGTTACTCCCCACACCTTCATGTCAAACGCAGTGGCGCGTCGCGCGAGTTCGCGGCCGATCGAACCGTATCCCACGATCAGCAACACTTGCCCATTCAACTCCGTAAGATGCTGCGGCTGATCCCAGATCTCCTGCTGCCCCCAGTGCGAGTGCTCCTGATGGCGCACCGAGTCGGGAAAATTTCGCGCCAGCGCCAGCAGCAGCCCCATTGCGTGCTCCGCCATGGGAACGGAAAAAATCCCGCTGGGATTCGTCACCACAATGCCGGAATCCCGTAACTCGGGGTACATCAACTGCGCGACGCCCGCCGCCGTCGAGTGGATCCATTGCAACTTGCGTGCGTCGACCAATTGCTCGGGCCTCAGCGAATAGCCCACGAAAATGTCCGTGTCCGGCAACTCTTCCGCCAGATGCTTGTATTCGGGGAGATGTACGACTTTCATCGTCGGCCAATGCTGGCACAATGTTTCCGGCATCGCCGGCGTTGGCCTCCACTGCGTGAACGGGTGCCAAACGCAAATCGTCAGCTTCGTGTTCTCCGGCTTGCTGGGCTGCATGTTCGCCCCCGCTTCCCCTTCTCGACACCCTGCAGTTCGACCGTCATCTTCCTGCCGTGGGCCAGTGTTCTCCGCGCAGAAAAACTCACTGCTTTGTCATTGTGAGGCTCGGCGCAGTTTGCCACGACGAAGGGCCTCAACCCTTCCGTGACTCCAAATGAAACCTTGAAGCACTCACTTTATCGCTCCACCCCTACGGCTCTCTAAACCTTGGCCTTCAGTCGCAGATCCTTCCCCGTCATATCGGCAGGCGCGGGCTCGCCGAGGATCCCCAGCATGGTCGGCGCGATGTCGCGCAGCGCCCCACCAGGAGCAAGTTGCAGCTGATCATCTTCCGTAACGCACAGGAACGGCACGGGATTCGTGGTGTGGTACGTGTGCGGTCCTCCCGTTATCGGGTCGATCATGGTCTCCGCGTTGCCGTGATCCGCGGTGATGATCCACGCGCCCCCCCGCGGCTTCATGGCCTGATAAATGCGCCCCAGCCCGGCATCGACAGCTTCCACCGCCCTGATCGCCGCTTCGAGCTTGCCGGAGTGCCCCACCATGTCCGCATTCGCATAGTTCATGATGATGGCGTCGAATTCGCCCTTTTCAATTGCCTTGACCACCGTCTCCGTAATTCCTTCGGCGGACATTTCCGGTTTCAGGTCGTAGGTCGCAACTTTCGGCGAAGGCACCAGGATGCGCTCCTCCCCGTTGAACGGCTTCTCCACGCCTCCGTTGAAGAAGTACGTCACGTGCGCATATTTCTCCGTCTCGGCGCAGCGCAGGTTCTTGTACTGCAAATCCTGAAACACTTGCGCGAGGATTTGTTCCAGTTTTTCCGGACTCAGCACCGCCTGCAGCCAGGCCCATTTCTTGTCGTACTTCGTCATGGCCACATAAAACAGATTCTCTGGCCGCTTGGGATCCACAAATTTATCGAAGTCCGGTGCGGCAAGCGCATACGTCATCTGGCGCGCTCGATCGGAGCGGAAATTATAGAAAATTACCGCATCGTCATCCCGGATCAAGCCGACCGGCGGCGCGGAAGGTCCCTCGCCGCGCGTAATGACCACCGGTTTCACGAATTCATCCGTCACACCCTGCTCGTAGCTGCTCTGCAACGCCGCGACTGGATCGCTGCTCCGCGTTTCCGCTTCGCCATGGGTCATCGCGCGATACGCCAGCTCGATGCGTTCCCAGCGGTTGTCGCGGTCCATCGCATAGTAGCGCCCCACAACGGTGGCGATTTCTCCCACGCCCAGTTCCCGCATCTTCTGCTGCAGCTGTCGAACGAAATCGCGCCCGCTGTTTGGCGGAGTATCGCGCCCGTCCATGAAGCAATGCACAAACACTTTTTCCACCTTGTGCTGCTTGGCCATTTCCAGAAGCGCAAACAAGTGGTTGATGTGCGAATGCACGCCGCCATCGCTCAGCAATCCCAGGAAATGCAACTGGCGCTGCCGGCCGCGATCCATGGCCTGCTGAAAAAGTGCCACCTGGTCAAGCTGTTTGTTGGCGATGAGCAAATCCACTCGCGTGATATCCATGTGCACCACGCGCCCCGCGCCCATGTTCATGTGGCCGACTTCGCTGTTGCCCATTTGCCCTTCCGGCAAGCCCACCGATGGCCCCGACGTCTGAATCAGCGTGTTCGGAAATCTGCGCAGCAATTCGTCGTAATTCGGCTTCCTCGCGAGGGCAATCGCGTTGCCCTTCGTCTCCGCTCGGTACCCCCATCCATCCAATACTGTCAGCACAATCGGTTTGGGTCGTTTCGCCATGGTTTTTCCTTAAGCGCCCTGTTTCTTTGACTGCCTCGTGAGCAGGGCTTCCCGCTTCGAATTTGTCGTGCGTTCATGAATCGCGCACGCAGGAGCGAGAGACAAATCTTTATCGTGCAGCGAATTCGCGCAGAGCGGTAAGGAGGCGCTCCACTTCTTCCATTGTATTGTAATGCACCAACCCGATCCGTAGCAGGCCGCCGAGCGATTCCACGCCAAGCCGCTCCGTCAGGTTCAGCGCGTAGTAGTTTCCATCCCACGTGAAAATGCCGCGTTCGCCTAGGAACGTGGCGATCGCCGTTGGATTGTGATGGCCAATGCGCAGGGAAAGTGTCGAGCAGCGCTCGCCAAAACGTTTCGGATCGGTGATCCCATAGATTCGCAGGTTCGGGATCGATTGCAGCCCATCGACCAGCCGAGCTACTAACCGCGATTCGTAAGGGACGGTCGTGCCGTACGCCGCAGCCAGCGCTTCCCGCCTGGTCTTCACTGTCGCGTCAAAATGCCGGCCCAGTTCCGCCAGGTACTCCACCGCCCCGCCGATCCCCGCGATCAGTTCATGCACCTGCGTACCGGTCTCCCAGCGCTCCGGCGATTGATTTGTCGCAGGCCGTACTTTGTAGGGATGAAACCGGTCCAAGTGCTCGCGTTTTCCGTAAAGCGTGCCCATGTGCGGCCCGAAAAATTTATACGGCGAGCAAACCAGGAAGTCGCAATCGAGCGCTTTCACGTCGATCAATCCGTGCGGCCCGTAATGCACCGCATCGATATACACCAACGCCCCGGCAGCGTGCGCTAGCTTGGTGATCTCCGCAACAGGATTGATCGTACCCACGGCGTTGGAGGCATAACCCACGGCCACAAGCTTCGTCTTCTCGTTGAGCTTGCTCCGCAAATCCTCCATATCCAGCGTGCAATCCTCTTCTCGGATGTCCACTTGCCGGATCACCGCGCCCTTTTCTTCCAGTGCTTTCCACGGAGCGAAATTCGCATCGTGATCCAGAGTGGTCAGCAGAATTTCGTTGCCGGGCTTCACTTCGCGGCCAATCGCGCGGGAGATATCGAACGTAATCGTGGTCATGTTCTGACCGAAAACAACCTCATCCCTCTCGCAATGGAAAAAATCCGCCATTGCCCCACGAACATTGCTGATCATTTCATCGCTTCGCCGGCTGGTCACAAACGCACCGCAGGCGTTGGCGTTCGCGTTCATGAAATAGCCCTGCACCGCATGCATCACCTGGGTAGGCACTTGCGTTCCCGCGGGCCCATCAAGAAATGCCGCCAGCTGTCCATTCACCTGCATCTGCAACGACGGGAATTGCGCCCGCACCCACGCAATATCCAGTGCTTTCGCGGTTGTCGGATTCACTACAGGTGTGCTCATAGCTGTTTTCTCTCTAGAATGTATCGTTGCTTAGGGGGTCAGGGCTTTAGCCCCTGACATAAAGCCTGCGAACTAAACCGGGCTTCAGCCCCTGAGGACTCGAACCCTTGTCACGATTTTTCAGACGCGACTCTAGTCTCTCATACACGAGCGGCGCCGTGTTAACATCAGAGCGTTGTTCCCCACTCATGCCGATTCGGCGCCGGCTATCAACTCCGCGCCGTGAGCCACCTCGAGGTCCCATGTCCGAACCTTTTGTTCCCACTAGTCGCACGCGCGTGGTGCGCGAAGCGAATCGCGCCGTCTACGACCGCAGCGCCATTTACAACATTCTCGACGAGGCCTTCGTCTGCCACGTCGGATTTTCGACTGACGGTCAACCCTTCGTCATTCCTACAATGTTTGCCCGCGTGGGCGACGCGATCTATTTTCATGGTTCGGCAACCAGCCGCATGCTGCGCAGCCTCGGTGACGGCCTGACCGTCTGCATCACCGTCACGCTTACGGATGGGCTGGTCTTGGCGCGCTCCGTTTTCAATCATTCCATGAACTACCTCTCGGTGGTCGCCCTGGCCTAAAAAAAGAAGATCCAAGAGCCGTCTGAAAAGCTCCAGGCGCTGCGGGCCTTCACGGAAAAACTGATTCCAGGCCGATGGAACGACGCCCGCCGGCCCAACGACCAGGAACTGAAGGCCACCAGCATCCTGCGGCTGCCGCTCACGGAAGTCTCTGCGAAAGTCCGCACCGGTGCGGTCGAAGACGATGCCGAGGACTATTCCTTGCGTGTATGGGCAGGAATCATCCCCATGCACCTGGTGATGGACGCGCCACAGCGCGACGATCGTTGCGATCCAGCGATCCCGACTCCCGCTTACGCCACAAATTTCAGGAGCACCCGATGAGCAACTCCACTCCTGCACCCGTAAAACCGTTCGTCCCTTTTTCCGCACTGGAAGCGCTGAACATTCGCGTCGGCACTATCGAGCGCGTCGAGGATATCGCGCGCTCCGAAAAACTTCTGAAGTTAACCGCGAATATCGGCGACCACTCGCGCATCATCCTCGCCGGAATGAAGCAAGAGCGGCAAATTCCGCGAGAGATCGAAGGCAAGCAAGCGCTGTTGGTCTTAAACCTGGAGCCCAAGAAAATGGCCGGAGAAATTTCTCTGGGCATGCTGTTCGACCTTGGCTACGCCGATGGCGTCCTGCCGGCCCTGGCCACTCCGGAACGTCCCGTCCCCAATGGCACCCGCGCCGGCTGAGCCACAACCACACCTTGTCATCCCGGGTGCCGCGTAGTTCGCGCCACGAAGGATCTCCACTCTTGCACTCTGCAAGATTTCAAATATCGCGATGCTTTCTCTACGCTCGCACCGCCCGCAAAAAATCCGCCAACATCCCGTAACCCGTAGCTTCAACCCCGGGATTGTGCTCCACCAGCGACAATCCAAAAACATCCATATCGAATCGGATCGCGGAACTTGTTCCTTCGAGCCCTGCCATCGGGTCCGACAACAGCAGAAGCTCCGGGCTGACGCGACAATCCACGCCATCGCCTCGTCGCTCCGCTCGGCATACCAACTTGTAGCGCATCCCCGCGGCTCGCACCGACCGAATCTTTTCTTCGGTCAGATCCTGAATCCCCGTGCGCCGCACTTCCTCGATCCGTGTCGGCACGCCCATCAGGACCGTAGCCAGCACCGCCACCTTCACCGCCGAATCCCAGCCGTCCAAATCCTGTGTCGGATTCGTCTCCGCGATTCCCAGCGCCTGGGCGCGCGTTACGCCTTCCTCAATCGAGCGGCCTTTCTCGACCTCCGTCAGCACCACATTCGTCGTGGAATTCAACACTCCTGAAAATCCGCGCAAATCCGCAAGCGGCAGCCCCGTAGGAAACAATGAAAAAATCGGCACGCCATCCATCACCGTGGATTCAAAAAGAAATTGCCGTCCTTTTTCCTTCGCCAGCGCCAGCAGTTCGCTATAAGCATGGACGATCGGCCCCTTGTTTGCGCTGACCGCGTGCGCCCCGGATTCCAGTGCCGCCACGATATGCTCAATCGCCGGCTGCCCAGTTTCCGCATTCAGCGAACTCCCCTCAAACAGCACGTCGGCTTTGCTGCGCTCGATCCATTCGCGCACATTTCGCACCGGATGCGTCTGCGTTGGGAAGCGGCCGTTCAGGACCGAGATGGGATTCAGGCCGTCGGGGTCCGTCAACCAACCGATCCGCCGCGAAGCCACGCCCGTCAGACGCCAGCGTACGTCATGTTTTCGCCGCAACTCCGTTTCCTTCGAAATCAGCAGTCGCAGCAGCGCGCGCCCCACGTGTCCAAAGCCCACGATGGCCAAATTATAGGAAGGAATTGGCTATCTCCTCAAAATATTGCAAATTGTTCCGCCACTCTGGATGTAGCGCTGTGCGGGGTCTCAGTGCACAGCCGAAAGTTTTGCGGCCGCCGCGGAGATGTGTTGCGCTTCGCTCTCCAGCACTTTCGCGACGCGCGCCGCCGAATCTTCCGCTTGTTTCCAGTTCTTCTGTTCCAGTCCTTCCCGAACCGCGGGAATGGCCTTGGCCGCGTAGCCCGTGTACACGCCGGGCGCGTACAGTTCATGTTTGTACCAGAAACGCCCCGGCAGGCCTTCCGGCGTGGTGAGTTTGTGCTCGCACTGGATCAGCATCTCGTTCACTTCCTTTAGAGATGCAGAGGCCAGCGCAGCTCCTCCGTTCGCGCTGACGCGATCTAACGCTCTCTGATATTCCGCGGAACTGCGTTCCAGCGACTCCACGGCGTTATCCAGTGGCGCAAAGTTCAGGTGCGGCGGAACCTCTTCCTTCTTGGGCGTTACCCAGGAGTAGCGCGGGTCGGCGGTCGCCTCATACATGCCCTCCGCCAGTTTCTGGTTGGTCTCTTGAATCTCCTCGCGCTGCTTATCCGCGAATTTTTCCACTTCTCTAACATACATTTTTACGTCGTCCGCAAAATCTGAAAATTGGAACGGCAACAAGTCGGCATCGGCCATCCGCACCACGGACGTGCTGCCTGCCTGCGCCAGCGCCCGGCCATACCCGAAATCTTTGTCGCTGAAATGCGTGTACCAGTAGAAATCATCGTAGATGGAATGGTAGATTCCTCCGCCATCCTCTCCGCCAAACCCAATCCCCAGCGAAGCAACACCCGCAAAATTGATGAATGGGGCGTGGTCCGAACCGCCGCCAAGCATGTCCAATCGCAAATCATGGCGCGTGCGCAATTCGCGCAATGCTTCGGGCGTCTTGGCCCCTTCGATCTCCTTCAGCTGGTCACGCTTCCACACGGACAGCTTGGTCTCCGGATCCTGCACATCACGCGCGACGTCGTTGATGAAGTGCTCCAGCGTGTGCGAGCCCTCGAGCGCAAAATATCCCCGGCTATTGCTGTCGGAATTGATGTACACAACGGCGTGCTTTCGCAAGTCGTCGGCATGCGTTTCCACCCATTCGGTCGAACCGAGCAAGCCCGGCTCTTCCCCGTCCCACGCGCAATAGATGATGGTCCGTTTTGGTTTCCACCCTTGCTTCAACAGTTCGCCGATGGCGCGCGCTTCTTCCATCACTGCCACCGCTCCAGACAGCGGATCCTCCGCGCCGTTTACCCAGGCATCGTGATGATTGCCCCGGATCACCCATTCATCGGGAATCGTCGACCCGGGAACCTTCCCAATGACGTCGTAAAGCGGCTTCATATCCCAGTTGGAAAACATTTTCAGATGCACTTTCGCGGCGCCTGGCCCCACGTGATAGGTGATCGGCAATCCCCCTTGCCAGGTTCGCGGCGCAACGCGCCCGGTGATGGCAAACAGCAACGGTTGAGCATCGGCGTAAGAAATGGGCAGCACCGGGATCTTCGTCAGCGACTTCGACTCCGCAATTGGTATGCGTTTGGCATCCGCTGTGGCTCCCACTCCCGGCGTCAGTGGATCGCCCATATACACAGTGCTGTCCTGCACGCTGCCCCGCTGCACACCTTCGCTCGGTCGCCAAGGTCCCTTGGGGAAAACATCGCCTCCGGCATAGCCATCGTCGCGAGGGTCGGAATAAATAAGGCAGCCGACGGCGCCGTGTTCCGCACCGACTTGCGGCTTAATGCCTCGCCAGGAATGGCCGTAGCGAGCAATGATAATGGCGCCCTTCACGGAAATCCCTAGCCGGTCGAGAAGGTCGTAATCTTCCGGCAGCCCGTAGTTCACATACACCAGCGGCGCCGTAACATCGCCGTCAATTGAATACGCGTTGTAGGTCGGCAACTGCTCCGCTGTCTGGTTCGAGGTCGGATCCTCCGGCACCACTGGCTCCTGCAGCTTCGCGGTGAAGTGCGGTCCACCGTCAACGAGTTCCACCAGCCGCTCTTTCGGAGTCGGATAAAGCACGCTGAAAGTCTCGATCTGCGTGTCCAAGCCAAATTCCTTGAACTTCGACGCGATCCATTCCGCATTGTCTTTGTCGTAAGGAGAACCGACATTGTGCGGGCGCGCCGAAAGCCGCTGCATGTAAGCTCGCAGGTTGTCTGGACTCGGAATGGCGCGCAGTTTTTCTTCCCACTGACGTTCCACGCGCGATGATGCCGCCGAGTATCCATAAAGCGGCTGGTCATCCGCCGCCACGCGCGACTTCAACGGAAGCAGCGTCCCTGCAAACACAAAAATTGCTGCGAGCAACAACTTCCGATATGCGTTTCCCAATTTTGCCCCCAAAGTGTGAGACGTGGATTATTTCCCGAACTGCGTTTTGCTGCAAGTCCGCAATTTGTTTGGGAGCTTGATGGGCCTACGATCGGGAGAGCACGACTTCAGTCCTGCCGCATGTGCTCGCCCGGCAAACCGGCTTTAGCCGCTGAGGGTGTATCTTCTCAACTCACCCGCGCTCTCGATACGCTCCAAAACTATCAGACCTTCCCCGCCGCCGGACGATCAAGTCGCAGGATCGTCACGCCCGCAATCGTCAGCAATATCGCGACACTCACCAGCCCGCCAAGAAAGCTGCCGGTCGTTTGCCGCAAATACCCAATCCAGTAAGGCCCGAAACCGCTGCCCAGGTTCCCAAGCGAATTGATCAGCGCGATGCTGGCCGCGGCCGTCGCCACCGTCACCTTGCTCGAAGCCATCGCCCAGAACGGCCCGTTCATCGACGAGGAAGCCGCCAACGCCACGGCGAACGCCGCCACACTGACGGCCACGCCATTCGCGTAGCCCGCAACCAATAACGCCACCGCCCCGGAAAACGCGCTCAGCGCAATATGCCAACGCCGCTCCGTCGTGCGGTCCGAGTGCGTGCCTACCAGCACCATCGCCGTCGCCGCAACCAAATACGGCACCGCGGACAAAAATCCCAGCAACAAATTCGGCAAGCCGCTCAGGTTCTTCAACGCGCTTGGCAGCCACAAGCTCACTCCGTAGGTGCAGCAGTTCAGGCCAAAGTACACGACCGCAAATCCCCACAGCCGCGGATTGCTCCAGCAACTCCCGTTCCTTTCTGCAGCGGCATTCCTTGGCGGTACGTGCTCGTGCGCCAATTCGCTTCCCAACCAGCCTTTCTCACTCACCGTCAGCCACCGCGCTTTCTCCGGGCTGTCCGGCAAATACATTCCCGCCACCAGCCCCAGCACAATCGCGGGCAGCGCTTCCAGCAAAAACATCCACTGCCAACCGGCAAGCCCACCTCGATGATTCCACTCCAGCAGCGCTCCGCTGATCGGCCCTCCAATTACGCCGGAAATCGGTCCTGCGGTCATGAACAGTGCCAGCACCCCGGCTCGTGACGAAGCAGGAAACCAGCTGCGCAGATAGAAAATCACGCCGGGAAAGAATCCTGCTTCCGCGGCCCCCAGCAGAAATCGCAGTGTATAGAACGACCTAGCGGACGCAACGAACAGCATCGCCGCCGAAATAATTCCCCACAGCACCATCAGGAATGCAATCCAGCGGCGCGCTCCCACGCGTTGCAGCACTACATTGCTCGGCACCTGAAACAAGAAATATCCGGCAAAAAAGATCCCTGCTCCCAGGCCGTAGACCGCATCGCTGAATCCCAATTGATCCTTCATCTGCAGCGCCGCAAAACCCACGTTGATGCGGTCCAGATAGGCGATGACGTAGAGCAAAAACAAAAATGGCAGCAGCCGTGCCCGTATTTTCCTCAGGATCGCGATCCCGCCTGTTGCGCTCGATCGCTCCTCCGCGATCTCCCCCAGAATGGTGTCGACAATTGCCTCCACTGGCGCGTCAATATCCACAACTATGGCGTCGCGTGGCTCTTGCAATGTCTTGAATTGATCCTCCAGAATCGATTCGCCGGCAAAGTGGCCGGCTCGCTCGCGCATCCGCGCCTCAATCAATTCATACGAACCCTTCAAATACACGAATCTGGGATGGAGTCCCCTCGACAGCCTGCGCCGGTATTCTTCCTTTAACGCAGAACACGCCAACACCACGCTCTTGCCCTTCGCTTCATCCGCCGCCAATTCAGTGTGAATCGCATCCAGCCACGGGAAGCGGTCCGCATCCGTCAGCGGTATCCCGTGGTGCATCTTTTCTTTGTTGGCCGGAGAGTGGAATTGGTCGGCATCCAGGAATACCCAACCCAGGCGCGGCGCCAGAATCTCGGCGATGGTGCTTTTTCCCGAACCGGCTACTCCCATCACCACAACAATCATCGATTCCCCTCGCATACAGCGGCGCGCCGAGTTTGTCGCAATCAAGGGGAAGAAGTCCAGCGAAGGTCGAGCGACGAAAAGGAGGTCCTCACGTCAACCAGTCGAGCATCCGGTAGTACGCGCCGGCCAGCGGCAGCGCCCAGGCGTTTCCGCTGCGCAATCCAATGGGCGCGCCATGAAAGGATATTCTGGAGAAGGGATTGTCGTCAGCGTCGCCGCAAATCGTGCCCGCCAGCTTTGTGCCCATCCAGGTGGCAGCCGCCACGCCGTGCCCCGCAAATCCAACCGCGAAATGCATTCCGTCGATCTTTCCGCAGTGCGGCATTACGTCAAACGCGAAATCCAGCGTGCCTCCCCACACATATTCCACCTTGCTGTCCCGTAGTTGCGGGTACACGTCAACCATGCCTCGCCGCAAAAGCTCCGCGCTCTCTCGCACCGTGTTTTCCGACTCCGGAAAAAATGCCGCCCTGCCCCCGAAAAGCATGCGGTTGTCGGGCGTCAGCCGGTAGTAATACAGAAAATGCTTGGAGTCGTAGATCATACGATTGCGTGGGCTCAATTGTCGCGCCAGGTCAGCGGGCAGCGGTTCCGTCGCGATGATATACGACCCGATGGGAATCACCTTTTTGCGCAGCGATGGCGTCGCTTCCGTTGTGTACGCGCCGCTCGCCAGCACGACTTCCTTCGCGCTGATCCTCCCGCGCGAAGTCTCCACCAGAAACGTCTTTTGACCGCCCGTCCAAACCGGGTTGACGCGCATCACTCGCGCGTGCTCGTACAGTAAAGCTCCGGCGCACCGTGCTGCTGTACCTAATCCGGCCACGAATTGCGCTGGATTCAGTCCGCCGCTCGTCTCATCGACCATTCCACCGTAATAAATCCTCGAGCCGATCTCCGCGTCCAGTTCGCTCTTCGGCACAATGCGCAACTCGTGGTTGAACTCGCGCTTGATCTCCGCTGCCGACTGCGCGAACCCATCGAAATGGCTCTGTTTGCAGGCTACTTCCAGGTGCCCGCATCGCGAGAAACTGCACTCAAGCCGCTCTTCTTTGACGATCTGTTCCACTAGGTCAATCGAATCCAGTGAAGCGGCGTACATGCGTTGCACCAACTCGCGCCCGTAGCGCGCAATCAACGTCGGCACCGGCAGCTTCATACCGGTCAGCACCATGCCGCCATTTCGGCAGCTTGCGCCCCAGCCGATGGTTTCCGCTTCCAGGACGGCCACCCGCACGCCTCGTTTCGCTAGCGCACGTGCCGCAGACAGCCCGCAAAAGCCCGCGCCGACCACCGCGACGTCCACCTGTTCCGGCAGCGGGCCGTCCAGGCCCCGCACAGGCTCTGCCACACTCTGCAACCAGCAGTTCGTCTCTTTGATTGACTTGATTGACATGATTTTCTTGGGAAGATTCTAGCCGCAAGCTCTCACGACACACAACTTCAGCTGTCAGTCAAAAAATAGCCGCGCTGTCATTCTGAGTGGGCGCAGCTTGCACCGCGAAGGATTCAACTGTAGATGGAAACATCTGTCTGTGGATCAAGCCCGCCGCAGTACCATGTGCGTAATTTCCGGCGGTGCACCCAGCCGCACAGGCGCTCCCACCGTTCCCAGACCGCGATTTACGTACAGCGCTGCCAGCCCCTTCGGCGCGTTGGGCATCAGCTTGATCGTCTCGCCCAGCCGCTTCGGAACGTCCGGCATCAGCAGCGGCCGGTGGTACAGCCCCGCGACGTAGTCGGTGATGAATCGCGCCGGGCTGATGCTGACGTCCAGGATTTCCACTTGGACTTGTCCGCCATGCGTGTGCCCGGCGAGCGAAAGTTCAATTCCCAGTTCCGCCGCGCGATTGAACGAGTTCGGATTGTGCGAGAGCAGGATGTTCGGCATATCTCGCCGCACCAGCGGTTCGATGCCACTCAGCATCTGCATTTTACGGCCGCTAGGCGTGCGTTCACGCTGGTAATCCACGCCAAGCAAGTTGAATTGTGCGCCCTTGTACCTAACCAGCGCATTCTCGCTGCGCAACAGCTTCATGCCAGCCTGTCGATACAGCCGCTCAGCCAAATCCTCCGCGCGGGCGTAAATCTCGTGATTGCCGTTGCAGCCATACACGCCCAGTGGGGCGCGCAGGTGCCGCACTTCGTCCACGCAATCGGCCATCGAATCGTGCATCCCGGTAATCAGGTCGCCGGTAACCACCGCAAGGTCGGCGCCCACGTCGCTCGCCATGTCCACGGCGCGGCGCACCGATTCCCGCGTCATGTAACCGCTCAAGTGAATGTCGCTGATCTGTACGATTTCCATGCCGTCCAGTTCGGGCGGCAGGTTCGGCAACGGAATTTCCACGCGGCGCACTTCATAACGCAGTCGCTCCGCCGCGTACCCGTACATCACGCCAAGGAACGGCGCAGCTCCGGCCACAACGCTGGCAGTCCGGAAAAAGGAACGTCGCGAGGGATCAGGCACAAAATCCTCGGCGGTCGCCGGGCGCGTCTCCAACTTGGGTTCGGGATTGCCCGCCGTGCGCGTCTTCGAGAACCGGTGCCATAGCCATTCCAACCCGTGCACGGCCTTTACGCAAAAATACGCCAAAAGGGCGCTGACAAACCACAAGCCGGCAAACGCGCCAATGGGGGAATGGCTCGGTAAAATTCGCCCATGATCCGGGCGTAGATTATCAGCAAGGGTGACGATGATGAGCAGTAAGCCGCTCAGATACAGCAGTCGCAGACCTACACGCAGCGTCAGGCGGCCCCAGTTGGCGGTCACCCTCCACAACGCGCGATACCAGAACCGCTGCGAGAAAAACAGCAGTGCCAGGATCGTCAGCGCAATGCTGCTACGCAGCAGAATCCAGCTCCAGTTCAATGGCTCGGCCCCCTCGACCGGGTCTATTTAGAGTACCATGCCAGCGCCCACTGGCCCGGTTTTGAGGATTGGATGCTTTCAGGGAGTAACTGCCCGTGACTTTCGCGAATCCCCATCCGTATTCATTCTATCGTAGGATGACGTTCCGCGCGATACGGTTGGATTCGCCCCTGCCCAGTCCGGGCGAGACCTCCGGCAATGTCCTGCGTCTGATAACAAATAGGAACCCGTCTGCCTCAGTAGGTACTAGATGCAAAAGGAGATAAGCGATGAAACGACTTGGTCTGCTTTTTGGACTTCTGCTTGCGGCCTGTCTCGCGGTGCAGCCCCTTCGCGCCCAAGACACCAAGAAGGAGCCGAAGCCGGCACTCGGCCCCTCGGAAGCCCTTCTGGAACAATGGAACGATATTGGCCGAAAGCTGGTTGCCATGGCCGAGGATTTTCCAGAAGACAAGTATGGTTACAAACCCGCCCCTGAGTCCCGGACCTTCAAGGCTAATATCGTGCACGCTGCGGGCGCCATGTACTATTTCACGGACTTCGCCCAGGGCAAGAAACCGCGCTACCCCGATGCCTACGCAGGCGACGACTTGAAATCGAAAGCGGAGCTAGTGGCCTTTGTGAAGAAGTGCGTGCAGGACGGTGCGGATGTCATCAAGACGAAGGGTGACAAAGGTCTGAACGAAGCCGTCAACGACGGCGGACCACATCTGGACCGTCTCTATGACCTCGGCTACGGTCTGATCGAGCATTCCGGCGAACACTATGGCCAACTCGTGGTCTACTACCGCGTTAACGGCCTGGTTCCACCAGAATCCCGCCCCAAAAAGTAATCATCCTGTAGCTCACCCCTTCAGGGGTGAGGCTGTTGCCTCTTCGAGCGCAACCCGGGGCACGATGCACCGTGCCCCTTCTGTTTCACTTGCTTACCCCGCCGCGGTCTCCGCGATCCCCTTCTCCAATACTCGCTTCAACTCTTCCGCATCGCCCACGGGCGGCAAACAGGTTGTCCCGGAACACACCACGGCAACGGCTTTGCCTTTCGGCAAATGAGGAAGCGTCTGCCTGAGCGCCACTGGCAGATTCTCCAGGGAAGAGTGGGGCGTCACGCGCAGCACTGCCTTGCCGAACCGAAAGACGCCATTGGCCGTTTCCTCGAGCCTTTGCGCCGTAGCATCTCCTTCCGGGCCAGTGATGACCACCTGCGTCGGGTGCCCGGAAAACAGAACCGCTGCCAGCCCGTAAGTCGCCGCGAACAATCCATATTGCGTCGCGATTCCCGCGAATGCGTCGAGCGTCTTCTTCGCCCAATGGTAATATCGCCGATCGTCGGTGTAGCCGTGCATGCGCGTCAGCGCCATGATCGCCGCGGAATTTGTTCCCGGCGTCGGAGAATCCTGGAAAGGCTTCCGCCGGACCTCCAGCCCGCCCATCCGCGGAGCGTCGGAAGCCCGGTCAAAGAACCCGCCGCCTTCCGCGTCGCCGTATTTCTCGATGGTCAAATCCATGGTTCGCTGTGCCGCGCGGAAATATTTGGGATCGAGCGTCGCTTCGTAGGCATCCAGCAACGCAAACACGCCAAACACCTGGTCGTCCAGCGATCCGCGCAGCGCCGGCCCCGCAATGCGGTGAGCAAAGCCCAGTTCCTCGCTCCAAGCCTCTTTGAGCATGCGATCCAGAGTCTTCAGCGCAAACGCCTGGCACCCGGACGCAAGTTCTCCCGTCAGCATGCGGCCCGCCGCCAGATACGCAGAGGCAAACATCGCGTTCCAGCTCACATACATCGTCTTGTCGATGAATGGCGTTGGCCGCGGCAAGCGCGCTGCAAGCATCTTGCGCTTCGCACTCGCGATCGTGAGCCGCACGCTCGATTCTTCCAACCCGAGTGTCCGCGCAATCTCCGCTGCATCGCGCGCAATCCACAGAACGTTCTTCGCCGGGTTGTGATGCATCTCGCCGTGCGCTTCTACGTCGAAGTACAGTTCCATGATGCGCGCCTCTTCCTTCGAAAGCGCGGCAAGAAGTTCCGCCAGCGTCCAGGTGAAATAATCGCCATCGTCATCCAGGGAATAGTCGGCATCCTGGCTGGCATAAAAACCGCCGCCTTCCTGGTCGGAGAGCAGTTCGTTCACCCACCCGATGATTCCCTGCGCTGTGTCTCGCAAAAACGGATTCTTTGTGGCCTGCCAGCCGTGCAAATAATTCTTCAACAATTCCGAATTGTCGTAACTCATCTTCTCGAAATGCGGCACCAGCCAGCGTTCGTCCACCGAATAACGATGGAAGCCGCCCGCGAGTTGGTCGTACACCCCGCCTTCGGCCATCTTCTCGAGCGTGCTCTCCGCCATCGCTAGCAGGTGCTTTTCGCCCGTCTGACGGTACCGCTCCAGAATCAGGTCGATGGCCGAAGCATGGGGAAATTTCGGCGCTGTCCCAAAGCCGCCATTGCGAATATCGAACAATTGCGTGATCGCACCGATCTGCGCATCCACCACGCCAAGATCAAACTCCGCTCGCGCTCCCGCAAACACTTCCGCCTTGGCCACCGCCTCTGACAACGATTCCGCGGTGCGCATCAAATCGTCGCGCTTGTTCTTGTACGCGTCCGCCACCGCCAGCAGCACGCGACGAAACCCAGGCCGCCCTTGCTGGTCCTCCGGCGGAAAATACGTCCCGCCAAAAAAAGGTTTGCCATCCGGCATCAGAAATCCGGTAAGCGGCCATCCCCCTTGTCCGCTGATAGCGCTGATCGCCGACTGGTATCGTGAATCGACGTCCGGGCGTTCGTCGCGATCCACTTTTACCGGCACAAAATGTTCGTTGATAACCTTCGCGATTTCCGGATTCTCGTAGCTCTCCCGGTCGATCACGTGGCACCAGTGGCACCACACCGCACCGATATCCAGCAGGATGGGCTTGTCTTCGCTTTTCGCGCGTGCAAATACCCCTTCGCCCCACTCGCACCAGTCAATCGGTTGATGTGCCGCCGAGCGGAGATACGGACTCGCTGAATCTTTCAGACTGTTCTCATTCATTGTGCGTGGCTCCGTTCGAGGGCTTGCTGGGAAGTCTTATCGTTTCGTTGGGAAGTAGTTGGCGGGGCGCACTCGTGCGTCCAGCAGTGCTGCTGCAATCAAAGCTGCCTCACTGCACCTGGTCGCCTGGGCCTAGATCCCGTGGGTCAATCGGCTTTCGGCCGGCGTAGCCCTCATCCTGCCGGTGGTAATACCGGATGCGCTCTTCGCCCAGCTTCCAGCAGAGGTACACTTCCTCGTTGTTCAGCATCGACGGAAAATCCAGCAATCCCACATCCAGGTCCTTCACCAGGCATCCCGTGGACAAAATTTTCTCCAGGTTCGTCTTCATCAGTTCCGCCAAGCTCTGGTGCGCCATGCGCTTTTCTGCCAGCTTCGCGTACGGCACCAGCACTCCACCCATCATCAGAATGCGCGTGGAAACAGCGGTAAGTTCCTGATCGAGTTCGGAAAGCTTCTTGCGCGCGTCGATAGCTTCGATCAGGAAGGGTTCCAGTTCGCGACGCGTGCGTTCCGCTTCGGTCAGCGTGAAGATTCGCTGCGGTGGCTCCGGTACTTCCTCGGGATCTTCGTCGTGTTCCGCCATGCCGCCTCCGTGCCGCGTGACTGCCGCGAACTCTCGCATCCCATCGTCTATCGCAAAGCCAGCATGCGGTCCAACGCCACTTTCGCGAATTGCCGCGTGCGCTCGTCTACCGAAATCCGGTTCACTATTTTACCCGACGCAAGATTTTCCAGCGCCCACAGCAGATGCTGCGGCGTGATCCGAAACATTGTCGTGCACACGCACACACTCGGATCCAGCGACATCACTTTGCGGTCCTTAATTTCTTTGCTCAGCCGGTTCACCAGGTGGATTTCCGTGCCCACCGCCCATCCGGTTCCCACGGGCGACGCCAGGATCGAATTCACGATCCCTTCCGTCGAACCAATTTCGTCCGCCGCCTGCGCCACCTCGAACCGGCATTCCGGATGCACGATTACGCGTATCCCGGGATGCTGCTTTCGCACCTTCACGATGTGCTCCGGCGTGAAGCGTTGGTGTACCGAGCAATAGCCCTTCCACAAAATCACTTTCGCCTTCCGCAGCGCTGCTGGTGTATTCCCTCCCAAATCCTGGAAAGGGTCCCACAGCCGCATCTCGTCCAGCGGAATCCCCATGCGATAACCGGTGTTGCGCCCCAGATGCTCATCCGGGAGAAACAAAACCTTTTCGCCGCGCTCAAACGCCCACTTCATCACGGCAGACGCGTTGCTGCTCGTGCACACCGACCCGCCATGCTCCCCGGTGAACGACTTGATGGCCGCCGTCGAATTCATGTACGTCACGGGGATGATCTTCTTCGTGTCCGAAACGCTGCCGAGTTCGTCCCAGCACGATTCCACCTGGCCGATGTCCGCCATATCCGCCATCGAGCATCCGGCATTCAAATCCGGCAGCACCACGATCTGCCGATCTGTTCGCAGAATGTCCGCGCTCTCCGCCATGAAGTGCACGCCGCAAAACACGATGTATTTTCCGTCGGCCTGCGAGGCTTGCTGCGACAGTTTCAGCGAGTCGCCGCGAAAATCCGCGAACTTTACAACTTCATCACGCTGGTAGTGGTGTCCCAGGATCACCACATCCTTACCAAGCTTCGCCTTCGCCGCCGCAATGCGTTCATCCAGGGTGTTGTCGGGCACTAACAGGTACGAGTCGAAATCGCAGCCCACGCCCTTTTCAATTTCCGGCGCGCGCAAGGTTTCGGGCTGCCGCAGTCCCGCCAGCGACGCATTGGAGATAGTGGTAAGGCCTGCCATGGTGTCCTGCTGTAAGGGTATCCTCTGGTTCCCTGTATTCGTTAGATGAATTCTTACGCCTTTTGGTGAGATTTACCAGCGGTTCGCGCCGCGGCTGGTGCTGCGGCTCGCTGTCACAATCGCTTCATCCCCCGATGAACACCATGGTTCGTGATGGCGGAACAAATCCCGGCTCATTGATTCGGTGCCCTTCCTCTTTTTCCATCACCACGGAATTCACCCACGCAATAATCTCTTGATCCGAGGCATGGGCGCGCAGCAGCGCCCGCAAGTCGCGGTCTTCTTTGCTGAACAGGCAGGTGCGCAGTTTCCCATCGGCGGTCAGCCGGATTCGCGAGCAATGCCCGCAGAACGCTTGCGTCACCGGCGCAATCAAACCGATCTGGCCCGGTGCGCCGTCCGCAAAGCGATACTTTCTCGCCGTTTCGCTCGCTTCGTGAGGAATCTGCTCGAGCAGCCACTGCGCATTGATCCTCCGAAACACTTCCGCGGCCGGCACCACCAGGCTGCGCGACCAGTGCCGGTCTGCGTCCAGCGGCATAAACTCGATAAAGCGCATGATCACGCCGCGTTCGCGCGCAAATGCCGCGAAGGCTTCCACCTCATCGTCGTTCAGCCCACGCACCAGCACTGCGTTCACTTTTGCCGGCGCAAGCCTCGAAGACTGCACCGAGTCGATCCCCCTCATCACGTTGTCGTACGAACGGGTGCGCGTGATCTTCTCGAACCTGATCGGGTCCAGCGAATCCAGGCTGATATTGATACGCTTCAGCCCCGCGTCCATCAGCCTCTGGCAACGCTCGGCCAGCAAGTGGCCATTCGTCGTGATCGACAAATCCTGCACGCCGAAATCACGCAGCCGCGCGATGAACCCCTCAACTCCTTCCCGCACCAGCGGCTCGCCTCCGGTAATGCGCACCTTGCGAATGCCCAGCTCCACAAATATCCGTGCTAAGCGCTCCAGTTCAGGCCAGGAAAGAATTTCGTCGTGGTCGCGGTAATTCTCGGGGTCAGCCGACCGGCAATACACGCAGCGAAAATTGCAGCGATCGGTAACCGAAATTCGCAGGTCTGTAATCTGCCGGCCGAACTTGTCGTAGAGGCTCATGAGACGCATCCAAGAACAAAAAACCCGATTCGCGATGGAATCGGGCACGCGACGAAAATCCGCAGATTTCCGCGTAACGAGCTCCTTTCCAAGCGCGGGAGGCCCGGGCGTTTCCACCCGAACCCTTGGCGAACGCCTGTCCGCCTCGCCCTGCCGCCGTGGATGTCTCTCCCGTAGGCTGACAGGATCGGAGTTTCCTCGCCCAGTTTACCGCCGTTCTTCAGGCGGTGCAATTCTGGATTCTCCCGATCTCGCCTCGCCTCGCCTCGCCTCGCCCCGATACCTTTCATGACTGTGATACAGTCTGCTAACAGCATGAGAATCTTCATCTTGGGTGCAGGGGCCACGGGCTCCCTTCTGGCTCAACTACTGGAGCGCCGAGGCCACCTGGTGTGGTGCGGCGACCGGGATCCCGCTCGGGCTCATCGCTTTCTCGGCAAAAAATCCATTATTCCCGTAGCCAAAGTGAATGCGCGCAACCTCCGCGGCATCGTGCGCGCGGCAAAAGGCTCGAATCTCATCATCAATGCTTCGGCCTCCGTCTTCAACGAAATCGTATTGCGCGCCGCTCTGCGTTTGCGCGCACATTACCTCGACCTCAGCTCGCACCTCACACGCAATCCCTTCAAGGTCGAGCAATTCCGCTACGCCGAGAAATTCGAAGAAAAGCGCCGCACCGCTCTGATCAACACTGGCGCGGCACCGGGATTGACCAATCTCCTTGTGAAACGCGCCGCGGAGCTTCTCGATGAAGTCCATTCCGTGCACATTCGCCTCTATGAGAGCAGCGAAAGCGACGACCCCATTTCCCAGTGGTCTCCCGAAGTCTCTTTCGATGAGGCCATTTCCAATCCCCGCATATACCGCCGCAAGAAATTTCAGTTCGGCAAGCGTTTCTCCGAACTGGAAAAATTCCGGTTCCCCGGGCCCATTGGCACGGCCAACGTAGTTCTGGCGGCTCAGGATGAAGTGGCCACGCTGCCCTATTTCATTTCCATGCGGGATCTCGATGTAAAAATTGGTGGGAATGAAATTGACCGCTTACGCCGCTGGTACAAGCAGGGGAAGCTCAGCAAGTCGCGCGGCATGAATCCCGGGCGCTTTCCGGCAACTTCCTCGCCTCGCAAGATTGCCGCTCTGATTCGTCGAGGAATTCTCCAGAACGCGCGGTTCGCCGCTGCGGTGCTCGTTCGCGGCGTGAAACACGGCCCGAAACAGGACCAGCAGTTGCTCATCCGCAGCGACGCCACTTTTCCGACCCTCTATCAGATTCGCCGCCACGGGCGATTCACAACTCCCGTGGCTTACGCCACGGCCCACGTCGCCGCCCTTTTCGTCAATCATTTTCCCAAAGATCTCCCTGGCGTGTTCGCTCCGGAAATGCTGCCCGCCCCGATGCGCCGCGCGATTCTCGCAGGCATCCGCAAGAATGGCGTGAAGTTGACGCATAGAATCGCGCCGGTAAGGACAGTCGAGGACGACGATGACCTTCTTTGAGCCAGGTCTTTCGGTTGTCCGGAAATTTTTTCGCCACGCACCCGCGCGCACCACGAAAACAAGTACTCGCACGTTATCCTCACTACGAAAACGCGTACTCACGCGTTGCCATCCTGAACAGGGCGTGGTCTGCGCCGCGAAGGAACTCAACTTCAACAATTTCCGGCACGTTACTCTTGGAATTTGTTGTTGCGATGACGGACTACGATCGGGGGCAAATTAGCAGCGGCCACGCAAAGGATAAACGTGACCGCCTCTTCGACCGCGGTGAAGTTCCTTCGGCACCGTCAGGCGCCGCATGCCTCAAATTGCAGTCTACTCCCGCGCGGCGTTTGCCGCAATACTAGTCGATAACTGAATTATCAACAGCAGCGGTTCGGACGCGAATATTTTCGATTCAGCTGCTCGACGTAAAATTCCGCCGCCGTCAGCGTCGCACCCTGTCTGCTCCGCTTGGCACACGCCAGATACCGATCGTACGCCGCGTCCCCGCTCCATTCCCGCAGCCCGCGCCAAAACACGCGAGCACTTTGCTTCGCGAATTGCAGCGTCCGTTTCATCAGTCGCCCTCCGCCCACTGCGTCGCAACGTACGGCGTCTCGTATAGCACGGGCTCTTTCTTCCTTCGCAAAATGATGTACCACTGCACCACGGCTTCTGCGATCAGCACCAGGATCATCACCGCCAGCACCGCCGTCACCGTCGCATCCAACCGCTGATTGAAAACCCCTCTCTGTGCTTCGACTAGTTTCTCCGCCACAATTCTGCCTGCGGCAATCTGCGCGGCCTGCGCGTCGGCAGCCGCCAGAAACCCGATCCGCGGGTTTGCGCTGAATATTTTCTGGTAACTCGCGGTCATGGTGATGATCACGATCCAGACCATTGGCAGCAGCGTCACCCAGATCCAGCGCAGGCGGCCCATCTTCAGCAAAATGGTGGTCGCCACAACCAGTGCCACCGCCGCCAGCAATTGGTTGGAGATGCCAAACAAAGGCCACAGCGAGTTGATTCCGCCCAGCGGATCAATCACTCCCTGGTACAGAAAATATCCCCACGCCCCGACGATCAGCGCACTCGACATAATGATCGCGGGCAGCGAATTCATTTTCCCGATCGGTTTCCACACACGCCCGCCAAGTTCCTGCACCATGAATCGTCCCACACGCGTTCCCGCATCCAGCACCGTCAAAATGAAAAGCGCCTCAAACATAATCGCGAAGTGATACCAGATGCTCAGCAGCCGGTCTCCTCCGATCGTGTTGGAAAAAATTTGTGCCATGCCCACCGCGAGCGACGGCGCACCTCCGGCACGGTTCAGCAGCGTTTGCTCGCCAACCGCGTGCGCCAGGTTCGTCATTGTGCTGGCAGTGACTGGATAACCCCAAGTGGAGATGGTCTGCGAAGCGGCCTCCGGACTCGCGCCCACGATTCCCGCCGGACTGTTAATCGCGAAATAGACTCCCGGCGGCATCGCGCACGCCGCCACCATCGCCATCACTCCCACGAACGACTCCAGCAGCATCGCACCGTAGCCAATAAAGCGCGCATGCCCTTCGCGTTGAATCATCTTCGGAGTGGTGCCGCTCGAAATCAGCGAGTGAAACCCGCTGATCGCGCCGCACGCAATGGTAATGAAGCAGAACGGAAATATTTTTCCCGCGAACACTGGCCCGTTGCCGTCCACGAATCGCGTCAACGGCGGCATCAGCACTTGCGGCCGCACCAGCAGAATCCCGGCGGCGAGAGAGAAGATTGCTCCGGCTTTAATAAACGCGCTCAGGTAATCGCGCGGCGCCAGCAGCAGCCAGACCGGCAGGGACGAAGCCGCAAACCCATAGGCAATCAGCGCAAACGCCAGCGACACGCCGCTAAATGTGAATGCCTTCGCCCAAGTTGCGGAGTCTGCCACCCACCGCCCCGCCACCACCGAGAACAACACCAGCGCCACGCCAATCACCGAAGCTTCCAGCACACGCCCCGGCCGGAAAAATCTCAAATACACGCCGAGCAAAAGCGCGATAGGAATAGTCATTGCCAACGTGAACGTAGCCCACGGCGAAGATTTCAGCGCGTTCACGATCACCAGCGCCACTACTCCCAGCAAAATGATCATGATCGCCAGCACCGCAAGTTGCGCGATGAATCCTCCGCGCCGGCTCACTTCGTTACGCGCCATCTCGCCCAGCGTTTTTCCGTCGCGCCGTATCGAGCAGAACAAAATCACAAAATCCTGCACGCAGCCGGCAAATGCGGCTCCCGCAATCAACCACAGTGTTCCCGGCAAGTAACCAAATTGCGCCGCCAGCGTTGGCCCCACCAGCGGGCCAGGGCCGGCAATGGCCGCGAAGTGGTGGCCAAACAGCACCCATTTGTTGGTGGGAACAAAGTCGCGGCCATCGTCGCGCCGTTCCGCTGGGGTGGCGCGGGTGTTATCCAGCGCCAGCAATTTCGCCGCAATGAACGCCGAGTACAATCGATAAGCCACCACGTAGAAACAGCCCGCCGCCAGCACAAACCAGGTGGCATTGATGGGCTCCCCGCGATGGAAAGCGATCGTCCCCAGCGCCGTGGCCCCAAGCAAACCCACCGCTACCCACACTACGATTTTCACCAGCGATTTCATGGGGCCGAACTCGTGCGGATAAACTCCTTCAATTCCTTTTCCAGCTTCACCAGTGATGGTTGGTGAACATACATCATGTGCCCCGCTTCGTAGTAGCCGCCGGTCAGATGCGCGCGCAGCGTGGGATCAAGCCCCAGATGATCGAACGTGTAGTCGGCAGCAAAAAACGGTGTGGCCAGGTCGTAGTAGCCCTTGGCCACATACACATGCAGGAACGGATTCTCCGTCATCGCGCTGCGCAGCGTGTTCGCCACGTTCACGTACCGGTTCTCGTACGGCTGGAAACTCCATGGACGCACCCGGCCGGTCAGAAATTCGTATGGCAGGTCGCTCTCGAATTTCAGGTCGCCTCGCACGTAATCATTAAACGTCGCGGTATACGGGCCAACGATCGCGGACATGCTCGGGTCGTATTCCGGCCGCGAGCCCGCCGCATCTTCGTCGATGCCTTTGAACCGCCCGTCAAGCCGGCCCACGGTGCGCCGCTCGTTGATCAGCAGTTCCTTGTCGAAACGCATGATTTCGATGCGCAGGTTGCTGCGGTCAACATAGTCCACCGGCAGGCCCGTGAGTCGCGCCACTTTTTGCGCAATCTCTGCCCTGCGAGCGGCCGTTATCTTGTCGCCTTCCATCAGCGCCTCGGTATATTCGCCGGCCGCAAAACTGCGCGATTCATCAATTGCCTTTTGCAAATCCGCTTGCAGATCCGCTGGAAGTTTCTTGTGATACCACGCAATCGCCGTGTACGTCGGCAGATACAAAATATAAGGCAGATCATTGCCACGATCGAATTCCGCTGTCTGGAAATTTAAGATCGAAGAAATCAGAATAATTCCGTTCAGATACATCCCGTAGCGGTCCTGCAAATAACCAGACAGCCCGGCAGCGCGCGTGGTGCCGTAACTTTCCCCGGCCAGAAATTTCGGCGAGGTCCATCGCTTGTTGCGCGTGGCGTACAAGCGGATGAAATCGCCTACCGATTGCACATCTTCTTCGATGCCATGAAATTGTTTGGGCGCTTCGCCGGGCACGGCGCGGCTGAATCCCGTGGAGACCGGATCGATGAACACCAGGTCCGTAACGTCGAGCAGCGAATATTCATTGTCGACAAGTTTGTACGGCGGCCCCAACAGCGCTCCCGCATCGCCCATCTCCACGCGCCGTGGCCCGAACGCGCCCAGGTGCAGCCAAATGGAAGCCGAGCCTGGTCCGCCGTTAAACGAGAACGTTACCGGGCGCTTGGTCAAGTCGCCGGCGTCGTCTTTGGTATACGCAATGTAAAACACGCTGGCCTTCGGCGTATCGTCCTCAAGTTTCAGCAGAATCGTGCCCGCCGTCGCCGTATACTTAATCTCCTGCCCGCCAACACGGATCGTGTGCTTTGTCTGCGCCACTTTCTCTTCCGGCGGCTTCTTCTCCTCTTTGGGCTTTTCGCCGGCTTTCTGGGAAGGTTTTTCTCCGGGTTTCTCCGACGGGTTTTCTTCCGCCTTTTCCGCAGGTTTCTGCGCAGCAGCGCTCGGCTTCTGGGCATATGCGCTGCCACCCGCGGTCGTCGCTAGCATTCCGGCCAGGATTAGATATGCGAATCTAGGCATGAAGTGTGCCCTTCCTCCACAGAATCGAAATCACCATGCGCTCCGCATCCTATGCGACTCTCCCCGCACCGTCAATTTCCTCCTGACATCGATTTCCGCTGCGTGCGCCGGCAGTCAGTCGGGAATGCTCGTGAATTTCAGGACGGGATAGACTTCGCGGAACATTTTCACTAGGTCTTTCGGAAAAGATGGCGACGTGGCGGCTGACGGCTTCATTTTCTTTCGCACAATCCAGGCTTGGATGCGCTTCCACCCCTCAGCTTCCGTGGGCCAGCCTTCGTGTTTGGTCCATTCCCCTTTTTCCGTGGTGTACCAGTAGCTTTCATACTTTCTCGCAAGCCGCTTCTTCTGTTGCGCCACCCACTTGGGATTGGCGAGCACGCGCGGCTCGGCAATCAGCGCGATAACCGACTCCTTGCGCTTGCCGCCTGAATAAATCCGAAATCCCGCCGTAATCGTGTCCGCCGAAAGGCCCACATATAGCTGCCCGGTTTCCCCATCATGCGAACACGGCACCTGAAATTTCAGGTACATCTGCGTTTTATAAAGAGTCTTGTCCTTGGCAAACCGGATATCGCGGTTGATGCGAGAAAAGTTCGCGCCGGTCCGTCCGCTAACGTCAAAGCGCTCGTCAAGCTCCAGAATGCTTGGCGTCAGTTCTTCCAGCAGCCGTCGCATCGGCTGAACCAACGAAGCTTGATATCGTTCACGATTCGCATCCATCCAGACTTTCTTGTTGTTTTTTCCCAGTTGCCGAAAAAAGTCGAATGTTGCTCTGCCTATGATGGACTTTGCGGTTGCCATGAATTCCTCTTTCGCTCGGAAGGAACTCAGACTACACCATTCCCATTGGGCGTCAATTGCACTATCCTTTTGCCGCAGCCGGAAAGCACCCGTCTGCCGTAATCATCCCCCGGTCAGGTGAGGTTCATGCATTCCAATCGATTCCGCCCAATTATTCTTCTTGCCATCGTTCTCTCTATTACTTCTCCGCTTCTCGCCGCCGACGAAACCAAATCTGCAAAAACCGAGCCGTGGAAAGCCGAAGACATTATCTACGACGAGTCCGTCAGCGACTTTCACATTTCCCCCGACGGCCACTGGCTGGTCTGGGCGAAAAGTGACGGCGACAAGGAGAAGGATGCCCGAGTCTCCAATCTCTTTCTCTCCAGCCTCACCGAAGACCGCGAAATACAATTGACGCGCGGCGCTGACAACAGCCGCGTGCCTCGTTGGTCGCCCGACGGAGAGTGGATCGCCTTTGTCAGCGGAAAGCCGCGGCCACAAGCCAAGCCAGACACGGCGCCGGCGCAGATTTGGCTGATCAGTTCGCGGGGCGGCGAACCCTACCCGCTTACCGAACTTGCCCGCGCGCCGCGCCAACTTGAATGGTTGGACAAAGACACAATTATCTTCAGCGTGGAAGAGGATCCCAGCGCCTACGAGCAAGCCCTGAAAAAGAAGAAAGATGATTCGGAAATCGTCGACGACGCGGACCACGCGCCTCCCGTCCGGCTCTTCAAGGTCAGCGTAAAAGACAAGAAGATCACGCGTCTCACGACCAACACCGACTGGATCCAGGACTGGAGCGTTTCCAAAGACGGCAAGTACGCCGCGGCTGTTCATGCCAAGAGCCTGCATTACACTTTCGATCAAAAAACTCCGCCGGTAACCATCCTTCACAATCTCTCCGATGGCACCGAAAAGCAGGTCTTCGCCGAAGGGCGCCTTCGCCCTGCGGGATTTCGCTGGGCCTTGGACAATTCCGGTTTCTACGCGCTCATTCCCTTCTCCAACGACCCGAAATTCCTGACCGCCACAATCGAGCAGTTGTATTTCTACGACCTCGCCACCGGGAAACAGATGCAAGTGCCGCTGGACTGGGAAAACGGCCTGGCACGCGCTTTGCAACCGACAAGCGACGGGTTCTACGCGCTGCTCGCCTCGGGCTATCACTTCAAGGCGGCTCACTACACCCGCGATAAATCCGGCGACTCCTGGACTTGGAAGCGCGCGCTGCTCGAAGGCGATCACTCGCAAAACATCAATGGCTTCGAAGTGACGGAAGACGGCAAAACGTTTGTCTACCACTATTCCACCGCGAGCAGCATGCCGCAGCTTTTCCGCGCGCAGGTGGACGCCGACAAACTTGGTCCTTCTGTGCAGCTCACCAAGTTGAACGACAAGTTGACGAAGTCGCGTACCTTCGCGAAGACCGAAGTAGTCCGCTGGAAAGGTGCGGACAACGACGAAGTCGAAGGCATTCTTTACTACCCGAATCCGTACGACCCGGCAAAAAAGTACCCCTTGATTACCGCGATTCATGGCGGCCCGACGGGCGCGGACCTGGATGCGTGGGGGGACAGCTGGGCTTATCCGATGAACTTGCTGACGCAGCGCGGCGCGTTTATGCTGCGCCCCAATTATCACGGCAGCGGAAATTACGGGCTGAAGTGGGTCGAATCGATCTGCTGCGGAAAGTATTACGATCTGGAAACGCCGGACATCAATCAGGGCGTCGATTTTCTGATCAACAAGGGATTGGTTGATCCGGACAAAATCGCCACGCTGGGCTGGTCGAACGGATCGATTCTCTCGATCAGTCTGATCACCACGTATCCTTCGCGCTACAAAGCAGCGGTGGTCGGCGCGGGAGATGTTGAATGGATCAGCGATTGGGGCAACGTGGTTTTTGGCGACTCCTTTGATTCCTACTATTTCGGCAAGCCGCCGATGGAAGATCCGCAGTTGTACATCCGCAAATCTCCGTTCTTCAAAATGGACAAAGTACAAGCGGCGGTGCTGATGTTCCACGGCACCGCGGATAACCAGGTTCCTCCCGCACAAAGCTGGTCATTTTTCCGCGCGCTGCAATATTACGGAAAAGTGCCGGTTAAATTCGTGATTTTCCCCGGCGAACCGCATGGGCCGCGCAAACTGACGCACCAGGTGCGCAAGGTCGAGGACGAAGTAGCTTGGTTCGACCAATATTTCTTCAAGACCACCCCGCCGCTGAACGAAGCGCTAAAAACCGGTTCACCGCTGGACACCGCGATTCGAACGAAAGATGTTACGCGCACGGGCGGTGCATACGGCGCGACATTTGCCGGGAAAGGCAAATCCGTGCTGATTCCCGAGGTGGTAAAACGTGGCGACCTGGAAATCGGACGTTACGAAGTGACCCGGGCACAATTCTCCGCGTTCGACAGCCATTACAATATGCCGCCCGGCACGGAAAACTATCCAGCGAACGGTATCACGCTGGAGCAAGCCAAAGGGTACGCCGATTGGCTCTCGAAGTTGACGGGGCAAACCTGGCGCGTGCCGGATGAGAAGGAAGTTGCCGCGCTCCACGCAAACAGAGAAGGCGAAAACACGCTGGACTACTGGGCGGGTTACTCAGCGAATCCGGACGATACGAACCGTCTTCGCGAAAAGGTGAAAGAGCTTGGCGGCGCCGCGCCACTGCTGAAGCCTGTCGGAAGTTTTCCGGGCCAGGGACAAGAAAAAGAAGAGCTGATTTTTGACCTGGGCGGAAACGCGGCGGAATGGGTCTTGACGGCGGACGGGAAAGGCAAAGTGCTCGGAGGCAGCGCGGATTGTCCCGCGGATCCCCGGTCGTCCTGCACGCCGGCGACAGAATACGTTGGCTTCCGCATGGTGCGAGGCGCAGCGAAGCCAAGTGCCGCGACCGCAACGGCGAAGGAATAGCCCGCGAATGCGCGGATCCATTTTGCGCTGGGGCTGCGTAGCGATACTGCTGGCGATCGCAGGATCGTGCGCGAGAGCAGTCGATCTCACCAAAGACGACATCGACTTCCGCAAAGAGATGTACGTTAACAAGAAGGGTGAGAGGTTGCCCTATCGCCTGTTCGTGCCGATTGGCTACAGCAGTGCGAATACGTATCCACTGGTGCTGTGGCTTCACGGCGGCGAAGGCCGCGGCAACGACAACATAAAACAGATCACGCGCGGCAATGAAAAAGGGACGCACCTGTGGACCTCCAGCGAGATGCAAGCGAAGTTTCCCGCGTTTGTGCTGGCGCCGCAGTGCCCGGTTGCAGAGAACCGGTCTGACCCAGAACTGAATCAGCCAAGCAACGCGTTGCAGCTCGCGCTGGAAATTCTGACCAGTGTGGAAAAACAGTTCGCGATCGATCCGGACCGCATTTATGTTGTGGGCCAATCGATGGGCGGATTGGGCGTGTGGTCGCTGTTGCAAACGCATCCGGAGAAATGGGCTGCAGCAGTGGTCCTGGCGGCTTACGATAATTTCACCGAGCCGATGTCCATCAGCCGAATTCCCCTGTGGGTGTTTCAGGGAGACGCCGACCGAAGCGTCCCCGTGGATCTGGTCCGGGAAATGATCAAGCAATTGAAGAAGCTGAACGCCAACCTGCACTACACGGAATACCACAAGGTCGATCACGACGTTTGGAACCGGGCGTTTGCTGAGCCGGAGCTGGTGCCGTGGCTGTCGTCGCAGCGGCGCGGGAAACCGGCAGAAGGCCAAGTTGGCACTGGCGTCGCTCCCGCGAACCATTAAGATAGTGGCATGAGCCAATTCACACCGACGGAACGCACGCAAGTTAAACGACTGCCGAAGCGCGGGAACTATGAGCGCGAAACCGTTTACAGCATTCTGGACACGGGGTTTGTCTGTCACGTGGGATTCAGCGTGGACGGCCAGCCGTTTGTGATCCCCACGAATTACGGGCGCTCGGGCGATACGCTGTATCTGCACGGCTCGGCGGCCAGCCGCATGCTGAAGACGTTGAGCGGCGGCGTGCCGGTTTGCGTCACGGTGACGCACGTGGATGGCTTGGTGTTGGCGCGCTCGGCGTTTCATCATTCCGTGAATTACCGCTCCGTGGTGATCCTGGGCAAAGCGCAACTGGTGGAAGATCCCGCGGAAAAGATGGAAGCGCTGCGCATCTTCACCGAACATGTGATGAAGGGCCGCTGGAATGATGTGCGCATCCCGACGGAGCAGGAGTTGAAAGCCACCGTCGTGCTGTCTCTGCCGCTGGAAGAAGTGTCCGCAAAAGTGCGCACGGGTGGGCCGATTGATGATGAAGCAGATTACGCGCTGCCGGTGTGGGCTGGCGTGTTGCCGCTGGAAACGGTGGCAAAGCCGCCGCTGCCCGATACACAGCGCAAGAACGATCCCCCGATCCCGGAATATCTGAAGAACTACAAGCGGTAAGTCTCGAAACTCGAAAATAGAAAATCGAAACGCGGATGCTGCCGCTGGTTGATCGAGCTGTTTGTAGTGGCCAATCTTTGGATTGCTTCGGTTCCCGTAGTCGGAATGTCGGCGCGCCGACATTGAACGTGATCCGCGATTCGATCCCGTCGCCGAATTCCGCAAATGCCATAACCATTATCGATGCAGTTGCTTGTCCGAAATTGAAGATAACACTTGAGTTGTGGCGCGCAGCCTTGAACTTTTAGCCCCCACCCCCGGTATTTGCGTTTCAATGGGAAACAAACGACTTCGCGTGAGGGGAAATACAGGCGAGGAGTCGGCGGCGGGTAAACACTAAGCCGCCACGGTGCGAACATGGCTCGTTGTGCTCCGTGTATAGATATATCTTCAACAGTAAGATGTATTACTATGACAGGATGGCGGGGGAGAATTATCAGCGGCGGTGAGCTCTTGCAGGGGTTCGGGCAGCGCTGCGAGAGATACAAGAGGACAACGGACCCCACGCTTACAAAACCCGAAAGGGTAGGCCACCCGCCGATTGCTCAATCGATAGTTTGCACATCAAAATATCGTACGATTGTAAGGACTTAGTCGGTTTCTCACTCGTGATGGACCCTAAGTTCGTGGGAAACTGGGCGCAAAGAGCACGAACCACTGTCCGTTGACGTGAGACCTGGGATGTGGCTTAAGGGGAAGGAGGAAGAGTGCCTTCCCGTGACCACGGAAACAGTCGGTCGCGACGCGCTCATCGGCTGCTACCGAATAAGCGAAAAAATAGCTGGCGGAGGGGCGGGTGCGGTCTTTAAGGCGGAAGACACCCGCTTGGGCAAACCTTTCGCTTTGAAATTCCTACCAGGACATAAGGATTCAGTGGCACTTTTCGCGCTCGAGTTCAGCCTGTCGTGAGTGCCGGACCAGTTAGATTTTGAAGGAAGGCGGCAATGTGCCAACGTTGGACTTGGCGATTATGCGCGGTTTTGGAGATTGGTCTTGTGTTTCGTGTAGCTGCGCTTCAGGCTGTTCCCCAGGATCCCAACTGGCAGCAAACAATACCCGTCCAGACTCAGAAGTATGATCCTCTCGGATGGAATCCGCCGAACACGGATGCAAAAATACCCGCTCTCACTAACTCTGTTTCCTGCGATTTGTCTGCAATCCTCGACCAGACTGGCAGAAGAGCGACGGAATTTGCCACCGCTTTAGAGAAATTTACGGCGCGGGAAAGCATCGAATACAAGAGATTCGACCGTCGCGGCGATCTGAAGGAAACTCAATCCGGTACCTTTGATTACACATTTGCTTTCGAGGAACGTAACGGTGGCACCGCCAGCCAAGAGTACCGGGCAGCGACAGCGGGAAGCCGCGCCTTCGCCGAAGCCGGGCACGACGTTGGTCAAGTGTCTTTAGCTCTAATTTTCCATCCGTCATTGCAGACTGACTATCAAATGATATGTGAAGGCTTGGACAACTGGCGTGGCCAGCGGTCTTGGGTGATCCGCTTTGAGCAGCAGAAAGACCGACCCAGCCGGACGTTTCAGTTTAAGGAAGAGAAGAGCACCTATTCTGCGATGCTGAAGGGGCGTGCGTGGGTCTCAAGTGAAAACTGGCAGATCCTCCATCTAGAGATAAATCTCACCCAGGTGCCTTCAGGGATGAGACTCGAGGGAGGCGCGATGTCCATCGACTATGCGGCAGTGCCAGTCGCATCTGGGAAACTCACACTGTGGCTGCCGCAACGCGTTGAAACCTACTGGGAGTTCAGAGACTACCGTGCGATGCTCATTCACTCGTTCAGGAAGTTCCAAGTGTTCTTCGTTGAAACCAAGGTAACAATTCAGACGCCGAAGGAAAATTGATGGCAGGTTGATGTTGCATTGTGGGCGGACTTTTTGACCAACCGCGCTCGTGCCTGATCTGTCGCAAAATCGGCTAGCTCGCTGCCGGCCTGCTCGCCAGCTTTGACCGGACGGGACTCGCAGGGTTTGTTTTCATCAAGTGGTTTGCCCTACTTCATTGCTGCTTCCTCCGCTTTCACGCTTATCCCAGCGCGCGTTACCGGTAACATGGCTCCCAGTACGTGACTTTACCGGTTACCGAATTCATCCGGGCTTAGCGCAGATTTGTGACTCTCGATGGCCTTCGCGAAGAGTGCGACTAAAGTCTATTTTTTGGATTCTGATTTGAGGGCAACGTAACCGCGGCGGGCCTGGACGGTGAGGCCGTCATGATTCACTTTAACTTTCAATTCATGATAGGCGCCATTCGGCTTCGCAACCGAAAACGCCAACAGATAGAGATACTTCGGCTCCGAAAACAGCCTGGTGAGGCCGGCTTCCAAGTCGTTGTGGCCGTGAAGATACGTTCCACCGGAACCATCGGCCAGGTCAGCCATGACGCCTTCGTCAGCGGTCATGGAAACTTGGCGGTGTTGGTTTTGGACTCGCGAAGCGAGAGGGGTGCCACCGCCACGTTCCGAGGAATCCAAGTTGGTTGTGTACAGGCCGCGTGAGTCGATGGCGTTAATGACAATGTTGTCCCGAGCAGCCATCTCGAGAACTTGAGATGCGAGGGCCATAGCGTCCTCAGAAGGGGTGAGAAAACCGGGCGAAATGAGGATGAGGATCCGTTGCCCAGGCAGGGCGCCCATCTTGCTCATCACCAACCGGATGAAGCCAAGATCGGTGCGATAAGTTTGTTGTCCCATGGCCACAGCCCGCTCGGCAGCCTGTTCCACCAAGCGTGTGGCTGCCTCGATCCCCACCGGGTCGCGGGGGAGTGATGCACAGGAGATGGTGTCCTCAACGGCAGCTTGGAGAGCCGTCGCATCACGTTTGTCCAAGATCAGGTCAGCGGTGTAGTAATTGATATTGGGGCAGCCTTGAGGATCGTACCGATAAATATTGTTAGCCTTTATGCCGAGGATGGCTTGCTGAAGTTTGGCCCGGTCGCGGGTAAAGCCACTGTTGGTGCCGGAGGTGGAGAGCACAGCAGCGGTATCCGAGGCTGGCAGGGAGGCTTCGAGTAATTTGCTGGTGGCCTGTTGTGCCAAGCTCAGATCACTGACGCTCAAATTCAGGTCGTCGAAGAGAAAAACCACGAAACGTTGTGCTAGGGAGGGCGGCGTAGCCCCATTGGCGGAACTACTTGGGGCGGAGGAGGAAGCAATTGCGTCAGGTGGTTGTGTGGCACGCTCTATAATCGTGAATCCAGAAATGACTTGCGGCTTGCCATTGTCGAGGATCTGGAAGTTCTCTTTCGCGAGATTACCCACGAGATTACCTTGGCCATCGCGGACTACCACAGGCACGAGTACTTCATTTACGTTGGACTTGATCACGGAGTTCGGAGCGGGCGGTTCTTGTTGCTGAGCCGCCAATGACGAGGTAACGCACAAAACCAGGAAGAATTGCGGCACGGCGGGAAGCCCCCTAAAGATCGAAAGCATGATTATTTTTGTGGTTACTCCTCCCGGTGTTGAGCAACTAACTTTACATCACAGTTTTGGGGGAAACATATTAAATCTCGTCGCGGTGCTGATCGATGCTACGGCTGCTTTGGTAAGTCGGATAATCCACACTGCAAAATTCTCAGCACCTCCTAAAGATTCGAGAGCACGCGAGTCAAGCGCGAGCCGCAGCACGCTGCTTGCATCTCTTTACTGCTCAAGTGAGAATGATACGGGGAGATACCCACCGATGGTACACACAATCGTGGACGGAGCGTTTCGGCAAACCAATTTGACCAACGAATCTTCCGAGTATCTCGGCAAGCGCGAAGATCGAGATTCCGTTCACACTCGATGTTCCTGGCGCCATGGTCGGAGAGAAGGTTGCCCCCACAGACGAAGTTATGGCCAATGTCGCGAGTGGGCATTGGTCGCAGTTTGGAAAGACGGGCGACCCAAACGGCGGCGGTAGGCCACCGTGGCTGCGATATAACCCCGCCGTGGACCGGATTCTCCACTTTACAAATTCCGGCGCAATAGTCGGAACCGACCCGCTGAAGGCTAGGCTGGATTTGGTGGAGGCAGTCTATATCGCAAGAAATTGAGCACTACCGCAGCCCCACTGTTCAGCGCCGCGGAAAGAAGTGTTGGCAGGAGATGGGGAGATTTGATAAAGACGAGGCACAAGGAGGACCAAACATGAGTGCTTCGACGAACGGGCTCGGACCGCATGGACATAGTTCGGCGGTGAGTGCGGCTTTGCTGTTGCTACGTATTGCGGCTGGACTGGCGTTTCTGTATCACGGGTGCGCGATTTTGTTTGGCGCGTTTGGAGGGCCCGGGCCACAAGGGTTCGCGGGATTCCTGCACGCGCCGGTGGCGGTGGGGTACCTGGCGGGACTGGCGCAGTTTGCCGGAGGGCTGGCAATGTTGAGCGGGGTGCTGATCCGAGTGGGAGCGGTGTGCATCATCATCGTGATGTTGGGCGCGATTTTTCTGGTGCATATCCAACACGGGTTCGATATTGGCAAAGGCGGAATAGAATACGCGCTGACGCAGTTGCTGGTGGCGCTGGCGTTGCTGATTACGGGCGCAGGAAAGTATTCGCTGGCGGAGATGCTGCCGAGAGGGCTGCGGAAGTTGTGACGGCACAAACGCCAGTGCGGAGCGCCTCAGAAGGCCGTACCTGCAGGAAGAAAGTTGTTACTTGCGGACGGCGGAACGGGGGATGCGGCGCCGGTTAGCGAGGGAGCCCGCGGAGATTGATTGGCGCAACTACTTGGCGAGGGGAATGAGAACGTTGCGACGACGGAGGGACGGTTTTTCCGGTGGCCACATCGGCGAAGGTGGGAGTCGCAGCACTGGCGGAGCCCACAGCGGCAACGGCGGCGTCAGGACCAAGCTCCTTGGCCGGCGAGGGCATGGTGAGAGCACGGAAAACCTGGCAGCAATCGCGGATCAGGGAGAGCACAACGGAGCGAGAGTAGTACACCACGCCGCGGAAAAATGTGGGCGAGTCGAGGCGGATGAAAGCAGAGGTCTTGCGCGCGAAAACAGCCATAGCCTTCTCCGACTCATGCCGTTGCCAATACTTGGGAATCACGGGAATTTGCGGGGTCTCGGGAAGCTCGGGAGGCGGTGAGGAGCAGGCAGCGTGAGCCACAGGCTCCGGTGATTCCTGAACTGCAGGGGAAGGCGCGACAGGGATCGGCTCCACTGGCGTGGGCGCCCGGCTGGCGGTCACGTTCTCGAGAATATCGTCAAAAAGGAAACGACACAAGACGGCCGTAGTGAGTTTCGAGTTGCCGCTCGGCAACGGCGAGAGGCGCGGAGAGAAGGTCGAAATCCACGGCAATGTTCTGGACCATGTCATCTGAGATCATGCGCTTTTGTTCTGCAGAGGCGGAGATGATGGCGTGCTCGCAGAGTAGATTGACGACGCGCGGGATGCCGCGGGAAGAGGAGTAAATCGTGTGCATGGCCTCCGGAGTGAAAAGCGCGGGATTTGTTGCAACCTGCGACGGCAAGGCGTCGAGCCGTATAGGAGGCGGTCTGCTGCTCCGAGAGAAGAGACAGACGGGAGTGAATCATGACGCGCTGGCGCAGCTGGCGAAGCGCGGGCTAACGAAGCTTGTCATCGAGTTCGGGCTGTCCCGCAAGAATGATCTGAACGAGTTTACCGCGGGGAGTCTCGAGATTGAGGAGCAGGCGAAGTTCGTCGAGAGTCTGTTGCGGCAATGCCTGAGCTTCGTCGAGAATCAGGACCGGCAATCCCCCGCGACATTACGCGCCACAAGCCAGTTGTGCAGAGCAGCAACGAGATCGCCTTTTTGCAACGAAACGCAACGTACGCCGAAATCGCGCAGAATGAACTGACAGTAGCTCGACAGGTTCCAGGATCGCGTGGAAGACGTAGGCACCGGAACGTCCGCGCTGTTTCAGTCAATCGAGCAACTTGGGGAGAAGTGTGGTCTTGCCGGCGCCGGCCTCTCCGGTGAGAACCATAAAGCCCTGGCGGGTTTCAATGCCAACAAGAAGCTCAGCCAAAGCGGATTCATGAGAGCGCGTGCGGCAATAGAAACGAGCATCCGGGGAGACATGGAAGGGGCCTTCTCGCATGCCAAAGAAGTTGAAAAAGTGGTCGTACGTCACGTTCTTGGCCAAACTACCCCCATGGGCCGAGGGACGGAACGGTGGAATGGTATGAAAACAAAGAGAGAGGGGCAGCTGAAAGAATCCATGGCTAGTAACTGAATGAACAGAAAAGGGTTATAGGACGAGCTAGGCCTAGTACCTGCGAGCCGTGCGACGGAGCTCGTTTTGCAGTGGAGCGGTCCAAATTTGTGTACGCGCCCGTTACTGTTTGGTAGTGTTACGGTCCGCGAACAAGGCCTGTTGCGACGGAGGGCGAAATGGTGGAAGAGAATGTGAAGCTGGTGAAACGGTGGTTCGAGGAAGTATGGAATCAGCAGCGAAGCGATACGATCAGCGAGTTCGTATCTGCAGATTGTGTGGCGCACGGAACAAGCGAAACAGGCGAAGAGCTGCACGGCCCGGAAGGATTCAAGGCACTGCAGGCGCGCATCCTGGAGGCGTTCCCCGATATCCATTTCACGGTGCAGGATTGCTTCGGCGCGGGGGACCGAGTGGCAGTGAGGTGGAACGCGACGATGCATCACCGGGGGAATGGATTGGGAATGGCAGCGACCGGTGCGGAAGTGAACATCACGGGAACGGGGATGCTGCGGATGGAAAATGGGAAGGTAACGGAGGTTTGGGATAATTGGGACAAGTTTGCGATGTTTGAGCAGATTGAGTCGGCAGTGAGAGCCAAGAGTGCCACTGCTTAGGAGACATGGTAAGGGAAATCAGATATCCGGGATCAGGAAACATAAACACTCGGCGCTGTGATTGCGGCTTCGTTGTTTGCGGGCAGAGTTTGCCCATGGGCTGGCGGCTGACGACTTGAATGATTGCTAGTCGCTGCGACGTTTCTGAGTGGACCAGACTGTAAAGCGGCGGCTAGCCAGGCTAGCCGCCGCACTCGAAAGAACATGAATGCGTCCGAGTGACGGCACGGGGAGACTTGCAGGCCAGGCAAACTGAAAGGGACATTTAGACCGTTAGCAGGAGGGGAGCGCCCCTGGTGATTACCAGCGTGTGCTCGTAGTGTGCGGCGAGAGAGTGATCGGCTGTACGGATGGTCCACTTGTCAGCGTCGAGAGTGACGCGGTTGGTGCCGGCGGCAATGATGGGCTCAATGGTGAGGACCAGGCCTTCGGTGAGAAGAGCGTGATTGAGAGCGTCGGGGAAATTAGGGACGGAAGGCTCTTCGTGAATGGTGTGGCCGATGCCGTGGCCACCGAGTTCGCGGATGATGTGGAAACCGCGGCGGCGCACTTCGCGTTCCACGGCGCGGCCGATTTCGCGGACGGCGTTGCCGGGACGCGCGGCGGAGAGAGATTGGCGGAAGGCGCGCTCGGCACAACGCGTGAGGTGGGAAGCCAGCGAGGCAGTGGGCGCGACCTGGACAGTCACGGCGGAGTCGGTGTGGTAGCCGTCCTTCTCGGCGGTGAGATCGAGCTTAACCAGATCGCCGGGCTGGAGCACCCGGCCGCCGGGAATGCCGTGGACAACTTCATCGTTGACGCTGATGCAGACATCGCCTGGGAAACCGTAGACCATGGGTGGAGAAGAGCGCGCGCCGTGTTCGGCGAGGACCTTGGAGCCGACAAAGGCCAGTTCCGCGGTGGTGACGCCGGGACAAACAGCAGCGCCCATGGTACGCAAGGCTTTGGCGACAATGCGGCCACAGGCACGAAGTTTTTCGAGCTGCTCTTGTTTGGTAATGGACATGGGCTTTGTGGTTACGAACCAGCCGCGTGAATCAGACCGCAAAAGCGGCGGCCAGCCGCCGCACTCCAAATTAGTGGCAGCCGCAGCCGCCGCCACAACAACTGCCACCGCTACCGCTGGCGGAACCACTCGAAGGAGAGCCGGAGCCAGCCGTGGCGAAGACGGAAAGTTGAATGGTGGCTTTTTTGCTGGAACACTTGGGACAGGAGATTTCCTGCTGCTTGTTGATGACGATTTTTTCGAAACGCTCGTTGCAGGAATCGCAGATGTATTCGTAGATGGGCATGGTGACGAAGACCTTTCCACAGAGTGCCGCGGCCAAGGGCGCGGCGGCAAGCTAAGATTATAGCGCAGGAGGGGCAGGGTTCGGACGACAAGGTTGGAGCGGAGACCTCAGAGGCTGAAGCCCGGTGGGAGACCAGTAGCTAAATGTCGGAGCCGAAGCTCCGACCCCCCTAAAGAAACGAAAGCCGCATAAAAGCGAGCGTACATTGAAGAATGAAGAGAGGATCGCCACAGTTTAGGATCCCTCGCTGCGCTCGGGGTGACAGCGGGATACTTGTCAGGTCATGTACCAGCCGCCGTTGACGCTGATGGTTTGGCCGGTGATGAAATCGCTCTCGGCGAGGAGTGCAGCGACGCGACCGATTTCGTCGGGCGAGCCGAAAAAGCCGACGGGAAGACGTTCGGTTGAAGCGTTGGGATTGCTGCTGACCATATCGGTAGCGATGAGGGCGGGAGCGATGGCGTTGGCGGTGATGCCTTCTTTGGCGAGGAGCGCAGCGTAAGAGTGCGTGAGGCCAATGAGGCCGGCCTTGGAGGCAGCATAGTGCGGGCCGATGACACCGCCAGTTTGGGCCGCCACGGAAGAAAGATTGATGATGCGGCCCCAGCGTCGCTGGCGCATGGCGGGAAGAACACAATTGGTGACGAGGAAGGCGGATTTGAGATTGACGCGGAGGATTTCGTCCCAGTCGCGCTCGTTGAGATCGGCGAAATGTTTGACCTGAGTGATGCCAGCATTGTTGACGAGGATGTCGACCGGGCCGAGGTCGCGTTCGACGGAGGAGACGAGGCGATCGACGTCGGGAGATAAGGAAACATCGGCTTCGAGGGGAATGGCGCGGCGGCCTAGGCGCTGGATTTCGGAGCAGACTTCCGCGGCGGCGGATTGTTGCTTGCGGTAGTTGACGGCGATGTGGGCGCCGGCAGTGGCGAGAGCGATGGCGATGGAGCGGCCGATGCCGCGGCTGGCGCCGGTGACAAGGGCCACGCGGTTGAGGAGTTTGGACATGAGGGAAGGATAGCGCAAAAGGGGTAGAGTCGAGGGAGCGATCGAGGAATGAGAGAAACCGTGAGCCGAGACCGGGGAAAGCCGCACAATGGTGCACGTTCGGGTTCGACCATTAATTAAGGCGGCGGCGAGCAGGCGCACTGCAAACTCGGCCAGCCCAAAAGCGCCCGCCTCAGAAGGCGGCCGCTGCGAAAACAACGGCCCCGGAGAGTATCCCGGGGCCTTGGAATATTTCAGGTTTGCGAAGAGCCTCAGGCCTAAGAGCCTGAGCCACAGGAATTTCGGTTAGTCGCCGGCTACGGCTTCGGCGGCGGGTTCGGTTTTCTTTTCAGCCGACGCGCCATTGCCGTTCGCGTGGCCATTGCCATTGGCCGGGGCCATAGCGATGGGCTTGTTGGCGTTGGTGAAATTGGCCGGGATGGCCTTGGCGATGTCGCTGACGGAACCGATCTGCACGACGGCTTGTTGCGGCTTCTTGAGAACGAGTTCTTCGTAGATAGCGCGAACCTTGGCCTGCTCTTCGAGAGCCTTCTTGCGGCGGATGCGGTTCTCTTCAGCAGCGGTCAGCGGGATGTCGTGCTCGAGGTGCCGAACGCGAGCAGCGTCTTCGGCGTCAATGACCAAAGAGTGTTCGAAGGTCTTGAGGTCGACGTTCTTGCCCTTGGCGTAGATCTCGTGCTTGCCATGGTTCTTGTACCACTCGGCGACAGTGGCGTTCTTGTGCATGTTTTCGATGATCTGGCGCCAGCCGACTCCGGTGTTGTACGCGCAGAAGCTGATTTCGCCCTGCTGTGTGCCGTAGGGAATGATACACATCTCGGTGCGGCGGAAGTCGTAGTTGAAGAGATCCTGGAACCACATGCCGGCGATGAAGAGGAAGTTCCACGGATCCTGCGCGCG
>Ga0074045_10000332_pt1 | contig 46421 bp, 39 predicted proteins | sample BogForMeECP23OM2_FD_94442 | JGI IMG/M metagenome (GOLD analysis project Ga0074045, IMG submission 94442) | Bog forest soil microbial communities from Calvert Island, British Columbia, Canada - Bog Forest MetaG ECP23OM2 | ecosystem: Environmental > Terrestrial > Soil > Wetlands ...
CCCCATATTGACTTCCGTTGACGACGGCGCGGCCCTCTGTTACATTCGCGCCATGGCGAAACCCCAAAAATCTTCCGCGGGCTCGTCCGGGCGAGTCAAGTCTTCGTCCGCAGCCCAGTCTAAGCTCAAGAAAAAAAATAACTTACCAGCCCACCCCCCGCAGCGTGGCGGCGTCGAGATGATCGACCCGCTCGTGCAGGCCCAGATGAAAGTCTATGAAGAGGCCATGGCGCTCTTCCACCAGCAGAAGTTTCAGCGTGCCAAACAGGAACTCGAAAAGGTGCTTGAGGGACCCAGCAAGGAACTTGCTGATCGCGCGCGCACACATCTACGCATCACCGAACAGCGCATGAAACCCCTCTCCGAGCAGAATCCTAAATCGCCGGAAGAACATTATCAGCGCGGCGTGGCCATGATGAACCTCGGCCGTTGGGACGAAGCCCGCGAAAGCCTCGACAAAGCCCGCAAGCTCGCTCCCAAGGCCGATCACGTCCACTACGCTCTGGCCGCCCTTGATTGCCTCACCGGCGAAGCCGATTCCGCAATGGCCAATCTCAAGGTCGCCATCGAACTCCGCCCCTCCAACCGTTACCACGCCCGTAACGATGAGGACTTTGCGTTCCTCCAGGAAGACCCTCGCTTCACCGAATTGCTGTATCCTGAAAAGGACGGCTACACGGGATAGTTTCTTCCGCAGCGGATCGCCGCCCCGCTCGCGTCATTCGGAAGTTGAGCCTCGCGTGAAAAAGTCTCGACGCCAGAATTCCCTGCAATCCCGCGGACTGCGTGTCGTTGAGCTCGGCGGCGGCACCGGCCTTTCCGCGTTGCTTCGTGGGTTGAAAGAGCATGTTGTCCTCCGCACGGATCGCCACGCTTCCCGCGAGCGTCCCATCGCTGACCTCACCGCGATTGTCACGGTCACTGACGATGGGGGCAGCTCCGGCCGTCTTCGCCGCGAAAATCGCATGCTGCCTCCGGGTGACATCCGCAACTGCATGGTCGCGCTTTCAAAAGACGAAGCGTTGCTCGGACGCCTCTTTCAGTACCGCTTTCACGCCGGCCGTGGCCTCATCGGCCACAATTTCGGCAACTTGTTCCTAGCTGCACTTACCCATGTCACCGGCGATTTTGCCGAAGCCGTTCTCGTCTCCAGTAAAGTCCTTGCCATCCGCGGCCGTATCTTCCCCTCTACGGTTTCCAATGTGCACCTCACTGCCACGCTCGCCAACGGCCAGCTCGTGAGCGGCGAGACGAAAATCTCCCGCAGCCGCGTGCCTATCCGCGAAATTCAGCTTGTGCCCCGCCGTGTGCGCGCTCTCCCCAAAGCCATTGAAGCCCTCCAAAATGCGGACCTCATCCTCATGGGACCCGGTTCTCTTTACACCAGCGTCATTCCCAATCTGCTAATCCCGGAAATTGCGCATGCCATTGCGCGCTCCAAGGCTCCGCGCGTGTATGTCGCCAATCTGATGACGCAACCCGGCGAGACCACCCATTACACCCTCAGTGAACACCTGCGCGCCATTCAGAAACATGTCGGCAAGCGCGTCATCGATTGGGTTGTCGCCAACCGTAAGCCGGTCTCTCTCGAAGTCGCGCGCCGTTATCGTGCCGAAGGTGCAGAGGCCGTCGTGGTTGACGCCGACAAACTTGTCAGGCTCAAGGTCAAGCTCTCGCTCGACAATCTCCTCGAAGAACACGGCGTCATCCGCCACAATTCGCCCCGACTCGCCCGACTCCTCGTCGACGAATTCCTGCTTCGCCCCTCGCGCCGCTGATTTCCTCCTCTCCTTTCTCTTCTCTGCGTACTCTGCGCTCTCTGTGTCCTCTGCGTAAGTCTTTCACTTTGCTCGATCCATTTCGCCGCCCTACCCGCCTCTCTCCCGCTTCACCGCCACCGGAATCGCACTCCACCGCGCACAAAGATGGGCGGCCCCACGGTGAACACCGGCGTCGCCGCTACGTTGAACCGGTCATCTGTCAAATTCTGAACCGCCAAGAAGACCGATGTGTGCCGCACAAACTCCCACGAGACTTCCGCATCCAGCGAGAACGCGCGCCCCAGCGGGTATTGATTCAAGTCGTCGTCAAACTGGTTCCCCAAAAACCGGCCTTGCAGGCTCGCATTCCACTTCCTCCCAATATAGCTGGCCTGAAAACTGAACTGGTTCTGTGGCACCTGCGGCAAGCGCAATCCATCCAGCGGCATCAGCGCCGGAGGGCTCGGATAACTGACCACCGTAGCATCCACGAACAAATAGCTTGCCGAGATCTGCAGCCGCGGCCGCACCTGCCACTGCCCCGACAATTCAAATCCGCGCGCCTGGGTTACACCCAGGTTTTCTTTCATCCGCGTGATCAGCGCCGGCGTGCTTGTGATGGTCACATTCGCCACCGGATCGCCGATGTCGCTCCAGAAAAAATTCCCTCGCAGCGTCAGCCGGTTTTCCCACGTCTGGTAACTCAGCCCTGCCTCACCGCCTGTCAAGTGCTCGCCCGTCAAATTCGGATTTGCCAGCGTCAACACGTTCCCCACGCGAAAATTCCGGTACAGCTCATTCAGTGTGGGCGCGCGAAACGCTCGGTACACCGAAGCACTCAGCGCCAACCCGTGCGAAAAACTCCGCAGCAGTGATACCCGCGGGCTGAATGCAGACTCCGACCGGTTTGCAAATGGCTCGGTCGCCGGCGCCCCGGTCGTCAGCGGTTTGGTGTTCTGGAAGCCGGTGTTGTTATTCCACGTGTCCACCCGCCCGCCAAACGTCACCAGCCACTTCGGCGCAAAAAAGAACGCGTCCTGTGCGAACAACCCCCAGTTGTGCTGCCGCCCGCCCGCATCCACCAGCGTAAACGGCGCTCCTGCCCGGTAATTCGTGTCTTCACTTTTGCCGCGCACATCATTGGCTTCGATTCCCGCCGCAGCTTTATGCTTCTCCGCAATCAGGCGCGTCCATGTCCCCACAAATCCGATTTGCTCCGAAGGATTCCGCTGCACGTCGGTCAGTGTTTCGGAGTCGCGGTTCGCCGCCACTGCCGAAAACGTCTGATGATAAATCTCCGTTGAGCCATAAAGCCGCGCCGAAAAACTTCCCGCCTCCCTCGTCGCCCAGTCCAGCCCCAAGTCCACTTCTGGGATCGTCGTGTCGTTCCTCTGCAGCGGCGTCCCATTCCGCCGGCCTTCGCCAAATCCGCTTCCCCTCACGAAAAACCGCCCCTGCTCTCCGAGGTTCCGCGAAACCTCCACCGTTCCCGCCAGGTCCGCTGTGCCGGCATCCGTATCCACGCTTCCTCGTTGATCCGTCGGCACCAGGACGTAGCCGCCTGTGCGCAGTGCTTGCCCCGCCGCTGCCACGCGCCAGTTGCCCACCGGCCCTCCCGCGGCAAACGACACATCCGGCGTGCTCATGCTTCCGTACGTCACTTCTCCTGACGCATACGCTTCCTCCACCGAGCGTGTGCGCAGGCTCACCACTCCACCGAGCGCTCCATTCCCAAACACATCGGAGGCACCGCCGTTGGTTACTTCCATCGACTCCAGTTCCGCCCGTGGCACGCGCGCAAAGTAAACCCAACCCCCAAATGGATCATTCAGCGGAATCCCGTCCAACAGCACGCTCGAACGGCTCGTCGCGCTCGCCCCCACCCCTCTCAGCGACACGCCCTGCGAGGATGGATTCGCAAACAAACTGCTCGATCTCCGGAACGTGCTGAATCCCGGCACCTCCCTCAGCACATCGTCCAGCACCAGGCTTCCTGCCACCTCGATCTGCTCCGCCGGAATCGCATACTCGCTCGTCGGCACCGCCGGAATGCGGTCTTCCACGCTCGATTTCACCTGCAGCCGCTCGATGTTTGCCGCGGGCGTGAGCACGATTTGCACTTTCTGCACCGAGCTGTGCGGCTTCACCTCCAATGTCGCAGTCGCAAATCCCGGAAAGCTGATTCGCAAACTTCCGCCCTTCCCGGTTTCCGCGATGCTGAAATTTCCGCTAGCGTCCGTCTTCGCCAGGATCACTCCGTCCTGCGAACGATACTCGATCTGCGCGCCCTCAATCGCCAGCCCCGTCGAATCGGCCACCGTACCGTTCAGTCCAGCGCCTTGTTGCCCCAAAGTCATGGCCGCCATCGCTGCGATGCTCACTAAGGACGTGGCAATCCGCCAAAGCTGCGACCGGACTTGTCGCCGGTTATTGTTATTTAGGTGGTGGTATTGCGCTCGATAGCACACGTTGTCTGTCCACCCACGTTGCTTCGCTTCGCCCTTGGCGTTCCAGGACGCGGCTATCTAGAGTAGCGAACTTCCACTCCGTTCGTCCTCTTCTTCTGCTCGCTGCCGCCGAGCGCCCAAACCTCTCTACCCCGTAAACAGAATTCCGGCTAACATTGCCCATGTTCCCATTGATTTTTCAAGGAGCAATTCATGTCCACTTTTGGCTTTGTTGAATATGAAGCCGCCAGCCCCGCCGTCAAAGCCGTCTACGACGACATCATGGCCACGCGCAAGACCGATTACATCAATAATTTCTGGAAAGCGATCGCCCACGATCCCGCCCTCCTCATGCGCACCTGGGAAGCCCTCAAGGAGATCATGGCCCCCGGCGCGCTCGATCCCCTCACCAAGGAACTCGTCTATATCGCCGTCAGCGTCACCAACAATTGCCAATACTGCATCGCCTCCCATACCGCTTCCGCGTTCGCCAAAGGCATGACCCCCGCCATGTTCAAGGAACTCCAGGCGGTCATCGGCATGGCCAATGAAACCAACAAGCTCGTCACCGGATACCAGGTCGCCGTGGACCAGCGCTTCCTTCCGCCTCTCCGGCCCAACGAATAGGCAAAACTCGCGCGGGGACACGATGCGAGAGGGCTCTTGCACGCCCGCCTTTTCATTGACACCGCCAAACCCCATCTCTGATACTGGTTTCCTATGAACTCTCATTCACTCGTGTTGCTCTTGATCCTCCTCCATCCGTTCGCCCTGCCGCTCACCCCTTCTTCTCGCTCCGCGGCTGCGCGTCCGGCTCTCCCGCAGAAAGATCTCTATCCCGCCTCCGCCGACGCCAAAAAGGAAATCGCCGAAGCGCTCCATTCCGCCGCGCCCGCGCACAAACGTGTTCTTGTCGTCTTCGGCGCCAATTGGTGCGGTGATTGCCACGCCCTCGACGAATACTTCCACAGCCCTGACATCGCTCCCACCCTGCAAAAGTATTTCATAGTTGTCCATGTGGACATCGGTCAGGGCGACAAGAATCTCGATCTTGCCCAAAAGTACGAAGTGCCACTCGATCGCGGTATTCCCGCCATCGCCGTTCTCGATTCCGCCGGCAAACTCCTCTTCAGCCAGAAAAAAGGCGAATTCGAGGCCGCCCGTTCCCTCCCCGCGGCCGACATCCTCGCCTTCTTGAACAAGTGGAAACCCGCCGCGCCCTAATGGCCCCTCGTTGACAGTGGCCTCCTTCACAGCAATACTCGATTACGATGATTGGACTCTTGCGCGGCCGCCTCCTCGAAAAGCGGCCCAATCAGGTTATCCTCGACGTCGGCGGCGTCGGCTATCTCGTCGCCGTGCCTCTTTCCACCTTCGCCGCTCTTGGCGAACTCCACGCCGAAGTTACTCTGCTCATCCATACTCACGTCCGTGAAGATACCCTCTCGCTCTATGGCTTCCTCTCCGCCCGCGAAAAACATCTCTTCGAGTTGCTCCTCGGCGCTTCCGGCGTCGGCCCCACCCTCGCCCTCAAAATTCTCTCCGGCATGAATGTGGAAGAACTCGTGCCTGCAATCCGCGGCGGTGATCTCGCGCGCCTCACGAAAATTCCCGGCGTTGGCCGCAAAACCGCCGAACGCATGGTCGTCGAGCTCAAGGACAAGCTCGAAGCCGTAGCCATCGAAGCCGAAAGGCCCGCGTCGGCTTCGCCAGCCGGCGTCGAAGCTGACGTCAAGTCCGCCCTCATCAATCTTGGCTATGACGAGCGCACCGCCGAATCCGCCGTCGCCGAAGCCCGCCGCCGCACCGGTCCGTCCGGTTTCGAACAACTTCTCCGTGTTACTCTGTCAGCGTTGAGCAGCCAGCAGACCAGATGACCCTGAGGAAAAAAGGCTGGGAATGTACCGAAGATACAAAACGCAAATTGCAGGCGGACAATCACAGCAGGAGAACCAGCAACCAATAAGGCGCGCTATCTTATTGTTTCCTGGTCGCTGCTCGCCGATCGCTGGTCGCCCTTAATTCCATGCCTGACTTCGCACCCAAGAAATTTCTCCTTCCCCGCGGTGACGATCCTTCGCGCTCATCCCGCATCGTCTCCGGCGCCCCGCTCGACGACGACGCTCGCCTCGATGCTACCGTACGCCCCAAGCGCCTCGATGAATACATCGGCCAGAAACGCGTCAAGGAGAACATCTCCATCGCCATCGAAGCCGCACGCTCCCGCGGCGAAGCCCTCGATCACGTGCTCCTTTACGGCCCCCCCGGCCTCGGCAAAACCACTCTCGCCCAGATCATCGCCAATGAACTCAACGTGCCCATCAAGACCAGCGCAGGCCCCCTCCTCGAACGCAAAGGCGACCTCACCGCCATCCTCACCGCCCTCGAAAAAAAGGAAGTTTTCTTTCTGGACGAAATCCACCGCCTACAGGCCGCTGTCGAAGAAGTCCTCTATCCCGCCATGGAAGATTTCCGCGTGGACCTTGTCATAGGCCAAGGCCCGGGCGCGCGCATCCATCCCTTCCATCTCAATCATTTCACGCTCATCGGCGCCACCACCCGCGCAGGACTCATCACCGCGCCGCTGCGCTCCCGCTTCGGCATCGTTCATCGCCTCGATTTCTATACTCCCGAAGATCTGCTTATCATTCTTCACCGCTCTGCCAAAATCCTGAACATCCAGATGGATGAAGCCGGCGCCGAAGAGATTGCCGGACGCTGCCGTGGCACGCCGCGCGTCGCCAACCGGCTGCTCCGCCGCGCCCGCGATTTTGCCGAAGTCCGCGCTGCCGGCCGCATCACCCGCGAAGTTGCGCAGGACTCTTTGCGCATGCTAGGCGTGGATGAACACGGCCTCGACGAGGTTGACCGCAATCTCCTCCTCGCGCTTCTCGACAAATACAACGGCGGCCCCGTCGGTCTCGGCACTCTCGCCGCCGCGCTCAGCGAGGAAGAAGACGCCATCGAGGAAATGTACGAGCCCTATCTCATGCAGATCGGCATGCTCGACCGCACGCCGCGCGGCCGCGTCGCCACTCCCCGCGCCTACCAATACTTCGGTCGCGATCTCCCCAAACGCCAGCCCCGCCTGTTCTAATTTCTTTTCCGTGCGAATTCTGCGTTCTCGACGTCCTCTGTGCTGAATTCTTCCTCACCTGCCTTCAAGATTTATTGGACACGTGTCCTCCGAACGAGTACCATCCACGCCATTCACCAATCCGATTCCATTCGAGGAGATACGCCATGGCGCGCCGACAATTCCTCGCCCAGCTAATGGGCCTTCCCTTCCTTTCCTTCGGTGTCAAAGCCGAGGAGCCCAAGAAAACCCTCAAGATCATGATGAAGAGTGCCTGGGGCTCCGACGATCCCACCAAAGCAGCTTTTCCTTTCGTCCACGGCTTGGCTTTGGCCGAGGCGGGACACGATGTCCAAATCTTCCTTTTGGGCGAAGCCACTTCCCTGATGCGCAAGGCCACCGCCAACGCCGTCGTTCCCGTTGGCTGGCCACCCCTTAGTGAGGCCCTCGAAAAAATCGCCGCCAAACACATCCCCGTTTTTTCTTGTGGAGCCTGCAGCCGGGCCCGTGGGGTCACGGAAAACGATCTGACGCAGTGGGGCGCAAAATTCGGCAGTCCCGCCATCTTTGTCGGCCTCGTCGAGTGGGCCGACCGCATCATCACCGAATAATCACGCCGCTCGCCACGTCAATAAACGGAAAACCGTAGCGCACAAAATCGTCACCCATGTGCACCACGTTGTTCTTCGGAAAGAAAATTACTGCGTCGTCGTCCGCCTGAAACATCCCGCCCCGGGATCGGGCCACCCCGAACCCGACCACTTGGATAGTCCTGCAGCGAACAAGGCGTATTTCCATATATTTCCATCCAAGCGGGGAGTTGTTGTACGATATCGGACGCGCCGAGGGAGGGACTCATGCCCATTACGTTTACGCTGAACGGAAAAGCCACCACCGTCAACGTGGATCCGCAGATGCCTCTTCTGTGGGTGCTGCGCGACACGCTGAACCTGACTGGCACGAAGTTTGGTTGCGGCATGGCGCTGTGTGGCGCCTGTACGGTGCATATCAACGGCGAAGCTTCGCGCTCCTGCATTCTGCCCGTCTCTAGCGTCGAGGGGAAAAAGATCACCACGATCGAGGGCCTCTCCGCCGACGGTTCCCACCCCGTTCAGAAAGCGTGGATCGAAGAAGATGTGCCGCAATGCGGGTATTGCCAGACGGGTCAGATCATGTCTGCCGTGGCATTGCTGGCCAAGAAACCGAACCCCACGGATGTGGAGATTGACGACGCCATGAGCGGCAACCTCTGCCGCTGCGGCACGTATCAGCGCATTCGCAAAGCGATTCACCGCGCGGCCAGCCAGCCGACCAGCGGCTAGATTTTTCAATCGGTCACGCATTCACGCCCAGCCCAGAATCGAGGTCCCCATGGCAACTGCATTTCTCCTGGATCGCCGAGAATTCTTGCGTAAAAGCGCTACCGGCGGAGCGGCTCTGGTCATCGGCCTCTACCTTCCCGGCAAATACGAGGCACTGGCCGGTCTGCCGCCCGAGGATCAGGCGGCAATCAATGCGTGGGTGCAGATCACGGCCGACGATCGCGTCACACTTCTCATTGACAAGTCCGAAATGGGCCAGGGAATTTCCACCGCGCTGACTATGATTCTTGCCGAAGAACTCGATCTGGATTGGAAGAAGATCCGCACGGAGTTCGCTCCGGCCGCGCCTGCGTATTTCAACCCCGTGTTTGGTCTGCAAGGGACCGGCGGAAGCTCCAGCGTGCGCGGCTCGTGGGAACCTTTGGCGAAGGCCGGAGCCGCTGCGCGCGAAATGCTGGTGACGACCGCAGCGAAGCGGTGGGGAGTCGAGGCATCCGCCTGCCGCACGGAAAATAGCTCAGTCGTGAATTCAAACACGGGCAAACGACTGGGCTACGGTGCACTGGTAGAGGAGGCCGCGAAACTGCCGGTGCCAGTGAGTCCGGCGCGGAAGGATCCGAAGAACTACAAATATATAGGCAAGGCCACGAAGCGAATCGATTCAGCGGAAAAGGTGACCGGCACGGCGGAATTTGGGATTGACGTGCGCTTGCCGGGGATGCTCCACGCGGTCGTCGCGCGGTGCCCTGTGTTTGGCGGCAAGTTGAAGAGTTTCGAGGCGGAAAAAGCGAAGGCTGTGCGCGGAGTGAAGCAAATTGTGCAGATATCGAGTGGCGTTGCGGTGGTGGCGGACAATACGTGGTCCGCGATGGAAGGGCGCAATGCGCTGGCGATCACCTGGGATGAAGGCCCCAACGCGAAAAATTCCAGCGACGCGATTCGCAAGCTCTATCAGGAACGGGCCCAGCAACCAGGCGCGATTGCCCGGAAAGACGGCGACGCGGATGCAGCACTAGCGAGCGCGCCGAAGAAGCTGGAAGCTACCTACGAACTGCCCTACCTGGCTCACGCCACCATGGAGCCGATCAATTGTGCGGCGGATGTGCGTGCCGATGGATGCGACATCTATGCGCCAACGCAGTTCCAAACCTTTTCTCAAATGACGGGAGCCAAGCTCACCGGCTTGAAGCCGGAGCAGGTGCGTGTTCACACCACATATTTGGGCGGTGGATTCGGCAGGCGCGCGGAGCAGGATTTCATCGTCGAGGCCGTCGAGCTATCCAAGGCCATGAACGCGCCGGTGCAGGTAACGTGGTCGCGCGAAGACGATATGCAGCACGATTTCTATCGCCCGGCTGTCTTGGTAAAGATGAACGCAGGCTTGGATGATGCGGGTAGTGTGGTTGCGTGGAAGAGCCGTATCGTTGCTCCTTCGATCATGTCGCGCTTTTTCCCGGGCTCGGTAAAGAACGGGATTGACGACACGGCCACGGAAGGAATTGCCACGCTGAAATATGCGGTGCCCAATTTCCTGGTGGAATATGTTTTGACGGAAACGGGCGTGCCGGTGGGATTCTGGCGCTCGGTAGGCAATTCGCATAACGGGTACATCGCCGAATGCTTCGTGGATGAAATGGCCAAAGCCGCAGGGAAAGATCCCGTGGAATTCCGGCGGACGCTGCTGGCGAAGGATGCGCGGCAACGCGGCGTCGTGGAACTGGCAGCAGAGAAGGCCGGATGGAGCAAGCCGCTGCCCGCGGGGCGCTACCGCGGCATTTCCGTCGTGGAATCGTTTGGTAGCTACGTGGCGCAGGTGGCGGAGATCAGCATCGACCGCAAAGCGCACACGCTGCAGGTACATCGCGTCGTGGCAGCGGTAGATTGCGGGCGACATGTGAATCCGGAAACGATACGCGCGCAGATTGAGGGCTCGGTCGTGTACGGACTGAGCGCGGCGCTGAAGGGCGAGATCACGCTGTCGAATGGCCGCGTGGAACAATCCAACTTCAACGACTACGACCTGGTGCGCATGAACGAAGCGCCGGTGGTGGAAGTGCACATCGTGGATAGCCAGGACGGGCCCGGCGGGATTGGCGAACCGGGCACGCCGCCGATTGCGCCTGCCGTATGCAACGCGATTTTTGCCGCCACGGGCAAACCGGTGCGGCGCCTGCCGATTCGCCCAGAAAATCTGGCCTAGCTACAAGGGCGGCTTTCGCGACAGAATGGGGCGTGCCCACCGCCGCCTTGATCCTCGCCGCTCTCACTCTGTTCATCTGGGTTGTCCTGACGTTTTTTCGCGGAGCTTTCTGGCAACTGCGCGCGTTCGACGACGACATTGCGCCGCACGCAACGCCAGCCGCGTGGCCCCGCGTGGTGTGTGTGATGCCTGCGCGTAATGAGGCGGAAACGATTGCGCGGGCGGTAACTTCGCTTGCAAAGCAAGACTATCCCGGCGAATTCCGCATCGTAGTTGTCGATGATCAGAGCGAAGACGCGACTTCTGATTTGGCAAAGGCGGCAGCGCAAGAATCGGGCGCGGCAGATCGCGTGGAGATTATGCGCGCGGCGACCTTGCAGAGCGGCTGGACCGGCAAGATGTGGGCGCTGCAACAAGAAATCGAGAGCAACCAGCAGGATTCACCCGAATATTTCTGGTTCACGGATGCGGACATCGTGCATGCGCCGGATACTTTGGCGCGCCTGGTCTCGCATGCGGAGCAGGAGCACGCGGACCTTGCCTCTCTGATGGTGCTGCTGCAGGCGAAATCTTTTCCGGAGCGCCTGCTCATGCCTCCCTTCCTCTACTACTTCCTGATGCTCTATCCGCCGAAGTGGATTCCGGACCCAGCGGCCAAGACGGCGGGTGCGGCGGGAGGCTGCATTTTGCTGCGGCGCACGGCACTGGAACGCATCGGTGGATTTGCGGCGATTCGCGCGGAGGTGATCGACGATTGTGCGCTGGCACATGCTGTGAAACGCAGCGGCGGCACGGTCTGGATGGGACTCACTCGAAAGAGCGTTAGCCTGCGCGAGTATCAGACTTTCGCTGAGGTTCGCGACTTGATCGCGCGGACGGCCTTCACGCAGCTCAAGTACTCGCCCTTGCTGCTGCTCGGCACGCTTGCGGGCATGGTGCTGACGTATCTTGCGCCAGTCGTTTTGACATTCCATCCGCAACCCGTGGTGTGGCGTCTGGGCTTGGCGGCGTGGCTGCTTATGGCGCTGACGTATCTCCCAACAGTGCGGTTTTACGGGCTCTCGCCGCTATGGGCGCCACTCCTTCCCGTAGCAGCAGCGTTCTATGGCTATGCAACGTGGCTTTCCGCGGTGCGCTATTGGCTAGGCCACGGAGGGCAATGGAAAGGCCGCGCGCAAGCCGCCAGAGCACCGCGAGCGTAGATTCGGGTAAGGAGCAAGTTTCCGATTCTCTGAATGATTTGGACTTGACGTGCCTGAGCAATGTGACCGAGCCTCGGAGTGAATCTTCTACGTTTGCAAGTGGATTTCAGGCAGAGGATTTATGCTCGAAATTGACCTCGGGTTTCCGCACTTGTACGATGTTGAAGAATTGGGCGAACTCCCGGGAACAGGGAAATTTGCTGACCCGGTGATCTTCTTTCCGCCACCCAACCACAGGCCGGAGCACGACGGCTTGTGGTTGAAGGTAACGGCCGCGAGTGGCAGAACGTGGATTGGTGTGTTCGGACTCTCAGCCTACAGTCTTTCTCGAGTTATCAGTTCACCCGATTCTAGACGTTTGTGTGTAGTCGCAAAGGGGAACGCCTACATCGTGAAAGTCGACGAGCCGGAGATTTGGGAACAAATCCCGGTGAACCCAGTGATGGATGTCCGACTGCTCCAAGAGGAGAGACTCCTCATTTTTTCAGATTTCGTCAGATTGGCGGCCTACGGCAGCAATGGCCTCGCGTGGAGAAGCCCGCAGGTCTGCTGGGATGGGCTGAAGATTGTTAGCGTGACTCGCGAGACTATTGAAGGCACTGGATTTGACCCCACGAATGCTATCACCCATGAGTCCCGTTTCGTGGTTGACCTAAAAACAGGACGCTCCCTGCTTCCTGTGCCTTCATCTACTGCTGCCAAGCCTGTTTGGTTGCCGTGACCCCTTATCTACGGGCTGGGCCAAGATCGACCCGCGCCCAAGAATCACAAATATTGGTGATGGGCATCACATTTTGGTATAGTGGGGGCGTTGGAAGAGGGCTGTATCCCGATTTCAGGGAACGGCACCGGAGGCCGACATGAGTTCCATCCCGACTGGGGGCAACGGGAAAGTGACCGTGCCCGAATTGCTGCAGCGGAAGACCGACGCTGCGGTTTCCTTGAATAAAAAGAAGATCACCTGCCTGACGGCATACGACTATCCGACGGCGCGTCTGCTGGACGAAGCCGGGGTGGACGTGGTGTTGGTGGGCGACTCCGTGGCCATGGTGGCGCTGGGGTACGAGAGCACGTTGCCGCTCACACTGGAAGAGGCGCTGCATCACACGAAAGCGGTGCGGCGGGGCGTGCAACGGGCGCTGGTGGTGGCGGATATGCCTTATGGCTCCTACCACGGCGATTTGAACGAGTCGCTGCGCAACGCCATGCGCTTCGTGAAGGAAGCTGGCGCGGAGGCAGTGAAGATCGAGGGCGGCGAGCGGAGGCTGGAACTCATCTCGCGGCTCACGGAAGCGGAAATTCCCGTAATGGGACACGTTGGGCTGACGCCGCAATCGGTGAACGCCCTGGGCGGCTATCGCGTCCAAGGGAAGACGCAGGACGCGGCGGAACAGATTTTGCGCGATGCGCGGGCTGTGGAGGCAGCGGGGGCGTTCAGCATCGTGCTGGAAGCCATGCCGCGGGAGTTGGCGGCGGAGATCACGCGTACCGCCCGGATTCCTACCATTGGAATCGGCGCCGGCCCGGATTGCGACGGGCAGATCCTGGTGCTGCACGACATGCTGGGGCTGACCTTCCGGGAGCCGCCGAAGTTTGCCCGGCAATATGCCAACGTGGGACAAACCATCTTGGAAGCGGTGAAAGAGTATTGCGCCGACGTGCAAAGCGGAAGCTTTCCTTCGGACGCGGAGTCGTATCATGCGCCGGGCACCGTGAAAGGACGCAATACGATCCCCATCGCGCGGTGAAACGTCGCTTGAGACTCGGTGGATGAGAAAGAGATACAGGGCGCAGAGATTCTGCGCCCTTTTTTTGGGAGCGGCAGATGGAAACGATTCGCACCATTGCCTGGATGAAGGAAAAGGCAAAGGATGAACGCCTGGAACAACGCGTGATCGGGTTCGTGCCAACGATGGGAGCGCTGCACGCAGGGCATTTGGCGCTTGTGGAGCGCGCGAAGAAAGAGTGCTCGCCCGTATACGCCTCGATTTTTTTGAATCCAAAGCAGTTTGGGCCGAAGGAGGACTTGTCCAAATACCCTCGGCCCATCGAGGATGACACCGCGAAACTGGAGGCCGCGAAGATTGATGGCTTGTTCCTGCCGGATGCCGCGGAGATGTACCCACCGGGGTTTTCCACCTACGTGCATGTGGAAGGCCTGAGCGAAAGGCTGGAAGGCAAATCGCGCCCCGGCCATTTTCGCGGGGTGACCACCGTTGTGCTGAAGCTGCTGGAGATTGTGCAGCCGCACTTTGCGTATTTCGGGCGCAAGGATGCGCAGCAGGCGCGCATGGTGCAACAGATGGTGCGGGACTTGAATGTGGACACGGAAATTGTGATGTGCCCGATTGTGCGTGAAGCGGACGGGCTGGCGTTGTCTTCGCGCAACTTGTACTTGCATGCGGACGAGAGGAAGGCGGCGACCGTGTTGTCGCGCGCGCTGCGTGCTGCAGCAAAGGAGATAGGCTCAGGGGTTCGCGATGCGCTTCATCTGCAACAGACCATGCACAAGGTGCTGGCAGGCGAGCCGCGCGCCCGGGTGGACTACGCAGAGATTGTGGATGCGGAGACGTTTGAGCCAGTGGTGCGCGTGGGACGGCGGAGTTACGCTGTGCTTGCCGTGTTCATTGGTAAAACGCGGTTGATTGACAATTTGTTGATTGAGGCGGAAGGAGAGCAATTGCGGACAGAGTTGTGAGAAAAGTTTAATCAGCGGCAAGGCGCCCGCCTCGGAAGGCAGCCGCTACAACGACAATCCCAAGGGAGTTCAGGGCTTAGACAGGTGAGAGAGGGTTTCGGCGGCGTGGCCTTTGGCTTTGACCTCGTCCCAGATTTGTTCAATCTTGCCTGTGGGGCCAATTAGAAACGTGCTGCGCACGATGCCCTTGAACGAGCGGCCCATGAATTTCTTCATGCGCCAGACACCGTAGGATTCGATCATTTTGTGCGTGGGGTCGCCGAGCAGCGGAAAATTCAGCTTCTGCTTGGCTTTGAAATTCTTTAGGGATTTTTCCGGATCGGCGCTGACGCCCAGCACGACAACATCTTCGTTATCAAATTTGGGTTTGAGCTCGCGAAATTCGCAGGCTTCGATGGTGCAGCCCGGCGTGCTGGCCTTGGGATAGAAATAGAGCAGGACGCGCCTGCCTTTGAAATTCATCAGCGAAACTTCCTTACCTTCGTCGGAAGTCAGCGTGAAGTCCGGGGCTTTGTCGCCGATTTTGAGCATGGGTGCCTCGTTCGGATCAGGATAGTAGTTTGCGGAGTATGTCGTTTACGGATTGGGGATTTGCCTGGCCTTTGGTGACGCGCATGACCTGGCCTACGAAAAATTTAAACACGCCCTCGTTGCCCGATTTGAACTTGGCGACGTTGTCGGGATTCTTGGCAATGATGTCGCGGGCGGCTGCTTCGATGGCCGCATCGCTGACCTGAGCGCCGAGTCCTTCCGCAGCAACGATCTCTACGGCGGAATGGCCTGATTCAAACATCGTGGCGAAGACTTTTTTCCCCACGGCGCCCGTGATCTTGCCGGATTCCACCAATAAAACAAGATCGGCAAGTGCAGCGGGCGCCACGGGGCTTGCGGCAATCTCCTTGCCGGAATCATGCAGGCGGCGCAGCAATTCGGTCTGCATCCAGTTGGCAGCAGCTTTTCCGGGAGCGCCGGCCTTCACAATCGATTCAAAGTAACCGGCAAGCGCTTGCGTATCGGACAACACTTCCGCGTCGTAAGCGGTGATGCCGAAGGAAGCGACAAAACGCGCGCGCTTGGCGAAAGGAAGTTCGGGAAGCGTAGAGCGGACTTCCTCGCACCACGCGGAGCTGACGTGCACTGGCAGAAGATCCGGCTCTGGGAAATAGCGGTAGTCGTGCGCCTTTTCCTTCGAGCGCATGGAATCCGTGCGGCCCGCGTGCTGATTCCAAAGTCGAGTCTCCTGAGAGATGCTGCCGCCCGATTCCAGGACGCCGATGTGGCGCTCGATTTCATATTCGAGGGCTTTGGCAAGGTAGCGGAAGGAGTTGAGATTCTTCACCTCGACCTTGGTGCCGAATTCCTTGGCGCCGCGCAGGCGCACGCTCACATTGGCGTCGCAACGCAGCGAGCCTTCTTCCATGTTGCAGTCACTCACGCCGGTGTAAAGAAGGATCTGGCGAAGCGTGGTGAGGTACGCGTAGGCCTCGTCGGGCGAGCGCATGTCCGGCTCGGACACGATTTCGCTAAGAGGCGTGCCGCAACGATTGAGGTCCACGTAGGTCTTGTCCGCGGATTGCGCCAGTCCATCGTGAAGAGACTTGCCGGCGTCCTCCTCAAGATGAAGGCGCGTAATGCCGATGCGTTTTGTCGTGCCGTCGTGCTCGATTTCCAGCCAGCCGCCCGTGGCGAGAGGAAGTTCGTATTGCGAGATTTGGTAGCCCTTGGGCAGGTCGGGGTAAAAGTAATTTTTGCGGGCGAAGCGGGAGTGCTCGTGGACCGTGCAATTCAGCGCCAGCGCCGCGCGCATGCCCATTTCCACGGCGCGCTTGTTGAGGACAGGCAGCGTGCCGGGTAGTCCCAGGCACACGGGACACACGTTGGAGTTGGGTGGATCACCAAAACGCGTCGAGCAACTGCAGAATATTTTGGACTTGGTAAGAAGTTGGGCGTGGACTTCCAGACCGATAACGGCCTCATATTTGGCGAGGAGTTCGGGGGACATGGCCGATTCTGTGGCGAACTTGGTCATGGGCAAAGACCAAATTATATCAGACCATGCCCCAAAATCGGCTGGGCGGCGGTTCAACCGGAATCACACGGTATTTCCTTTTTCATCCGGCAGTAAATCGCAAAACACAAACGATTCGCGCTCGACGATTTGTCCGCGTTTCACAGAGATAGGCGAACGGAAGATAGGCCCGGCAAATACGAAGGTGTGGAACTCCCCATTCTCACCGCAAGGATCGACGTTGGGGGGAAGCTGACTGAAGAAACTGCTATCGAGCTCCCTGCCCGCGAAGGAGGACGGCAGTTTGGAGGGATCGAGACATACGGTAATAGCGCGAAAGCCATCACGGATGAATCGCGCGGCAAGTTCGCGCGTATCCATCTTCCAGAGAGGGAAAAGGGCGCTCATGCCCGCCAGCGCGAGCTTCTTCTCGCGGTAGGCGCGCAAGTCCTCCAAAAAGATGTCGCCAAAGGCAACGTGAAGGACACCCCGACCCCGAAATCGCAACACGGCTTCGCCCATACGCGATTCATACACCGGATTCACGCACTGGGGCGGGATGCGGACCTCTTCGAGCGGCAGGCCGATGGACTCGGCCTGCCGCTGAAGAAGTTCACGGCGGACACCGTGCATGCTGATGCGTTCGTAACCCTCGGTCACAGTGGTAAGGAGAGCGACCACTTCGAACTCCGGGTCGCGAAGAAGAGCGTGCAAGGCCATGGCGCTGTCTTTGCCGCCGCTCCAGGAAAAAAGGACAGGTACAGGCATGGCTCAGTTATGGCCCGCAAATCGGTAGCGCAGGCCGAAGCGGTAATCACGGCCCAGCGCTGGATAGCCGTAGGCATCCTGATATTGCTTGTTGAATAGGTTCGTGGCCCGTGCCGTAAAGGATAGGCCATTGGTGATGTTGTAGCTGCCGGCCATATCAAACCTGGCATAACCCGGGTCGTTGATTTTGATGTAATCGATGAAATCGCTGTCCGTACGGACGCCAGTGAAATAGCCGATGAAATTCCAGTTCACACGCGCAAGGGTGAGATTGAGACCCAGTGAGCCGGAATTGAGCGGGCGCCGGAGAAGGCGGTTTCCGGGAATGAGCGCCGGGTCAGCATACGGATTTTCCGATTGCAGGACGCGAGTGTCGTCGTAAGTGTAGTTTCCGAAGAGGAAAAGATTCTTCCGGACACGCCATTCGGAAGCGAGGCTGACGCCGCGCGCGAAGGCCAGGTTGGTGTTGAAGTAGGTGCCATTGCCGTAAGGGCAGGTCGCAGGTGGCTGGGCTGCGCAGAGGCCCCCGGGGAAGCAGTTCGCAAAACTCACCATGTCGTAGAAGCGATTGTAGAAATAATCGGCGGAAATCTTCCAGTGATCGGAGGCGAGCTTTTGCTCAAAGCCGGTGGACCAGCCTTTGCTGGCTTCGGGCTTGAGATCGGGATTCCCCGGGAAGCATGGGTCGGTGCCAAAGGTTTCGTCGAAACGAGGTTCTTTGATGCCCTCACCATAGAAGGCGCGGTAGCGGGTGTCTCCCCAGAATCCTTTGCCGTAGTGCAAGACGTAAGAGCCGCCGGCGCGGGGAACGACGCGAGTGCCGAAGCTGGCGTTGTCCTCAGCGCGAACACCGAAGTCGAGGGAGAGCCGGGCAAGAGGCATATAGCGGAAGTCGAGATAGCCGGCCTGATTGTTGCGGCGAAGATGGCCCGGCAGGACATAGTTGATGCCGCCATTTTCCACTTCGTATTGGTAACCGGCAGTGGCGACGAAGGAGCGGGAAACATAAGTGGACTGGGTGCCAACCCCAGCACGATTGAATTCGAGCAGTGTATCGTAGGCAGCGCTGACGGGTAATGTTTCGAAGCTGTCTTGTCGCGTGTAGGACTCAGTGCCAGTGACCTGGTTGTGCCAATGAGACCTAGTGGTGAACTCCCAGCGCCCATTGGCTGAAAAAATATGCTGTGCGTAGCCTTGGGTTGCGACGGGTGGCAAAACAAGCGTGGGGCCGGGAATTTCGGCATCGCTAGCATTGTTGCGCAAAGAGAGGCGGAGTTGATTGGTGTCGGAGAAGGAGTAGCCGAAGTTTCCAGAAAAGGTGCGGTTGAGGAAGGCGTCATCGGGACCCTGACCCTCGGTTTGGAAATAGGCTGCCGCACCGGAGTAATCGAATTTCCCCAGGAGACCGCTGAAATCGGAGCCACCGCGCGCGGAGGAGAAACCCCCGCCTTCGGTATAAAGGTCGGCAGAAGGGATGCGCGTTTCGCCTCGATGGGTAAAGAGTTGGACAACGCCGGAAACCGCGTCGCTGCCATAGATCGCGCTTTCGGCACCGCGCACAACTTCAACTTTGTCGATATTTTCCGCGGTGAGACTGGAGAAATCCACGGCACTCCCGGGGGGATTGATGGGCGTGCCGTCCACAAGAACCTTGGTGAAATCGGAGTTGCCGCCGTTCAAGAAGAGCGACGCGGTGCCGCCAAAGGGGCCGGTATGGCCAAAGGAAGCGCCGGGTGAGAATTGCAGAAGATCGGGCAGCGTAACGGCCTGGCGCTGGTCAATCTCTTCGCGCGTGATTACATCGGTGGGCGCGATGGTTTGTGAACTCAGAACGGGCGCGGCTTCGGCGGTGACAACCACGCTGGACGACAGGCGCTCCAACTCAAGGCGCAGATCGACGATGCGCGATTCACCGGAATCTAGATCGCAAGTGAAATCACGAGGGGAGAAGGGCTCACGGGAGAAGTGGATGAGATAGTGGCCTGGTGGAAGCGGAAGACTATAGGCACCATCGGTCGAGGAAGTAGCAGAAAAAGGCGGAGCGCCTGCGGAGTTTTCAAGTTGAGCGGTGACCTGAACGCCCCCGACGCCAGCGCCCGAAGGATCTGTGAGCGTGCCACTGACATGAGCATCGGAGACTTGTGATTGAGGAAACGCGGAAACTGCCGGGACGAAAAGAAGTACAGCGAGAATACTTGCGAAAAGAACTGGTTTTTTCATGGGTTCCTCCGCTCCCTCACGCGCGGGAGTGTAAAGGTTGACCAGCGCAATGGAGCTCGCGCTGGCTGCGGACTTCGCCGGTCTCCTGGCTTGGCGGGAAAGAGCGCTCGATGGGGAGAGCCTGAATCACGAAAATCCAGAACTCGCATGAAGCGCGCTCGCGGCCTTCCCGCAGTGAAATGGGCTGCAGTGGCCTTCGAGCGAGATACCCGCCTTACAGTCGCGCGGCGGCGACGGCGTTGCACCGTCTTCCCGAGCACGAAGTCTGCGGTGATTGTGGAGGGGCAGAGCCCGCTGCGGGTTACGAGTTTCGGCAGCCTGAAGGCGCCGGGTTGGGGTGGACGCGGAACGATCTTACGTATTTGAAAAAAGCGTGACGCGCGGCCGGCCGGAAGAGGTCATCTCCACGGAAAGCGGCGCTTGAAAAACCTGTTCGAGCAATTCGCGCTGGAAAACCGTGGCAGGCGGACCCACGCGCAGACACTTCCCTTTCTGCAGCAGCACAACCTGGTCGGCATATTCACCGGCGAGATTCAATTCGTGCGTGACGACCACAACGGTGTAACGATTCTCGGCCGCCAAACGGCGGAGATTGTGCAGCAAATCAACTTGCGCCCCGATGTCCAGATGAAGCGTGGGCTCATCCAGGAGGAGAAGGAGCGGCTGCTGGGCAAGGGCGCGAGCGAGGATCACGCGCTGCTTTTCGCCGCCGGATATCTTGTCCATCCAGCGGTCGCTCAAATGATTCGCGCCCACCTGAGTCAGTGCATTCGTCGCGACGATTACGTCGTCCTCGGTCTCAAAGCGCAGGCCCGAACCATAGGGGTGGCGCCCTTGCAGCACAAATTCCCAAACGCGCGATGGGAACAGCAGGCGGCTCTCCTGCTGCACCAGCGCGATACGCTGGGCGCGCGTCTTGGGTGGAAGTGAATGAGTGACGAAGCCATTGAGGAAGATGCGGCCGGAAAGCGGCTCCAATGCACCCGAAATCAGCTTGAGTAAAGTGGATTTGCCGCAGGCATTGGGGCCGAGTACGGCGACGATTTCGCCGGGCTTGGCGTGGAAGCTGAGTGCTTCGAGGGTGAAAAGCGGCGCCTGGGAGGGGTTGGAGGAGTAGGCGTAGCTTACCTGCTCGACGCTGAGGCGCACATCCGCGGCGGCACGCGGCTGCTCCGAAATAGGCAAAGGTGTGCGAAGGGGGCTACTCATGTGATTCTCCTGCGAAGCAAATAGATGAAGAGCGGCGCACCGGCCATGGCGGTCATGGCGCCGACGGGGAGTTCTGACGGGGCAACAACGGTGCGCGCTAGCGTATCGGCTATGACGATCGCGATAGCTCCGCCGAGCGCGGAGGCGGGAAGCAGCATGCGGTGGTCCGCGCCAAAAATCAGGCGCATGACGTGGGGCACAAGCAGGCCAACGTAGCCGATGGTGCCACCGACGGAAACGGCAAGGCCGGTGAGTATGGATGCCGCCAAATACACCACAATGCGCACACGCGGGACATCCACGCCAAGGTGCATGGCCTCCTTTTCCCCAGCGAGAAGAAGATTGAGATCGGAAGCGGTGGTGTAAATTGCACCGGCGGCCGCCAGAAAACCAAAAGAGAGTAAGAAGAGCAGGCTGCGTGGCTGCGGCGTGGAGAGATCGCCCATGAGCCAGAAAACGGTGCCACGAAGATTGCTGCCCGACAGCGTGTTCATCAGGAACATGATGATGGCGGAAAGAAAGGAGGCGGTGATGATGCCGCCAAGAAGAAGGGTGCTGCTGTCAATCTGACCATCGCGGCGGCCCAGAAAATAGACGGCCGCGATTGTGAGGGCCGCGCCAATAAATGCACCAAACGGAGTGATGAGCCCGGCAAGCTCTGGAGATAGGGACAGGTGACTCTCAACAATGAGCGCTACAATAGCGCCGACAGCGGCGCCGGAGGAGACGCCAAGAACGTAAGGATCCGCCAGCGGATTGCGCAACAGCGCTTGAAAACTTGCGCCTGCCACCGAAAGGGATGCACCGACGACGATGCCCAGGAGGATCCGCGGCAGGCGGATATCCCCGACGATCATGCCATAGTCGGTGGAGATGGCGCTGCTCCGACCGAGCAGCACGCGGATGAGGTCGCGTCCCAACCCGTAAAGAGAGACTTGAACGGCGCCCATTTTCAGGGCAATTACCACGACGACAAACAGAATAACCACGAGGATGCCGCAACGGAACAGGAGACGCCCCAGAGTTAGTGGACGCATGGAGACTCCGTGGAACGAGAGCAGCCACTGGGCGAAAAAGAAGAGAGCCCCGCCCGAAGAAAAACAGATGGCGCCGCGTCTGCCAACGGCGGAGCTTTTTCCAGAGTCGGCGAATCCTGGAAGACCTCGGGATGCAATTGCCGCGCAAGTTCTTCGATGGCGGAAACGATACGCGGAGCAGGGCGGTTCACGGCATCGCTGATTACCGCAAAATGGCGCTTGCGCACGGCGTCGAGAAGCCGCCATCCGGGACGCATGGCCAGCACATCAAAATCACGCACGGCGGCTTCCGAATGGGATGCAGCGAATACCAGATAGTCTGGCTGCAGATGAACAACCTCTTCCAGGCTCATCTGCGGCCAATCCTGGGGGGCCTCAACGATCGAGACACCGCCCGCTTTGCGAAGAGCATCGGCGATAAATGTGTCCTTGCCGGCGGAGATGAGCGGTTCGGTCCAGACAATGAAGAGGACGCGGCGCGGCGGCACGGCGGCAAGCTTGGTTTGCAACGCAGCGAGCCGGCCTTGCAGCTCCTCGCTGAGAGATTTGCCGGCGCCTGACGCACCAAGGACATCGGCCAACTTTTGTGTGGAGGAGATAATCTCGGACACAGTGTGCGGATCGGTGGCGGCGTAGCTGGAGATGCCGAGCGTATCGAGGGCTCTAACGGTATCGAGGCGATTGATGCTCTTCGTCACCAGGACCAGGTCGGGATGCAGCGCGGCTATTTCTTCGAGATTGGGATTGATGATGCCGCCGACTTTGGGTTTTTTCTGAGCATCGGCAGGGTAGTCGCAAAAGTCCGTATCGCCGACCAGGCGGTCCTGCAGGCCAAGGGCATAAAGCGTTTCCGTGATGCTCGGCGCAAGAGAAATGATGCGCGCCGGCGAGGTAGGAATTCGCACGCTTCGTCCCATCTCATCCACAACTTCGCGGGTGGCGGGTTGCGAGGATGGCCTGGGAGAATTAGTTTGCGCGGAGACGCCAAATGTGGCGACGAAAAAAAAGGCGAACAGCAGCGCCGCTCGACGGGACATGAGGATGGAATTAGCGCGATGCACGAATCTCCCCTGATAAGAGTTCCGCGAGAACGAACAATAAAAAAGCCCCACGAGAATTGGGGCTGGAGTGCCGGCGTTCTCTCTCGCGAAGAACACGCAACCTCTTCAGCTTGGGAGGGTAGCCTGGCTAACGGCATTGCTGCCGATTACAGTGGCGGGACCGCGGCCGATTTGCACGGCACTTCCCCACTTCCCGAACCTGCGAGTTGTAAATTCAGTGTACGGTGTGAGAGCAGGAGTGTCAATGGAAGTGAAGAAATTTCCCTGCGGAGAAATCAGCGGTTTTTCCAGTTGGGTTTGCGCTTTTCCACTAGGGCGCGCAAGCCTTCCTGGGAATCTTCCAGGCGGTAGAGCTCATTCAGGAAAATGTCCATGGACTGCTTCAGGCCGTCGCGCAGAGAGAGCCCCATGCCGCTAAGAATTGCGCGTTTGGCCATCGTGAGCACGGGACCAGAGTGGCTGGTGACGCGCGCGATCAGGTCGTTCACTGTGGCTTCGAGTTTTGATTCAGGAACGAGCTGATTGATTAGCCCCAGTTCCAGAGCGCGCTCCGCGGTGACGGGCTCGCCGATGAGCACGAGCTCGAGAGCGACCTTGGGGCCGACGAGAAACGGGAGAATCGTGGAGGCCAGCGGAGGAAAGACGCCAATGGTAATTTCCGGCTGGGCGAAACGCGCTTTGGGCGTGGCGATGACAAGGTCACCAAACGCCGCAAGCTCCGCACCGCCGCCAATGGCAGGGCCGTTCACCACACAAAGAACTGGCTTGGACGTTTCCAGAATCCCCGCAAAAACGGAATGGAAGGCGTCAAGCATCTGGAATACGCGCTCGGAGGTGTACTCGCCTATATCGATACCGCCGCAGAACACTTTGCAGGCGGAATCCAGGACGATGAGCTTGACCTCTTCTTTCTCGGCAACAAACGCAATGCCATCCACCAGCTCACGAAGCATGTTTTCGTTCAGGAGGTTGTGCTCCGGACGATTAAGGGTCATGCGGGCCACGCCGGGAGTGAGGCGAAGCTGGACATGCTGAAATTCCTGCGGGTCGCGGCGTTTGGGTTCTGTGCGAACTTCTACGCTGGCACGGCGTTCCACGATGGGTTTCTCCTTCCGAGGCGCCCCGGATACGGGGCTAAATTTGATGCTAGCACGCGGTACGGGCGGGAGCTGTGCCCGTTCGAGGGGAAGTGCGCAATGAGTTTGCTGGCATTCCGGCCAGTGGGCATGCGGCGGAAGCAATGTTTTTTTGCTTCTGAGCTTTTCGGCGGCGCTGAATTACACTCTATGGAGGATGAATCCTCCCATGTTCAAAAACGCCAACGAGCTGCCCACCGCCTTTGCCTTAAGACTTACTGATCAGCCGGATGCCCAAGGATTTCCTGACAATAGCGCCTGGGAGAAATGCCCTCGCATACGGTTTGAGCACGATTGGCAGTGCCAAAACGCCGATCCGGGAAGAGCAACCGAAGTGCAATTGTTCTGGACGCCGGATACTCTGTTTGTGCGGTTTCAGGCGAACTATCGAGACATTACGGTTTTCCCCGATGCGCGGGAAGATGGCTGGCGCGACAAGTTGTGGAATCGCGACGTCGTGGAAGCTTTTCTGCAGCCGGATTCGCGCGACCCGTGGAAATACAAGGAATTTGAAGTCAGCCCGAATGGCTTTTGGATTGATCTGGACATCGTCAATCGCCGTTACACGGAGTTGCACAGCAAACTGCGGCGGTGCCTCGTGCAGGATGATCACGCGAAAACATGGACCGCCGAACTGGCTATCCCCATGCCAAGCCTGACGCCGCACTTTGATGCCAAGCAAAGCTGGCGCGTGAATTTCTTCCGCGTGGAGGGGGCGGCCGAGCCGAGATTTTATTCAGCTTGGAGCCCAACCTATTCGCGAGAGCCGGACTTCCACGTTCCGGGGGCGTTCGGCAAGTTAGTCTTCCGCGAATAGGAAGATTCCGCCCTCTAGTCGTTCACCGCATTTCTGATAAGCTCGCTTGGGATTCCAATGCGAACAAAACTGCTGTGCTTGAGCCGTCAATTCCCTCAAGGACTGGGGGCCTGCTCACTTCTCCTTTTCGTCTTGGTCTTGAATGGGCTTCCGGCCGCCGCGCAAGAGGCCAGCAATCCCAACGCACCGGGCGTGAACAAAGTGGAACCGCCAAACTGGTGGGTTGGGCTGACGCCCGATGTGATGCTGTTGCTTTCGGGCAAGCATCTGGAAGCGACCCACGCCCGGTGCAACATTCCGGAAGTCATCGTGAGCCGGACGCAATCCGCCGCGAACGGTGATTACCTGTTCGTGTGGTTGAAATTCGGCGCAGCATTGAAATCCGGGACAGCCGTGTGCCGCATTCATACTCCCAAAGGGGAGACCACATTCGAGTTGCCCATCGCTGCGCGAAAACAAATTCTCGGCAGGAACCAGGGGCTCTCACTCGACGACGTCTTGTACCTGATCATGCCGGACCGCTTTGCGAACGGCGATCCAACCAATGACGAACCCGCAGAGTTTCCGGGCTCGCACGATCGTTCAAAGGCGCGCGCGTATCATGGAGGCGACCTGCGCGGGATTCGCGATCACTTGGGGTACCTGAAGGATCTTGGGGTGACGACGCTGTGGCTGACTCCCATCGTGAAGAACGGAGCGGCTCAAAGTTACCACGGCTATGGCGCCGTGGATCTATACAGTGTCGACCCGCATCTGGGAACAATGCAGGACTATCAGGAGCTCGTACAGGCCGCGCACAAAGAGCACATGAAAATCTTTTTCGATGTTGTCCCAAACCATGTGGGCCCTTTGCATCCCTGGGTGAACGATCCGCCCACGCCGGATTGGTTTCACGGAACGCGGGAGCAACATTTGAGCTCGTTCTCCCCGATCAATGAAAGTTTCTATGGCGTAAACGAAAAAAAAGAGCCGCCCACGGACTTGCTTGAGTCGCTGGAGGATCCGCATGCGCCACCCGAGTTTCAGAAAAACCTGACAGAAGGCTGGTTCTGGGGCGCCTTGCCCGACATGAACACAGAGAATCCTCTTGTCGTGCAATATCTTCTGCAGAACAGCATCTGGTGGGCAGAGGCTTCCGGGCTGGACGGCTATCGCGTTGACACGGTCCCTTACGTTTCGCGCAAATTCTGGTCGGAGTGGCACCAAGGCCTGCGGCGAATTTACCCGAGACTTTCGACGATTGGCGAAGTCTTCCATCGCGATCCTGCCGTCACATCCTTCTTCGCGGGAGGGCGCCCGGGCTGGGACGGTATTGATACGGAATTGACCACGGTGTTCGATTTCCCGATGTGCTTTGCTCTGCGCGATGTCCTTTTGCACGGCGCACCCGCGGGACGCCTCGCCAATGTTCTGCGCCAGGATTCGCTGTATCCTCATCCGGAATATCTGGTGCCATTTTTCGCGAACCACGATCTGACTCGCCTGGCTGGAGAAAGCGGCGCCACGCCGGCGAAGCTGCGGCTCGCTTTCGGATTGACGCTCACGCTGCGCGGCATTCCGGAGCTCTATTACGGCGATGAGATCGGCATGCCAGGAGGCGGCGATCCCGACAATCGCCGCGATTTCCCCGGCGGGTGGATTGGCGATGACCGAAACGCCTTCCTTCGCGAAGGGCGAACACGCGAACAGGACGAACTCTGGCGACACGTGCAGAGCCTGTTGCGGGTGCGGCGCGAGCATGCGGCCCTGCGCGACGGGAAGCTTTGGCATTTGCAGTCCGACGAATCGTCTTATGTTTTCTTGCGGGAAACCGAGGAAGACAAAATCCTGGTGGCTTTTCACAACGGCTCCACTAGCCGGGAACTGAAGATTTCTCTGCGGGATACGCCAGCGCAGGACGCTTCCGAAATTTCGTTGCTGTTGGGTGAAGGCCAGGCAGGTATGCAAGGGCGGGAACTTCGGCTGCAACTGCCCGCGCAGAGCCTCTCCATGTTTGAACTGCACTGAATTGTGACGGGAGCGGCCCGTCCTGGGTCGGAGCTGGCGGCAGATCATACAATCCGAAAACAACTTCCCCTCCCTTGTGAGCCCCGCCTCGCGTATAGTTATCTGCCTGGAAGGACCTCTCTCGGCCTCTCGGCCTTCCAATGCTCGGCGAGGATGAAATAAAAACTTCGGGAGAAACCAATGAAAAAACTTTTCGTGCTGCTCGCACTGCTCGGGACAACACTAATGGCAACTGAAAAAACAATCTACGATTTCACGCTGAATTCAATTGACGGCCAGTCCACGCCCCTTTCCAGCTTCAAGGGGAAGATTGTGTTGCTGGTGAATGTGGCCAGCCGCTGTGGGTATACGCCGCAGTACACCGCTCTGGAATCCATCTACGAAAAATACAAGGGTCGCGGCTTTGTGATTGTGGGAATCCCCGCGAATAATTTTGGGGCCCAGGAACCCGGCTCCAATCAGGAAATCAAGACCTTCTGCACGGCGAAATACCACGTGACATTTCCGATGATGGCCAAGGTTTCGGTAAAAGGCAGCGACATCACGCCGCTCTACCAGTTTCTTACTGACAAGAACGCACATCCCGACACTGGAGGCGAGATCGGCTGGAATTTCACGAAATTCCTCGTGGGTCCCGACGGAAAAGTGATTGGGCGGTTTGACTCTGCAGTCGAGCCTGATTCAGCGCAAGTCACTTCGGCGATTGAAAAGGCGCTCGCGGATAACAAACAGTAAAGGCAGGCTGCCAGCCACGTGGCGCTAATTCACAACGCTTTCCACTTGGCATGGAGAGACGCGTTCAGGACTTGCTTGGATTAGCCGGTGACGATGCTTTCCAGGGCGGCCTTGTTCTTAATGATCAAGGTCGAGCCCATCACCTGCAGCAGTTGTCTCCTGCGAAAATCCGCGAGCAGGCGGGTAACAGTCTCGCGGGAAGAGCCGATCATCTGAGCGATTTCTTCGTGCGTCAGCGTCAGCTTCAGCCGGATCTGCCCTTTTTCTTCCGGATAATTTGCCGCCCATTCCAGCAGGAAGCGCGCCAGCTTTTCTCCGGCGGAATGGGAAAGGCCTATGGTGCGCATCTCGGCGACAGCCGCGTGGTAGGTTTCACCCAACTGTTGTGCGACTCGCAGCGCAGCTTCGCCGTTGTCTTTCAGAAACCCCAGGAAATCATTCCGTGCAATGAAATTCGCCTGTGCCGGTTCGACCACATCCGCTGTGAGCTCGTAACATGTGCCCGTGACGGTCGCCGGCAGTCCCAGAACTTCTCCGGGTTCCGAAATCCTCAGGATTAACGTTTTTCCATCCGCGGAAGAGGTGGAAAGTTTGACGCGACCGCTGCAAAGTATAAAGACGCCTCTGGCGGGTTGGCCTTCGACAAAGAGCGTTGCCCCCTTGGGATAGGAAGCGGAAGAAGTAATTGCAGACAAAGCTTTTACTGTTTGCTCCGGAAGGTTACAGAAGAGCCGCTCTTCCCGGTGAGGGCAAGAGAGACAGTTCTCGATGATCTCCAAACCGTAAGGCGTGCGCATATTTGTGCCGTCTTGGAGTATACCCCCATCCAGCTTGGTTACAAACTGAAAGCGATTGGGATTGCGGCGCCAACCCGTAAGCATGAAATCACTCGCCTCTGTGACCTTATACCGTGGGACGGGAGGGGCTCCCGTGACATATATCACGTTATGGCGTGATAGCCGTCACGGACTCCGCCCTCTCTTCTGTGCCATCTGTACATTGGGGGATTCCGATGCGGGACCGCCGGAATGTCTTGCAGGTCCTCAGGGCTGAGCTCGCCTTCCTGGAACAGGGCGGCTACCGAAGAGGCCCGCGTTATCCCTTCCGTCCCAACTTCATCTTTGAGGATTCGCCCACCTGTATCAACTTCATTGCCCGTGCCCAGCAACGCCCCTGCACGGAGTGCCCGCTCATCCATTTTGTGCCGGAGCATCACCGCATCAACAAGTTCCCGTGCCGGCACATCCCGCTTACTTCGCGGGGAGAGACAGTCAATTCCTTTTATGAGTGGGGCACCGAGGAGGAGCTGGAGAATGCAGTACGGGAATGGCTGCAGGAAACGATCAAGGAACTGGAGGGCGGAAAGAAAGCAGAAGTGCAAGCTGCCTGAGTCCCACCACCGTACTTTCTAGTTGGTTCAAAAAAATCTAGAGGTGAATCCGCTAAGAGAGCGTCACGCGCGCGGCCCCGTGTGCCGCTTTGAGTGTGTAAATCTCGGGTTTCAGGCTTGTACGGAGCTGGTATTCCCGCGCAACGGCGGCGACGAAGGTTTCCACGGCACCGTGCTCAACCAGATTGATCGTACAACCACCAAATCCCCCGCCCGTCATTCGCGCTCCCAACACACCTTTTTGCGAACCGGCAATTTCAACCATCAGATCGAGTTCGCGGCAGCTTACTTCATAGTCGTCGCGCAAGCTGTTATGCGAATCGGCCATCAGCCTGGCAATCGCGGGAAAATCGCCCTTCCCAAACGCGACGGCGGCGCGTAACACGCGCTCATTTTCCGTGACCACATGACGGCAGCGTTGATGGATTTTAGCCGGTAGTAGGTGATGATGCTGCTCCAATTGCGCGGAACTCACATCCCTCAGCGCAACGATTGCGGGTAATGCCTTTTTCAACAGGCGAACACCCTCCTCACATTCAGAGCGCCGGTTGTTGTACTCATTCACGGCCAGGTCATGTTTGACCATCGTATTGCAAACCACCAATGCTGCGCCCGTGGGAAGTGGAATGGCCCGGTCCTGCAGCGAACGGCAGTCCAGCAGCAGTGCGTGCTCGGCTTTGCCATGGCAACTGATGAACTGGTCCATGATGCCGCAGCGCGCCCCCACAAACTCGTTTTCCGCACGTTGGCAAAGCAGCGCCATTTTTGTGGGGTCCAACCGGATCCCTGAAGCCTCCAGGAGCGCCATTGCGGTAGCCACTTCGATGGCGGCGGATGAACTGAGACCCGATCCGAGGGGCACGTCGCCTGCAATATAAAGATCGCAACCACGCAAGCGGTGGCCGGCCTGCTCCAGCGACCACGCCACGCCGACGGGATAACTTGCCGAGCCTCTTTTCGCCCACGCGGTGATGGCATCGAGATCGACCTCGACTTGCTCCGCGTAATTTTCCGCGTAGATGACGAGCTTGCGATCGCCACGGGGCGCAACGCCAACCCAGCAAAATAAGTTGATGGCCGCGGGCATTACGTAGCCGTCGTTGTAGTCAGTGTGTTCGCCAATCAGGTTGACGCGGCCGGGCGCGTTGTAAATTGCGGCGTTCTGGCCAAAATGTGTTTTGAATTTCTGAGCTATATCACCAGGCGCATGTATTGGAGAGGTCGTCATGTAATCTCAAGTGGACTTTTGTCCATAATAGGCTGTACTTCCGTGCTTGCGGAAAAAATGTTTTTCGTGGAGCACCTTGTCGATTGGCCGGGCCTGGTGATTTGCGGTCACCGTCTGGAGCGCCAATGCCGCGATCTCTTCCACGATGACGGCATTGTGCGCTGCCTCTGCCGGTGTCGCGCCCCAGCAGAAAGGAGCGTGCCCCGCCACCAGGACACCCGGGGTATGCAAAGGATCGCGCTTTCCGATGCACCGCACGATCGCCAGTCCTGTGTTCAACTCATAGTCCTTGCGAATTTCCGCAGGTTTCATGGACTTCGTCACCGGGATTGGGCCGTGAAAGTAGTCGGCATGCGTGGTGCCGAAGCAGGGGATTTCCCGCTGCGCCTGGGCCCAGGAAGTGGCCGCGCGGGAATGAGTATGCGCCACGCCCCCAATCGTGGCAAACGCCTTGTAGAGCACCAGATGCGTGGGCAAATCGGAGGACGGGCGCAGGGTTCCCTCCACAATTTTGCCATCCAGATCTACCATCACCAGATCCTCCGGCTTCATGGTTTCATAGGGAACACCGCTCGGTTTGATGACTACCAAACTTTGCTCGCGGGAAATCCCGCTGGCATTTCCAAAGGTGTAGAGGACCAGGCCCCGGCGGACCAATTCAAGATTGGCTTCCAGCACTTCTTCCCGGAGTTTCTTCAGGTTCATGCGTTTCCTCGAACCGCTGCGGCGATGTGCCGCAACGTGGGCAGGATACGCCCCGCGGCAACCGGCGCGCTATCGTTTTTCCCAAATCCAAAATACATTTCGCGATAGAGCCCATAAAGCTCTTCATACACCTTGGCCGCTTTGGCGTCCGGCTCAACCACACGATACTTCGGGCACAGAGCGTACTGCGCCTTTTCAATGCTGGGAAATGCACCCGCGGACAGCGCCGCGAAAATTGCCGATCCAAGGCTGGTCACCTCGGACTGCGGGATCAGCACAGGCTTATTGAGTACGTTGGCGTAGATGCGGTTCAACACCTCGTTCTTTTGCGGAATGCCGCCGGCATTGATGACACGCCGTATGGGCACGCCATGCTGTTCCATGCGTTCCAGAATCACGCGGGTGTGAAACGCTGTACCCTCGATCGCGGCAAACAGCTCATCTTGCGCGGAATGTGTCAGGTTCCAACCAAAGGTCACGCCGCCGAGCTCCGGATTCACAAGGACCGTGCGGTCGCCGTTGTCCCACGTCAGCCGAAGCAGGCCGGTCTGCCCAGGCCGGAAGTTCTCAAGCCCCTGCGAAAGCTCCGAGACGCTCTTTCCGGCGCGGCGAGCAATGGCATCGAATATATCCCCCGTGGCCGAAAGACCCGCTTCAACGCCGGTCTTCTGCGGGTGCACCGAGCCCGGCACCACGCCGCAAACTCCGGGAATGAGCCGCGTGTCGTCGCTCATGGCGATAATGCAGGTGGAAGTGCCGACCACGTTGACGACGTCACCGGTGCGCGCACCGGCGCCAATGGCGTCCCAGTGGGCGTCAAATGCTCCGACGGGGATTGGGATCCCGGCCTTTAAGCCGAGTTTTCTTGCCCATTCCGCGCTGAGCCCTCCGGCAAGCTTGTCGCTGGTTTCGTAGCGTCCGTTGAGCTTGGCGCGCACGCCCTTGAGCAACGGGTCCACGGCTACTAGAAATTCCTCCGGAGGCAACCCTCCCAGTAAGGCATTCCACATCCATTTATGGCCCATAGCGCAGATCGAGCGCGGGGCTGCGGCTACATCGGAAATGCCGCAGAGTACGGCGGCAACCATGTCGCAATGCTCGAAGGCGCTGGCGAATTTACCGCGCTTTTCGGGATTGTGGCGCAGCCAGTGCAATAGCTTGGAAAAGCCCCACTCCGAAGAGTAGGTCCCACCGCACCAATTGATGGCTTCGAGGTCGGTGCGGTGAGCGGTTTCCGTGATGAGCGCAGCCTCACGCCAGCCGCGGTGATCGCACCATAAGTAGTATTCATTGAGCGGCTCTAACTTCTCGCCAACCGGAATGACGCTGGAGCCGGTTGTATCAATGGCCAGCGCGGCAACCTGGTCGCCCGAAACTTTCGCCCCCGCCAGGGCACGCTGCACCGCCTCGGCTAGCCCCCGCATGTGGTCTTCATGGCTCTGGGTCGCGCGATCGGGATCGTCCTTTGTGCGATGCAGTGGATACTCCGCGGAGCCAGAGCCGAGGCGTCCCTTTGCCGTATCTACCAGCGTGACACGCACGCTGAGCGTGCCAAAATCCACACCTGCCACGATTGCCATGTGTCTCGTTCTCTCTTCGCTTCGGCCGCGTCGTTACGCCTTGTGGGCGTACATATCCCAGCCGAGATATCGCGCGGCGGCTTCATGCACCATCGGCGCAACACTGGAAAAATTCGCGGCGACGTGGTGCTCGAAGCCCTGCTCGCAGATGTAGCGCAACAGCTTTTGCAATCCAGGAATCTCCACCACACCCGCGCCGCCAAAGGTTTCCAATGGATCGTCTGTAAAGCGGCCGCTGCCGGAATAGCCGCGGATTTTGCTGTTCACGTCGTCGGTCGAAAAACGCGCGAAACTCATGGCGCCCGCTTTTACCCGGCCGACGCAGGTTCCGAACGTGTTTTCCTTGCCGACCGTGCCGGCGATGATTTCCTGAAAATCCATCTTTACGTCTTTGAAGAAATGCTTCGGCAAGTTGCTGCAGTGGAAACAGACGGCCTTGTTCGGATCGCCTCCGTAGTTGTTGTTCCAATCGAGCAACGCGCTCGGTGTTTCCGAGGCGAGTTGCAGGGCATGCATGCCCAGCACGCCGCAAACATCCACTTCGCAGGCGCTCGAGAGCAACGCATCGCTCATCATGCTCATCAGCGTGCACGGCACGACTCCCAGATTTTCCTCCATCGAAGTCCAGCACTGCACCGCGCTGATCTGGACATCCACGGCCTTCATCCATTGGTCGACAACCGCTCCGAGCTTCGCCATCTTCAGCAGCGCCACCTGGGGAATATCTTTCGTGGTCACGTAGCGCTGGATGGCCTGAAGTTTCTGGACCGCCGCATCATCCGTATCCTTCATCCGGCTGATGCGCCCGAGCACCTCCGAAAGATCCAGCGTTTCCACGGAGATTCCGCTGGCTTCGAGCAGCTTTTCGCTGTAACGCACGGTGTTGAACGCCGCCGGCCGCGCGCCGATCGCGCCAATGCGCAGGTTGCGCAAGCCCTTCACCACCCGACACACGCCCGCGAACCATTCCAGGTCCTTCACGAACTCCGCGGAATCCGGCGTTTCGGTGTGCAACGCCGTCAACGAATACGGAATACCGTACTGCCGCAGGTTGTTGCAAGCGGACATCTTGCCGCAGAAACTGTCGCGCCGGTGCGTGATCGCCATTTTGCCGGGCGTGTCGGGCGTGGCCTGGATGAGCACTGGAACGCCCAAGCGCGCCAGCCGCAGCGTATCCGCAATTGCGCGCTCATCACCAAAGTTCGGCAGGGTAACGATTACGCCGTCAATGGCTTCGGCTTTGGATTTAAACAACTCCGCGCAGCGCTTGGCCTCCTCGTGCGTTTCAACCGCACCGTACTTGCTCTGCTCCGTGCCCAGTGCCACAACATCGATTCCGGCTTTTTGCAGCGCCTGAATCATCTCTTCCCGACCGGACTTGGCCAAGTGATCGGGAAAGAATCCGCGATTCCCCACGATCAACCCCATGGTCATCTTTTTCTTATTGGACATAGTGCACTCCGTGAATTTGTGTTTCCGCTATCCGCGCCCTTTTCCAGGCGTGAAGTAAATGCAGTATCCGGCGCCGAGCAGCGCCAGAATCGCTCCCCACCAGATGCTGGCGTGCAGGTGAAACAGCACGACCGGGGTCTGCGGAGGCTTAAAAAGCTCGTAGATTCCTGCTCCGAAAATGAGCAAACCATTTACGAGCAGGGAAATTCCGATAAAAAACCAGATGGAAATGGATCCGCCGCTTTTCATAACGCCTCACCAGAAAATGATATTCAGGACCACAAAGATGGTCCCCACTACTGCGGCCCAAAACCACGGCCGGTGGAACGTGGAAACATAAGTCTCCGACGGAATGTCCGTGGCGCCGTAAACCAGGCCCTTCAATTCCGCTTCGGGTTTCGGCGTGGTGGCGAGACTGACGGCGACCGTCACGAAGGCACAGATGAGACAAGACCACAGGGCACGGTACATGTTTTCGGCCATGTCGCGGGCGTAAGGTGAAAGTGCGACGTAACGAAGCGCCGCGGGATCCATCTTCACCCAGGCCCACATGCCGACGGAAGAACCCGTGCCTGCCAGCAACCCCCAAAAACCGCCCGCGGGTGAGGCGCGTTTCCAGAGCATGCCGAGAATCACGGTGGCGAAGAGCGGTGCGATGAAGAAGCTGAACAGAGCCTGGACGTAGTCCATAATGCTTTTGAAGTGAATCACCAGATAAGCGGTGCCGATGGAAATGATCACGCCGCCCAACGTGGACCACCGGCCCATGCTGACGTAGTGCTTGTCGGAAGAATCTTTCTTGATGAGAGCGCGATAGATGTCATAGGTCCAAACAGTGGTGAAGGCGCTGACGTTTCCGGCCATGCCGGACATGAAGCCCGCAATGAGGGCGGTGATTCCGAGTCCCAGCAAGCCGGGTCCGCAGTATCGCGCCAGCATAAGGGGAAGAACTTCGTTGTAGCTGTGCCCGCCCGTCGCAACCGCCTGGGCTTCTGGCATGAGCTTCATCGGGAGAAGTGCGAGCCCCAATAGACCGGGAAGAATAACGATGAACGGCACGAACATCTTGAAGGCGGCCCCGATGATTGGAGCCATTTTCGCGGCACGCAGATCCTTTGCCGCCAGGACGCGCTGGACCACAAGAAAGTCGGTGGTCCAGTAGCCCGTGGAGATGACGGCGGCGAGGCCGAAGACGATGCCGGTCCAGTGGATGCCCATCGGATTGTCTTTGAAATGCCCCATCGTGCTCCACATATGCGTGTATTCCGCGGAGGCGTTGACGGCGATGCGCGCTTTCAGCCCACTCCATCCGCCGGCTTCGATCAAGCCGAGGATGGGGATCAACACGGCGCCAGCCCAGATGAGGATGAATTGAAGCACTTCATTAAAAATGGCGGAGCGCAAACCGCCGAGAGTGACGTAAATCGCCACGGTAAGCGAAGAAACCCAGATGCTGAGGTTGATATTCCAGCCCAGGATGATCTTCAACACCAGCGCCATTGAATACATGTTGATGCCGCTCATCAGCACGGTCATGAACGCAAAGCAAATGGAGGAGAGCGCGCGGCTGGATTCTCCGAAGCGCAGCTTGAGGTACCCGGGCACAGAATGCGTTTTGGAGATGTAGTAGAACGGCATCATCACCAGAGCCAGAAACAACATGGCCGGGATCGCGCCGATCCAATACCAGTGCGTGGCCAGGATGCCGTATTGATAGGACGCGCCCGCCCATCCCATCAATTCCAGCGAACCCAGGTTGGCGGAGAGGAAACTCAAGCCCGCGATCCACGCGGTCATCTCCCTGCCGGCCATGAAGAAGTCTTCGCCAGTGTTGGCCCGCTCTTTCAGGTAAAAGCCGATGGCCAGCACCAACGCGAAGTAGAAAACGATGATCACCAGATCAACGGTGGATAGGTGCACCAATCGCTGAGTGTTAAGAACTGCAAAGGCGAATGTCATGGGGCCTAACGTGTCTCCTGTCCGGGTGCAAGAAGATATTTCCCCTGGAGTTTGATTTCTGCGGACGAACTTCCTACGAGAATGGAAAACTCACCGGGTTCGGCGCTCCAATCATGCTTTTTCACGTCGTAAAAGGAGAAAGCCCGGGAATCGAGCGCCACTTTCACCTGCTTTGCCTCGCCAGGCCGAAGAGTGACCTTCGTGAAGCCTTTCAATTCCTTCGGCGGCCGCGGAACGCTGGCATGCGAATCGCTGACGTAGACTTCGGCGACTTCCGCACCTTCCCGCGAACCGGTGTTCTTCAACGTGAAGGAAACTTCCACCATATTTTGGCTGCCCTTCGGTGCCGGCATTATCTTCAAATCGCTGTAAGTGAAGGTGGTGTACGAAAGTCCGTAGCCGAAGGGGAACAGCGGTTTGACACCAGCGTGTTCGTAGCCGCGATAGCCCACAAACACGCCCTCGGTGTACTCGACGTGCTTATCCTTTTTCTGTGGGTAGTAGCTGTGAAACGTTGGATTGTCTTCCCAGCGCCGCTCGAATGTAGCAGGAAGCTTGCCGGAAGGCGTGTAGTCGCCAAATAAAATCTGCGCCAGAGCGGTGCCACCCTCTTGCCCCGGATACCAGGCCTGCAAGAGAGCGGGAACGTTGTCCAGCCAGCGAGTCACGTCCACAGCGCCCCCGGATGTCACCACCACAATCGTGTTCTTGTTCAGGGCCGCGATGCGCTGAATGAAAGCGTCTTGGCCCGCGGGCATACGGAAAGTGCGGTCGCCGCCTTCGCTTTCTGTGTTCGGGTCAAACCCGACGCAGAGGATCACAGCATCGGCGTTCTTGGCAATGTTTTTCGTTTCTTCACCGATGTGCTGGGTGGCCAAGTCGACGTCGAATCTCGCTGTGGCTCCGCCCACATTCTCGAAATACTCCATCCGGATTTTGACAGGTTTGCCGCCTTCCAAGTGGCGAACCACGGAATTTTGTTTCTCCCCGTGGCGTTGCCAGTCATTGATAACTAATTCGTCGTCCAGATAGAGGCGCACGCCATCATCGGTGGAAGTGAAGAAAATGAAATCATCTTCCGAGCCGGGGACGAAGTACCCAGTCCAGCGCGCGGAGAAATGATCCACCGGTTGTCCGTCCGCGTAGCTTCCATCGCCCCAATGGAAGTTAACCTGCGCATCGGTACGCACCAGCGCTGGCTGTCCGTCAAGGTTTTCGTTATTGAAGTACTCCCCTTTCAATCCCGGGGCCCCGCCGGGAACGGTGAAGAATTGGGCGTGATTGGTGACGAAATCAATGGTCTGCGCTTCGAAACGGTAGAGCACGCGAACATCGCTTCCCAGATAGTTGCTGATTCCCTCCAGGTAACTTACGGAGTTGAACGGCTGCGTTTGCGCGCTCCCGCCTCCGCCGGGCACTGCGGGATAAGCGGAAGGACCGAGCACGGCAATGGATTTGAGCTTTTTCCTGTCCAGCGGCAAAATATGGTTTTCATTTTTCAGCAGGACCATTCCACTGCGCGCCTCTTCCAACGCCACTCTTCGCCCTTCCGGGCTGAGCAGAGGAATGCTGTCATCCGTCTGGGGACGATCGAGAAATCCGAACTCCACGGCCATCCGCAGAATCCGCCTTACCTTGTCGTCGATCGTGGCTTCCTTTACCTCACCGCGCTGGATGGCCGGCAGCAGGGTTTGTGCATTCATGAACGCAGGGGTGGGCATCTCCAGATCAAGACCGTTAATCGCGGCAGCAATGCCGTCATGAGTTGCGCCCCAGTCGGACATCATAATGCCGCCAAATCCCCATTCCTGCTTGGCGATAGTGTTGTTCAGGAAACCGTTCTGCGTCATAAACACGCCATTCACCAGGTTGTAGGCATCCATGATCGCGCCGACTTTGGCTTCCTTCACCGACGCTTCAAATGCAGGCAGGTAAATCTCCCGCATCGTTCGTTCGTCCATGTCGGAGCTGTGATCCATCCTGCCATATTCCGAATTGTTGCCCATGAAATGCTTGGCCGTGGCAATTACGCCTTGCGACTGAATGCCCTCGATTACGCCGACAGCCACTCGCGACGCCAGGAAGGGGTCTTCGCCAAAATACTCGAAGTTTCGCCCGTTCATGGGCGCACGGTAGATGTTCATTCCCGGCGCAAGAATGAAATTCACCCCGCGCGCCCGAGCATCATGCCCCATGGAAACGCCGACGCGCTTGAAGAGCTCCGTGTCCCACGACGCAGCCAGCGCGATTCCCCCAGCATACGCGGTCGTTGGACCGTAATCATGCACGCCAAGGGGGCCATCCGACATCCGAAAGGATGGAATACCTACCCGGGAGATGGGCCGCGTGTAGAAATCGTCGGTCCCTCCAATCAGGGTGACTTTCTCTTCCAATGTAAGCTTGCTTAGAAGGGCCTCAACTCGCTTCTCGACTTCCGCGCTCGCGGGTTTCGGTGTTTGTGCTAGAACCGTCGTGCAAAGGAACAACACTGCCAGAGCGACTGCGCCGGCTCTTTTTATACGGCAGACTTTTCTTGCTGAACTCCAAACCATTTTGTCCTCTACTTTTCTTCCACGATCGCTGCGTCCCAAGCCTTCAGCGTCAGCGCCTGCCCGTGGCTCAAACTCGATTGTGAGAGCAACTCCGTGCCCGCGGCGTATGGATAATTGAATGTCTGCGGAGAGCTGGAATAGTTCAGATAGAAATGCAGCGTTTTCCCGCTGCGGTTCTGGCCATGCTTCACGCGAACGCTGGCCGGCAGCCCCTGATCCGTGCCGGTAAGTCCGGCGTCTTTCAATACACCCAGCAACACGGCGCGCTGCAGCTTTTCACTAAGCACTGTGCCCTCGTAAGTCAATGTGCCTTGGCCATATTGGTTCTGCGTAATCGCCGGGTATTTGCCGAAAAAGGGATGATCATAGAAGGCCAGGGGTTTTGCCGTATCGGTGATGAGCATTTCCGCCCAATCGGAAACCTGATTCTCCGCTCCCGCCTGGAACGGGTCGTCCTTCAGGGCCAGCGGCTTCTTCAGGGAGGAGAATTCCTGGTAGTGGAAGCCTGTGGCCGCCCGCAAGGGCCCCGGCATGGTTTCCCAACGCACGGTCGAGTACTCGTTGCAGAATCCGCTCTTGAAGGCCATCACCACTCGCCCGCCGTTTTTCACGTACTCCGCCAGCCGTTCCAATAGCGAATCACTCGCCACATACAAAGGCGGCACCACCACAACCTTGTATTCCGACAAATTGGTGCTTTCCGGGAAGATGAAATCCACGCCAACGTTTGCCCGGTAAAGCACCCCATACATCTGCCAGAGGAGCGTTCTGTAGTCCAGGTGATCGCTGAACTTCATGAACTGGACCCCGTAGTATGAATCGAGACTGTACAGAATCGCTACAGGATTTTTCCGGTGCAGGTCCACGATTTCCGGACCAATTCTCCGTAGCTCCTGCGCGGTTCGTGTGACCTCCTCGTACGCGCGACCGGGTCGCAGGTCGTGGCCCAGCACGCCTTTCCAATAAGTCTCTTGCCCGTAATGCAGCGAATGCCAATGCCAGTACTCCACCATGTTGGCACCCGAAGAAACGTGCGTGTAAACGTCCAGGCGCAACTGGCCGTCATAGGGGGGAAACTGTCCCTTGGAATCCCAGCCGATGCCTTCCGCGTTCGTTTCCGTGATCAGGTAATTTGTGCGCTTCAGCGAGCGCGTGTAATCGCCCATCAGCGAAGAGGCTTCCCCGTCGAAATCATCCTGTGTGCCGTGATACGGATTCGCGGCTGCGATGTCCAGACTGCGCGCGACGTCCATCTCTCTCACTTCCGGCCGGGGCGGCCCTGCAAAGTCGTGCGTCACGAACTGTTCGGGTCTTTTGTATTCGTTCACAATGCGCGATTGCCAGGCCAGAAAATCAGTCGTTTCCCACTGTGAATATCGCTCCCACTCGAGTTTCCAGCTGGGATTCAGGATTCCGTCGCGCACGGGAACTTCGGTCCAATCATTCAGGCGCTGTCCCCAATAATTCAGCCCCCAAACGCGATTCAATTCGTCAGTGGTCTTGAATCTTGCTTTCAAGTAATTGCGAAAGCCTTCTTGGACATCCCGGTTCGCCGCGCCGGCAGAGGAGGTCTCATTGTCAATCTGATAGCCGATGATGGCGGGATTATCCTTGTAGTGTTCCAGGATTTTCCGGATGACCCGCTCGCAATAGAAGCGGTACGTGGGGTTCATGAGGTCCGTGTTTTGGCGTATACCGTAGTACGACTGCTCGCCGCCAAGCCGCGTCACCACGATTTCGGGATGTTCCTTATACAGCCAGGCAGGTATTGAATACGTTGGCGTGCCCAGGATGATCCGGATTCCCGCCGTGTGCAGTTTCTCCACGACGCGGTCCATCCACGCATACTCGAATCTGCCGTCTTCCGGCTCCCACAATCCCCAGGTGGATTCCCCAATGCGCACCACACTGAGGCCCGCCTTCTTCATCAGCGCAATGTCCTCGTCCGTGCGCTCGTAGGGCATGTATTCGGGATAGTAGGCCGCGCCGTACAAGACCGTGTCCATCTGGTCCGGGCGGAAAGGTTCCTTGCTTGCGGGCTTTGTCTGCGCACCAGGATTGCTCGCGGCAGCCAGGAGTAGGCCGAGCACGGCAAGCCCCATCTTGAGCGAATTTCCGATCAAACGCTTCTCGTCACTCTCATTCATACGTTCGATGCACCTCACTGCGCCGATTCGGCGGGGCCGGCGCACGGTTTTTCGTCCAACGCCGTCGAAACTCTGGCTAGTATTGCAATCCCGTGGATATTCATGGCGCGTTGCATCTGCTGTTCTGCAAAGCCCTTCAATGAATCGCCGGGCGGCGCGGCGGTAAGTAAACGTTTTCTGCCAAACTTCACGTTACTCTGCAGACCGCCTTGGATTGTTGTTCACAATAATTCTCCCCGCCTTAGCTGTCAAGCCAAGTTTCTTGACCGAATCCATTTTGAACCAACTCCCGGCTTTCCCAAGTCAACCGCGCGGATGTTCCGTTGCGGGAGTGCTTGACTTATTCAGGGTAAACGTTTTCCAGCCCTGCTGAACTGGCTCGCCTTTTTCCGGACTTCCTTACTGAGTTGCGTGCGCCCTGCGGTAAGGCAAGCGAACTCATCTTGAAATTGCTGCAAATTCATCTTCGCGCACAGAAAAACGGTAGATGGTTTCCGATTGGAAGGATTGTCCCGGACGCAGAACGGTCGAGGGAAATTTCGGGTGATTCGGAGAGTCGGGAAAATGCTGCGTCTCCAGGCAAAATCCCGTTTGTTTGCCATAGGCAACCCCGTTCTTTCCCCTGAACGTACCATCCAGAAAGTTGCCCGTATAAAATTGCACGGCGGGTTGCGTGGTCCAGACTTCCATCACGCGCCTGCTTTTTGGCTCGCACATCTCTGCCGCTTGCTTGAGTTTCGTCCCTGTTTCGTCGATGACGAAATTGTGATCGTATCCGTGCGCCAGACGAATCACCTCGTCGTCGGAATCTATCCGCTCGCCAACGATCGCAGGTTTTCTGAAGTCCAGCGGCGTCCCCGCAACGGAACGTATCTCCCCAGTCGGAATTAAATGCGCGTCCCCAGGAGTGAAACGCGAGGCAAACAACTTCAATTGATGTGCGAGTATGTTTCCGCGGCCAGCACCCGCAAGATTGAAGTAAGCGTGATTCGTCAGATTCAGTACCGTCGGCTTGTCACACGTGGCGAGATACTCGATCTTCAAATCCGCGCCCGTCACCGTGTAGCGAACCGTCACGGAGAGATTTCCCGGATACCCTTCCTCGCCGTCCTCACTCAGATAGTGGAACGCAGCTCCATTGGCCATCGGCTCCGACTGCCAAACGACATTGTGGAATCCTCCCGGACCGCCATGAAGGGAATGATCGCCGTCGTTGAGCGCCAGGCTGTAGGTATTTCCGTCCAGGGAGAATCTGCCGTGCGCAATGCGATTCGCATAGCGCCCCACCACGACACCAAAGTAAATTGGACCCTTCGAGCGATGATTCGCGACGTGGCTGGCCAGATCTTGCGGCCCCAGGACGATGTCCTCCCAGTTCCCGCTTCGGTCTGGCGCGCGTAAAACAATGATCGCGGCGCCGTAAGCGCTGATCTGAGCTTCCAGTTTCTCCGATTTCAGGGTGTAAAGATCGACTTCCTGGCCGTCTGGCATCCTGCCAAAAATCTGTTTGCTCACGTTTTCTTCCTATGGGTGGCCGCCGCATGAGCGAGGTTACGTAGCGGAGTCACGGAGATGGGTCTGATGCGCGATTCCAGCGCACGGGGTGATTGTATGACCTTGCCGCGGCACACACAACCCGTTCATGGCTGGCGAAACGCAGGAGGCATTCTGGAGGAGAATCACAGTGGATGCGTGCCCCATCCGCCAGAGCCGTCGATGCAAACCTGCTACGGCACAAATTTTGGTTTTCCGCTGGCGTTGGCGAGCTCGACGCTGCTCAGGAAAATCAGCCGCGCGATTTTTTCGAGCTCGGGGTTATTGACCTTCTCCCAGGTGTCGTTCGCCGTGTGATGGTCCACATGCTCCGGGGTGCAGGGAGTTCACGCCAGCGTGGGTGGCAGTTTACTCCGCTGCCGCATTGCACTGCCGACCTGTTCGTGCAGCCAGATTGCCGAATTGCCGTATTAGTTAAACGCGTCACCCAGGCGATCGTTCCACATCACTGCACGTCTGAAACTTTGCCCTTAACAAAGGTGATCTTCATATCTTTATAAATGTAAATCTGCTTGGCGCCGAGGTTCACGATTTTCTCCGGCTGGCCGAGGAGCCCGGTCACTTGGTCTGGCGTCTGGCCCAGCGCGATTGTCGGCGGAGGTTGCGGCGGCGCAGCGGGCTGTGGCGGCGCGGCTTGTTGAGCCGGGGCGTTCTGTCCCTGCGCATCCTGCGACTGCGCTTGTTGCTGGCTGTTGTCGTCCGTTTGGATTTCCAGGATCTGATTGATGACGTCGGAGATCTGGCCTCCATCGGCGCCGTTCAAATAGTCTTTTGGAAACTCAAAGACCACCTGTGCTCTGCGACTGGAAGGATCCTTCACCTCATTACAGGTGTCGCACTCGATAATCGTAAGCGTAACCTTGGAATCCTTGCGGTTGACGTCGATCTTGGAAACGTACACTTTCTCCCCAGTTGTCAGGAACTTCGTGTCCGTGGACGCCGCGCCTGTCGGGTCCTTCACGCCCTTCCACGACAGTAATTTATTGACTCCCTTCATGGCCGTGTTGTTCGCAGTGCGGATTTGGCCATCTTTGACGTAGCTCGGCACGATCACCGAATTTCCGGACGGGGAGCTTAGGATCCCGCCTTTCTTGATCACCAGCACCGTGCCGGCATCGAGCACCGCAAGCCCGCTCGAATCGGTGCCCAATTTGGCCAGTTTGTATTTTGCCGCAAGTTGACTTTCCAACGAATCGGCCCCGGCATCCTGCGCTTGGGCCATCATCCATGGAAAGATTCCCGCGAAGATCACCGCCACAATCCGAATTGTCCGCCGTGCTTTGCCCGTCATTGGAAGCTCCTCCTCTATGCCGCCCGAAGATTCTCCATGATGGAATGGGTATCTGGTTACCACTGCGACCTTTCGCCGGGGAGAGCATCAGGTGGACACGACCGATGCTCCCCCACCCTTGACGAGCGGGATCTTTCCCCGTAACACACTAGTCGTCGCTACCCGGGTTGGTTGCCGCAGCTTGTTGGACTTCGCCCTCCGCTTGACTCGCCTCGTCCTGCTGCGCTTTCAGGTCGGACTCAACCGTCAAGTCTGGCTGCGCCTGGCCGTTGGGATTGGGTTTGGAAGCAGCGGGGGGACCGGAAGGAACCCCATTCTTGCCCTGGTTTTCCGCGAGCTTGCCGAGACCCTCGCTGAGCTTGGCCCGGAAGTCGTTGTGCATGTCTTGAAGGTCGGTAACGGCCACGGCAACCTGTGTGCCAGACGCGCAATCATTTTGCTGGCTGCTGGCCACGATCACCTTGACGCTCTGGTTGGCGTCCGGAGTGTCCTGGATGCGTGTGAGAATGTCGCCGGGACTCAGAGAACATTCCGTTCCATCGGCCATGGATTCACTGAGCACCGTGGAGACCAAGAAAGTCCGAAGAGATGGATCCAGCGCGGCGGGAACCTCATCAGGACCGGTTTGCCCTGCCGGCGGTGGGGTGCTGCTGACAGGGGCGGCGGGTTCGGGATTTGCTGCGGCTGCCTTTTCCGCAGCGATTTGCGCACGCACTTCCTCGGCAATTAACTGCTTCATCTCGGGCGTAATTGCGGCTTGGCCGCCAGCAGGAGCGGGTGGCGCATCGGAGGCCGCTGCTTCTTGATTGGCGGCTGCAGCAGCATTGGCATTTGCCGCGGCTCGAGCTTCGTACGCGGCCTGGAGATTGGCGGCCAGCAAATAATCCGTCAGCCACAAAGCCGGGGAAGCGTACACAGGAGCAGGAGCAAAATAATATCCATAATACCCATACCAGGGAGCAGCTCCCCAGCCCCACCCAAACGCGACCGGTGCGGCCCAGGGATTGTAAGCCCAGCCGTAGTATGCGGGGCCGTAGTAGTAGGGCGGAACGTAGCCGTAATAGGCATAGCCGTGATAGTAGTAGCCGCGATAGGCGTAGGCGTAACGGCGACCACCATAGTAATAGCTCCGACGCATGTACGGATGGCCGCCGCGATAGTAGCCATGCTCGACAAAGCCACGGCCATGCCCATAGCCGACGACCCGGACGCCGGGGCGTGGATGGGAGTCGAAACGCCGCTCGCCATGCGCACCGTGATTGATGGTCATACCGCTGCGGGTATGAATGGTGCTGATGTGGCCGTTGTGATCGAAATTGGCCCTGTTGCCGCCCTTCGTCTCAAGACTAGTTCTCTTCCCCGCCGCATTGAAATTGGTGGTATGACCCGCGGCATTGGTGACGCTCTTGCCACCGCCCGGATGGCTTACGACGCCGGGTGCCTTCGTACCCCCGGTAGTGCCGGTTTTGGCTCCAGTTGTGGTGCCGGTCTTGGCTCCTCCCGTCGTGCCCGTGTGTGCGGCACTGGTCGTACCCGTCTTGGCGCCGCCCGTCGTACCTGTGTGCGCCGCGCCAGTCGTGCCGGTCTTGGCTCCTCCCGTCGTGCCCGTGTGCGCCGCGCCAGTCGTGCCGGTCTTGGCTCCTCCCGTCGTGCCCGTGTGCGCCGCGCTAGTCGTGCCGGTCTTTGCTCCCCCCGTTGTGCCAGTGTGGGCTGCACCGCCCGTTGTACCAGTGGCTGGTCTGGCGGCAGGCTTGGGGGCTGACGCAGGTTTGGGAGGAGGTGCGGCTGGCTTACTCGGTGCAGAAGAAGTCTCTTTTTTCTGTGCCGCCACAAGAGACGGCATGGTAATAAGAAGCAAACACAGCAGCAAACCCCGAACTACACTGTTTCTTCGTTGGCTCCAATTCATCTTTACCCTCCTCGGAAGATCCCATTTCATTGCGATCGCCAAGAACTTTGCCGGGATGAATCGGCACAAAGCGCCCGGACCAGCGGAGAAAAGTATCGGGCCGGGCGGCTCGAACTGCGCGAATGGTTTTTCCCCATTTCAGGCCGCATGGGGGAAACATCCTACATTAGTTGACAGGGCTTGTCTCCACGGATTTTCAACAAAAAACTAAACGCGCCAATTCCGCGGCTCCATACTGCCCTTAAGGCAATAGGCCGAGCCATACCTGCGGAGACACTCCACCGGGGGAGTGTCGGCGGACCGACGATTCCATGCAAAGGCCGCTTAAACAAGCACTCCCACTCCGTTTTGCGCATCTGCGAGAATCGCAAGAGTTAGGAGAGAAAAAATGTCTCAAAGTTGAAAATTATGGGTTGAAAGTTCATGTTGGGGGCGTGATTTGAGTTGGGCCGTTTTTGCGAACTTCAGATGGCGCACAGCAACGAAATTGTCAACAGACCGATAATAGTGATTCATGTTGTGGCAAATGAAGGCCATACAGGAAGCAACAATTAAGGACTGCGCGGAGGACACAGAGAGCGCAAAGATTCGCAGAGAAGAGGGACGGTAACACAAGCTCCAGCAGATTCAGCGCATGGGTTTGGCTCCCCGGGCTAGATTCGAACTAGCAACCCTTCGGTTAACAGCCGAATGCTCTACCATTGAGCTACCGGGGAACCGCAAAGGAAGGAATGCTCTTCTACCTCAGCAGTCTATCGAACACACAAGAACAGTGTCAATGTAACCCGTCACACGCAATCTCCGCTTATCCTCTGCACGGGCAGCGGAATCCGCCTAGAAATGGAAGACGATTCCGGCGGCGCCCTGGTAATCGTTTTGGTGCTGGCTGAAGAAGGTACTGAACACGTAGTCGCCCTCGGCGCGCAGCGACAATCGCGCATTCACCCGGAA
>Ga0074045_10000333_pt1 | contig 46346 bp, 31 predicted proteins | sample BogForMeECP23OM2_FD_94442 | JGI IMG/M metagenome (GOLD analysis project Ga0074045, IMG submission 94442) | Bog forest soil microbial communities from Calvert Island, British Columbia, Canada - Bog Forest MetaG ECP23OM2 | ecosystem: Environmental > Terrestrial > Soil > Wetlands ...
GAAGCGCCACAAGTGCCTATGCAGGCACCTCCGCAGTGAGAAGCCCAATAAAATCGAGGTTGGCACAGCTTCTTGGATTTGGGGGCCGGAACCTAGTGTATAAAATCGAAGGCTAATTCAGGTCAATCCTGATGGTGTTACTCAGCAAAGTATTGCTTAGAAGGAAAGCCCAATTCGGCGCGCAAAATCCTGGAAACGAGGCTCCGTGCGCAGATTGTTCAAGCGGGGATCGAAGCGCAGGAAGGGAGCCGAAAGAGACCGTTCGGCGTAGGCCTTTTCGAGTTCGTCGATCGCTCTATCCTTTTCGTTCAAGCCAGCGTGGACAATGGCCGACTGGTAGGGAGAAATGTAGGTCCTCGAGGATTGCTCGGCGATAGATTTCAGTATTTTTAGTGCGTCGCTACGCCGCCCCACGCTGGCGTAGACGTGACCGAGCGAGCCGAGGCCATAGAGCCCGCCAGATAGATCGATGGCTTTCTGTATCTCGATGATTGCTTCTCTCGACTACAGCAAAGCCTTCGTGGGGTCGAGCGCCCTGCCATCGCAGAGGGTCAACTCTCTCGGATTCTCCGCTGGTATTGTTTTTCATTATAATAGGTCACACGCCAGGATTTCTTCTCAGAAATTGCACTGGAGTGTCCGCACCTCCGTACTGCCAGATGGAGCGTCCAAACAGCTACGGCGTTACCGAGGACCTATCCCTCTCGTTCCTCGTCGCTCCACTTTCTGCTTTCGAGATTTACGGTTACTTAGCTTACGCGGTGAGCATGGAATTGCTGCGATTCAACGGCGCCGTCGAGCGAGATCCTGCCATCGATGCGTGCATGAAAGCGCATGCCGGCGAATTGGGAGCCATCGGGCGCCAGTGGTTTGAGGTGATGCGAAAATGCGGGGACGAAGTACGGGAGCTCTTGCATGACAGCTGTATAAAGGCGCGCGTGGAAAACGGCTAGCTCAAAGAAACGCCTTCGATAATGCGGCGAGATGACTCGGTGACCGACGGGACCTTCAGTAGTTTGAGGAACGGAAATTCGCCCTGCGGTTATCGGCCATGATCCTTGCGGAGCGCTCTGACCTGTGGGCATGGTGTTTGCACAACCGCCCTTCTGATCCGGCTTCTTGGCTAGGTGCTGCCAAGCGCACGGGCCATTCACGACTTCTGTGCGAACTCTGTGGAATAATCAGTCTCGATGGAACCCTCAGCGCATCCCGAAGGAGTGCTTGGCCGCCACGCAGCGGCACTCCGAGCTGCACTCTTGCAGCCTTTTCTCCGGTTAAACTTTGTGACGCTGTGGGTCCGCGATCAGGAGCGGAGCCGGCGGTTCTTCGTGGAAAAGCTAGCTTTCGAGGCGATTGTGGACCTGCCAACTCCCGAGGGAGGCCGGTGGATCGTGGTCGCTCCGCCGGCTGCTGGCTGGCTCCCTGGAACGGCAGGAGCGGGCCTGCCTGGGATGGCCCTCGTTGTTCCACCCGAAGGATCCGCGGAGCACCAACGCATTGGCCAAAACACCGGATTCAGCTTTCTTACCGAAGACGTGCGCGGCGTGTTCGAAGAATGGTCGAGGCGCGGAGTCCGTTTCCCGCTCCCACCAACGGAACCCTCCTGGGGAAGCGGGCAAGCGAGATATGCGGTTTTTGAAGATGTGGACGGGAACAGTTTTTCTGTGATTGAGTTCGATGAGGCGACACGCACGCTGGAATCAGAGCGCCGCGCCCAAGCCGCCAGGTTGGAAGCGGAGCGCCAGGCTGCACACGACTTAGCAATCGCCAAGCAAGTGCAGACCCGTTTGTTTCCGCAACGGCAGCCGCTGACTCGAACGCTTCTGTATGCGGGGATTTGCCATCCCGCTCGGACCGTCGGTGGAGACTATTACGACTTTCTTGATCTCGGCAACCGAAGGCTCGGCCTGGTAGTAGCGGACATAGCGGGCAAAGGCATCGGAGCCGCTCTGCTCATGGCGAATCTCCAAGCAGCTCTGCGCAGCCACTGCGCGACGGCTTGGGAACAGCCCGAGCGATTTCTGCGGTCGGTGAATCAGTTGCTTTACGAAAACACGGCCGACGGGGATTACGCTACCTTATTCTTCGCCGAATACGACGATGACACGCGCAAGCTGCGCTACTCGAATTGCGGCCATCCGCCTGCCTTGCTCTTACGCGGCGACAACGGTTTGGAACGGCTCGGGGCAACCGGCACGGTGGTGGGCTTGTTCGAGAAATGGCATTGCGCGATGGACGAACGAGAACTGGCTCCGGGCGACGCCGTCCTGCTTTACACCGATGGTGTTACGGAAGCTCTGAATGGTGAGGGAGAGGAATTTGGGGAAAAGCGTTTGTTGGACGCCGTCCGGCAATGTCGCGGGCTCTCCCTGCCGGAGTTGCTGGCAGCAGTCGCAGATCAGACTCGAAGATTCAGCCCCCATGAACAGTCCGACGACATCACCTTGATCGTCGCCCAATGCACATGAGCTCCGGGATCACGGCCATCAGGACATCGTTAAGCGATGACCAGCAACTCGTCCCTAATCGGAGCAGAAGCACGGGCCGTTATCGGTCATGACGCGGAGCCTGGGGCAGCTTTAGAAATTCGGGAAGGGACTTAGCGGCGCGACCCATGGCGCGAGCGAGACTGAGCTTGGCGATATTGTGGGCGAAGACGGCGTTGATGTAATCGAATTGCGCGCTGGTGGCGGATTCCTGGGCTTGGGTGTAATCGACGGTGGTACTGACCCCGGCTTCGAGTTTTTGGCGGGTGAGTTCGGCGGCTTCGCGGGTGACTTGCACATTCTTAAGCGCGACTTCGACCTGACTGGCGGCAGCCTGAAGATCGAGGAAAGCACTGCGCACATCACTTTCAGTCTGGCCTTTCAGGTCTTCGAATTCGGCGCGACGCTGCGCGAGAGTCGCATCAGCCTGCTCGACATCTCCACTGACACGGCCACCCTGCCAGATGGGAATTTTCATGTTGGCGGTGGCGGTGTAAGTGTTCTGGAGCTGGCTGGGGGTGACGCCAATGCCGCCGAAATCGGCGTTGACGCTGACGGAAGGATAGCGCTCGGCGCGAGCGGCGGCTTTGGCGCGCACCGCGGCCTGGAACTGCGCATCGGCGGCTTTCAAATCCGCGCGCTGATCGAAGGCCTGCTTGACGGCATCGTCGACGCTAAGAGGCATGGCGGGGGAATAGGGAATTTCGTCGGTGACTTCGTAATTTTCATTGGGAGGCAAGCCAATCATGCGGGTGAGATTGATTTTTTGTTTGGCGAAATCGTTCTGGAGGGAGAGGAGGCGCTGCTGTTCCGTGAGAAGCTGCACCTGATTTTTGTCGGCATCGACCTTGGCGATGATTCCTTGCGCCAGTTGCTGAACACTTTGCTGGTAAACGGCGTTGGCGGCTTCTACCCTGTTCGGCCGCGAGGCGAGCTTTGGAGGCAGTGACCTGCAAGTAGGCGCCGCCGACGGCGAGAACGATGAGGTCGCGGGCGTCGATAGCGGAATAGCGATTCGCGCGGGTGACCTCATTGGTGGCGCGATAGTTGTTGAAGGCCGTGAGATCGACAACGGTCTGGGAGAGATGGGCGCGAAAATCAATGTAATTAAAGGGGCCGATGACCTGGGGAATGGCGAAGCCCTGGAAATTGAAACGGAAGCCGAAGGCGCGCAAGTCTTCGGTTTCCACATTTTCCACAACTGTGGCGGTGATGTTGGGAAGCAGAGCGGCGCGAGTGGACTTGGCCTGGCCTTCGGCCTGACGTAAGGCCTGGGTGGCGCCGGTCTGACCGAGGTTATAGGAAAGCGCGCGGAGGATGGCTTCCTGAAAGCCGAGCTTGCCGTTAAAGGGCATAAGCTTGGTGGAGGGAGTGCTGCCGGTGTAGATGCCCTGAGTTTGTACGGTGGAATTGAGGGTGTTGACGCTGGTGGTCACGCCAGCGATAGGTGATTCAGTGGCTTTGACGGTGCCGTTGCTTTCCGAGCTGCGGCCCGTGAGGGGGAGCTCGACCGCGGGAGTGGCCTGCTGTGGAGTGGACGGGCCAATTTGCGCCACGGCAGGAAGGGTCAACGCGAGAGAAGTGGCGGCGAAGGCGGCGAGGAAGATGAGGGCATGCAGGGAGTGCGACCGAATGCGTGCGGTGCGGTACAAAATTTGTTGCTGTGTAATTGTAGCCATGCGCATGAAGCTCCCAAAGACCATGTCAACTAAGTTGCTTGCGAAAACGCCAGATGCTGAGCGAGACCAAGACTACTGTGAAAGCGAGAAGCGCCAGGAAATTGGGCCAGAGCGTGGCGATGCCGCTGCCCTTGATCATGGCGCCACGGGAAATTTGCCCGAAATGCTGAATAGGATTGAACTGCGCCACAGGCTGGAGCCACTTGGGCATGGCTTCGACGGGAGTGAAGGCGCCGGAGAGCGAGGTGAGGGGGGGGTTGACGAAAAAGAGGGTGAGTTGGGACTGGCGCGCTGATCTGGTGAAGGTGGCGATGAAAGTGCCGATGCTGATACCGCACAGCAGGCAGAGCGCGGCGGCGCCCAAGACGAGCAGGACGTTGCCTCGGAATGGGATGCCAAAGACGACGCGCATGACCACGATGGCCATGAGGCCCATCATGCAGAGGAGCGCGAAGAGCGGGAAAAGCTTGGCGACAATGATCTGGGTGGTGGAAGCGGGGGACATTAATAGTTGTTCGAGGGTGCCGGTTTCGCGTTCTTTGACCATGGCGGCGGCGGAGATGAGCGAGCCGTTGAGAATGAGCAAGACGCCAAGAATGCCGGACACAATGAACCAAGTGGGCTCGAGCCCGGGATTGTAAAGATAGTCGGGATGGAGAAGCACCTGACCCTTGCTGTTGACATCGGGCGCGGCGATTTGGCGGAATTGCGCGTGAAAGCCCTGAGCGACGAGACCCTGACCGTAGGTGGCGATTACGCCTTGAGCGTAGGCCTGGGCGATGGTGGCGGTGTTGGAATTCATGGCATTGAGGAGAACTTGCACGGTCACGGGACGGCCGCGGTGCAAATCGCGCGCGTAGTCGTAAGGAATGACCAGACCGGCGTCGAGCTTGCCGTTGGCGATGTCTTTGGAAAGTTCGTTGATGGAAAGATAGGTGCCGCTGGGGGCGAAACTTTTGCTCTCGGTCATCTGGGAGACGAGTTCGCGGCTTTCGGGAGTTTTGCTGTCGTCAACGACGCCGAGGTGGAGATTGGCGACCGTGGGATTGAGCGCAAAGCCGAACAGCAGCAATTGCAGCGTGGGCGGAACGATGAGAGACATGGCGAGACGGCGGTCGCGGAGAATCTGCTGGAATTCCTTGCGTACCAAGGAGCGCATGCGGGAACCGAGCAGCCAGCGAAGTTTTCTCATGCTACACCTTGACCTGCATGCGACGCATGTTGCGCCATGCGAAGAAATAGAAAGTGCCGCCGATGACGCCGATAATGAGGACTTTGTACCAGACGGCGGGCCAGCCACCGCCGGCGAGCATCGCGTCGCGGACGACTTCGATGTAGTAGCGGCCCCAAACGAAATTGGAAAGCCAGCGAATGGAGCCGGGATATTGGAGATGGGGAAAAGCAAGCCGGAGAACATGTAGACGAGGAGAAAGCCGGTGAGGGCGATGACCTGGACGGCGGCAACCTGGCTGGGAATGGCGGCGCCGATCATGTTGCCGAAGGTGGTGACGCAAAACATGTACAGGATTGTGGCGATGAGGAAGGGCGTGGGATCGCCGGCGAAGCGCAGTCCGAAACCGGCGAATAGAATCGCCATCATGATCAGGGCTTCGGCAGTGGCGACGATCATGAAAGCGAGAATTTTGCCGAGAAGAAATTCGTGAGCGGAAATATTGGCGACATACACCTGGAGAATGGTTTTTTGTTCGCCTTCCTTGGCCATGGCGAGGGTGGCAAGGAGCGGGGGAAAGATGGACATGGCCATGACGAAAATGCCCGGCCCGTAAAATTGCTGGGAGGAACGGCTGGGGTTGTACCACAAGCGAATGGCGGCGGTGACGGGTGACGGATGACTGGCGCCGCCCATTTGGGTGTTGTAGGCACGAACGATCTGCGTGGCGTCGCCGGCAATGATTCGCGCGGTGTTCGAATCGGAGCCATCGATGAGCATCTGGACTTCGGCGGTTTCGCCGCGCGCGATGCGGCGGCCGAAATCCATGGGAATCACGAGAGCGCCGCGGGCTTTGTTGGCGGTGAAGGCATCTTGCGGCTGCCGATCGGTGGGCCAGGCAACGATATGGAAGCTGAGGGCATTGCGGAAAGCGTCGACAAGTTTTTGGGAAGCGAGAGAGGAATCGACATTCTGCACGACGATGGGGAGATCGTTGACAGTGAGGGAAATGGCGGTGGTTTGCAGCAAAGCAACACCACGGGAAGGACAAGGGCGAGGGCCACGGCGAGCCGATCGCGCAAAAGCTGCGTGAGTTCTTTGCGGGCTTGAGCCAAGATGCGTCGCATATTCGGGCTACCTGAGCGGCTACCTTTCGCTAATCTTCGGCGCTGACTTTTCCCTGCTGACGGGCATGCTCGACGACGCTGATGAAGACGTCTTCGAGAGAAAAACGACCTTCGCGCGCTTCCAGCGCGCGGATTCCGGCGCTTTCGAGTTTTTCGCGGGTGGAGCGGATGGCGACGTGGGCGGGATCGTCGCTGATGACGTGGAGCCAACGGCCGAAAATGGAAACGCGCCAGTGGCCGCCATCGGACTTGAGCAAATCGGCGGCGCGCTGGGTTTGAGCGACGCGAAATTCGAAGAGGTGGCCTTTTGCTGGGCCTTGATTTCGCTGGGGGTGCCTTCGACGAGCAATTCGCCGGCGACCATGAGGCCGAGACGATTGCACTGCTCAGCTTCTTCGAGATAGTGCGTAGTGACGAGAACGGCGGTGCCGGAATCGGCGAGGTAGTTGATCATGGACCAGAACGCGCGGCGGGCGAGCGGATCGACGCCGGAAGTGGGCTCATCGAGAAAGACGATGGAGGGCTCGTGCATAATGGCGGAGCCAAAAGCGACGCGCTGCTTCCAGCCGCCGGGGAGGCTGCCGGTTAATCGATGCTGCTTGCCGGCCAAGCCGGAAAACTGAAGCACCCAGCCCTCTTTTTCTTGCAACTCTTCGGAGGAGACACCATAGACACCAGCAAAGAACTGGAGATTTTCCTCAATGGTCAAATCGTCGTAGAGGGAAAATTTCTGGGACATGTAACCGATCTGCTGGCGGACGCGCATGGAGCGAAAGGCTTCCGCTTCGCCGGCAAGCTGCATACTGCCGTGCGTAGACTCGAGGAGGCCGCAGAGCATTTTGATGGTGGTGCTTTTGCCGGCACCGTTGGCGCCGAGGAGTCCGTAAATTTCGCCGTAGTTGACCTGCAAGCTGACGTTGTGGACGGCAGTGAAAGAGCCGAACTGCTTGGTGAGGCCGCGAGCGCCGATGCCAATTTGGCCGCGGAGATTGCGGTGGGCGTGGCGACTGGGAAACGGCTCATCGGTTGTGCCCACGCTGAGTTCGCGAAGCGTGGCGACGAAAGTGTTTTCCAACGTGGGCTCATCGACGTGGAGATCGTCGATGGGCAGGTGATTCTGGCTCATCACGCGCTGGACTTCGGCGGCGCCGCGGTCGGCATCCTGCGAAAGCAGATCGAGGCGGTCGCCGAAACGCTGCATATCGAAGATGACGCTTTGCTGAGCTTGGGAGAGTACGTGCAAGGCTTCCTGAAGTTTGGGAGTGCGCAGTTCGAGACGCTTGGCGTTGAGCGTGCCGCGGATTTCGTCGGGGGTGCCGATCTGGCGGATTACGCCCTGATGGATGAGCGCGATGCGATGGCAGCGTTCTGCTTCGTCGAGATAAGGAGTGGCGACGACGACGGTGAGACCTTCGCCCGCTAGGTGCGCGACGGTGTCCCAAAACTCGCGGCGGGAGACGGGATCGACGCCGGTGGTGGGTTCATCGAGGAGAAGGATGTGAGGCTCGGCAACGAGGGCGCAGACCAGGGCGAGCTTCTGCTTCATGCCACCGCTTAATTGGCCGGCGAGACGCGAAGAGAAACGATCCATGTCGAAGGCTTGCAGGTAGCGGAGAGAGCGCGCGTCGATGTCGGCTTCCGGGACGTGGCGCAACTGGCCGACATAGCGGACGTTTTCCATGACGCTAAGGTCGAGATAGAGACTGAAGGCTTGCGTGAGGTAGCCGGTTTGCGCACGGGCTTCGCGCGCGGGCTTGCCAAAGATTTGCGCACTGCCCTTAGTGGCTTCCATCACGCCGGCGAGGATTTGGAAGGTGGTGGTTTTGCCGGCACCGTCGGCGCCGATCAGTCCGAAGATTTCGCCACGCTCGACTTCAAAACTGATGCCGCGCACGGCTTCGACGGAGCCGTAACGCTTCCACAAATCGCGCACCACGATAGCGGCGGCGTCAGGGGACGCGTCGCCTGCTTGCAATGCGCTTCGATCGGTAGCGGTAGTGCTCACGGTGCGCGCCTGTGCTTGGGCCAGGTGGTGCCGCTGACGAGAATTTCGCCGTCGGCGGGCATGCCGGGCTTGGCGTAGCCGATGCCCTGAGTGAGTTGGAGTTTGACGCCGACGACCTGCTTGACGCGATCATTGCGGAAGTAAGTGTTTTCGGGAGTGAAGGTGGCTTGAGGATCGATGCGGAGAACGTAAGCGTCGAGCGGCTGATTGGGATTGGAATCGAGAAAGACATGGCAGGGCTGGCCGATTTTCACTTTGCCGATTTCGCCTTCGGGAATAAAGCCGCGGAGGTAGACCTTGCTGAGGTCGAGAAGAGTGATGATGGCGGTGCCGGCTTGTACGACTTCGCCAGGCTCGGCGGCACGGGTGATGACGGTGCCGGTGAAGGGAGCAACGACGGTGAGGTCGGAACGATTGGCTTCGGCTTCAGTGAGTTGCGCCTTGGCCTGATCGGTTTGCGCTTTTGCGGCGGCCACCTGCGCCTGCTGCTGAATAATCTGGCGCTCCGTGCCGGCAACCTGGGCATCGCGGATTTTGGGATTGTCGAGCATGGCTTGGGCGGTGGTGAGGGCGCCACGCGAGGATTCGACGCGACGCTGCGCGGCCAACACGGCGGCTTGTTGCTGATCCGCGATAGCTTCGGCTTGCAAGCCCTGTTGCTCGGAGACGGCGCCGGTTTTGGCGAGCTTCATGTAAGCATCGCGATTGAATTCGGCGAGCTTGAGCGCCGCTTGCTGCTGCGCGAGGTCGGCTTCAGTGGCGGTGAGATCGGCCTGAGCCTGGCGCACGCGGCCTGCGGCATCGGTTTTCGATTGGCCGGTTTGTAATTGATTTTCGTGCAACTGCTCCTGAAGGACATGAATTTGTTCGGTGGCGGATAGCGCTTTGGCTTGTGCGTCGAGCAACGCGGCGCGGGCCGCTTGCTCCTGAGCCCGGATCTGGGCGTCGTCGAGACGAGCGATCTCCTGACCGGCGGTGACGGAATCGCCTTCGCGGACGGTGATTTCGAGAATTTTGCCGCTCGTCTTGGGGGCGACGGCGGAATCGTCGCCTTCGATGCGTCCGCTCAGCGCGACGATGCTAGCGGGCAAGCTGGGGCTGGCGAAAAACACTTTCCAGATAAAGAGAAGGCCCATGACGACGGCGACGACGGTGAGAATGCGGACGACTTTTCCGCGCGGAGGACGATCTTCGGTAGGAGGCGGGGTCTCCGGTGTGGCCGCAGGGGGGTGGGTGGCGATTTGCGTTCTCTCGGCCGCGGGTGTTGCGGTGGATGCTTGCGCGTCAGTCATGGGAATGTGCTCCGGAACCGCTTTCTCTCTTCCCTATACGCGAGACCGGCGCCGCGAGTTATGAGCGCTCGCGGGGAAAGCCGGGGCGTCGCCGGGAATTGCCACCTTGGAGATTTCTTTGGCCGGCTTGTTTTTCTGGCCCGCCATTTCTTTCAGGGAAGCCAGGGAAAATTCGGTGATGTGGTCGGCGATGCGCTCGAGTCGCTCGGGGGTGAGTCTGAGGTCGGGCTGCAAGCAGGAAAGCACCGGCTGAGAGAACGTGTAGAAAAGGACTTGGCCGATGATGCTGTTGTTGCAGAGGCGGGTGGTTTCGTGTTCGGGAGGGAGGCCTAGAATTTCGCCGACGGCTTTGAGGACCCGCTCGTAAATGGGGCGCATGCCTTCTTCGACGACGCGAGTCATGGCCGGAGTGGGTTGGGAAAATTCGTGCATGACGATGTTGAAGCCCCAGTCCGGATGCTTGCGGGCGCAGAGGCTTTGCAGGCGCATGTGGATGACGTTGCGAAGGACTTGCTGAGGGGAGTGGGCGGCATCGAGGGCGGCGGTGACGCGGGCGCGTTCGGGAGTGCGCATCAATTGGCGAAGGACTTCGGTGTACAGGCCGAGTTTGTCGCCGAAGGTGTAGTTGACGGCGGCAACATTGGCGCCGGCGCGGCGGCAGATTTCGCGGATGGTGGCTTTGTAGAAACCCTTGCGGGCGAAAACTTCGGCTGAGGCGGCAACTTAAAACTTAACAGGACCAACACTAATTTGTGCGACAGTCTCAAAGTCATTGACAAATTCCGACTTGTCCCAGCGCCCCAATTGGGGCGCCAAATAATCGAGTGAATCGCAAGCAGTCTGACTCTCGCGCCGTGGTAAAGAGCACCAACGCAGGCCAATCTCCGGAAGCAAGCCGTAATGAGAGACGATGCTTTAACGAAGTCGTTAAGGATTTGCCACTCGTTCTCAGGAATCGGTCCGTTGTCGCTGCACCAGGACAATCGCACTACTGCAACCGGTTGCCTGACAATACCTTTCCGACAGAGGGGGCATATTCAGTGGCGTCAACCAGGCGCTGAAAGAAAAAACCGTAACGTTAGACTGGAAGGTCGCAGACGGTTTTGTGGTACGGCCGGAGTGGCGGCCCGGACTGGTCCAATCGTCCTTTTTTTCTCACTGACACGCTGGGGACTCTTAGCAAACAGCAAAATACACTGGGGTTCGGGCTCGTTTGGTGGTTCGGCGGAAAGGAAGGCGCTTGGTAGAGGGCCCTACGCACTCCCTGTTGGATAAAACTACACTTCAGAGAACAGATCACTTTTGATGGGCATTCAGTTCGTCGAGCTTGCGCTTTAGCTGTTCGAGTTTCTGCCCAGCCTCCCCAAGCTTGCCTTCCGCCGTTAGTCGCTGGTAGTCGGCGAGGTCTTTGGCCGCAGCCGTGATGAGCGTGTTCAAGTCCGCACCCGGCTTGGTCGAGGCGGCCGACGCTGTTGCGCTTCGCTCCGGTTCCGCAGGTGCGGTTGTGCCGTTTAGCGAGGAGGTCTCTCCTCCAAAGAGAGCCCTCATGGCCGAGTCGAAGTTCGGACCATAGGCGAGCCGGTCCTGCAGCGCGAGCACCACCAGACGCAGTTCTGGCATCGGACTGCGCTCGGCCTGCAAATAAATCGGTTCCGCATACAACAACGCGTGCCCGCACGGAATCACCAGTAGAGTGCCTCGCCGCACGTGGGAACCTTGCTGATTCCACAACGTCAGTTGTCCCGACAGCTGCGCGTTCTGGTCGATTCGCGCTTCGATCTGAAGAGGGCCGTCGACGAGCCTGGTCTTCGGAAAGTCGTAGACCACCGATGTGCCGTATTTTTCGCCATCGCTGCGTCCAGCAATCCACCCGATCAGGTTGTTGCGGTTGGCCGGTGTGAACGGAAGAATCTCGACGAATTCGAGGGCGGTTTCGCCAGGCAACTTCATCAGGACGAAGTTTGGCTCCATCACCTGGGTCTTCTGCTGACCGGACTCGTCCATGCCTACTTCCGAAGCGACAGTCCACAGGTCTTCGCGATTATAGAAAACCTGCGGATCGGTCATGTGATAAAGGCCGTATGCGGCCGCCTGCAACTTGAGCAACAATTCCGGATAGCGCACGTGTTTGCGCAGCGCCGGCGGCATGGCTGCCGCGTCCTTGAACAGAGCGGGAAAGATGTGGCGATACGCTGCGATGAGAGGGTCCTGCGAGTCAAACACATAGAACGTCGTGGTGCCATCGTAGGCGTCGATCACGACTTTCACGCTGTTCCGCATGTAGTCAAAAGGGGTACTGCTGAGACTGTAGTGGCTCGAGTACGGATAGCTGTCCGAGGTTGTAAACGCATCCATGATCCAGGACAGCCTGCCATCGTCGCCAACCACGATGTACGGATCCAAATCGTAAGTGAGGAACGGCGCGAGCGCTGCCGCACGATCGCGGACATTGCGACGCATCAGCAACCGGCTCTCCTGGTTAACGTCGTCGCTAAACGGGAGCTTCGTGAGGTCGCCGCGATCGGACGCGATGAGCAGTCGGCGAAAGAAACCGCCGAGAAGGATGCCGCCTTTGCCTTCGTAGGAGGTGAGGCTGTTCGTCTGGCCCTGCGGGTAATTGAATTCCTGCTGCCGCGTTTTCACGTACACGTCCGTGTCCGTCAGCTCCCCGAAATAAATCTCTGGGCGCCTCACCACGATGTTTGGCACCGTGCTCTGAATGGGCATATTGCTCAGAATCAGCGTTGGCAGTCCTTCGGACGTGAATCCATTCACAGGGTTCATTGTGATGCCGTAGCCGTGCGTGTAAATGAGTTTCTCGTTGATCCAATTGCGGCTGCTTTCGGGGAGCTTCTGAACATTCAACTCGCGGGAGGCAAGCATTACCTGGCGCATTGTGCCGTTGATTTCATAGCGATCGATATCGATGTCGGGAAAGTCGTAGTAGGTGCGGATTTCCTGAATCTGGCGCAGCGTGTCTTGGAGCGCGCGCCAGTCCCACAGCCGGATGTTTTGTAGCGTGGCCTGATTGTTTCCCGCATCGGCCGCCTCGATAGTCGTCTCCGCGGGAAATTCGCGCTGTGCCATGCGGTCCAAGCCAAAGGCCTGCCGCGTCAGCTGAATGTTGTAGGCAATGTAGGGTCGCTCGCGAACCAATTCGTTTGGCTTCACGATAAAGGTGCTGACGTACCAGCCGCATATTTGAAGGACAAAAAAACAGACCACGGCCGGCGCAACTGCTGCCACAAGCCAGCGCACGCGCGGCGCCGACACGACATTGATGAGTGCGATCGCAGCACCCAAAATAAGCGCGGCACAGACGGCCAGCATTCCGGGAAGCATCACGTGCGCATCCGTGTAAGTGACACCGCTAAAAATCGTATGTTCGTCGAACAATCGCTCAAATCGAGCGATATACGTGCGCATGGCCAGGACCAGCAACAAGAAGGCAAACGCAATGGAGAACCCGCGCCACGGAAGTGAGATGTATCGGCCTCGGCGTCCTGCGAGTATTCGAGCGCTGCCGGTAACGAAAACAAAGAAAACCGCGATTACACAGCCAATTACGGCCAGTGTCAGCAGCCAAGCGGCGATGAATTGCCATGCGGGGAGAGTGAAGAGATAGAAGTTGATCGGCTTTCTGAAGATCGGATCCACAGCGTCACCGATCACGCGTGGTGCGTACCAATAGAGGGCGAAAGTCGGCCACTCGGTCATGACGCTGGCGCCGGTCACGAAGGAAATGACCAGAGAAACCAGAAGGCCGAGGAGCCGCAGGATGCGCGCGACTGGCAGCTTCAACGGCTGCCCACCGACGACCATCATGTGATCGTCCGGCAAATCGGACTGGTACGCCCACCTCAGCGCCAGGAACCATCCGTATAGAAAAAGAAATGTCACAACGAAAAATGTGGCAAAGGCCGCCCATTGAAGCGTGAGTGTCTTCTGGAACACGTCCCCGTAACCGAGCGACCCGAACCACAGGGCGTCAACGTAATACGATAACGCGGTCCTGCTGGAGAAAATGACGACGACAACGATGGCAAGAACAAGGAAAAACAAGCGGCGACGGCGGCGAGGGGGCTGCTGCCAGTCGATCATGTCGGACATGAACTACCCTGCTTTCAGGAGCGATTCCGTCAGGAGTGCAAAGCAGATCCAATTGTACGCCGTCTTCTATCGTGGACGTTGACTATCGCAGACCGGACCCCACAATTTCACCGACGGAGAAACAAAGACCGACGCATCAGACGGCTTTGTGAAGATGCATCCCACGCTTGCCGGGCACCTTCGCGCATGGCGCCGTCAGACCCCTACACGAAGGACGCAGACTTCGTGTTTCCGTCATTCCGAGGCGGAGCCGTGTTCCCTTTCCGCTTCGATTTTCGTTGCCGATCATCTGCGCCCGGCCGCAAAGAAAGCCGGCGCGCACATCGAGGACGGTCAACGGTTCGGACTTCACAACTTGCGTCACTCTCTGAGCGACTGGTTTTTTTTGAACCTTTCCCTGAATAGCCTCCGCGCCATGGGAACCACACCGCGAAAGCAATGGACGATTAGTAGTTCCGTGGAATCTGACTTTGTGGTCATCCGTTTTGAAGATACGGGTGTCGGGGTCTCTTCGCTTGATTCTCTGTTCAAGCCGTTTCAACAGGGCGCTGATGCCACAGGATTGGGGCTGTATGTCTCCCGGGGGCACAGCGGAATAGGGAAAATACTCCGTGATCCGCCCGGCACGGGTGTTGACCGCTCGGGTCAGCGATTACATTGTGAGGACGGCGCGGAACCGGGTCTTGCCCTCCACAACGCGCTGATATGCCTTCGGCGCCTCGGCCAATGGGTACGTCTCGACTATCGTTTTGACTTTTCCTTGCGCTACGAAATCAAGGGCTTCGTAGAGATATTCGGGGCCGTTTTGCTGGCTGCCAATGACACGAATGCGCTTCATGATGAGGTCCATCAGAGAAATCGAAAGCGGCTCGGCGTCCGCGCCCATGGTGACAAGCCGGCCGTCCGGCCGCAGTGCCTGAATGCTGTCCACCATGGACTTCGTCGAATTGGAGGTACTGAGAATCACATCTGCGCCCCCCGCTTCGGCAAGGCTCTTTCCGTCGCGGACAATTTCATCCGCGCCGAGATCGCGGATCATCTTGTCTTTATCCGGGGAGTGCGAAACTGCGATAGTCTCGAAGCCCGCAGCTTTCGCGTATTGCACCGCAAGGTGACCCAGCCCACCGATCCCGAGCACGGCCACGCGCTCGTGCGGCTGGGGATCGGCCCAGCGGAGCCCGCTGTAGACCGTATAACCTGCGCAGAAGATGGGGGCTGCTTGCTCGTAGGAAACCTTGTCCGGAATCAGATAAGTGGCGTCGGCATTCATCAGCATGTACTCGGCGTGGCCTCCCGGTGCATCCAGCCCCGTACCCTTCAGATAGGGACAGAACATCTTGCGGCCTCGCTGGCACCATTCGCAGCGTCCGCACGTGGATTGAATCCATGCGGTGCCCACGCGGTCTCCCACCTTTCGCGTGGTGACGTCGGGAGCCACGGCAACAATCTCACCCACCGGCTCGTGACCGAGGATTCGGGGAAATGGCCCTGGAATGTGTCCGAGTGTTTCATGTACGTCGGTGTAGCAGATGCCGCTTGCACGCATCTTCACCAGCACTTGGTTGGGTCCGGGTTGAGGTTGGGGAACTTCTTGGATCTGCCAAGAACCGCTCACGGCGGGTACGACCGCAGCTTTCATAAGCCTTCCTCCTAGCGCTATTCGATGCAGCGGCCGCTATGTCGGGTGTGTGATCTTACGCATTTCCGACTGCCAATCGCACACACACGTTGAGGCTGCCGGTTACACTGAAGTTAATCAGCTAATCGGAGGCCACGGTCGAGAACGGCGTTCTAGGTAGTATGCATGAGCGATCGTCCTGAATTTCGCTGACCCAAGCGTGCCCCAATGATTTGTGCCATCGTAAGGGTTCACCCCATTCCAGGGTCCAACTTTGGGGTCCAAGCCTTTTTCGCCGGTTTCGGGGGTCTCATAGTTGTAGGGGCAACCGAATCAATGGGGTGGTTTTTATTGTTCTGCCTTCTTCGCTTATGCGCGCCTGTTGGGACGCAGTTGCGATTTCTTCCGGAGATTCTGAGGCACAAAAGCCATCAGCTACGGGGCTCATTCCATTACCGAAGGTGGTACATCAAGCCCCCCCTTGCGGTGTACGAAAACCCTACTCCATGCAGGGATGCGTTAGTTCTTGGAATCCTGCACAGTCACAGTGTGGAAGCATTCCTCGGAGCTTCACACCTCCGGGCAGTCGGAGCGATCAAGGGGGTAGGATTTTGATTAGAACTCTCGATGAGTCAGTTATTCAACCAACGGGCACGCGAACAGGCCAAGCGCATTTCCGAACTGCTTTTCACATGAGTCCCGAGGGGCGAAGGAGGGCACGGCAATCCCGAAACGAAGCAATTGTCAGCACCGGCGACGATCGTCAACCGTGGCGCGAACTGCAGCTGGCACGGGAGCTGCAATTCGAGATGCTCCCCGCTAATCATCCCCCCGAGGCCAAATGGGATCTAGCAGCAAGGTCTTCCGCGGCTCAGACGGTAGGCGGCGATTTTTATGATTTTTTCCGTTACCCGGGGAAGGCTATCAGTGCGGAAGCTATTGGCGACGCCAGCGGTAAGGGGGCGTCCGCTGCGATCTACGCGGCTCTTGTGGCAGGAATTCTCCGCTCTGTTGCACCCCTTGAACTTGGACCTGCGGAGATGCTTCGCACGTTGAATAAGGCGTTGCTGAAGCGCCCGGTTCGAGCAAGGTATGTCTCCATGATATACGCCACCTGGAATGAGCGCGATCGTGTCTTTTGCATTGCGAACGCAGGCTTGCCTTACCCGGTTTGCGTGCAGAGCGGCAGGGCTTACTCACTTAAGGCTAGCGGATTGCCGCTAGGACTATTTGAATCCGCCGAATATGAAGAGCACACGGTTGAATGCGGCGCGGGCGACCAAGTAGTTTTCTATACGGATGGAGTAACCGAGGCGGCCGACAAAGACAGCGAGGAGTTTGGGTCTGAGAGCCTCGAAAGGGTAATCGCCATGAATGCCGGAGGGACTGCGCGGCACATGGTGAACGCCATTTTTCGTGCTGTTACCTCACACGTCGGAGATTTAAATGTCCTTGACGATCAAACTGTGATCGCCGTCCGAACGTGAACCGGGAGGTTGCGCGCGCCCAATAACGAACAGCATCTTGCGTGGGCGTTCTCAACGTAATGCTAACGACAGCGAATGGCGCAAAACGCGAACGAAAAGTGTATAAAGGAAACGATTCGCCCCGTTTCCTCGCAGCTGGCCTTCGGCTAACAGCCCTGAAACTAATTTAATCAGAGCTTGCTGGAGGTGCGCTAACGATTGACAAATCTTCCGGCGATTATTTCCAACCCGTAATCTAACCCACAGAGGGTAGTGCCTTGCACGACTTCCGCGTAATTTGGCAGTCCCCGCGGTCTCGTCAGTAATTATAAAGCTCAACGGTGTTACATCGACACAGTAGCGGCCCGGTGTTAGGGAGCCAAACCACTGCTGAAAACCCGGGTCCTTCCACTAGGAGGAGAACCGAAACTTTTCGGCTCCCGATCCGAAGGTTTGCTTCCTCCGTTGGACACTCTCCGCTTGAATGTCACCGAGGCTAGCTTCCCGCAGCGCCTGCGGCAAGGTGGTCTCTCGATTCCTGGAGGACCTTGTGCACCATCGAAATCGCGATCGATCCTTCCCCAACCGCCGACGCAACACGCTTCACATTGCCCGACCGTACATCCCCTACGGCAAACACTCCCGGAAGACTGGCCTCGAGCAGATACGGTCGACGCGTCAACGGCCATTGTGCGGTCGTCAAATCCACTGGAACCAAGTCTACGCCCGTCTTGACGAATCCTCTTTCATCGAGCGCCAAACAGCCTGCAAGCCAGCCCGTGTTCGGGTTCGCTCCCGTCATCAGGAAAACGTGCCGGATGTCGCGGGTCTTCAGGTCGCCAGTCTTATTGTTGCGGCACAGCACGTGATCCAGCCGGTCGGCGCCCTCCAGGGCAACGATCTCGGTGTTAGTGTGCAGCGTGATTGTTTTACTTTCTTCAATCCGGCGAATCAGATAGCGCGACATCGTGTCCGCCAAGCGCCCCGATCGGATCATCACGTGGACATGTTTCGCCGTCTGCGACAGAAATACAGCCGCTTGACCGGCGGCATTGCCCCCTCCAACAATGATGACCTCTTCGTCCCCGCATAATTGCGCCTCAAGGAATGTTGCCCCGTAGTACACGCCATTCCCTTCGAATCGTGGCAGGTTTTCGAGTGGGAGCTTGCGGTATTCGGCTCCCGTGGCGATGATCACCGTCCAGGCCGGCACAGTTGCCCCGCCTTCAATTTCGATAATATATGGATTGCGCCGGCAATCCAGGCGCGCCGCGCCGCGAGCAATCACTACCCTCGCGCCGAATTTTTGCGCTTGCGTGTAGGCCCGCCCGGCCAATTCCTGCCCCGAAATTCCGGTCGGGAAGCCCAGGTAGTTTTCGATTTTCGAACTGGAACCGGCCTGTCCCCCTGGAGCGTAGGTTTCGAGGACCAGGACATCGAGCCCCTCTGAAGCGGCGTAAACCGCGGCCGCAAGTCCCGATGGTCCTGCGCCGACTACGACAATGTCGCGGACCTTGGTCAAGTCGATTCCTTCGTTCCACCCAAGGCAGTCGGCCACCTGCTGATTTGTCGGATTGCGAAGCACGTTCTTTCCCCGGCAGATGACAATCGGCACATCATTGCCGGTCACTTGAAAGTGTTTGAGCATTTCCCGAACGCCCGAGCCGGATTCATCCTCAAGATCGATGTAAGAGTGCGGATATCCGTTACGAGTCAGAAATTCCTTGATCCGCAGTGTGCCTGACGAATTATTCGTACCCAGGAGCACAGCGTCTCCCCAACCGTGAGCGATGAATTCCACCCGGCGCAGGATGAATGCGCGCATCAAGATCTCGCTCAGTTCGCTATCGGTTTCGATCAATTCCTGCAAACCCGAGTGATCGACCTCGATGACCTCGCCAGCATCCCGCATTCGCGCGCGCACCAGGCTCCGCCGGCCCGATAAAATGCCCACTTCGCCAGAGAATTGTCCGGCTTGGTGCACGACGACGGCCTCTTCACCGTTGCACGTGGGCCTCATGATTTCCAATGCCCCGGAAATAACCAAGAAGAAAGGAAGATTATTGTCGCCCGGCTCCACCAGCACCTCTCCGGCTTGGGCCTCGCGTTTCTTTCCGCGGGCCGAGATGCGAGCGATTTGACCCGCATTGAGGGTGGGGAAAATGTGCTCAAGTCTCTCGAACTGGGTTAGCTTGGAATTTAAGTTTGTGTCCGACATGGCGGTACTTTCTCTCCAGACCTATGCCTCGGTTCTTGAACTTACATTTTCGTTATGAATCCAAAGCAGGTCCTTGAGGTTTGCATCGCGTTTCAACCTTCCTGCCATCACGCGAGTGAATGCCAACGTTCACGGGCGTCATGATGTTATCAGAGGGCGTTACCGTTGTTTAGCAAAGGGAGACAGCGCCAAGGAATTCGTGCCAAACGGCAATGACGGCAGCACGTGGAAGGTCAAAAGCGACCAGGCTGCCTGGCCGATCATGTCGGACACACGGTAACTGTCAAAGGTGTCGTCTCTAACATCGCGATGCACAAGATGAAAGAAGAGGCCAAGGATGCGGCCGCAGGTGCTGATATCAAGAAAGCGGTTTCCCTCAAAATGGCAAGAATTTCGGCAAAAAGGATTACTTATTCTTTGAGGTTATCTCGAAACCTGGGGCGCGTACCACCACCCATAGGGATCCTCGTCCGTCGCAGTGAGTGCATTTCCTACCCGAATGGGTCTTCCCTTCGCCATTACATGATTCGCAGCCGACGACCAACTTTATCCGCAGTTGTTCAGCACTTGGCAGGTCGGCTAACCGCCGAATCAACTCTCCTTGGTGATGGTTGAGCAACCACCGACAAAGCTCGCTCTCGGTTCTTGACCGATCATTGGGATCGAGTTTTGGAGAGCGGTCTAGCCACCAGTGCTGGATACAATTAAAGCAAACCAACTCGCCGCAGCTGAAAAGGGTACCCGGATGGGACCGCCGATAAAAAATATCACAGCGGCCACAAGGCTCAACGCCGAGTAATCCGAGGCCTGTTTTGTGACGCTCCAGCTCGCGCTCGATCTTGGTCAGCCTTTCCTCTAGGCTCCCCCCTGAATCGTTGGACATACCACAACTCCTGCCAATATATAGGTGCAGAACAGGAGGCAAGTCAAATTGCGCACGATGAGTCAGACAACCGGAAACTCGGGTACCGGGACCGACTGCGCCCGAATCAGACTGCGATATACAAATGTCGGGCCTACTGCTGGGGCTTGCTTTGCTGCTTTGCGCCGAGACATGCTTGAACGGCTTTAGCGAGTTGTGGGTCTGACATGCCGGTATCCTTCGGCTTGGGAATCACAAACAGGGGGTCGGCGGCACTGTTTACAATCTGCCGATCGAACTCCTCCGACGTTTCAGAAGCAGCCTCGGGAAATCCGATCATGGCTCCCCCTTGCGTAATTGCTTTTGATAAGTCGTGTCCAATGGGATATCGGCTGGGATTTTCTCCCTTAGTCTCAAATCCTGCGGGCCGAGATATAGAAACGCATCCACAAGCTCTTCCATTGGTTTCTGCAGCGTCCTGGGAAATTCATGATGCACATTGCAGTCTTGATCGATCCGAGTCGGCGGAGGCAGAAAGTAACTCAAATCCATTGCGCCCAGCCATGTACCTTTGGTTCGGGCAAGCGCCGGGGTTGGCCAGTTTGCGAACTTGCTGTTGGATAACGACGGCAGATCGGTATCGAATGTGCCGAGGTCGCTCAGGATAAACGTGACATTCGGATACTCTTTTTCAATCAGGTCTACAGCGTCACGAGCCCCATGCATTAGATGAAATGTGCCGAACAACATGAGAGCCTTTCGACGTTTTGACAGGACCTCTTTCTCCAGCACGGAAGCAATGCTGCTCTCGCGGTCATAATGAAGTTTCATGAGGTCTTCAATGCCTTGGATCCGGTCCCAATCAACGGCAGGATCAGGCGCCAATACCCGGAGCCGCTTCCCGGGCGGGAGTTTCTGGTTCAACGCTCGCACCAGCGGGAAGAACTGCTCCACGAATCCCGACGATCCACACGCCGGCTGGCCGTTTTTCCGCCAAACCTTCTGGACTTCCGTAAACGGGACATCCTCTCCTGCTATGTAACGATCCAGGATGGATTGGTACAGCGAATTTCCGCACTCGAACTCAATGTCCGAACTCAATGTCGTTCACCTTCTCAGAAAAAGCCGGAGTCCGGATGAGGGAGAAGATGAAACCGTCCAGGTCCTGCATTCCATGCCCTTGCGGCAGACCGACGACTTCATACTTGTCGAAAGCGGCAAGGATTGCCGGGATTGCCGGTTCAGGAACCGGATTTGCAAGCACCGCCGTCTGATGCGACTGGGGCAGGTCTCTGTCAGGCTACGAGGTGACACCGTTCCGAAGACGTGCGGACCATACAGCAGGGAACTCACCTGCCTCCCAGGCAGGCGCAATCTCACCATTCTAACCGAATCAATGAGACCCCTTGCCGTGGCAAATCAAAGTGAATGGACGCAGTTCCCGACTGCGTCCATAACCAATTCGGCGAATCTAGCAACTGCAGCTGGCCTGCCGCCTCAAGTTGCTGACGTTGATCAGGCCTCGGGTCCTGCGGAGCGCCCATGCTTTTCCAAATTGAGTAGGCGTTGCTGTGATTTGCATCGATGCGGTAATGAGTCATCAAAACACGCTGAGCAACGGGTAATTCTTGCACGGAGAGAACGATTGCAGCGGCCGGCCCGAAAATGTCATCGTCGTGGTAATTCCAAATCATGATCGAGACGCCATGGTCGTCGCGCGCAGCGAGCACATCTATGTCCGGATTTTTGCGGACGCCATCGGCGAGCAGTTCGTCAAGCGGAACCGCGCCGTCGCTCGAAGCGTTGAGACGATCGCCCTTCATTAGGCCGAGCATGCGGAAGAGGTTCAGAATAGGTTTATCGACGCCGTTGGTCGCCAGAGTTCGTAGCCCGTCGAAATACGGCTGCCCTTCGAACTCGAACGCCCACGTCAGCATTCCCTCGACGTTCATCTGGTCTTTGGCGCCTATGTCCAGGATGCCTTTCATCGCGACGGCCGTATAGCAGGCGTAAAGTGGCCCATTCCGATACGCGTTTTGCGGGTAGATTCGCGCGGAGCAGGCGGCGCAACCTTCTGGATCGGATTCGCTAAGGATTACCGGGAGATTGCGAAATGTCGGATGGCCGGCAAGGATCCCCAATCCGCTGTCAACATCTTGAAGATGCCGAGCAATGCTCATGCGCACATGACCGTCGATCGTATGGGGACTGCCCTTCGCGTGATAGCTGACGAAATCAAGCGGAGCGCCCTTGCCTCCATTTGCGTAGTTGCTTCCTGCCGCGCAATGGTTAAGGAATGCCTTCAGAAATTCTCCGGCCTGCTTTCCCGCCGGTCCCGTGGAAGCTGGACCTCCGACGCGCGCATGCGGCAGCGCCCGCTTGATCGCCGCAACCGCGTAGTCGTATAGCTCGAAATATTCCTCTTGCGTCCCCTGCCAGTAAAAAATATTTGGCTCATTCCAGACTTCCCAATACCAGGATTCCGCCTCTTGCTTGCCATATTTCTCAGCGCAATGCTCAGCCCACCGGTAAACCACTTCACCCCATTTCGCGTAATCACGCGGCGGGTGGGACCACCCTGCGGCATATCCCTCGTTCGCTCCGCCGGGGATCCAAGCGGAACGATACGGCTCCGGCCTCGAAGATAGCGCTTCGGGCATGAATCCAATTTCTACGAATGGTTTTCCATGGGCCTGCAAATAGCTTTCAAATATCCGGTCGACGACGGTCCAGTCGTACATCCCGCGTCCCGTAGCATCTTCGACGTAGGCATTCGTCGATCCCCATTTCAAGCTAGCCGTGCCGTCTCCCGTCGCCAATAAAAAATGGGTTCGAAACAGTACAGTCTCGTTGGTAAGAGCAGTGAGTTCGCCGATCAGTTTGCGGCCGTTTTCTGTATAGGTGTAGTTTGGTTCGTCGTATCCGAAAAATCGATAGATGGGTTTGAATGGCGCAATCTTTTGTGCGGCGTCGACTCGCACCGTGACCTGATCCTGCGCAAGCGCGTTCGTCTGAATCAGCACCACGATCAACAGAATCGCTAGTCCTGAAGTTGTTCTTCGCATTTGATAGAACTTCACCGTCTGTTACGTTTCCTTATTCTGCTTAGCTTCGGGCGTTCCTTTGCTTCTGGACTGATTTGATGACCGCCGCGAAGTCTTCGCCTCCGTAGCCCCGTTCCATTGCCTGCTTAAAAACGGACCATGAGGCTGTTGCAACCGGCAGCGAAACTCCTTTGCCGCTAGCGGCATCGATCGCGTAGGCAAGATCCTTGGCCATCCACTGAAGCGCAAAAACCGCCGTGAAATCGTCCGTGGTTTCCCGCTCGGCCATTCTCTTTAGAATTCCGCTTCCGGGAGCGCCGCCGGTCAGAATGGAAATGGCCTTCCCCCGATCCAGGCCGGCGGCATCAACCACGGACAACGCCTCGGCAAACGACGCAGCCTGCACTCCGCATAGGAAATTGTTCACCAACTTCATCATTGCCCCGCTTCCAATCGGGCCCAAGTGAATCACATCGCGTCCAAGCGTAGAAAAAACCGGCCGCGCTTCCTCAATCACCTCCGCCGGGCCACCCACAAGAAATAACAGTTCACCGGACGCAGCATGAGGCTTGGTGCCGGTAACCGGGGCGTCCAGGAATTTGCATCCGCGCTCGGCTGCCTTGGCGGCAAGCTTTTGCACCCAATCAACACTCAATGTGCTGGACTCAATGAGAAACGAACCCGACGACGCGCCATTCAGTGCGCCGTTCTCGCCCAACCACACATCACGCGAAGCGGCGTCATCCGCTACCACGCTCAGCACGATCTCGGCGTGCGACGCTGCCTCGCGCGGTGTTGCCGCCACGAATGCTCCGGCTTCACCCAACGCCGAACATTTCTCGGGATTCCGGTTGTACACCGCAAGCGGAAAATTTGCAGAAAGCAGGCGTGAGGCCATGCCTGATCCCATGATGCCAAGCCCTAGAATCGCCACTGATGGTTTTGCCACAATTTCACTCATCCTAACGGTGCAACCTTAATAGCAATAAGCTCAGGTTTGGATTTGTGGGATCGAACGGGATTCATCAGTGGACGTCCGAATCCTTCGGCAGCCACTTGCATCACGTCTCCATCCTGCAACCGGACCTGATCGCTGAACACGAGCGCTGCCTATCTGTGTGAGCCCAGTGCCAGAAACATGGCAGCATGCCGACTCTTCGGGATGATCAATGGCGGGAAACAACCGCCACTCAGAGCGCCCCGTGTAAATAAGTTCGTAATCGAGCGTGTCGCCCTGCGCGCGTTCGCGCGCCGCTTCGGACAGTTTCTTTCCCGCGTAGATGGCGATTTGCGCAAGCTCGTAAATTGAAGAACAACCGTGCAGCAGTCGCGCGTTTGGCTCTTTCACCACCGCCACCCGGCGCACATTCCCTTTCTTGATTTGGATCAGTGGTGTCATCGGATCACTTGGAAGTTCACGGATTATTCATATACCTCGAACCGTTCCAGCCCACCTTCATCGATCGTCAATCCAAGGCCTGGCCTATTGTCGTCGAGATCGATGGTGCCACCTTTCGCATCGGGCTCACCGCGGAAGATGTACCAGAACAATTCATTGCCCACTTCCACGTCGACTCTCGGAAAATACTCCGCCATTGGCGAATTCAAGCTTGCCATCACCACGTGGTAATTGTGCATCTGTCCCGCATGGGGAATTACTGGCACGGAATACGCTTCCGCGAGCGCTGCGATTTTCCGCGCCTGCGTGATACCGCCGACTCGATTTGTGTCGAATTGGATGTAATCTACGGCGCGTGCTTCCAGCAGGTCGCGAAACCCATAGAGCGTGAATTCATGCTCGCCCCCGGCGATAGGAACCTTCGCGTAGGATTTCAGCTCGGCATAACCGCGGATGTCATCGGGGATCACGGGCTCCTCCAGCCATCGGAGGTGAAAGGATTCAAGCAGCGGCAACATTCTCTTCGCGTAGTCCAGGTTCCATCCCATGTACGCGTCAGCCATCAGATCGATATCTTCGCCGATACTCTCGCGTACTGTACGAACGAGTTCGACGTTGCGCTGCATCCCGCGAGCCCCGTCGCCGGGGCCCCACCCGAAGCGTAGTTTCATGGCCTGGTAGCCCTCGTCCTTGTAGCGCTTGGCTTCCGTCGCCAGTTCGCTGAGTTCCGTGGGGTACAAGCGCGAGGCGTAAACCGGTATCCGAGTTTTGGTCCTGCCTCCTAGCAGCCGAAAGACAGGCTGTTTAGCCGATTTTCCCAGCAGGTCCCACAACGCAATGTCGAGAGCACTGATCGCTATCATCGCGATTCCTTTGCGCCCGAACGCCATTGTCTTGCGATACATGTGTTGCCACAATCGCTCGACATCCCATGGATCCTGCCCGATCAACAGAGGTTTGAGGTAAAGATCGATCACTTGTTTCGTGGCTTGAGGCGCGAGGGCGGCATTCCCCAAGCCCACAAACCCATCATCGGTGAACACTTCTACGACCAGCCATCCGTGAAACGTGAACGTATGCATGGACGCCTCCGGCAATTCCATCACATCCATCGGATTGGTGCAGAAGTGCGCAGGGAGCGGGACCGTCTTGCCACGCCAGCGTAAGACCCGCGTGCGAATTTGCGTGATCTTCATTGACCTCTCCCGTAACTCAACTTCGCTTGGAGTTTCAAAGGCACGACCACCGGTATCGCGCTGAGAATGATCAGCAGAGCTGTGATGTGCAGGGTCCCTGCGATGCCGAACACCGAGCCATATCCGAAGCCGTGATCCAGTAGGTATCCCGCGAATTGCCCAAACGCAATCCCACCCATCGCGCCTCCGAAACCCACCAATCCAGCGACCGATCCCACCACTTCCTGCGGGAACAGGTCGGTCGGCAGTACCATCACCAGCGTCGACCAGGATTGCTGGCCGAAATATGCAACGCAGAAGATCGCTATGGCCCAGGGCACCCGAACGTGAGGAATCAGAATCGCCAATGGCATCACTGCGGCGCTTGCACCCAACGCCGCTTTTCTTGCTAGACCAACAGGGAACTGACGGCGTACCAGGTAACTCGAGAAAGTGCCACCGCACAGGCAACCGATTCCCGCTGCGGCGTTCGGCATCCAGGCGAACAAACCGACGGACTTAATGTCGAAAGCGCGCGCGTCGTAAAGATATTTGGGCAACCAAAACAGATAGAAATACCACGCCGCGTCACTCAGAAACTTCGCGGCCACGAGTCCCCAGGTCTCGCGTACGCGAAACAGGCGTGTCCAAGGCAATCGCACTCCAGCATTTGCATGCAGCCTAACCAATCCCTTCGCATCGTTTCTCATTCCGTGAGAGTTTTCTGAAGCCGGACAATACCACCATTGCCACCACGCAGTCCAAAGCAATCCGAATCCTCCGGCCAGCACGAAGATCCAACGCCAATTCGTTACTCCCAGAACCACCGCAATGAAAGGAGGAGCCACCACCGCACCCACCGCCGTTCCCGCATTGATTAGACCCATCGCCGTTGCCCGCTCTTGCGTCGGAAACCACTCTGCTACCGCCCGCGTGGCTGCGGGGAACCCTCCGCCTTCCCCGACACCCAGCAGCAACCGGCTGATGGCCAACATGGCGAACCCGGTCGCCAGCGCATGACTGGCACACGCAAACGACCAGAACAGCATAATCACCGTAAGGCCCAGCCGTGTCCCGAGGGCGTCCACCAGCTTTCCTCCCCCCGCATACATTAATGCGTATGCAAACAAAAAGGCAGACTGCAGGGCAGAGAACTGCGCATTGCTCATTGGAATGTCTCTGCTGATCGCTTTGATCGCCACGGGAAGAGTCTGGCGATCCAGGTAGCTGATCGCTATCGCAGCACTGACCAGCACCGCGATGCGCCACCGCAAACGATCCTCTCCAGCTCCCATGCCACTTCCTCAGCGGACATGCGATTATACACATTAAGCGAGCAAACGTTTACTTCATTTCTCCTTTCCGCTACAATCGCTCCCGTCCCACAACGCGCGCAACTCCTTCCGCAACGAGGAGGACAACTACAGCGATGGGCGCACAATGGAACCGACGGGATCTCTTGAAGGGATTGGCTGCCGCGTCTTCCGCGATCGTTTTGCCCCACCAGTTGCGAGCAACTCAACAAGACCAATCGCTTGCCCTTCCGCCGATCGAGATACAGATCACCCCGATCACTCCGCATACCTTTCGATTGAGCATCCTTTCTGTCGAAAACGGCGTTGTTCAGGCCATACCATTCGATGGCTCCCTGGTGCAAAAATCTTGGGGTGCTCCGATCGCTCGTCTCCGCGGCCCGTCTGATCGCACCACTGCCGTGGGCCGCCTCAAGCTCAAAACCTCTGTCCATCCGTTCAGCGCAACGTTAACCGGCGTTGATGGCAAGGTCGTCCAGCAATTTGCGTGGGACCACAACACTGGTCACTTCTCATTTCTCATCGGCAATTCGACCCTATTTGGGTTAGGGGAGGGAGGCGCCCAGTTTGACCGGCGCGGCATTGTTGATTTGATGAAAAATGGCCAGGGAGGCTATCAGCTTGCCACGCACGGTGGCCGCGTACCCATTCCCTGGATTATCAGCGCATCCGGCTGGGCGATATTTTTTCACCAGCCGTACGGCACCTTCGACCTGAGCGGAACTGAAGGAAAGCTTCAGCCCGCCAGCGCCGCGCTTCCCTTGGATGTATTCGTCGTCACCGCGTCCGATCCCGCCGTAATCATGTCGGAATATGCTCACATCACCGGCCATCCCGAGATGCCCCCGCTCTGGAGTTTCGGCTATCAACAATCGCACCGCACCCTCGCCAGCCGCGAAGAGATTCTGAGCGAGGCGAAGACCTTCCGCGAAAAGAAACTTCCTTGTGACACGCTCATCTATCTGGGAACGGGGTTTTGTCCGTCGGGATGGAATTCCGAGAATGGCTCCTTCGTTTGGAACTCCCGCGTTTTTCCTGATCCCAAGGAAATGCTCGACGAGTTGCATCGAGAGAACTTTCATGCCGTCCTGCATGCCGTCATTCTTTCTGACAGGCTTCGCGGTACCGTACACGATGCTTGTGATCTTTCGCGCTTCGACGAATCCGAAGCAAGTTGCTACTGGGATGCTCATCGCAAAGACTTTGCCATGGGCGTGGACGGATGGTGGCCGGACGAGGGTGATCCCCTCGATGTCCCCTCGCGACTCGTGCGCAATCGCATGTACTGGGAGGGTCCTCAGCTCGATCGGCCGAACGTGCGCCCTTACGCCCTTCATCGCAACGCCTACGCCGGCATGCAGCGCTATGCGTCCTTTCTTTGGTCCGGCGATGTGTATTCGACATGGGAAACCCTGAAGACTCACATTCCCATTGCCCTCAACACGGCCCTTACAGGAATTCCGTATTGGGGTACAGATGTCGGCGGATTTGTTCCAACGCCAGAATTTACTGCCGAGCTCTATCTTCGCTGGTTTCAGTTTGGCGCCTTTTGCCCCTTGTTCCGCTGCCATGGCCGCGCCTGGAAACTCCGTCTCCCTTGGGGATGGAACACCGGAGACACCGGTCCGGCCGAAATCAACAATTACAGAGGAGCCGCGCTTCCGGATTCCGGCCAACTGCACGACGCGCACGTGGAAACCATCTGCCGGAAATATCTCGAACTGCGCTACCGCATGCTGCCGTATCTCTACAGCATCGTTCGCGAATGTGCGACCACCGGGACGCCCATCATGCGCGCCTTGTGGCTGCATTTTCCCGAGGATCCGAAAGCCGTTGTGTGTTCTGACGAATATCTGTTCGGCAAAAATCTCCTGGTCGCGCCCGTCGTCGAAAAGGGAGCAACCACCCGGACGGTGTACCTCCCACGCGGCGTCTGGTATGACTACTGGACGGGCGAACGTATCGATGGCGGTCGCGAAATCATCCGCCCCGTCGATCTCGAAACCATTCCTCTTTATGTCCCGGGCGGATCGATCCTGCCGCTGGGGCCAGTGAAGCAGTTCACCTCCCAGAAAGTCGATGGACCCCTCTCTGTCTCGATTTATCCCGGTGCCGATGCCTCATTCTTGCTTTACGAAGACGACGGCACCTCCTTCAACTATCGCAAGGGCGAGTGGATGGGAATTCAGATGACCTGGAACGATGCGGCAAAGAAACTTACTTTGCAACTGGCGCCCGGCTCGCGCATGCTTCCTCCGGAGCGACGCGACCTTACGGTAGACTTGGCGGGAACGAAACGTGAGGTACCATTCGAGGGCAAGTCCTTGGAGCTTTCGTTGGCCGCCGCGGCCGGCGAGAATTAGTCCGAGCTCCAGAGGAGAGAAGCGAAATCATGAACTACCGCCCTCTTGGTAAAACCGGCTGGCGCGTTTCAGATATTAGTTTCGGCGCGTGGGCCATTGGAGGGAACTGGGGACACGTCTCGGAAGCGGATGCGCTGGACGCCTTAAACAAAGCGGTCGATAGCGGCGTAAATTTTATCGACACTGCGGACGTTTATGGTGACGGTCGAAGCGAGCGCTTGGTCGCCAGCCTCAAAAAGGGTCGTAAGCAAGAGATCCTAGTTGCCACGAAAGCTGGCCGGCGTTTGCCTCGCCAGACCGTCGAAGGATACACCCGCTCGAATCTGACCAAGTGGGTTGAAGACAGCCTGCGAAATCTTTCAACCGACGCAATTGATTTGCTGCAGCTCCATTGCCCTCCAACAGAATTGTATTATCGCCCCGAGGTCTTCGTAATCCTGGATGATTTGATGAAAGCTGGAAAGATTCGTCACTACGGCATCAGTGTGGAAAGAGTTGAAGAAGCACTCAAAGCTATCGAATTCCCAAATGTGCAGACCGTGCAAATCATCTTCAATTGCTTGCGACAGAGGCCCGCTGACCTGTTCTTCGCTCGTGCCAAGGAGAAACACGTCGGCATTCTCGCTCGCGTACCCCTGGCCAGCGGTTTGCTCACCGGCAAATTCCAAGCAGATTCCACTTTCGCCCCGGACGACCATCGCAGCTTCAATCGCCATGGGGAATCCTTCGATGTTGGCGAAACTTTCTCCGGAGTTGACTACGATGTCGCCCTGGCAGCGATTGAAAATATTCGTCGCATTTTACCCGCCCAGGTATCTATGACCCAATTTGCACTGCGTTGGATCTTGATGTTCGACGCGGTAAGCTGCGCCATTCCCGGCGGAAAAAATGTCGATCAGGTGATTGAGAACTGTCATGCATCTGACCTTCCGCCACTCTCGCCACAACAGATGGCGGAAGTGGGGCGAATCTATCACGACCAGATTCGTCCGCTCGTCCACCAGCGCTGGTGAACGCTTGCCTCGCGATTCGAAAGGGGAAGTTGGGGGAGAATCCCCACGCAGTCAATAGAAACTATTCAGCAGCTGCTCCGGGACCACGGTATAGACGCTTGGTTGTTCTACGACCATCACCACCGCGACCCCATCGCCTAGGGCATTCTCGGATTGCCACCGTCCCTGATGGTCACTCGCCGCTGGTTCTACCTCATTCCTGCCCAAGGTGACCCGGTCAAACTCGTCCACCGCATTGAGGCGTTTCAAAGTGCGCGACGAAAGGGAACTGATTTCCAACACGTGCTTTTCAATTGAGCCTGGAATTTATCTTCCGATTTCGGATTGCGTAGCGAGGTGAATGTCTTGATCCGTGGAACATCGCTCGAAGTTACGGGTTTGATGCAACAGGGAGTCGTCCTGTTCTAACCGACGGATCGCAAGAATTTTCTGAGGCTGCGAACGCGCGTGAGTCCAGATAACTGAAGTTTCTGCATTATGTCTTAGGAATCCGAACGATCTGTTCTTCACGTTCGGGTTGAGTTCGTGGGGTGTTCTTTGATCTAGCGCGCCGTCCCGTCCCCGTATAGCTGGGCGGAAAAGTCGTCGAATTTCTCAGAACCAGCCGGGTCTTAAGTATATATTCGGTCCCTTCCGGTACCGGGGTTTCTCGTTTCACTTCCTTCAGCAGTGCTTCAAACGCCAGCCTCGCCAATTCCGATTGAGACATCTGAACCGTGGTCAGCGGAGGTGTCAAAAATTCTGCCATGCGAATGTCGTCAAATCCAATCACCGACAAATCCTGCGGCACCTTGATGCCAAGTTCAAAGGCCTCTCTCATAACGCCGATTGCAGTCATATCATTCGAACAAAGAACCGCCGTCGGCCGCTCGCGCAGCTCAGCAAGCTTCTTGAGAGCCATCTTTCCACCTTCTAACTTGTGGTCGCCTTCGACCAAAAAGTCGGAGTTTACCGGTAAACCGATCTCTCGCATTGAGGCCTGAAATGCATCTTTGCGCGCCATCGCGGATCTCAGCCTTACTGGCCCGGCAATAAATCCGATCCGTTTGTGCCGCAGCGCCGCAATGTGTTGCACCGCTTGGCGAATTCCATCGGCGTAGTCGACGCGAATGTTACTGACGCGGGGCGCCTTGGGCCCGATATCGATAAACACCAGCGGCAGGTTCCGGAAACGGAGGTGCTCCAACAAATACTCTTCCATGCCAAACGTGAGAATAGCCACGCCATCCACTCGGCCTTCGATCATTCTTCGGACCGCAAGCTCCATCCGCTTCGGGTCGTGAATCGTGGAGGTTAGTAGAATTTCGTAGTGTTGTTCGACGGCCAGCGTCTCGAACGTCTGCACGATCTCGGGGAAAAAAGGATTTGTGATTTCGGAGACGATCAATCCAAAGACGCGGCTCCGCCCTGAAACTAAGGCCCGCGCTTGCCGGTTGGGGTAATACCCCAGTTCCTCTATCGCCTTCCAGACCCGTTTCGCCAGTTGCGCGTCAACCGTCGCCACTTGATTGACCGTGCGCGACACCGTTGCGGTTGATACCTTTGCTCGTTTGGCGACGTCACGAATATCCACGGATCCTCTTTAGGTTCAGCTTCGGAAAAGAGTATACGCTATCTCAAGTCCTTTCCAACGCGAGAGCTTCGTCTGCAAGCTTGTCCACGGTCAGTGGGGCCGGAGTAACGCAGGTATATCGTTCGCCGAGGTCTGGGTTTACGCTCTTAAATGTTAGGACCGCCTGTCCTAAAGGCCTTGCAATACCTCGGCGAACGTGGTAAACGTTTACTTGCTTTGCGCGGATTTACCTCCTTCGCTTTCCGCGCCGTCGAGGGGGCCCTGTCATGCTCAGACCGTCCGCCACGCTTTTGCTCTTGCTGGTGTCTCTGGCCCTTTCTTTCCGTTTCTCCGGCAACGCGGCGCCCCATAAGATCCAGATCTCAGATGTTGCAAAGACCCAGGACGGCAAGGCCGTGTCCCGCAACGTTCTGGTAAACCAAAAAGGCATGGAAGCTGTCCCCGGCACGTTGAAGGTGCAGATTACCTATACTCTCCGCGCCGATTCCAACGAATTGCAAATTACGTATCGGGCCACGACGAACAAAGATACCGTCGAAAGCCATCGGGCGGGGCGGATTCAGTCACGTCCGAGTTGAACCGCGGAAGAGTAGAGGCTCAAATGCTGCTGCCGAATTTGCGTACGCAAGTCCTCGAAGCCAATCTTGACTTGGTCCGGAAAGGACTGGTGCTATCGACCTTCGGCAATGTCAGCGGTTTCGCCCGCGACGAAGGCTTAATCGTCATCAAACCAAGCGGCGTCCCGTATAGTGAGATGAAGCCCCAGCACCTCGTTGTAACCGATATGCACGGCAAAGTCGTCGAAGGTAGCTTGCGCCCATCCTCGGATCTTCCAACGCATGCTGCGCTCTACCGCGCGATCTCGCCCATCGGCGGAATTGCTCACACCCACTCGGAGTACGCCACGGCTTGGGCTCAGGCACGCAAGTCGATTCCATGCTTTGGCACCACTCACGGCGATTTTTTTCACGGCGCGATCCCCATCACGCAGCCTATGACCGACGACGATATCAATGGTGAGTATGAACTGAATACCGGCACGACGATTATCCGTGTACTCAAGGAAATGGATCCCCTGAGTGTCCCGGCGGTTCTGGTGGCGAACCACGGACCATTTACTTGGGGCGAGGACGCAAGCAAGGCCGCGGAAAATGCCTGGATGCTCGAAGCAGTTGCGCGCATGGCGTACCTCACGCTGGGCATCGACCCGCTCGCAGGCGGCGTTTCTGCCTCACTGCTGGACCGTCATTTCTTCAGGAAGCACGGCAAGAACGCGTACTACGGTCAGGCGAGGGCCAAGGAATGATCCCATTTTTTGCGGCAAATGCTCCGAGGCTGGTGCATCTGTCCACCGTCGATCTGGTCATCATCATTTTCTATTTCGCGTTGGTGCTCGCGATCGGTTTGTACCTGAAGGAACAAGCCAACACGGGCGAAGATTTCTTCATGGCCGGCCGCGAGATGACCGCCTGGATTGCCGGCCTGAGCTTCCTCTCCGCCAATCTCGGTTCCCTTGAATTGATGGGCTGGGCCGGCGCTTCCTATCAGTATGGCATTCTCGCCGCGCACTGGTATTGGATCGGCGCCATCCCCGCCATGTTATTTCTCGGCCTGGTGATGATGCCGTTCTACTACATCTCCAAAACCCACTCCGTCCCCGGTTATCTCAAACTCCGTTTCGGCGAAGCCAGCCGCGCCCTTTCCTCCGTCAGCTTCGCCTTCATGACCGTTCTCATGAGCGGCATCAATATGTACTCGATGGCCCTGGTGCTGAAAATCGTGCTTGGCTGGGACATCAACTTCAGCATTCTGATCTCTTCGGTTACCGTGGCTATCTACGTCGCTCTCGGGGGCTTGCGTTCCGCGATCTTCAACGAAGTTCTCCAGTTCATTTTGATCTGGGCCGGCGCTCTCCTGATTCCTATTCTCGGCCTCATCGAAGCCGGAGGTTGGGCTGGCCTGAAGGCACGCATCGCCGTCAACGCTTCCGCGGAATACACGCACCTCTGGAGCACCCTCGGAAAGTTCAACGATAACCCCATGGGCATTCACTGGACCGGCATCGTCTTCGGTCTCGGGGCCATCATCGCCACGGGCTACTGGACCACGGACTTTCTCGTCGTCCAGCGCGTCCTCTCCGCCAAAGATCTTCGCGCTGCCAAAATGGCTCCCATCATCGGTGCCGGTTTCAAGATGTTCGTTCCCTTCATTGTGATCCTTCCCGGTCTTCTTGGTCTCGCGCTTCTGCCTATGAAGCTTATGCCCGAAGCGCAGGCGATCGCCACCGGCGGCCACAGCTACAACGAAGTTCTTCCGCTGATGCTCGCCCGTTACTGTGGTCCTGGCCTGCTCGGACTTGGCATCACCGCGCTCATCGCCGGCTTCATGTCTGGCATGGCCGGCAACGTCAGCGCGTTCACCACCGTCTGGACCTACGACATCTACCGCGCACTCATCAGCAAAGACGCGTCCGATGCGCACTACGTCAGCATGGGCCGTTGGTCGACCATCGTCGGCGTGGCCATTTCGATCGGCACCGCGTATCTGGTTATGGATTTCAAAAGCATCATGGATTATGTCCAGGCGCTTTTCAGTTTCTTCATCGCTCCGCTGTTCGCCACTGTTCTCCTCGGCATGTTGTGGAAGCGCGCCACGTCTGCCGGTGGCTTTTGGGGCCTGCTCGCCGGTACTGGCTCTTCCGTGAGTATGTGGGCCTGGGTGAAGATGGATCCGACTGCGTTACGTTACGTGGCTCTCTCGCCCTATGCTCGCGACATGGCAGAAAACATGTACCGCGCGCTTTGGTCCTGTCTTATCTGTGCTTTTGTGACCGTCGCCGTAAGCCTGGTCACCACGCCCAAAACCGATGTCGAGCTAAAGGGCCTCGTCTACGGAGTCACCGAGATCCCTTCGGAAAGTTATGTTTCCACTCTGCATCGGCCGTGGTTCTGGGCCGTGGTGGTGGGAGCCATTTTCCTGGTCCTGAATATTGTTTTCTGGTGAGGTGCAATGAAACGCGGCGGATCCATCTCTATCTGGTTTTTCATCGGAATCTCGCTGCTGGTGAACGGGATCCTGATCTTTGGGGCGAGTGTCTACCAACTTTTCCAGCCACCCCCAAAAGAGCTGGTTCTTTTCCGTCTTCACGCCGGCGTGTGGTGGGGCGCGATCCTTGCCATTATCGGCGCCATTTATTGCGTTTACTACGTACCCGGTAGAGGCCGTACTTGAGGAATTTCAGCAGTCGCGGAGCTCATCATGGCAAGCAAAAAGAAAATGACAATGGGATTGATCGTAGGAAATCGCGGCTTCTTTCCGGATCACTTGGCGAAGAGCGGTCGCGAAGAAATGATGCAAGCGTTACAAAAAGCTGGTTTCGATGTTGTCGCTCCTACGCTCGAACAAAGCAAATATGGAGCCGTTGAAACTCATGAAGAAGCCAAGCGTTGCGCGGAGTTGTTCCGTTCGAAAGCCGGCGCGATCGATGGCGTCATCGTCACACTTCCCAATTTTGGCGACGAACGTGCCATCGCCGACACGCTTCGTCTTTCGCGCCTCAACGTTCCTGTCCTGATTCAGGCCACTCCCGACACTCCCGGCAAAATGGCGATCACCCATCGCCGCGACAGCTTCTGCGGCAAAATGTCTGCCTGCAACAATCTCAAGCAGTACGGGATACCCTATTCCCTTACGACACTTCACACGGAGACTCCTGATGCCCCGGAATTCGCAAAAGATCTCGCGTGGTTCGCCGCCGTCTGCCGTGTGGTCAACGGCCTGCGCAATCTTCGCATCGGCGCTCTCGGCGCGCGTCCTACGGCATTCAACACCGTCCGCTACAGCGAGAAACTTCTCGAAGCCAGCGGCATTTCCGTCGAAACTCTCGACCTTTCCGAAGTCCTTGGCCGCATCAGCCGCATGAAGGATAACGACGAAGTCGCCCTCAAGAAATTGCATTCCATTCAGAAATACGTCTCCACTACCGACGTTCCGCAAGCAGCGCTGCTCAAAATGGCCAAGCTTGGCGTGGTGGTCGACGATTGGATGAAAGCCGCGGACTTGCAAATCAGCGCCGTGCAGTGTTGGACCTCGCTCGAAGAAAATCTTGGCGTGGTCCCTTGCACGGTCATGAGCATGATGAGCGATTCGCTGCTTTCCAGTGCCTGCGAAGTCGATGTCTGCGGCGTACTCGGCATGCACGCGCTGCAACTCGCTTCAGAAACTCCCAGCGCGTTGCTCGACTGGAACAATAACTACGGCTCCGATCCCAACAAGGCCGTCTGCTTCCACTGCAGCAATCTCCCCAAGCATTTTTTCCGCGATGTAAAAATGGACTACCAGGCCATCATCGCCGGCACCGTCGGCAAGGAAAACACCTTCGGCACCTGCACCGGAGTCGTGAAATCCGGCGCCATGTGCTTCGCGCGCTTTTCTACCGACGATGCCCACGGCACCATCCGCGGCTATTCCGGCAGCGGCCGCTTCACCGACGATCCTCTCGAAACTTTCGGCGGCGCCGGCGTAGTCGAGATTCCCGGGCTGCAGAAACTCCTCCGTTACATCTGCGAAAACGGCTTCGAACATCACGTCGCCGCCAACTTCTCGAGTGTCGCCCCTGCCGTCCATGAAGCCGCTACAAACTATCTAGGCTGGCATATGTACGCCCACTCGACGTAGCGGCGGACTCGCTCAGAAGGAACATGCTTATGGCCATTGTAGCAGGTGTCGATTTCGGTACTCTCAGTGTTCGGGTATCCATCGTGGACAGCGAGCGAGGTCTGCTGGCCACCGCGCTAGGCGAATACCCACTGCACCGCAAGCGCGAGGACCCGGAATACGCCACGCAGTCGCATGACGATCAAATGCGCGCATTAGCCGTCGCGACGTGCGAGGCCACGCAGAAGGCCCATATCTCCGGCGATCAAGTTGAAGCCCTCGCGGTTGACACTACCGGCTCCAGCGTCATTCCCGTCGGCGAGAATCTCCAACCCCTCGACGAATACTATCTCTGGTGCGATCATCGGGCGAAAGCAGAAGCGGCGGAAATAACCGAAGCGGCCCGCCGCGAAGGACTCCAAGCCATCGACTGGTGTGGCGGTGTCTATTCCTCTGAATGGGGATTCTCGAAGCTCCTCCATTGGCTGCGTCACAATCCAGACAAGCGCTCGCAATTCGCTTCCGCCTTCGAACACTGCGACATGGCCGCCGCCACTCTTTGCGGAATCACCGATCCGCGAAAAGCGAAGCGCAGTGTTTGCGCCATGGGCCATAAGTGGCTGTGGAATCCAAAACTGGGCGGATTGCCACCAGAGGAATTCCTCGTGAAGGTGGATCCCTTATTCGCCGGCGTCAGAGCAAAGCTACAGGGCGAATATCTCACTTCCGATCAAATTGCAGGCCGGCTTTGCACCTTTTGGGCGGAAAAACTGGGATTGAGACCTGGTATCCCGATTCCTGTCGGGGCCTTCGATGCCCATTGGGATGCCATCGGTGCAGGCTGTCGCACCGAAGACATGGTCAATGTGATCGGCACTTCGACTTGCATTATTGGCATCACGCCGTCGATCAACCTGGTGCCGGGCGTTTGTGGCGTTGTGCAGGGAAGCGTTCATCCGCAGCGAACTGGAATCGAAGCCGGGCTTTCCGCCGTAGGCGACATTTTCAACTCCATTGCCAATCGCGCTGGAGTGGATGTCGCGACACTCGGCCAGGGACTCGAAAAGTATCGCGCAGGACAAACAGGCTTACTTCGCATGACCTGGGACAATGGTGACCGCACCGTTCTCGTCAATCCCAATTTGCGCGGCATTACCCTCGGCTGGAATTTGCAGCACACTCCTCAAGACGAATTGTTTGCCGCCATCGAAGGCACTGCCTTTCACACGCGAATCATTCTCGATCGCATGGCCGAACATGGCGTCACCATCAAACGCGTCATCAACGCTGGCGGTATTCCTCAGAAGAATAATGTTCTCAATCAAGTCTATGCGAACGTTCTAGGCAGGCCCGTTCTCGTTCCCAGTAGGAGCGTTGTCAGTTTGGGGGCGGCCATTTTCGGGTTTCTCGCGGCAGGTGTTTTTCAAACCGTGGATCAGGCTCAGGACAAGATTTGTCCCCAGCATCGCATTTTTACACCCGAGCCCGCGGCACAAAAGGTCTATGACACGCTGTATGCGCTGTATCAAAAACTCTATTTCGCCTTTGGCCGTCCCAGTGACAAAACATTAGGCGATGTTTTGCCGACGCTCATTAGCCGGGCTCACGATGCCAATCCGGCTTCATGAGCAATCGAAAGGTTTAAAAGTTCAGATGCCAGGAGGTCAACATGTCAAATAAATTGCAAATATCGCGACGTGCATTTGTGGGTTCGGCAATTTCCACCGCCGCTGTCGGTTCTCTTCCTTTCCACAATCTGATGGCCTTCTCCGGTCAAAGCGGATCGAGCCCATCAAACCCTAACTGGAAAGATGAGGGCGTACTTTTCGTGGATAAGTCCCCGTATGCCAAACTGCGCAACGTTCCCGTACACGCCGTAACCATCACCGAAGGATTCTGGGGCGCGCGCCGCGAGATCAACGTCGACAAAAGCATCCCCTCGATGGAGGGATTGCTGGAAGCCAATGGACGTATGAAAAATTTCTTGCGAATGGTCGGTAAAAGCGATGCTCCCCAGCATGGTCCAGTCTTTTCGGACTCCGACGTCTACAAGTGGACAGAGGCCGTGGGTTTCGCGCTACAGTCCAACGATCGCCCCGAGTTGCGCGCCCAGGCGGACACAATAATCAAGGAAGTCGTCGCGGTTCAGGAAGCCAGCGGCTATTTGAATACTTACTATGTCGCGGACCGTGCGAAAGATCGCATGACGCCCGAAGTACAACGTTGGGGCCACGAACTTTATAATCTCGGTCACATGATCCAGGGCGCGATTGCCTTTTATCGTGCCACGGGCGACCGCACCTTGCTCGACGCCAGCATTCGCTTCGTTGACGGCTTTCTGCTTCCGAATTTTGGTCCGGGAGCCGACAAGAAGCCCATCTTTTCCGGCCATCCTGAAATTGAACTGGCACTCATTGAGCTATATCGAACCACGGGCGAGAAGCGCTATCTCACTTTGGCTGGCTACATTTTGCAAGGCGACGATCGCATCAAGGTGCCTCACAACGCCTACGTCTATCACTTCTGCGGTATTCCTTTTACTTCTCGCACTCATCTGGAAGGCCATGCTGTCCGCGCCATGTACGCCTGCTGCGGCGCAACAGACTACTACATGGAAACCGGCGACGAAGCCTATCTCAAGACGCTGAACGTTCTTTGGAACGATCTTGTGACCAGCCAGATGTATGTGACCGGCGGCGTGGGAGCACGCAGCCAGGGCGAAGCCTTCGGAGACGCTTACGAACTTCCGAATTTCACCGCGTACGGCGAGAGCTGCGCGGCAATTGGCAATATGATGTGGAACTGGCGCATGCTCACCGCCACCGGCGAAGCCAAGTACGCCGACGTGATCGAGCGTGCTCTATACAATGGCATCAATTCCGGCATGTCCCTCGACGGTACCCTTTATTGCTATCGCAACCCCTTGGCCTTCGACCCGTCCGGCGGCGACCACATCCGCAATCCTTGGTATGACGTTACGTGCTGCCCTCCAAATCTCGAACGCACCTTCGCGTCCCTGCCGGGTTATTTCTACAGCACCAGCAACGATGGAATTTATGCTCATCTCTACGACAACTCGCAACTCGATTGGCATCTCGAGGATGGCACTGCCCTAAAGATTGCCCAAAAAACAAATTACCCATGGGACGGCGCTGTCGAGATTACCCTCGCGCCCGCCAAGCCCAAGGACTTTACCTTTCATGTCCGCATTCCTGGATGGTCTCAAGGCGCCATCGTCAAAATCAACGGCAGCCCTGTTTCCGGAGCCGTCTCCGGACAATACCTCGCCATGCAGCGTCGCTGGTCGCCCGGGGATGTCGTGAGTCTGAAGTTCGACATGGCCCCGCAAGTAATCGAAGCAAACGTTCGCGTTGTCGACGACTACGGCCGTGCCGCGGTTCAGCGCGGCCCGCTCGTCTACTGCCTGGAACAATTGGACCAGCCGGATGGCGTGCCTCTCTACGACGTATCTCTCGACTTACGCCAAAAGGCCTGGTCGCCATTCCACGACGAGTTCCAAAAGGATTTACTCGGTGGCGTCGTGGTTTTGAAGCATGTTGGAGCAGCCGCCGAAAGCTCCGCTGCGGCCGATAAGCTCTACTATCCCTACGCAGCGAGCGCGACCCCTGCTCGCCCCGTGGAACTCAAGTTCATCCCCTACTACGCTTGGGCGAATCGTGATGCCACACCGATGCAAGTGTGGACGCCAATTCTTCGCGCCTAGTGAAATCCTAGCGTAACGTCTGCCCGCTCGCTCCCGTCAAGAATGGGCTCGCGTTGGTGTGGATTATTTCGGCGACTTGGAAGAATCGGATGTGCCGCCGGATGGTGGTCTGACGAATTTGTCGGCTTCAATAGGAACATTCTGCCGCACTTCCTCAATCTGTATCGTGTAGCGGCTTCCGGGTGCCGTGAACGTGAGGAGGTGCGGCACTTTCACGCCCTCGACTTCGCGATAGTCGCCGTAGTCGATTTGCGACGGATTCACGCCAAGCGGAGACTCAGCCAAAATCATCACCCGTACGAGCAGCCCTGAGTCCTCATCGAAATAGAGTTTCGCTGCCGTACGCCCTTCACGCATGCACGCAAGAACGTAGGTCTCCCGATCTCCGATTTTTTCCGCGTACTCAACACGCAAATCGGGAAACACCCGTTGAAGGTGCAAAGGAAAGTGTAAGTCGGCGCTGACGGATGCTACTTCGATATCTCCTCCGTGTATCTCGCGTGCAGGTCGCCCCGGAATCCTGGTCCAACCTGTCTGGCCATCGAACGCGGATACGGCGTCACCTTCGGGAAGATGACGGACCATCTCCCACTTATCCGGATCTTGCGTGAAAATGTCCACGCGAAGAGATTTGCCAGAAACTTGAGTAACGCCCGTCTCCACCCGGCTGATAACTCTCTCGATCGCCGCGGAGCCGCCCAGCGCTTGTATGTAGTTGTCGATCAGTCGCCCGACAGCCGGGACACCCGCAGAAATATTCGTCCCACCAGCATCGGAAGTCCGGTTGCCCAGTGGCGCGCCGTCGGCGACAGCGGGAGTTGATACAGGATCCCGCGAGCCCCGATGGCAGGAGTTACAAGTAACCTCGCGAAGCCCGTCGAAACTGTTGTTATTCAGCGCAAACATCATTTGCATCATTTCCCGCGCCCTTTGTTTCGGCTTCTTGTCATCCTTTTCGAAATGCCCTTCGACGTGACAGAAGCTGCATTCCACTCCCAGCGACGACGACATGAATTGCATCGCCGGGATCAGTTGGTCCGACGGAATTCCTTTCAGCACTTGAATGTTTTTAAAAATGTCTTCGGTATTTTTCAGTCCTCGGACTTCGTTCTTCGTGTGTGCCGTTTTATCGCCATCGGAAGCCTCCGTCATCGCCGCTTTGACCTGGGCCGATAATCCCGCGGCTTTAGTGGTCTCGCCCTCCTTTTCATAAAGACCAATCAACGTGCTTGCCGCGGGCAGAAAAAGCGGATCGATCCCGACCGCGCGTTCCAGGTGGGCAATTGCCCTTGCGTCATCGCCTTCCTGAATGTAGGGCGATGCAGCACTCGCCTCCGTCAACGCTGAGCCAGGATCAAGCTCAAGCGCGCGTTCCAACGCTAGTTTTGCGTCCGACGTTTGTTTTGCCAGAAGCAGAGCTTCGCCAATCCATTTGAAAAAATCCGCATCTCCACGGAATTGTCCTTGAACTCCGGTAAGCGCGCGATAGCCCTGAATGATGAACGTCGACGAGTGTCGCTGCATGCCAACGTCCACGTAGGCAATCCCCAGATTCCGCTGTCGCAAATCCGGCGCCGGTTCCCGCCACGCGAGTATGTCCGCATTTGCTGGAACCTCACGCTGAACTTCCGGGCGTTTTTGGATTCTGTGGTCGGTAAACGCCGTGTGTCCCCCGTCCTTCGCGTCGCGTCGAGGCATATGGCAACCAAGACAGTCGCTCTCCTTGGATGGATGGGCGCTTGAAAAGCTCGTCGTGTGACAAGACAAGCAACGCGAACGATAGTACGCAACCGACTGCGGCATCTTTTCGTGCGGATTGTGACAGGTCCCGCACCACAAGCGACCTCCACTGTTCCGTGCGCACGCGCTCAGCGCCAGTTGCTCCACGTGGCTGATCACCTTGAAGTCCCCCGACGAACCCTGCGGACTCGCATTCCGATAAATGGTGTAGCTATTCTCTAGCGCTTCACCCGGCACAAAATCACTCAGTTTCTTGCCCGGATTGGGTACTCGCGCCACTCCAAACAAATGACACTGCTCGCAGATGCTATCCCGTGCCGCGGGCGCAAGCTTCGAAGGATTCACGATTGTCCCTGCGCGCGGATCCGCCAGATGCTTCTCGGACGGGCCGTGGCACCGCTCGCAGGTAATGGCTTCGGCCGCGAATACCGGTGGTCGATACTGATTTAGCGTTCCCGGAACATGCAGTGCAATTCCGGAATGGCAAAGAACACATTCTTCGCTCACCGGGCGTGTGAAATCCGGATCCGGCTGATGCTCGTAACCTGGTGCCAGATCATACGCCTGGCGACTTTTGTAGAAGGCGACTGGAGATTGGAAAAGATGCCCGCCAATGTCAACCAGATAGCCGCTGGCGTGCTCACCCGAGCCAATCACAAAGTCGACGCGGTAGGTGCTTTTGTCGCCTCCGTTCTCCCAACTCTGCCAGTAACCCGTCGCGGAAGAATGAATCGTGATTTTCGTTCCATTGCCCGAGACGATGCCGTCTGGTTCTTGACCAGCGCGGCGCAAAGCATGGGCCATTGCCGAACGGGAATATCCCTGAACCTCTGCCGCATGACAGAACAGGCAGCGATTTGCGCCGGTGGGCTCCCTCAACTCAGGATGGGTCGGAGATGGAGCGCGTGCGTTGTCAACGGATTGCGCGTGCGCCGGTAAAATACTGACAAGAAAAACAAGAATCAAAGAGAGCTTCCGTGAGAAATGTTGCGCTAAGCTCGGAATGGCGTCTCGATTAAGCAAGCCTACCGGCGACGCAACTCCGACGTCCCGGATGGGCGCTTCATGCGGAGTCTCATGCGCATCCGTAACTGGTCGGGTGAAGTCCATGATTGGCCGCGCTGCCGCGAGGCAGCTAGGCTTTTACTGTTTGATACAGCCGATAGTGTTCATCGCCGATTGCCGCAAACGGCCGAAACGTCACTTTTCTCCCGTCTCCCTGCACAACCCAATCTTCGGATGACGGAGAGGCGGACGAAGCAGCCAGCAGTTGCGCTCGCGAAAAATCTGTCGGCAGAGTCCCAACCCCAAACAGTGCCACCGGTCCACGAACTAACGCCACGATTTGCAGGTTCTCCGCATCCACGGCCAGAAGGCGGAGTGGCATGCCAATCTCATACTCCACTCGATCGCCGTTGGTCCACGTCCGATTGATCGCAAAGAAAGTTCCCGGCGTAACGTCGCCCTCCACGCGATTGCCGTCTACCGAAACCCGCGTCTTCGAATCGGTCCAAGCCGGAATCCGCAGATACACGGTGAACTTCTCCGGGCGCGCCAGCTCGATCTGAAGTTGAGTGGTGTTGGTTCTGGGATAGCTGGTGTGCTGTGTCAAAGTGCATCGCGCCCCGTTCTGCGTCCAACTGACCCGAGAAGGAAGAAACAGGTTTACGTAGATGCCTTGCTTTGCCGGGTAGTAAGAACTGATCCCATAGTCGGCAGTCAACTGGGGGAAAGTGCCAGAGCAACACGGCCATTTATCCTTGTAATACACTTTTTCTGCCGAATCGTTGTTGTAATCGGAATAGTAGAAACTGGTGCCATTCGGCAGAATCGGCTTGGCACCCGCCACTGTGTTGTACAGCACCTGTTCCATGCTATCGCCGTACCGGGAGTCGCGTGTCACGCGCAACAAATATCGCGTAATCTTGAACTGGCCGTAAGCTCCGCACGGAGTTTCGAAGCTGGAGCGCGTACTGTTCAGACTCGCGCCAAGTAGCCCTTTGCCGGGTTCGACAAACGCTTCGTTTGGTCCCCAGCCGCCCGTGGCATAGCTTTGCTCTTGTACCATGCGCAATCCATTCATCGCCGCGCGCAGATACTTCTCATCCCCCAACACCAGATAGGCCTGCATCGCCGAACTGAAGGTATTCACGTGACTGTACGCGTGCTTGCCGGGAAGGGCATTGTGATTTTCCGCCAGCGCGTCGTAATACTCGTGATAGATAAAGCGCTCTCCTAACTCCCGGTATCTCTTGTCTCCGCTTCGCTGGTATGCCAGGAAAAAATTCTCCGGCAATGTGTAGGTCTCGTCCCACGTGTATGCGATGGTTTTGTGCGGCCGTGCTTCCTGTTCGGCCCGGCTAAGCGCTTTCTCTGGCAAGTGCGGCAGAACCGCGTCGGTGCTCCGCTTCAGAACGTCCAGCGCGATCGGGTCCTGCGCAAATTCATGTGCATCGATCAGTCCACAACACGTTTTGTCGAACGTATACGCGGGCAGCCGGTAGTCAAGATAGAATTTCCCGGAAGGCTCCACCGTTTCGGCGAATCCGCGCACCAGCCGGTGAACTTTTTGCTGCGTGGGCTTCGACCCAGTCACGGCGTAAGCCCGGGCCAAGGCTGAAAGGTATTGGCCGAACGAATGCCCGGCGATGAACCCATGGAAATTATCTTTCTCGTTGAAATCGTCTGCGTTGTCATACCAACCACCGAGATCGGGCCCGGGAGCTGGCAGCCCCTCTCGCTGTCGGAAGGGCTTCAATAGTCCATCTTCGTCGAGTCCCAGGAACAGTTTATGATTCTGATCGAACTGGACGCGGAATGGCCCGTCAAGGAGCTGAACTTCCGAGTAACCGAAAGTGGAGACCGGCGGAGCGGCCGGTGCTGGCGCCTTGCTTCGCGCCCCGAAGGGAAGGGAAGTCGTTGCCAGCAAGCCCGCCGTCGAAACCGCCGCCGTGCCAAGAAATTGCCTCCTGGATTCTCTTTTCATAACGGACTCTCCTGACTTATCTTAGGTCGGATCGATTTTCAGACTCTGGAGGTGCCTGCCTGCTAAGCCGGCCTCCACCTGGCAGATTCTGAGCAAGCGTTTTCTCACCGACGCTATGTATAGCGCGACTCGGCCTCAGCGTCAAACGCTTGCTGTCATCCACATCCCTGATGCAGTATCCTATTCCCGGAGTAACTCTAGGTTTGCCGATTCGACTGATGGCCACTCTCCGGCAACTTGCTCTGGCGATTTTCTTATTAGCCTGCCCTGCCTTGGCCGATTCACAGGCCCGTGATAGCCAGATTGATACAATTAGCTCGGCGCTGCGTGCCGGTGATTTCGACAAGGCCGTGGAACTCAGCCGTGCCGCTCTCAAGGAATCTCCCAACAACGCGCAATTGTGGGCATTGCAGGGCATCGCGTTTACCCGGTTGGGTGACGACAAGGCCGCCCTCGTCGCGTTTCAACAAGCCTTGAAAATCTCCCCGAACAACCTTGCCGCGCTCGCGGGGGCGGCGCAGATTGAATATCAAGCGGGAAGCCAAGGCGCCGTGCCACTTTTGCACCGCCTCCTCCAATTGCGTCCGGAAGATCCCACCGGTCACGCCATGCTTGCCGTACTGGAATATCGCCAGGGAAACTGTGCTGCGGCGGTCCCTCATTTCGAGAAGACCGGCGAACTGATCGACGCACAGCCGGATGCCTTGCATGCCTATGCGACTTGTCTAATGAGGATCAAGCGGCCCGCGGCTGCCGCTGCAGTATTGCAAAAGACGGTCGCTCTGAATCCGGCTGATCCGCGGGAACGCCAGGTTCTGGCGTCAGCGTTGCTCCTCGCCCATCAACCGCAAGACGCACTATCGACGCTGCAACCGCTCCTCGATTCGCCAACTGTTGATTCCAGCACACTGGAGCTGGCCTCACGAGCTTATGAAGACACCGGCGACACACCCCATGCAGTCAGCGCACTTCGGCAGGCGCTCTTGCTCGACCCCAAGAACATCAGTTTGTACTTGGATTTTGCAACCATTTGTTTTGCGCATGAGTCCTTTCAAGTTGGTATTGATGTCATTACCGAAGGACTGTTGTTGCTGCCCCAAGCCGACGACCTCTACGTCGCGCGCGGCGTTCTTTACGTTCAGCTGGCGCAATACGATAAGGCTGAGGCTGACTTCGAGAAAGCATATGAATTGAACCCGCATCAATCTTTGAGCACGGCCGCTCAGGGCTTGGCAGCGGTGCAAGCGAATGATCTCGATCACGCGCTGGCGTCCATTCAGGAAAAACTCAAACGCAAACCCAACGACCCGCTCTTGTTGTACCTGC
>Ga0074045_10000336_pt1 | contig 46149 bp, 38 predicted proteins | sample BogForMeECP23OM2_FD_94442 | JGI IMG/M metagenome (GOLD analysis project Ga0074045, IMG submission 94442) | Bog forest soil microbial communities from Calvert Island, British Columbia, Canada - Bog Forest MetaG ECP23OM2 | ecosystem: Environmental > Terrestrial > Soil > Wetlands ...
AATCAGGTTCCCTTGTCTCCCCGTGGGCATCGATCCCGGCTGGTTGCGCCCGTGTCCATTCGATTGTTCAAAATTCTTGATCGGCATCCGCGACATCAGGAAGTTCTTCAGCACCCCGTTTTCAATCACTTCCACGCGCTGCGCCGGCACGCCTTCGCTATCGTACGTATACGTTCCCGCCAGCTTGACTCCCTCAATTTCCTTGGTTGTCGGGTCATCCACGACACTGAGGAAGCTCGGCAGCACCTGTTGTCCCACCTTCTTCGTGAACGTTTGCCCCTCTTCTTCATCGCGTTGCCGATGACCTTCCATCCGGTGCCCCAGCACTTCATGGAAGAACACCGCCGCCGCCCGGCCGCTGAGTAACGCCGGGCCATCATACGGTTCGGCGACAGGCGCATTGCGAAGAGCTTTTAAATCCGCAGCCATCTTCTCGATCTTGCCCATCAATTCTTTTTCTGGTGGCAATCCGCTTGCTGTAGGCGCCTGAAATGTCTCCACGCGCAGCAGATCCATTCCGTCGTCTGCGCGCGTTTGTGCTTCCATCACCAGTCGGACCGTGGCGCTTGGCATGGCCAACTCCGTGCCTTCGCTGGTCACCGTCCGAGAGTTCGAAGACGAGACCTGCAGCAAAACCGTGGAGTAGTACACATCCGCATAATTACGAAAGGCGCCAGAAAGCCGCCGCACTTCGCTTTCCCACGCGCTTCGATCGAATGGCGGATCCTTCCGTTTCGCGTCCGAATGCACCTGCGGCGCGTCCTTCGAAAAATCCGGAGATTTGTCCTCTTCTTCCGCCTGAACCGCCGTGTTGGTTTTCACGTTCAGGTAAGCCGGAGCCGCCCGTCGATAGGCGCGATCGGTGAGTTCCCACAGCACCCGCGCTTCCGCGTCGGGATCGTCGTTGAGCGGCAGCGATCCGGACGTCATGCCGCTCGCGCGGCTCTGCCCATGCGTATTGTCCAGTTGAGGACTCCCCACTCGCATAGTTACGTCCGCCGAACGTCGCCGCGTGGTCGAATTGGACAGGATCCCGCCATACGACGCGGCGATCACGATCTGATCCTGGTCATACACCGTGTAGCTCAAAAAATACGGCGCGGGATCGCTCTTTGCCAGATCGGTCTTCGCCCGGTTCAATTCCGCCTTCATTGTCGTCAGCACCAGGTCCGGAACTGCCCCGGAGGCAGGCCGATCCGCTTTAGCGGGAGATGCCACCATAGGAAAGCTGCTGAGTTGTACCGCCAGCAGCACAGAAGCCAGTGGCCGCAGGTGCGACCGAACGTACAAAGAAACTCCCGCGTTGGTTCGCCCTGCTTGCTTGCGTTTCATTTGGTTTTGGCTCCCTGAACCACGGTGCGTGGAGTGAAAATGTCTCAATTCGCGAGTATGCCCGAGCAAATGGTGTTGTGCAAATCGGCTCACCCGAATCGTTCGCCAACCTTTAAATGCGCGCCGTTGGCGAATTCGGTCGCGGAAATCCTTTTTCGCCCTTCTAGTTTGACGTGCGCAAGCTCCATAACGGTTGCTGCTCCGCACGCCACCCGCAATTTACCGTGCCGCAATACCAGGGTGCCGGGCGAGTCGGCAGACACTTCCTCACATACCGGCCTGCCTTCCTTGTAGGGACCGCCCTCTGAGGCGGTCCGCTCTGGCTTGCCCCAAACGTGGCATGTCTGTCCGCGAAACCGTGTATAGGCCCCGGGCCAAGGCGTGAATCCCCGCATGCGGTTATAGATTTCCTGCGCGGGCCTTCCCCAGTCGATTCGCCCATCCTCCCGCTTCAAAATGGGCGCATAGCTCGCAGCAGAAGGATCCTGCGGGCGCGAAGTCAGCTTTCCAGACTCCAGGCCTCGCAGAGTCTCAATTATCAGCCCAGCACCAGCCTCTGCCAGCCGTTCCGCAAGCTCTGGCGCGGTTTCATCGGGCCCAATCACCAATTCCTGTTGTAGCAGCATCTCCCCGGTATCCATTCCGGCATCAATGCGCATGGTCGTGTTGCCAGTCACAGATTCGCCGTTCGCGATGGCCCACGCGATCGGTGCAGCCCCGCGATATTTTGGCAGCAGGGAAGCGTGAAGATTGATCCAGCCGAAGCGCGCAAGGGGCAGCAGCCTCCCCGGAATGATCTGCCCATAGGCAATGATCACTACCACGTCGGGCGCCAGCGCTCGTAGTTGCTCTTCAATCTCTGGCGCGCGCACTTTGTCGGGCTGATAAATGGGAATCCCTGCGGCGAGTGCTACTTCCTTCACCGGTGAGAATGACACCTCGTTCCCCCGGCCCCTGGGTCGATCCGGTTGCGTAAACACACCAAGAACTGCAAATTCAGGCAAGGAGAGAAGTTTCTTCAACGAAGGAACCGCAAACTGAGGAGTACCGCAAAACACCGTCCGAAGGCGGCTCACGGTGCCACCGCCCACGCACTCGCAAAACTTACCACTCGCCTTCTTTCCGCAGCTTCTTGATCTTTCTCTTGATCAGGTCGCGCTTCAGCATGCTCAAATGTTGCAGGAAAAGCACCCCAGCCAGGTGATCGATTTCGTGGCAGAACGCGCGCGCCAAGAGGTTCTCGCCGCGAATCTCAAACGGCTCGCCTTTCAGATTCTGCGCTCTCACGGTCACAAACTGTGGCCGCACCACATATCCGCGGAATCCCGGAACCGACAGGCAGCCCTCTTCTTCGCGCACTTCGCCTTCCGCGTGAATGATCTCCGGGTTGACCAGCACAATTTTTGCTTCCGGATTTTTCCCGTTCGATACGTCGACCACTGTCAGCCGGATGCTTTTTCCCACTTGAGGAGCCGCCAAGCCCACGCCTTGCGCCGCGTACATGGAAGAAAACATGTCCTCGGCCAGTTCCTCCAGCTCCGCGTCAAACTTCTTGACCGTTGCAGCTGGTTTCTCCAGCACTGGGTCGCCATACTTCACAATGGGATAGATCTTGCGCGGCGGCGCTTCCGCCGTCTCTGTCGTCTTCACGGCGGTCGTGGGTTCAGAACTCGTTGATTTGTCGGCCATAGCTTTCGAAATTCCGCCGCATCTCGCCCAGCGAATCTCCTCCAAATTTTTGCAGAAAAGCATCCGTTAGCACAAGTGCCACCATAGCCTCTCCTGCAACACCACCGGCAGGCACCACGCACCAGTCCGAACGCTCATAGGCCGCCTGCACCGGCTCCTTGGTAACCATATCGGCAGTTTGCAACGGTTTTCTGAGCGTCGAAATCGGCTTCAGAAACCCACGAATCACCACGTCCTCGCCGTTCGTGATGCCGCCTTCCAATCCACCGGCACGGTTGCTGCCTCGCTGAAACTTCCGCGCCTTCTTGTCGTAGGAAATCTCGTCCTGCACTTCGCTTCCATACGACCCGGCCGCGAGAATCCCCGACCCGATCTCCACCGCCTTCACTGCCTGCACGCTCATTAGCGCCTGCGCCAGCTTTCCGTCAAGCTTTTCGTCCCATTGCGCGTGTGAGCCCAAACCCACCGGCACTCCATGCGCCACAATCTCGAACACGCCGCCGACGGTGTCGCCCGCTTTCAGCGCCGCGTCCACTTCCGCTTTCATCTTTTCCTCTACCTGCGCATCAACGCAGCGTAGCGGCGATTCCAAATCTCCGCAAATCCTGCTGACCTCTTCCCATCGCGCGGTTCGCTCCAGCCGCACATGTCCCACCTGAATAGTGTGACTGGCGATCTGTACTCCGAATTGTCCGAGCAATTGCCGTGCGAAACTGCCCGCCGCCACCCGCGCAGCCGTCTCTCGCGCTGAAGCCCTCTCCAGGACATACCGCGCGTCATGAAAATTCAATTTTTGCGAACCTGCCAGATCCGCGTGCCCGGGCCGCGGCGCTACCAGCTTTTTCGAAGCCGCCTCCGGCGCATCCGATGCTTCTACCGGCAAAATCTTTTCCCAGTTCGCCCAGTCGCGATTCTCAATTCTCAACGCAACCGGCGCACCGATCGTCTGCCCGTGCCGCACTCCCGCAAAAATCTCTGCCCGATCCTTCTCAATTTTCTGCCGTCCACCGCGACCGTGCCCCAACTGCCGCCGGTGCAACTCATGATTAATTGCATCAACGTCAATCGGCAATCCCGCCGGCAATCCCGATACAAACGCCAACAGCGCCTGCCCGTGCGACTCACCCGCAGTATAGAAGCGCAACATAAACTATCCAGTGTATCGGTCCACCGCCATTTCCGTCCAGCACGTGAATCTTCACTACTCGCTTCACAAAGCACTAGATCGCGCTGCAACGACATCGGCCCATCCATCGCCATCCAAATCGCCTGCCGCCAGAACCGCTTCGGTGAGGTTCCAGTACTGCCCGGTACCGTTACCTTTTTTCGCCCATTTCGTTACTAGCTGCATTACTTTTCTGATTGCCCTTAACCCTTTCTCTTCCTACAATTCCAGCCATTGTCCCGGGTCGATAGGGGAAGAATGTGATGTATGAACAATTCTTCAACTTCATGGGCCTGCGGGAGGATCCCTTCCATGTTTCCCCCGATCCTCGTTTCTACTACACCACCCCTGCGCATGAAGCAGCTTTGGCCCGGCTCATGTTTGGTATTGAGAACCGACAGGGCTTTCTGGTCCTCACCGGCGAGGCCGGCACCGGCAAAACGAGTCTTCTGAACCGCATCCTGGACTGGCTGCACAGGCGCAAACGCTCGACTGCCTTCATTTTCCACGCGCATCTGGAACCGATCGGGCTATTAAAATTCATCCTCAGCGATTTCGGCGTGCCGTGTCAGTCCAAATCCAAGAGCGACCTTGTCAGTGCTCTGCACACTTGGCTTCTGCAGCGCCATGCCGCACAGGATCTGCCGGTGGTTATCCTTGATGAGGCTCAGGCTCTTCCTTTGCAGACTCTGGATGAAATTCGCCTGTTGTTGAATCTGGAGACTCCTCGGGGCAAGCTCATGCAAATTGTCCTGTCAGGCCAGCCCGAGTTGGAAGAGAGGCTGCGTTTACCCGCACTTCGCCAGTTGCGTCAGCGCATCATGGTACATTCCCGCCTCCCAGTTCTCTCTCACAAAGAGACCGCTGCCTATATTTCCAGTCGTCTGGCCACTGCGGGCTGCACGGGCTCCTCACTCTTTCCCGAACAGGTCGTACAAGACATTTATGAATCTTCCCGGGGCATCCCACGCGTCGTCAATCTCCTCTGTGAGCAGGCCCTTATCTCCGCCTACTCCGAGCAGCAACGCGAGATCTCCCCGGAGATGATCCGTCGCATTGCGATGGACTTTGACCTGCTCTCTGATCCCCTGGCCGTCAGCGACTTGGAACCACAACCGCACTATACACACCTCGCACCATTTCCGCCGGTCGACGAAATGGAGCCACCGCAGTCTGTCGCGATCCAACCCCCCGTCAAGGAGGATCCGGTAGTTGTTCCCACGGACTCTGCTACCGAGGACCTTCCAAAGACCGTGCCCCAGCCGGTCCCGCCTTCAGCCCAGCGTACGTATGGATACTGGCGCAAGCATCGATCGCGTTGGCCGGTGGCTGTATTCGCGCGTAATTCTGTCGCATCCTTGCGTCGCTCTTGGCTCGCCTTCACCGATCAATGTGCCTCCGTTGCTCGCTCTGTGCGTTGCGCCGTGTTTCCCCCAGCCGAAAAAAACACACGGCCACCAGTAGCCAGCCAGCGTTTCGCGCCCGGATGGTTGGCGCAGATTGACTTTGGCATCTTTAAAGACCCGGTTGCTGCGGTCCACAAGGGTTCTCAGGCGGCCGCCGAAGAGCATCCACTTCCGGTTGTTCCTCCCCCTGCTCCTGTGCAATCTCCGAAGTATTGGCGCAGACATCGATCTCGTCCGAACGTGGCCGCGTTCGCCCGCAATGCAGCGGTTTCCGTCCAACGTGCTTGGCACGCGCTCACTCATCCGTTTGTCTTCTATGTGCGATCCGTTTCCCAGTCCTTCGTTCGAGATTGCCGCGTCTTTTTCCGCAGTCTCGCTCCGCCTATGCCCGCATTGGAATTTGGCTCTTCGACTGAGGGGGCCGACGAAAAATCGCCGGCGCTCCGTAATGTTCTCGCTCCGCTCTTGAATTGGTTACGGCAACCCATCAGCCCAGGACCTTTCTCCAGAAACCGTTCCTCGGCGTCTTCGGGCCATCGCAGGCAATAGGGACGGACCTTACTGGACTACAACCTTCGCCACCATCTTCGGATGGATCGAGCAAGAGTACGTGTACGTTCCCGGCTTAGTAAACGTGTAGCTAAACGAATCATCCGTATCCAGCGCCTTCGATTTGAATGTGCTCTTGTCTTCACTCACCACCGTGTGCGGAATATCGTCGCGGTTCACCCACTTCACTGTCGTTCCCGCTGCGACCGTCAACGTCACCGGCGCAAACGTGAAGTTGTCGATCTTTACCTCCGTCGCCGATGCGGAGTTGCTCGTCGCCTGAGAAGCGACTCTCCTCCCGCCAGCCAACAACAAAGCTCCGCCCAAAATCAGCAAGGCTCCGCGAACCCATCCTTGTTTCTTACTCATGTCCATTCTCCTCGTTTTCAGAATCTTCAATCCGTCAGGGCACGGGTTTGGCCGTTCCGTAACGGCCAAAGAAATCAACCGGCTTCAGCCGCTGAGGTGCGACTTCATTCACCCCAACCTACTGTCCACAATCGCCAGTGCTTGTTGCCCACGCACAAAATTCACATCGGTAATTCCTAGCAGCCCCCGAAGTTCTTCCGCCGGAACCTTCATTGGCCCTGGCGAATCCGCCTTCCCTGGCTGCGGTTGCGGAAACGCTGTCGACGCTGCAGTGTGAAACGTGACCGAGCCCTCTACTTTCTGCATGGTCTGGTGAATGTGTCCGTTCAGAACCGTCACCGAGCCGAACCGCTTCAGCTGTGCCAACGCTTGCGCGCTATCTTCCGTTCCCCAGCCCCATGGGGGATAAACCGACCACAGTGGGATGTGCGCAAACACAACGATCGGCGTGCTCGCGCTGAGCGGCTTCAGATCCTTCTCGATCCAATCCAACTGTTCCGCACCTAGCGACCCAAGCCCGCCTGCCTTCAGATTCATCACATTCGCCAGTCCTACAAAGTGCACGCCCTTCTTCTCAAAGCTGTACCAGCCGTTCCCCTGAGCATTCTTCCCATAACGCTCCAGGAACTGCTTGCCATCGTCCCCGATCACGTCGTGTTCTCCCGGCACACAGAACACTTCGTTCGCACTCGCTGATTTCAAGATCTGATCGACGGTGTCAAATTCTTCCGCCTTCGCCAGATGGCTGACATCCCCGGTGTGCAAAAGGAATTCTGGTGCATTCGGCAGAGCATTGATCTTGTCCACCGCCGCCTTCAGCGTTGAAACCACATCCGTATTTGCCGGCTTGTTGAACCCCATGTGGCTATCGCTGATTTGTGCGAAACTCAGTTCACCTTTCGCGGACGCGACATTAAACTCACTGAACCGGCTCAGAGCGAACGATTTCAGCACCCCTCCTTGAATCACGCACAGCGTTCCCGTTCCCGCCCACGCCATGCACTTCAGGAATCCGCGCCGGTCAATCCCGTCGTGGTTGTGATCCACCTCAATCTCGTCCTTCCTCTTCCTCGTCATCGTGTTCTCCTCTCGGAACACATCGTTCTCACTTTGTGGCGCGAACTAGAAGAGAAAACCCAGCCCGCGCCGCCTTTGGACGTGTTCTGCCTATGAAGACTCGATGGCCGGCTGGTTTATTCCCCGATTCCTGCGTCAAGCCTATTTTTCTTTTCTGCTAAGAAATCACGCCGGTATGGGAATAAAATCGGTAGCACCGCTGTTATAGCTATTAGGAAGGGAACTGGGCTCGGGCGTGTTGGAACCGCAGGAGAGAAAACGATTCGAGGAGTGCGTCTTGCCTCATCTTGATGCGGCCTTCAACCTGGCGCGCTGGCTGCTCCGCGACAAATCCAACGCCGAAGATGCCACGCAGGAGGCTATATTGCGCGCCTATCGATTTTTCCCCGGATTCCGTGCCGGCGATACGCGGGCCTGGCTTTTGCAGATCGTTCGCAACTCTTGTTACACCTGGTTGGAAAAAAATCGTCCTCAGGAAGACATCACCGAAATGGATGAAGATTCCATGCCGTCGGATGCACCCTCTCCAGAGGCCATGGCCATTGCCAGCCATGACCGCGAGCGTGTTGCCCGCGCCTTGGAAGCATTGCCCGTGCATTTTCGCGAAATCCTCGTCCTTCGTGAACTGGAAGGTTGTTCCTACAAAGAGATCGCCGCCATCACCTCTCATCCCATGGGAACGGTCATGTCCGCGCTGGCCCGAGCGCGCAAGCAACTGAAAGATGCTCTCGCCGAACCGCAGCACCGGACCAAGGAGGTTCGCCGTGCCGTGTGACCTTTCCTCTGTTCAACTGCGTGCTTATCTCGACGACGAACTTGATGCTGTCGGCGCGGCCACCTTTGAAAGTCACCTGAAATCCTGCCAGGAATGCGCAGCAGTCTTAGCATCCGAGAAAGCTCTTCGCCAGACTCTCGCTTCCTCCGAACTTTACGAGCGTGCCCCCGATCGTCTGCGTCAAAACGTGCTCTCCGGCTTGCCCGCGCCCGTTGCGAAGTCTCAGTCTTGGCGCTGGGTTGCACTCGCCGCCGCTCTACTGCTTGCTGTGCTTCTCGGACGTGAACTCCTCACCGTCCTTCGCGGACAATCGGATGTGACCATGCTCGCCTCCGCTGCCGTCGATGCTCACCTGCGTTCGTTGCAGCCCGGCCATCTCACGGATGTCGAGTCCACCGATCAGCACACCGTAAAGCCCTGGTTCGATGGCAAAGTCGCTTTCGCTCCCTCCGTCCGCGACTTTTCCAGCGATGGGTTCCCTCTCCGAGGAGGCCGCCTTGATATCCTTGCTGGCCGCACCGCCGCCGCGCTCGTCTATGGGCGTCGCAAGCACATCATCAATGTTTTCGTGTTGGAATCTCAGCCCCCAATCGCCGTCTCGAATTCTGGTGACCGCCACGGCTATCGCTGGCTCTCATGGCAGAAAGACGGTTTCACCTACGTCGCCGTTTCCGATGCCGCCCCCGACGATCTTCAGCGACTCCGCGAGCTGTTCCTCAAGGAATGACTCCATCTTTTCCTCTGCAGCAGATAACTCAGATGAGTCCACCCTGACGTCTTGACGCCTCTATCTGGTCCAGTTACGCTTCTCGCGAGGTTCTTGACGAGAATTTTGTGCCAGATACCCCTGCTCAGGTCTCTCCACCCACTCCTTCTGCCTCCTCGACCCCTTCGGTTGTGGAAGTCCTCAGCGACGCCGCCAAACAATCCGTCCTAAAGGTTCAGGAATACGCAAGAATGTCCCTGCAATCCCTCACGAATCTGTTCACGCCTCCACGCTACGGCCAGGATACTCTCGACCAGATGGATGACATCGGCGTTGGCTCGCTTCCCATCGTCCTTCTATCCGGTTTTTTCATCGGTGCGGTGATGGTCTTGCAAACCGGTGCGCAGTTCCAGCGATTCGGTCAGGTTTCCTTAACCGGCGATATCGTTTCGCTTGCTCTTGTCCGCGAACTCGGCCCTACCATCACCGGCCTGCTCGTCGCTGGCCGCTGTTCCTCCGGAATCGCCTCCGAACTAGGCTCAATGTTGGTCACTGAGCAAGTCGATGCCATGCGCGCCATGGGCACGGACCCCAGCCGCAAACTCAATTCGCCCCGGGTCCTCGCTGCCCTGATCACCGTGCCTCTCCTTACTACTATTTCCGTTTTCGTCGGACTCGTCGGCGGTATGGTCGCCAGCGTCTTTTCTCTCCGTCTGAGCGCCACTACCTTCTGGCAGCGCGCCATCGCCATTCTGGAATTCTCCGACCTGATGCAGGGATTCATCAAGTCTTTGGTCTTTGGCCTCATTCTTTCCACCGTGGGCTGTTATCAGGGATTGAGTGTCCGTGGTGGTACGCAAGGGGTGGGCCGCGCCACCACCCAAGCCGTAGTTGTCTCTTCCGTGATGATCATCATCGCTGATACCTTCCTTACGAAGCTTGCTCTCTATTTAGCGGATAAGCTCTGACCACCATGGACTCACCTCCACGCATCCCTAACGCTGCTCTTCAACCCCAGAGTGCCGCTACCATAACGTTCGATGACGTCTGGATCGGTTTTGAGGAAGGACCGATACTCCGTGGCCTGACCTTTTCCGCCAAGCCTGGTGAAACTCTCGTTCTGCTTGGCGAAACCGGCACGGGCAAAACCCTTGCCCTGAAAATTGCCGCTGGCCTGCTCTCGCCCGATCGCGGCGCCGTGCACGCTTTGGGTCAGGACCTCTCCGGCAAATCTGAACAAGAGTTATTGCAGTTCCGCCGCCAGATTGGTTTTGTTTTCCAGGAAGGCGCTCTCTTCGATTCCCTGACCGTCGGCGAAAACGTCGCCTATCGTTTGATTGAGGATGGGGCCCCGGAAGAAGTGGTGACTCCCAGCGTGCAGGAAGTCCTTCGCTTCGTCGAACTTGAGCACACCAGCGACATGTTGCCCTCCGAGCTCTCCGGCGGCATGCGCCGTCGTGTCTCCATCGCCCGAGCCCTCATCACTCGGCCGCCCATCGTTCTTTATGATTCGCCTACGGCGGGCCTCGACCCCATTACCTCTCAGACCATCATCACTTTGATTCTTCGCCTGCGCGATGTTTACGGCGTGACCGCACTTATGGCCACACACCGCTTGCAGGACGGTTTCGCCCTCGCCAATTTTCATTTTGATCCGGAAACACGCACCGTGCGCCGGGGTGCTGCCGCCGATCGCGCCCAGCAGCCGATCACCCGTTTTCTGGTCTTGCGGGACGGCCAGATCTATTTCGAAGGAAGTCCCGAAGAGATGCTCAAATCCAAAGATTCGTATCTTCAACGGTTTTTGATTTAATCCTGTATAGTTGTGCAAAGGAACGCCTTGCTTCTTGTCGGAGGAACCTGAGAATGGCGCGCAGCAAACAACTGACATGGTCCGAATTGCGCGTTGGCCTGTTCGTCCTGGTTGGCCTGTTAATTCTTGCTGTTGCGATTTTCTACGTTACCGGTGCCAGCATCTGGGGCCCAAAGTATCGCCTCAATACCTTTTTGCCGGAGGTTTCCGGCCTCGCCACCGGCGCGCCTGTCCGCTTGGACGGCGTCGAAATCGGCAATGTCGAGCGCATCGTCCTGGTGCCGCGCGAACACGGGAAGCCACCCGACAAGATGCACAACATTGAGATTGGCATGCGTCTCGACCGCAAGTACCAGAGCGATATTCTCACCGACTCCGTCGCCACCCTCGTTACCGAAGGCCTTCTCGGCAACCGCTACGTGAACATCCAGCGCGGTTACACCGGCGTCCCTCTCAAAGACGGGCAGGCCGTCCCCGGTGGCGAGGAAAAAGCCATGAAGGAAGTAGTCGAGCGCAGCGCCGATGTTCTTGCGAATCTGAAAGCCCTCAGCGAACAGATTCAGGACATCGTTGGCGCCGTGAAGGAAGGCAAAGGGACCATAGGCAAACTGCTCAACGACGACCAGGCTTACAACCATCTCAACAGGATTCTCGCCAGAGCCGATCAAATCGCCACTACCGTGCAATCCGGCCAGGGCACCCTCGGCCGGCTCGTTATGAAAGACGAAATGGGCAACAAGGTGGAAAGTACGGTCGACCAGATCAACACCATGCTCGCCGACCTTCGCGCGCAAAAGGGCACGCTCGGCAAATTGCTCTACGATCCCACCCTTTATGACCAGGCCAAAGAAGCCCTCACCAACGGCAATGCCGTTCTCGGGGATGTCCGCGCAGGTAAAGGCACGCTGGGCAAGCTGGCTACCGACGAAACACTCTACAACAAACTCCGCGACACCAGCAGCAATCTCTCCGAAGCCACTTCCAAACTCAACAAAAACAACAACTCCATGGGCAAACTCTTCAATGATCCGCAGCTTTACGACAACCTCACCGGCCTCAGCGGAGATATGCGCTCCCTGATTTCCGATTTTCGAAAAAACCCCAAAAAATTCCTCTCCATCAAGTTGACGTTCTTCTAGCCGATCCAGGGAAGCCTCCGCTTTGCGGGAAAGCTTGTCTCTGTGTTGTAATGATTCCGTAACAATGACCGACTACGCTCAAAGCTTTGAAGGGCCGCCTCTTAGCTCTCTCATGGAAAATCAAGATACGACCACCAAGCCTTCGCGCCTGGAAGCCGGAAAAACCACTCTTCCGCAACCGGGTCGTCCTGTTCCCAGCCGCGCCTATCCTGGCGCGCTGATCGTTGTCGAGGGCACCGATGGTTCCGGCAAGAGCACCCAGCTCTACCTGCTGAAACGTTGGCTGGAAATCGGCGGCTACCGTCTCCACTTCACCGAATGGAACTCTTCTCCTCTTGTGAAGTCGGCCACCCGGCGCGGCAAGCAGAAACGCTTGCTCACGCCCACAACTTTCTCGCTGCTCCACGCTGCCGATTTTGCCGATCGTTGTGAACGCCAGATCATGCCGCTGCTCCAAGGCGATTATCTCGTTCTCGCCGACCGCTATATCTACACCGCCTTTGCGCGCGACGCCGCCCGTGGTTGCTCCCATCGCTGGCTACGCAATCTTTATCGCTTTGCGCCGATCCCCGATATCGTCTTCTATTTCCGCGCGCCTCTCGATGTTGCCGTCGACCGCATCCTGAGCGGCCGCCCCAAACTGAAGTATTACGAAGCCGGCATGGACCTTGGCCTTTCCTACGACCGTGCGGAAAGCTTTAAACTCTTTCAGGCGCGCATTCTGGAGGAGTACGACAAGATGGTCGACACCGATAATTTCGTTGTTCTTGACGGCACGCTCCCCGTCAACAAACTCCAAAAGCAGATGCGCGATATCGTCGCCTCCAAAATCGATCTGAAGCGTTTCGCACCGCGCGCTGATGTGGTGGAGTGATCATGCCTGACCAGGATAAAGACAAGGACAAAATCACTTCCATATCTGCCGTCCCGGATGGCGCTGGCTCCAAGTCCCCGCCGCCCGACAGCGAGGACGCACAATTCTTCTTCGGCGAACATCTCGTCGGCCTCGATCCCTCAGAGCTCCATGGCAATCTCATCGTCATCGAAGGTCTGGACGGCTCCGGCCGCTCCACGCAAATCGCACTGCTCCAGGAGTGGCTCGAATCCGAAGGCTTTGCGGTACAGACTAGCGGTCTCCGCCGCTCTAATCTCGTGGGTCGAGACATTGACGAACTCCTCGCCAAAAACGCCGTCACCCGCCTCACCCTCGCGCTCATGTATTCCACCGATTTTTTCGACCAACTGGAGCACCGCATCGTCCCTGCCCTGCGCTCCGGTGCCATCGTTCTCGCCGACCGTTTTATCTTCACTTTAATCGCTCGCAGCGTTGTACGTGGCATCAATCGTGATTACCTCACCGGTCTCTACGCCATGGCCCTTCGCCCCAACCTCACTTTCTGGCTGAATGTTCGTCCAGAAACCGCCTTCGCTCGCGAATTCAAAAAGGCTCAGGCGATCAGTTATTGGGAAGCGGGCCGGGACATGTCTCTCTCTCACGACCTTTACTGGTCTTTCGTTCGTTACCAGACCATGATCAAGCGCGAGTTCGAAGTCATGGCCAAGCGCAACGCCTTCATTGAACTGGACGGTGAAGCCAGTGTTTCGAACGTCAATAAGTTGCTTCGCCAGCGCATCGGTGATCACCTCGGCATTCGCCCCACCAAATACACGCCGTCTTCCGCTCTTGCCCATCTCTGGCGGTAGCCCATATCATGCCTGAGCCCGTTCATATCGCCGCCATCGACGCCGGCTCCAATGCAGTCCGTCTGTCCGTCGCTCGTGCCTATTCCGCTCTCGATATTGAGCCGCTCATCACCGAGCGCTACCCATTGCGGCTGGGCGAAGGGGTCTTTGTTCGCCACCGTTTCAGCGAGGAAATCCTCAAGAGAGCCGTTAAGGCCTTCCGGCATCTCCACGAAATCATGGACGAATTTGGCGTCACCAAGTACCGTGCGGTCGCCACCAGCGCCACCCGTGAGGCTCAGAACCGCACCACCCTGATTCGCCAGGTGAAACAATCTACCGGGATTATCCTAGAAGTTATCAGTGCCAAGGAAGAATCGCGCCTCGGTCGCGAAGCTGTGTTCGCAGCTCTCGGGCCAGGGGCCGAAGCCGGGTGTATCGTCGACCTCGGCGGCGGTAGCCTGGAACTCAGCATCCTTCGCGACCATACCCTCAAGCAGGCCGCCCAAATTCCCCTCGGCACCGTTCGGCTGATGAGTACCCTGAACATTCCCGGCGTGATTAGTCCTGTTCAGGCCGAACAGGTGCGCCGTTATGTCCGTGCTCTCTTGGAGTCACGTCTTCCGGGCCGTCCCAATCTTGCCGACCGCGTGTCCGTTGCCCTCGGCGGAAACGCGGAAACTCTCGGCAATGTTGCGCCCGGCCCGCGTCAGCACGGGCTCTCCACATTGGAAGTCTCTCTCCTTCGCGAGCGCTTACCCGACATTCTCAGACGGGATGTGCGCTCGCGCATGAAAGCCTACGGAGTCCGCCGTGATCGTGCGGATGTCATGGCCGTTGCCGCCCTCATCTTTGTCACTCTGGGCCGCTATCTCAACATTCGTACCTTTGCAATTCCCGGCGTCGGACTGCGTGAAGGCCTGCTTCAGGAAATCGCCTGCGAGGCCTTCTCCCGCAAGGAGCCTCATCGTTACAATGCCGAAGCCCGTCAGATTCTCGTGGCCACTCGCAGCTTCGGCCGCCGGCTGGATTTCGACCAGCGCCATGCCGAGCACGTTCGCGAACTCAGTCTCATGCTATTCGATCAGCTTCAACCGTTGCACCATTTGCCCGTGCAAGCACGCGTCCAGTTGGAGGCTGGTGCTCTTCTCCATGATTTGGGTCATCGCGTCAGTCACCGCGCCCATCACAAGCACGGCGAGTATCTTGCCCTCAACGGCGATATCCCCGGCTTAGAAGGGCGCGACCGCCATATCGTCGCTTCCGTCGTTCGTTACCACAACCGCAAGTCCGAACCCGATGGCCACCACCCCGCCTATTCGGGACTTACCAATAATGACAAGCGCATTGCTCGCCGCCTGGCTTCTCTCGTGCGCATCGCCGAGGGTCTCGACCACTCGCACCGCCAGCGCATTCTAGACATTCACGCTTCCTTTCAAAAGGGTGGCGTCACTCTACAGGTCCAAGCCCGCGGTGACGTCACCGAAGACCTTCGGGATGCGGAACGCAGCTCCGATCTCTTCCAGAAGGAATTTCACGTCCAGCTTTTCTTCCGCCCTCCGATCCAAGATTAAATGCAGCTTCCGCTCTTAGACTGAACAGATTTTCAATTGCGGGTGGGGATATAGATGATTAACACCTCGCGCATTTCTCCGCTTGCGGCGAGCGCTGCCTTACTCATACGAACCCCCTTCGCCTATTGTTACTCGCCATATATACTCGCTTTTGTAAGATGATACGCAGGAGGACGTTTCTCATGGAGTTGTACATCGTCCGCCACGGCATCGCTGTGGACCGCGAAGATCCCAAGTGCCCCGCGGACCCCGAGCGCTTTCTGACCGAGGACGGCATTGAAAAATCGCGGCAAGTGGCCAAAGGTGTGGCCGAAGTTGCCTCGATTCCCGACCTGATCTTGACCAGTCCCTATCTGCGCGCTGTCCAAACCGCCGAACTGTTCGCCGAACGCCTCGAATATGCAAAGCAGAAGATTCAAAAGTCGGACCTGCTTCTCCCTGGCGCCGAACCCCTGCAACTTTTCCGCGAACTTGCCAAGGACAAAGATCTCTCCAGCGTCTTCGTCTTCGGCCATGCCCCGCACCTGGACGACCTGATCGCCACGGCCATCGGCACAAAACACCATATTTCTTCGCTGAAAAAAGCCGGCGTAGCCTTTGTGGAATTAAAACGCCTCGTGCCTCCAAGCGGAGAATTGGTCTGGCTAGCCACCCCAAAATTGCTTCGCAAAGCCGGAAAGTAACTGCTAATCCGACGCGGCCGCGCTCGTCTGCGGCGGTTCCTCTTTGCGTGGCAACTGCACAATCTTCGGCGACATTGGCGCCGCTTTCACGATCACAGGCTGCCCCACGCTGCTCTCCAGTAAATATTTACCGGCCGCCAGCCTCGCCGCATTTTCTTCGCTCTCTTTCAATCCTGGCACGCTAATGATCACCGCATCGACGGATTTTTCCACCCGCAGTCCCGTCGCCGTGGGCACCCCAGATTTAGTGAGCGAACGCGCCAGGCGCAACACGCCCGCCAGTGCACAGATGATCTTCTGTTCTTCCGGTTTGAACCGGGCAAACGACTTATGTTTTACGTCTGGCAATCCGCCACGCTGGTACCGAACTACGTTGGTCATAATGTCCCACTCGGTTTCTGTCCAGCCGGGTGGAACAACCATGGCCTTCAAGAATTTTCTGGCCGCCTTTTGTGGCGATTTCGCATCTAGACCCGCTCCAATTCCGTGCAGCCGGGCAGCGGCCTGCATGGCTTTCCGTGTCTCCCGGTCCGCCAAGGCCGGATCGCCCAGCAACTTAGCCATCCCATCGAACAGCCGCATCGCCAATCGTGATACCAGCATCGCGCGTCCCGTGTTCACCTCCAGCGAACGAGCGGTCGCACGCAATCGTGCCTGCGAAGCGGCAACCATCCGCCGGCCTTCAGGCAGTCCGCGTCTCCAGTGTTGCCATAGTCCGCCTTCCCCGATGGTCAGCCCGCGATACAGCTCAATTCGCTCAAGTCGCTGCGAAGCGATACGCTCGGCCCATGCGGAGCGTGCTTCTTCAAGGTCGCTCGAAACTTCCTCGATTTTAGTGGAGAGCACGTCTAGGTCATGCACCTCGCCCAGCAAATCTTGAACGCGCTTCAAGCCTTCGCCCCACTCTTCATAACGTGCGGGAAGCAGGCTTTCCACGGTATAGCGGAACCGTTTTACGCCAATGCGCAACGCATGCCAGCCTTGTGGTTTCTCGGTCCGAAGCGCGCGAACGTGCAGCTCTTTTGCTGCCTCCAGCCGTTCCAGTGCCAGACATTCCGCGGCAAGTCCATTCGCGGGCACCAGGCGGCTTCTGCGATGTAACTTGCGTTCCAGCTTCTTCCAGGATTTTTGGTCGAACTTTTCAACAGCCTTTAACGCTGACGCTTGCTGTTCTTTCTCTTGTGCCGTGAAGGCGGACATCAACCGTTCCCGCACCGCATCGGATTCCGGCCCCAGCTTCTTGGCCCATTCCTCCAGCACTTGCGTATCCCGCAGTTCACCCAACTGCCGGAACAGCTTCTTGCCCAGCTTGCGCATGGCTGGCCAGGCCGCGTCCGAATCCACCTCTTCCATTACTGCTGCAACCGAGCGGCAGCGGCGGATAGCCACTCGCAGATCATGCACCGCATCCGGCTCGGGCGCCTCGCGCACCGATTCCAGCTCCTTCACGACGCGTTGCATCCAATACTGCAATCCCCGGATCTCGATTGTCGAGCCGGCTACTGTACTTCCTGTTGCCATTTTCTTCTCTCAGCCGAAACCACCCGTGAGGGCGGCCCCTGTCGGCTTGCTATAGGCTAGCCCGTTGTCGAAGCCGCGTCCAGTGCAACGCGCTGGGCCATAGCTCCGGCAGCATCCGCGCCAGCACAAATCCCATCCCGATGCACGCCAAAGAGCAGATCAGAAACACGTGGCCCGGGTCCGGATGTCCGAGGCGTAGCATCGCATATTGCGCCAGCGGTTGTAGCGCAATCCCTCCAAACGAAAGCAAGTTGGACGCCCCGATCACGCGCCCTTTCACCTCGGGCCGCGGGCGGTTCTGAATCAGTGCGTTAATGGGCACTACAAAAAAACCCGCCGAAATCCCTAATGCAACCAGCAACAACATCACCATTTCGTAGCTCAAGCCGGGAACGAACAACGCCCCGGTCGCCAGCACGATTCCGCTCATCCCCGGCAGAATCATTCCCATCTCAATTTTTCGGCCCGACACGTATCCGGCACAAAAACTCCCCACTCCGATTCCCAAACTCAACGCGGCCAGGAGATAACTGCTTCGCGCTTCGTCCACCTGCAGAACGTCCGTCGCATAAAGCACGATGTTCAGCAAAAGTAGCGCGCCGAGAAACCAGAAAAACGTGTTGGCGATCACCGCCACCCACAGCACCGCGTCCTGTCTCATCCGCTGGATTTCTTCTACAAATTCCTTCACCCAGTTCCACTGGTAGCGTCGCGCCACATCTGCAGCAGGTACGCGGGTAATTCCCAGACTCGTCAGCAGGCCCAGCAGAGACAGCCCGATGAAGAAGAACCCCGACCACTGTTGCTGCCCGCGAAAATAATGCGCCAGGAACCCGCCAGCCAGTGTTCCGCCGATTGCCGCCAGCAAGGTCCACAACTCGATCACACCGTTGCCCCAGCTCAACTTGCTGGTGGGCAGCAATTCCGGCAACAATCCGTACTTGGACGGTCCGAAGATTGCCCCTTGCATGCACACGAAAAATAACGCAACCGCGGCCAGATCTAGCCGATTTTGCCACAGTGCATACGTCGCTCCGCCCATCGTGACCAGTTCCAGCAGTTTCGTCCACTTGGTTACGCTGCGTTTGCTGAATCGGTCTGCGAAATATCCACCGGGTATGGAGAAGACTACGAAAGGAATGGCAAAGACCAGCGGCACCACCAATACAAACAGGAAATCGCGTTGCTCGCGCGAAATACTCGATTCCAGCACCAGAAAGCTGACTAGCCATTTCAGGGCATTGTCACTGAATGCACCTTGAAATTGCGTCGCGATCAGCGCCCAAAAACCCAGCAAGCGGCCTCGCGGGTCTTCGAGCGGCGATAGGTTCACTTCCGGACCTGGAGCGGTATCCATTTAGAAGCGGAGTTTATCTGCTCCTCTCAACGCCCGCAAGCGCAGAGAAATTCTCTCTCGGCAAAAACTAAACGCTGTTGGTCCTCGATGCACGCCTACTGCATCCTTTCCCCCAGTTGCGACAATGTGGTCGGCGGTACCACGACCGCGACGCTCTGTTTTGCAAACAGTGTGGCGCTTCGCTGAGCGCTTCAGGCGCAGATGATTAATTTCTGGGGCCGGCCCGTTTTCACGCAAGGTACTGAAGCGAGGCGGCGATCAGTCTCTTGGTGCCCACGTACGGGTCTTCCGGCCCTTCCCACTCCATCGAGCAGTACCCCTTATAATGACTGGCATTAAGGATGTCGAAGGTCTTTTTCAGGTCCACTCGAAATACTTTTCCTTCGTCTCCCACCTCGGAATCCTTCACGTGGCAGATGTTGTAAGCATGCTGGAACATCGCTGTGACCGCGTCGTAATTGAATTTCTCATTTCCGCTGGCCATCGAATTGCAAAAGTCCGGCAACGCATGCAGGTAAGGATGGTTCACCTTCTCAATCACTTTCACCACAAAAAACGCATCCTCGCTCACCAGGTCGTCATTCTCCAGATTCACCAGGATGTTCTTGGTGGCCGCATAGTCCACTAGCCTACGCAGGCTTTCCGCTGCGGCGTCTACATTCGGCTTGGAATTCTTCGCCTCCGCGATCGATGTGCGCACGCTAGGTGATCCCAACGTGACCGCAATGTCCACCCATTTCATGCCGTGCTCGACGGCCTTCTTTCGGGTCGCCGCATCTGCATCGTAGAAACTCACCGAATTGTCTACCGGAATGTTTACGACGTGCACGCCAGCTTTCTCGATCTCCTCACGAAAGCCCTTCAAATAACGCTCGTCCGTGGAAGGGAAGTGCACGCTCAGCGGTTCTACTCCCGGAACTCCAAATTGTTCGCGCACCTTGACCGCGAAATCGCGCAGATCCATCCCCGGCCGCTTCTTGTCCCGATATTCATTCGTTGCACTGTCGATTTCCGCGCGAAATGGCCAGGAAGCCACAGACAGCCGCTCTCGTGCCGCGGTTGGAAACTTCAGTTGTGGTGCAGTCTGAAATCGTTCTGGTGCGGCGAATCGTGCAACCAGGTCTTTCCGCCACGCAATCGCTCCCGCAACAAAGGCAGCCGACCCGCGCAACACACCGCGACGCGAAATTTTTGTCATAGTTCCCTCACTTGGAGCGATGTGTTTTGACCAACTCTAACCCAACTCACCTTGAGCGGCATAGCCTCGAGTCACCTCACGTTCGCGTTGCCACCGCGTATGCTCCTAGTGGCACGGTAACGCTGTAATCCTGAGCTTGCTGCGGCAGGCAGGCGAAGGGAAGGATCTCAACCCCAGCATCTTCCGCCCAGCCATCCGCCTTCTTCGTCTTTACCCGTCCCTCGGCCCATGCTATTTTCAATATAGTTCTCCCGGAGTGGCGGAACTGGCAGACGCAGCAGACTCAAAATCTGCCGGGGATCACTCCCCGTGTGGGTTCGACTCCCTCCTCCGGGACCATTCCCTCGACTTCGCGCGACGACTTTTCGCTAGTGCCTTCTGCCTACAGCGTTCACTTGATTGGCAGTACGTTATCCCATTATTTACAGTGAGCGATTCGCAACATTACTGAGCTAAAGGAACCCGCTCTGATCCGCATTCTAATTGTTGACGACCATGAGGCCGTACGAAAAGGCGTTCGCTCTATCCTCTTATCGCGTCGCGATATCGAAGTGTGTGGAGAAGCTTCAGACGGAAGGGAAGCAATTAATAAGGCGCTGGAAATGAAGCCCGACCTGATCATCCTTGATCTTACGATGCCGGTCATGGGTGGGTTTGCGGCTGCTAGCGAGTTGCGCCGGCTACTCCCGGAAGTGCCCATCCTGTTCTACTCCATGCACGAAGGTCCACATATCGTTAAAGAGGCAAGGCATATCGGGGTTCAAGGCATCGTCAGCAAAAGCCGCATCAGCGAAACGCTTTTGGACGCCGTGGATGCTTTGGCAATCCACAAAGACACGTTCTTCCCAGACTCGACTTAACCTGGCGCAATCAAATGCCAGAATTCAGCGGTTCTCCGTCGCAAGACCCGGGTATCCCAGCGCCTATGGGAGGATTGCCTTCCCACCCCTCCACCCAGTGCTTCAAGGCCGTAACGCCTGCAAGATCCCCTGTCCATCCACAGAGACAGTGCGGAGCGAACCACTCGGCTTCCGCCACCTCCAGATTTTTCTTGGTACTCGCACAGGCAGATACGAGAGGTCTTTCACAATTTGGACAGGCGAACAAAAGAACGTGAGCATAATTTTCAGTGTCTGGCATGGCCGACCCTTCCCTGAGGATTTAACAATAGGAGCCCCGTCCAAAAAGCCCTCGCGAATCGCAATGAGAGCGATCAGACTGGCATACATGTTGTTACCAGTCGCTGCGCCTGGACCATACGGCATTAGACGTACTTCGGCGGGTTAAAGTCCCTCGGAATGTCTAACTATTTGTGCTTAGATGACCGTCGGGCCACGCTTGCCCCTCACTTCGTCTGGCCGAAATTCCGGAATTAGTTCCATATTTGAATCGATTTAATGTACACTGGCGCCAGTTGGTCAAAAAAATTACTCTCTGGCCGTTTTGTGTCGCGAGGAATCTTATGCCTTCACTCCGCACTTCCCGTTTCACTGCCTCGGTGATCTTCGCCTTTTTTCTTTTCGCCTCATATTTGGCCGCACAGACCCCTGCTAACCGCCAGTATCTCGACGGGACATGGCGCATGCAGTCTTCTTGTCAGGACGGCGCCAAGGGCGAGCAAATCTCAACAGTCGGCTTTGATGCTTCCAAATGGCATGCGGCCGAAGTCCCTGGCACAGTTGTCGGGGCGTTGGTGACAGACAAAACCCTTCCCGATCCCGATTTCGGAATGAACCTGAAATCATTTCCTGGCTTTGTTATGGACAACAAGGGGGTCTTTGCCACCCGCGACATGCCAGCCGATAGTCCGTACCGTTGCTCGTTCTGGTTCCGCACGGAGTTTACTGCGCCCACTTCCACCAAGCCCACGGCGTGGCTCCATTTGCTCGGCATCAACTACCGTGCCAATGTTTGGCTGAATGGAACGAAAATTGCCGACCGCGCCGATGTTGCCGGCGCGTACCGGGAATTCGACCTTCGCGTCGACAACGCTCTCAAGCAGGGTGGCTCCAACGCCCTCGCGGTGGAAATCTTCGCCCCCGAAAAATGGGATCTGGGCATTACTTGGGTCGATTGGAATCCCACGCCTCCTGACAAGGACATGGGCATCTGGCGCGAAGTCTTTCTTTCTGAGACCGGCGCTGTCTCGCTTCGCCAACCCTACGTTGCCTCAAAACTCAGCGCAGATTACAAGTCGGCGACTCTTACCATCAGCGCGGTTCTCACCAACACAACCGACCATCCCGTGAAGTCGAGTCTTCAGGTAAATCTGGCCGGCACGCAACTCAGCCAGCCAGTCGAACTGGCTGCCAAAGAATCTAAAACCGTTCGCCTGACTCCCGATCAATTTTCCCAGCTCAAGTTGGCGCAACCCCATCTCTGGTGGCCCTATCAGATGGGAGAGCCGTATCTTTACACCGCCAAGTTTAACGTTGTTTCCGGCGGCGGAGAATCCGACAGCTCCACAGTGAATTTTGGAGTCCGCGAAGTCACTTCCGAACTTACCAGCAGCGGCGGTCGTCTCTTCAAGGTGAATGGTAAAAACGTTCTCATCCGCGGTGCCGCTTGGGCTCCGGACATGCTCCTGCGCTGGTCCTCAAAACGCCTCGATGCGGATTTGAACTATGTAAAAGACATGGGCCTGAATTCCATCCGGCTCGAAGGCAAAGTCGATCGCGACGAATTCTTCGACAAGACCGATCGACTTGGCATCCTGGTCATGCCCGGATGGTGCTGCTGCGACGCCTGGGAGCGCTGGAAGCATTGGACGCCTGAAACAAAATCCATCGCCGCCGCCTCTCTTGTCGACCAACTTGCCCGTCTGCGCAATCATCCCAGTGTTTTTGTCTGGTTCTATGGCAGCGACGGTCCTCCTCCTGCGGATATCGAGAACATGTATCTCGGCATCTTCAAAGACCTGGAGTGGCCCAATCCTACCGTCTCCTCAGCTAGTGAGACGCCGACGACCGTTACCGGTAAATCCGGCGTCAAGATGACCGGTCCGTACGAATACGTCCCTCCGGTTTACTGGCTCGCGGATACGCAGGCGGGCGGCGCTTATGGCTACAACACAGAAACCAGCCCTGGCCCGGCCATTCCTCCCAAGGAAAGTCTTGAGAAGTTCATCCCTAAGGATCATCTCTGGCCTATCGACGATTACTGGAATTTCCATTCGGGGCGTGATCGCTTTGCGACCATCAATGTCTTCACCGATGCACTGGACAAACGCTACGGCCCGGCCACTTCACTGGATGATTACGAGCGCAAAGCGCAGGCCATGGCTTATGATAATGAGCGCTCCATGTTCGAGGCGTACGCCCGCAACAAATACACTTCCACCGGCGTTATTCAGTGGATGCAGAACAATGCCTGGCCATCCCTCATTTGGCATCTCTACGACTATTACCTGGTTCCTGCTGGCGGCTATTTCGGCACCAAGAAAGCTCAGGAAATCGTCCACGTGCAATACGATTACAACGACAATTCCGTTTCTGTCGTCAACGGCACCTATGAGCCGATCAAAGGGCTCGAGGCGACCGCGCGGTTGTTCAATGTCGATGGAAGAGAGATCGACTCTCACAATGCGAAAGTCGATCTGCCCGCGGATGCAGCGGTTAAGGCATTCGATCTACCTAGGCCGGCCAATCTCTCCAAAACTTACTTTCTGAAACTCTATCTTCACGATGCTTCCGGCAAACTAGTCAGTGACAACTTCTACTGGCTATCCACAAAGTTGGACACGCTCGACTGGTCCAAACGCAAAGACACGGTCTACACACCACAGAAGGAATTCGCCGACCTCACTGGCCTCGCTTCGTTGACGCAAGTCAAACTGGAGCTGACCTCTTCGGCGCATGAAGAGGCCGGGAAGGGAATCATCACCGTTAAGGTGAAGAATCCCACTTCCGGCGTTGCGTTTCAGGTCCACTTGCGCGCCACCAAGGGTAAGGGCGGTGACGACATCGTACCCATCTTCTGGGACGACAACTATTTCTCGCTGCTCCCTGGCGAAGAAAAACCCGTCAGCGCGACCTATGACTTGACGGACGCGGACGGCAAACCGCCGGTCCTCGAACTCGACGGCTACAACATCGCTCCGGCCACGGCGAATCTCTCGCACTAGGTTCGCCAGACTACGATCTAGTCTCAGGCAGCCGCCCACAAAATCGGGCTTCAACCTGCCGGTTACCCTTAGGAACCGTTCGCCGGAGTTTTGCCCTTGCCAGTCCTACTGTTAGCCACTAAGCTACTGTTTCCGTTGGAGGAACCCGTGCCTAAAGAGAAACCACAAGTCAACATCGGCGAAGTCATCAAAACCTACCGCAGCCAGCGCGGCCTGTCGCAAGGCGACATTGAGCGCCGCACCGGGTTGTTGCGCTGCTACCTTTCCCGCGTTGAGAACGGGCACACCGTTCCTTCACTCGAAACACTTGCCAAGATCGCCGAAGCCATGGAGATTTCTCTCGCAGATTTCTTCCCCGGCACGGAGACCCCACGCGACAAAGAAACCCAGAAAATGCTTGGCGAACTCTCCCAGGATGAAATTCGCTTCCTTGCCGAGATCAAGAAGTACAGCACCACGCTCTCCGAAGGAGATAAGCGGCTGGTGCTCGCGATGATTCGCAAGATGGCTACGTTGCTGCCCGCGCAAGCCGCGCAGGCCAAGAAAGCGGTGGTGCGCCGCCCGTCGCTGTAGTGAATCAATTGAACAAATCCTGATTCGTCATTGCGAACGGAGTCTTCGAAGGAATCCCTCCTTGATTTGACCGAAGAGGGATTCCTCGTTTTGCTCGGAATGACGGTGCGAGGAACCGTCCTGAACGCGCTCAGGAATTGCGCGAGCGAATCATGCGAATTGCTTCGGGCAGGGAATTACCCCCAGCACTATTCCCCGCGCTCTCGTTTTGATCGTCGGTCTTGTCGCCTTCGCCGGGAGCAAGAAACAGGTTTGTTTCCACCGCATACTGCTTGTTATACAGCTCGAAATAGCGGCCTTGGGCAGCATACAGGCTTTCGTGAGTTCCACGCTCCAGGATGCGGCCGTCTTGAACGACAAGGATCTGCTCGGCGCGACGAATTGTGGACAAGCGGTGAGCGATTACGAACGTGGTGCGGCCACGCATCAGGAATTTCAGGCCTTCCTGAATCAGCGCCTCCGATTCGGAGTCCAGGCTGGAGGTCGCCTCATCCAGAATCAGGATGCGCGGGTCGGCCAGGATGGCGCGAGCAATCGAAACGCGTTGCTTCTGCCCCCCGGAAAGTTTCACTCCGCGCTCGCCGACCACGGTGTCGAACTTCTTCTCAAAAGTTTCCGCGAATTCGTCGACTCGCGTGATCCTGCAAGCCGCCATAATCTCTTCCTCGGTTGCATTTGGCCGCGCATACGACACGTTTTCGCGAATGGAACCATCAAAAAGAAACGTCTCTTGCAGAACGACACCAAGCTGCGTGCGGTAGGAATCCAGGCGCACCGTGGCCAGGTCGACCCCATCCACCAAAACGCGCCCCCGCGTCGGCACATAAAAAGCAGAAATCAGCCCAATAATGGTGGATTTTCCGGAGCCCGACGGTCCCACGAGGGCGGTCACTGTTCCTGGTGCGGACACAAAGCTGATGCCGTGCAGCACCTCCTTATTGGCTTCGTAGGAAAAGTGCACATCTTCAAATTCCACGCGGCCTTCAATGCGATGCAGAGTCACGCCACGCTTCGGGTCCTGATCTTCCTTGGATTCGTTCAGGATCTCGCGGGTACGCTCGAGGCCCGTGATGGCTTCGGTGATCTGCGTTCCAATGTTCACGATTTGGAAGACGGGGGCAACCATCAGCACCAGATAAGCGGAGTACGCGATGAGTTCGCCTTTGGTCATCGTGCCTGCCAACACTTGCCGCGCGCCGAGGTACATAATGATGGCGCTGACAATACCCATCAAGGACGCGCCGGAAAGGCTCATCAGAGAAGTGGTGGTCAGAGTTTTTAGTACATTGTCCAACAACCGTTGCGCGCCGCTGGCGAATACCTTCTCTTCGCGGTCTTCGGCGTGATACCCCTTCACTACGCGCACGCCGCCCAGGGATTCCGTCAGGCGACCGGTGACTTCGGCGTTAATTTTCGGGCGTGCACGAAAAATGGGACGAATGGCGGCGAACGCCTTGTTGAGGAATAGGGCGAACGCGACGAGTACAGCGAAGGCCACGAGAGTCATCAGGGTGCTGGTGCGCAGGAGAATGATCAGAGCCAGCACCGCCGTCAAAAGTCCGCCCACGAATTCCACCAAGCCGGTGCCGATCAGGTTCCGGATGCCCTCCACATCGCTCATGATACGGGAGACCAGCACGCCAGTCTTATTCGCGTCGTAATACGCCACGGGCAACCGGCCGATGTGTGCCTGCACCTGTTTGCGCATGTCGGTGATCATGCGTTGCGCGGATTTGGACAGAAGCTGCGTCAAGGTGAACGACGTAATTCCTTGAAGAAGCGTTGCGCCAACCACAGCCAAGACAATGGGAAGAAGGAGATTGACCTGATGTTTGTCGATGACATTGTCGAACAGATATTTGCTGGACCCCGGTAGCACCAGACCCGCGACACGATTAATCGCAACCAGGACCAGGCCCAACAGCAACATGCCCCGCCGCGGATGCAGCAGCGCCCAGATTTCGGGTAGCGACTGCCACCTGATCTTCTTCTTTGCTTTTTTGATGCTGGCGTCCGCCGTCACCGGCGCCGTGGTTGCAGCTGTAGCCATTTAGGTCCTAGTCACTAGGGAGAATACCCGGTTTGATGCGGGAAAAGCCAAACAAACTACGGCCAAGGGTTAAGGCGTGTGCAGTACAGCGCTTACAGCAACAAAGAGACGTTGCTGCTCAAGCCGACTCTTAAGAATAATCGAAGAGCGTCATGAAACCGAAGTCCATGTGGAGTTGTTGGTGGCAGTGAAAGAGCGTCAGGCCCGGGTTGTCCGCGACAAAGTCGACCTCAGCTTCCTGGTAACCGCCCACCATCACCACATCTTTCAGGATTCCCGCTGTCGCCACGCCTGCCAACCGCGTCAGCTCAAACGAGTGGCGGTGCAGATGAATCGGGTGAATATCATCACTGGCATTACGCATCTTCAGGCGGTAGCGCTTGCCTTGTTTCAGATGGAAGGAAGCGGGCACAACACCTTCAGTCATAGGGAATGAAGTGCCGTTAATAGACCAGAGGTTGAAGCCTTCGTGGGCAGCGTTGTCCTTCGCGAAAGTCATTTCGATGGTTTCATCCGGTGATGCCGCTGTCGCGCCCGTTTTGCCGAAGCGTGCATAGTTCCATTTGAAGGGTGGCGGGGCCACCCACACTGGTGCGCCCTTGTGGTTGGCATATTCGACGACGATGCCCATTCCGTGGCGGCGATCATCGTTGTCGAGGTCACCGAGAATCCATACGCCCGGATGATTCATTTCGACGATCGCAGAGATCCGTTCCGCGGTTCCCAGCCACAGAACAGGCACTTTCAGCGGATTCGGGACAGGATTGCCATCGAAGGCCACGACCTGGAAGGCATGGCCAGGCAAGGCAAGGCTGCGAATTTCCGTGGCGCTGCCATTCAGCACATGAAGCAGGACGCGCTCACCCGACTTGACGCGCATCGCGTCACCGTGGCCTAACATCCGTCCGTTTATGGTGAAGGAGCCGTAGCCAACCTCAAAGCCGTGTGGCATGCCTTTGGCAAGAGATGCTTTCATCGCGGTTTCGCCGGAATCCTCAAGGGATTTCACGCGCGTGGCGGGAGATAGAAAATTCATATCCATATCGCCGCCGCGGCTGAAAGTCGGTTCGAATTCCTTCATTATCAGAAAAACCTCGCGATCGTAATTGCCGGGAGCGGATTTGGGCTCGATATAGACTGGTCCCACTTGCCCACTATATTGGCCGGCAGCAAGATCGGCGGCAGCGCGATTATGCGTGTGATAAAAGCGGAAGCCCGGAGGGTTGGGAGTGAAAGTTATACGGCGCATGCCATGTGCGGGAATGTAAGGAGTACCCTCTTCCGCCGCGCCGTCAACATCTGTCGGAATCTTCTGCCCGTGCCAGTGAAGCTGTTCCGGAGTATCCGTTTCATTGAAGATGTCGATGGTGACGGGTTGTCCTTCCTTGAAACGAAGGAGCGGCCCCGGAAACTGGCCGTTGTACGTAGTGGCACTCACGATGCGCTTGGGAGCAATCTCAACCGGGGAGTTCTTGATGTGCAGCGTGTAATCAGCGGGACCATTGGCAGTTTGTTGCCTGGGAATCGCGGCTGCATTGAGGAGGTTCGTCTCGCCGAGCCACACGGCTCCGGCAGCCAGACCGCTCGTTTGCAGGAACGAGCGCCGCGAAACAGGCGAGTTCTTCATCGCAACTCCTTAGACGGTGGGCGGCGCCCCTCTAGCGCCCAAGCGCCGCCTCCCGCGCAGATCAGGAAAACGAGCGAACAGAGCATAGCAAAATCCGTGCGCGCATCGCTGACCATGTACCAAAAACCCTGCGTCGGCCGCGAGAGTTCGGGAAGCTTGGTAGTGACTATGGCTGTGGTGATGATGATCAGCAGTGGAATGGAAGCGGCGCGGGTCCAGAGCCCGAGGAGAACCAGCAGCCCGCAGATGATTTCAAATGTGCCGACAAAGTGCGCCGTGAAATAGGAATACGGAAAGCCGATGCGCGCAAAGCGGTTCACCCCCATCGCGGGGTCGGTGAATTTGAGGATGCCTTGCGAGAAGAAAATCAATCCTACGGCCAGACGAATCAAGAAAATGCTAGCAGGCCCACGGGCCGGCGAGAACAGGAATCGGAAAAGTGAGCTCATAGTTGCCCGTGAACGTTGATAATTACTTGGCGGCCTCGACCACGCCAACCTTGTCCACGCCGCTGCAGGCAATATACACGCGGCCATCGGAAGTAGCGACCATGTTGCGGACAACTCCGCCGCCGGAAGGAATATTGGCGCGGGCGAAGGTTTCGGTTTTGGGATCGAACCGGATGAGGGTGTTGGGCTTTACACCAGATTCGCTATACCAAACCATCCCATCCGGCGTGATGGTGATGCCGTAGGGGTTGGATTGTGCGCCGCCTGGCGAAGTATACATTCTCACCGCGCCCGTGGCCGTGTTCAACCTGCCCAGATGGCCGCTCTTGAAGTCGGTGAAATATACCGTGTCATCCTGCGCGATGGCCAGGCGCCGTGGCCGAGCCGATTCCGGTAATACATACTCGGTGATTTTCAGAGTGGCGGGATCGATAGACGCCATCTTGTTGGTACCCAATTCACAGAAGAAGGGCACGCCCTTGCTGTTGATCTGAATCCCGTAAGGCAGCGCGCTTTCCGTTGGCACTTCCTTCAACACGATCTTGCCGGACCTGGGGTCCAGTCTCCCCACCATGTTTCCGCCCTGCACGGTGAACCACAGATTTCCATGGCCATCGAACACGGCCGTATGCGGATCATCTGTTTTTTCACTCGGCATTTTGTATTCGGTCACGTTGCCTGTGCGCGGGTCGAGCTTACCGATGTAGCCGCCGAAATTGGCAGTGAACCAGATGTTACCGTCGCCGTCGGCTACCAGACCGTGAGGCCCGGAATCCCTAGCTTCGTCGAGGGGATACTCTTTGAATTCGCCAGTGTTCGTGTCGAGGCGTCCCAACTTGTTGGTCATCTGCTCGGTAAACCACAATGCGCCGTCAGGCCCCACCGCGGGATCGTGAGGGTGGGCGCCCTTTGTCGGAACGGCCCATTCCCGAATCGTAACCTTGAGGTCGGTGACATCTCCCGGTTGCGTCGGGGCATGATGTCTCGGCGAAGCGAGCGCGACGAGAACCCCAACCAGCACGATAGCTACAATCGCGAGCGTTCTTTTCCTCATGTCGTTGACCTCCTCGTCTACAACCCACGTCGGGCTGCCAACACCTGTAAGCGCCTGTCACTAGGACGCGTGTCGGCGCGGCTTCGATACAACCTCTTACCCAAAACTGGCTGCTGGCCCTCGGGGTTACCTATCCTACTCTGGCTATTGCACAATTTGTGGTCTCGGTGCCATCATTTAAATAGTTCCTTCCACGGCGAATTGTACGACTGCGCCGTCGCTGCTGTCCCCTCGCTCCATGGACCTGGGAACTGAGAGCGCTCGCTCCAGTGGCTTGAGGTGCCTATCGACCATAGCGCCAAGGGCTCCGTCTAAGGAACCAGGGTGATTTATGCAACTTACGGAAGAACAATTGCTAACCGCCAAAGAACTGATTGCCCTAGAAGACGCCTATGGGGCGCACAACTACCATCCGCTGGATGTCGTGGTGGAGCGCGCCGAAGGCTGCTGGGTGTACGACGTGGAAGGAAAGCGCTACCTGGATTGCTTGTCGGCCTATTCCGCCGTGAACCAGGGCCATTGCCACCCGCGAATTCTGGCGACATTGGTCGAACAGGCCCGCAAAGTGACGCTGACTTCGCGTGCGTTTCGCAATTCGCAACTGCCCTTGCTTTACAAAGATTTGCACGAACTGACGGGCATGGAAATGTCGTTACCGATGAACTCCGGCGCCGAAGCGGTGGAAACTGCGCTGAAAGCTGCCCGAAAATGGGGTTACACAAAGAAGGGAATTCCTGACGCGAAAGCGGAAATCATCGTTTGCGCCGGAAACTTTCACGGGCGCACGGTGACCGTGATCAGTTTTTCGAGTGACGAACAGTACCGCCGGGGTTTTGGCCCCTTGACGCCCGGCTTTCGAATCATTCCGTTTGGCGATGCGCAAGCGCTGAGAGAGGCCGTCACCCCAAACACTTGCGCGTTTCTGTGCGAACCCATTCAGGGGGAGTCGGGAATCGTGATTCCGCCGGATGGGTACCTCCGAGAAATATCGGCGATTTGCCACGAGAATAACGTGTTGTTGATGGTAGACGAGATTCAGTCTGGCTTAGGACGAACGGGGAAGCTGTTCGCCTATATGCATGAGGGTATCCAGCCAGATGTCCTGATCGTGGGCAAGGCGCTGGCGGGCGGATTTTATCCGGTGTCAGCGGTGTTGGCGTCCAGGGAAATCCTGGGAGTATTTGGCCCGGGTGATCATGGCAGCACCTTTGGCGGAAATCCGTTGGCTTGCGCGATTGCACGGACGGCGCTGCGCGTGTTAGCGGAAGAAAAACTTGTGGAGCGCTCGGCAGAGCTGGGCGGCTATTTTCTGGCAAAGCTAAAGGATTTGCGCAGTCCGTTGATTAAAGAGGTTCGCGGGCGTGGGTTGTGGATTGCGGTCGAACTGCACACCGCAGCACGCAAATACTGCGAAGCGCTAAAAGAAGAGGGAGTGCTTTGCAAGGAAACGCACGGCCGGATTATCCGAATAGCTCCGCCCCTAGTGATAAAGCGCGAGGAGATTGACTGGGCTGTCGAGCGCTTCCAGAGGGTATTGGCGTAACCTGCGGAATTAGTCGGCCGCGTCAGAGGTGGGCGTTTTCGCGGCGGGGTGATCGAAGCGTAGGACGCTGTTGACGAATTGGCTTAGCGTTCCACCCAGGTGGCTAAGCACGCGCTGCTTCAGGGTCGTGTAGTCCTGCGTTCCACAAAACAGATCCGAGAGTAGTTGGCGGAAGACAGCGTTGCGCTGCAGGAATTGCACCATGCGCGTGGTGACGGCAGTGCCCAGGAAAGAGCCGCGATAGAAGCGGCGGACAATTCGAGCGGCAAACTCCAATTCCAGAGAAAACGAAGATCGTACCCGTGCGGGATACTTTTCCGGACAGCCTTCCGCCAGGGACTTGCCGAGGATTTCGCCCGAACGCATGGCGTAGAACAGGCCTTCGCCTGTGAGAGGGTCAACCCAGGCGGCGGCGTCTCCGCAAAGAGCCCAGTTGTGACCAATGACAGTGCGGTCGGACAGAGTGCGTACCTGCGGCGAGGGGAGCACGTGGCTATAGAATTTTGCGTTGGCGGTTTCTATTTTTTCGGTCCCTGCAAAGTGGTGCAGGTGGCCACGCAATTCGTTGCTGGTGTGGGCTTGCATGCTTCCGCAAATGCCAAGAGAGAGATGATCGGCGCGGGGAAACGACCAGATGTAGCCCTCGAACTCCGGTAGAAACTTGATGAGAATCTGATCCGCGGTTTGCGGGACGAAATAACCTTGGGTCATTTCCAGTTCATCGCGCGCAAGGGCGCGGGTGCCGGGGAGGAACTGATTGCGCGCACCACCGGCGAGGACCACGAAATCGGAGTCTTGCCATTCCCCATCGACGGAGTAGCGGGGCCGCTGCACAGACGTGTCAACGGTTTGAACGCGGGAATGATGGATACGGCAGCCAGCATCACGCGCGCGATCCAGAAGCAGCCCATTTAGAATGGTGCGCGAATAAATGACGATGGGATGCTGCAAGTCCAGAGAAGCGCGCTGATTTTCGGCGCTAATGATTTCCACTTTTTGAACGAGCTTTTTAGGGAGTGGGTTGTCGAGCAGGAAAGGGAAGCACTGTGTGGCTTTGTAGGTTAAACCGCCTCCGCAGGGCTTCTCCCAAGCCAGATGTTCATCGAAGATGTCCACCGTGTGGCCAGAGCGGGCGAGTTGTTCGCCGCACATGGCACCAGAAGGCCCACCACCGACAATGACATACTCAGCCATTCGTCACCGCAATTTCAGTTGTTGCCATCTCCGGCGCAGGAGGGATGGGCCACACTTCGGGAGCCTGGCGTCTGTCAGGACAAGGGAAAGATCACCAGACAAAACCCAGTAAGGAGTATAGCACCGAAGACTGCGGCGGCTGTGGGCGAGCCTGATTCACGGCGTACCAATTGGATACCTAGTCCAGAGAGCAGGAACTGCAACGCGAAGTAAGGGGACAAAAGCACCAGCAGGATTTCCCCAGTCTTCAGATACAGCACGCCAAAGGCAAGAGAGAACCACGCCAGAACTACGAGCAGGAACCAGAACGCATAGCGTTTTGACGAATTCACCACAGGACCAGCAATGAGCTCGATGCCGTACAGAAAGACGAAGGCGGACAAGAGGAACAGTGGAAAACGCTCCCAACGTTGCAGGTTCAACCACGCACTCGTGGCAGTGAGTTCGAACCAACCGGTGATGAGAAAGTGCAGCAGGATGCCAGCGGTGGCTGCGCCGAGCACCAAGCCGGGCCGCGTGCGGAAGCCTTCTCGAGCCAGTTTCAGGTGAAGGAGAAGCAATCCCAGGCCAACAATAAGGAAAAAGCTAGAGAGATAATCGCCTTCGAACAGATGGAGGACTCGCAGAGGCTGCCAATAGTGAAGAAGATGCAGGGCGACGACGGAGAACAACGCCACCTCGAGCGCACCGCGAAAGCGCGGTACGGAATTTGCGATGTCCGAATCGGCGACTGGTTTGTCACCAATCATTTCGCGGAGGAACGGCGCGGCGACTAGCAGCAGCCCCACAATCCCCACGAAACAGCCGATCAGGTTAGTACGCCACGGCAATCGCGCATCGTTGGGTAAAGAGAGCAGACGGGCTGCCCACGCTTGCGATTCACGCGCGGCTGTCGGCGAAAACAGTATGCTCACATGCGTATTCCACGACATTTTCGAGAATTTCACCGACGGCTCTTTTGCGTTGGCGGCGAAATCCTCCGCGTTGTCCACAAGGCTCGGTGGTTCAAATTGGCCGGCTAGAATCAGGGTGTTCGGATACGGAATTGGCAGTGTGTGAAACAATAGATTCTCGGGGATCCCTCCGTGCGCGGTTTGCATGGGTGCTGGAGAAATGGCGATCACCCCGGCAGGGCGGAATTTGGCGGCGAGACGGAGCGCGATGGCTCCGCCCATGGAATGACCAGCAAGAATGGTGCGATCCGGAACGATCATCCCCCGGGCGGCCAACCCCCGCAGGAGCGATCCGCTGCAAGATTCCGCCCGCTCCGGCGTAAAGGGTCCGGGGGAGCGGCCGTGGCCGGGCAAGTCGGGGATATAGACGCGCAGGCCCAATTCGGCGAACGATCGCGCGAGATACTGCATGATGATTTTGTTTGCAGAGATGCCGTGCAGCAGCACAACCGATCCCGTATCTGGCCCGGCAAGCAGGTCTGCGCGGTTGAGCATGATCAAGTCCATCCGGCAGGAAGCGGCGTCGACGACGTAGTGGTGTTCCGTGTAGCGGCGTGTGGGGTACAGCGCGAGCGCGCCTCCCACGACCAGACACAGAATCCCAGCAACCGCTTGCAATACCTGCTTTTTCTTATTCAAGCGAAGTGCTCCGGAAAGGGTCAGATTCTAGGGCGTGATAAACTGGTATTCCGAGACTGGCGGCAGTCCTGTTTCTTTCACCGAACATGGAGAGCCTTTGCACGCAGGGGTTTTAACATTGGAAGAAATGATTGTGCAGTTTGGCCGGGAGAAACGCAACGGCAAGCGCGTGGTGTTCACGAATGGTTGTTTTGACCTGTTGCATCCGGGACATATCCATAGCCTGGAAGCAGCTCGAGGCCTTGGGGATTTTCTGATCGTGGGGATCAACAGCGACGAGAGTGTGCGGACACTGAAAGGTGCGGGGCGGCCGCTGATTCTGGCGGAAGAACGCGCGGAAATCTTGGCGAGTCTGGAATGTGTCGACGGAGTTTTGATTTTTGATGAATTGACACCCCAGAAAGTGGTTGCGGCCCTTTTGCCGGACATTCTGGTTAAAGGAAGCGACTGGCCGGGGAATCAAATAGTGGGCAGGGAAGAAGTCGAGGCGGCCGGGGGCAAGGTGGTTTTGATTGACGTCGTGCCAGGATATTCAACCACGGAGATTCTGAAAAAGATTCGCGAATAGAGAACTGCCAAACAGTTTGCGTGAAAGAAGCGAAGTGTTGGACCAACGCGCCGTGCAAAGGGACCGAATCCGGAATAAATGATACTGCCGGCGGTGAGAGAGCGACTGGAAGCACTCCTGCGTCACCCTGCAATGGAGGGCGTAGTGGGAGAGCTGCGCGCGGGCTCCAATCTAGTGGGCCTTTCTGGGCTGCACGATGTGGCCAAGCCGCTGGTGGCAGCGTATGTGGTCCACGAACTACGCCGCCCCGCCTTCTTTGTTACGGAAAACAACCGGCGAGCTGAGGAACTTGCTGAAACCCTGCGATTCTTCGCACAGATCTTTCCGGGTCCTACTGGCGGAATCGCAGTGCTGCCTGCGTTCGACAGTCTTCCTTGGGATCCGCAAGCGCCTCACGCCGACATTCTGGAACGACGCGCCGCTACGCTCTACCGCTTGGCGAATGGAGAGGTTTCCGTGGTGCTGGCACCCGCGGCAGCGGCACTGTGGCGCTACCAGGATCCTTACGTCTATCTGACCCTCGCGCGTACCCTCGCGAAAGACACGGAAGCAGATCATGAAGAACTGATCACGCATCTTGCGGGCATCGGCTATGCGCGTACGGAGATGGTGGAGTTGCCCGGGCAATTTGCCGTGCGCGGTGGAATTGTGGACGTGTTCTCTCCGGAGGCATTGCGGCCCGTGCGCATCGAGTTATTGGGCGATACCGTGGAATCGGTGCGCGAATTTGACTCCCGAACACAGCGTTCAATCGCCCCGGTAGTCAGAACCACGATTCTGCCGCTGGCGGAGTGGAGCGTGCCCGCTCCAGGGAGTCGTGAGGCGCAGGAGTGGGAGCCAGGAGGGTGGTTTGGGGTCACGAAAGAGCCCGGCGGCAGCGCACTGTTCGAACTAGCGGAAAGCTCGCTGAAACCGATTGTGTTTCTCGATGAACCCGAAACACTGCGCGAGACACGCAAGAAGATCCTGGAAGCGGCGACGGAAAACTACGAGCGGCATGGACAAGCAGACGCGCCCTTGGTTTCTGACTTTTTCTGGAACGAAGAGCAATGGGAAAAAACGCTAAACAAAACCTCGCGGATTGAACTGGAGCAGTTGAGTTTGACGCAGTCCGGCGGACAACGATTTGAGTTGAATTCCAGGCCAAGCACTAGGTTCCACGGAGACGTGGTGGCATGCCTGGGCGAGATACGGTCGCAAATCGCGGCGGGCGGGACCGTGTTCCTTACGGCGGCCAGTGCAGGGGAACTAGAGCGATACGCGGATATTTGCCGTGAGTACGAAGTTCCTTACGTGCTAGGGGAAACGGAAGAAGCTGCTGCGGGGTTCACCGCGGAAAGCGCTTCGGAAACGGCGCGGCTGCTGCTGGTGCGCGCGCCATTCGCCGCGGGCGTGGCGTTTCCGGAAGTGAGCCTGACGCTGTACGGCAACGCGGATTTGTTCGATGTGACGCCGGCGGTAGACCGGCCCGGCCGGAAGATCCGCACGTCTGGATTTTTCGCGGATTTTGCGGAGTTGAAACCGGGCGATTACGTGGTGCATATCGATCACGGGATTGGGCAATTCGAAGGGCTGCGTCTCATTGAGTCTGACGGCAGGCGCGGTGAGTTCATGTTGCTGCGTTATGCCGAAGATTCGCGCTTGTACGTGCCGCTGGAGCGCATGGATTTGGTCCAGAGCTATCGCGTAGTAGAGGGGACGCACCCGGCCCTGGACAAACTCGGGGGGACCGCCTGGAACACGCGGAAAACGCGGGTACGGAAATCATTGGAGGACATGGCCGACAAATTGCTGGTTCTGTACGCGGAACGAAAAACGGCGCAAGGCTTTGCGTTTGCGCCGGACGGCACCTGGCAGAGGGAGTTCGAGGACGCGTTTGAATTTGAGGAGACACCGGACCAACTGACGGCGATCGCGGATGTGAAGCGCGACCTGGAAAAATCCTCACCCATGGACCGCTTGCTATGCGGCGACGTCGGCTACGGCAAAACCGAGGTAGCCATGCGCGCGGCCTTCAAAGCAGTAAGTGAAAACAAGCAAGTGGCGGTGCTGACGCCGACGACGGTGCTGGCGTTTCAGCATTTTGAAACTTTCAAGAAACGGTTCGCGGCATTTCCGGCGCGCATCGAGATGCTGAGCCGGTTTCGAACTCCGGCAGAGCAGAAAGCGATCATGGCTGACCTGGAAACCGGGAAAATCGACATCGTGATCGGGACGCACCGGCTGCTGTCGAAGGACGTAAAGTTCCAGGATTTGGGTTTGCTGGTGGTGGACGAAGAGCAACGATTTGGCGTGGCGCACAAAGAGCGATTGAAGGAGATGCGGAAAAACGTGCACGCCCTAGCACTTTCCGCTACACCAATTCCGCGAACATTGCACATGTCGCTGGTGGGTTTGCGCGATATGTCAGTAATCGAAACGGCGCCGCGGGACCGGCTGTCGATCCAAACCGTAGTATCGCCGTTCAACGAAGAAATCGTGAAGAAGGCCATCGAAAACGAATTGGCGCGCGATGGCCAGGTCTATTTCATCCACAACCGGGTCGAGTCGATCTATTCGCTCGGGACCCTGGTGTCCAAGCTAGTTCCCAAGGCGCGCGTGGTCGTCGGGCACGGGCAATTGAGTGAGCGGGAACTGGAACAGGTGATGCTGAAGTTCATTCGCGATGAAGCGGACGTGCTGGTAGCGACGACCATCGTCGAAAACGGACTGGATATTCCACGGGCAAACACGATTTTGATCAATCGGGCGGACCGGCTGGGACTGGCGGAGCTTTATCAGTTGAGGGGACGGGTGGGGCGGTCGAGCCAACGCGCTTACGCGTACCTGCTGGTCCCGCCGGAGAAGGTACTCACCGATGTGGCACGCAAGCGGCTGGCGGCCATGAAGGAGTTCAGCGAACTGGGTGCCGGATTCCGGATCGCGGCGCTGGATTTGGAATTGCGCGGAGCGGGCAATATGCTTGGCCGCCAGCAACACGGACACATTGAAGCGATTGGTTTCGACATGTACGTGCAAATGCTGGAGCGAGCAGTGGCCAAACTAAAGGGCGAAGAAGCGGCACCTGAACTGCGTACCACGCTAAGCCTGGGGATGGACGTTCGGATCCCACCGGAATACATTCCGAGCGAAAATTTGCGATTGCGAACTTATAAGCGGGTTTCTTCGGTGGCAAGCGAAGCGGAGAAGCAGGACGTGCATAAAGAACTGGAGGATCGGTTCGGGGCGCTACCGAAGGCAGTAGAAAACCTTCTGGAGTTTGCTGTTCTCAAATCCATGTGTGAGCGTTTGCGGATTGCTGCCGTGGAGCGCCAGGGGAGCAAAATTGCCATGCGGTTCCATCCCGAGACAACCCTCGATCCTTCTGCCGTGGTTAAGGTCGTGAGGTCGCGAAAGGGAATCAAACTCGACCCAAGCGGGGTCCTTTGGATGGATGTGGATCGAGGCGAGCAGGTAACCGGGGCATTGCGTAAGGTTTTGACAGGTCTCAGCGGGCAAAGCTGAGGCTGACACGGCAGGGAATCCAAGTTAAACTTTTAAGATGGGACAATTTATGAAAAAAGTAGCTTTACTTGCGGGATTATTGATCGCCTGGCCGCTTTTGGCCCAGAATCCGCCCGCGCAGAACCCACCTGCCCAAAATCCCCCGGCTCAGACACCTCCGGGTGAGAGTTCGTCTCAGAATCCTCCGGCTCAAAACCCGCCAGCGCAGAATCCACCGGCGCTGGAGAAGCCCCAGATGGAGGCACCCGAAGAAGCGCCAGCGGATACCAAGCCAGCGGCTCCCAAGAAGAACGATACCCCCCCAGCAAATGTTGCGAAGAAGACGACAGAAGGCGAAGGCAAGGTGGTTGAAGAAATTATCGCGCGCGTGAACAATGAGATCATTACGCGATCGGAACTGGACAAAGCCAAAGCCCAGGATGCGGATGGTGCGCGAGACCAGTGCAGTGGGCGGTGCACGCCCGAGCAGCTTCAAATGGCGGTGGAGGACGCGGAGAAGTACGCATTGCGGGATCTCATCGACCAGTCGCTCTTGGCACAACGCGGTAAAGACATGGACATCAACGTGGAGCCGGAAGTGGTCAAGCAGTTGGATCAGATTCGGCAACAGAACAAGCTGAAGGACCTGGATGAATTGGAGAAAGCGGTTAGTTCTCAGAACATCAACTGGGAAGATTTCAAGAGCAATATCCGCAATCACTTGTTGACACAGGAAGTGATCCGGCGGGAAGTGGGATCGCACATCAACGTCAGCCACGACGAAATGATGAAGTATTACGAGGATCACAAGAAGGACTTCATAAGGCCGGAACAGGTGGCACTGAGCGCAATCGAGATCAAGACAGAAGGCAAGAAAGAGTCGGAGATACCGGAGTTGAAGGCCAAGGCTCAGAAGCTGCATGATCGAGTGCAGGATGGCGAAGATTTTGGAGAACTGGCAAAGCGCTTCTCCGATGGCGCCACCGCTCAACAGGGCGGTTTTCTGGGCGTGTATAAACGTGGCGAACTTTCCAAGGAACTAGAAGATACGGTCTTCAAGATGAAGAAAAACGAGATGACCGACGTGATTGAAACGAAGCAAGGCTTCCTGGTGCTCAAAGTTTTGGAGCACTACGACGAAGGCCAGCAGTCGTTTGACAAGGTTGAGAATGAGATACAGGAACGGCTTTATAGCGAAAAGATGGAGCCGGCCCTGCGTGAGTATCTGAAGACATTGCGCGAGCAGAGCTACGTGGTAATCAAACCCGGATTCCAGGAGATGGCTGGCGGCGGGAATTCGGAGATCGAAGAAGTCAGCGCGACACCGGAATCCACGAAGGAGAAGAAAGGCCACAAGAAGTATCTCTTGTTCGGGAAAACGACCGAGCCGAAATCATGAAGAGTCCTTTCGTCAAGGATCTGACCGCGGATCAGGTGATCACCGGCTTTTTCCTCGTACATGAAAAAGAAGTCCGCAACACCAACAACGGAAAGCCTTACTTACGAATGGAGCTGGGTGACCGCAGCGGAACGGTTGAAGCGCGGATGTGGGACCAGTTCGAGTCCTGCGCAAAGACGGTGAATCGCGATGATTTTGTTAAGGTGCAGGCACGCGTGGAAATCTACCGGAACAAGACGCAATTGTCTTTGCAACAGTTCCGGGTGGCGAAGCCCGAGGAAATCGATCTGGCGGATTTCCTGGCGCACACGCCGTTTAACGTAGAGGAATTGTACAAGCAGGTTCTAGCAGATGCCGCGGGCATGAAAAACCCGTGGCTGAAGGCGTTGGTATTGAAGATATTGAATGACCCGCAGGTCGCGGCACGTTACAAACGGGCGCCTGCCGCTAAGGTCATGCATCACGCCTATCTTGGAGGATTGTTGGAGCATGTGGCGGGATTGTGCGATCTGTCGAAACTGGTTGCGGCGCACTACCCGGAACTGGACGTGGATCTGTTGCTGACGGCGGCGATGCTACACGACGTCGGGAAGCTCGATGAGTTGTGCTACGAGCGGTCGGTGACCTATACCACTGAGGGACAACTGCTGGGGCACATCGTTATGGAATTGGAAACCGTGGCGAAGGCTATGGAGGAGGTCGAGGGATTTCCGGCGAAACTGAAGGCAGTGGTGCAGCACATGCTGATCAGTCATCATGGCCAGTACGAGTTTGGATCGCCGAAGTTGCCGATGATTCGGGAAGCGCTGGTGTTCCACTATCTGGACGACATGGATTCGAAAGTAGCGGCAGTGCGGGCGGCGATGACGACCGAATCTGGAGAAGAAGAGTGGTCGACGTATAGCGGAGCGCTGGGGCGCAAGTTTTTGCGGCTGGAGAGATATCTGGCGGACGAACCGGCAGAAGCAGCGAAGAGGGAAGAAAAGAATTAACTGCGACAATCCACAATTCAGCGAGAGGGCGCGCGACATCCTGGGGAGGAGCGAATGCCCGATTGATGCGACGTATTCCGCGCTGATTCCCGCAGAATACAAGGTCCGGGATTTGTGTATTCGCCCGGCGACAGTTTTGGCGCCGATGGCGGGCGTGACGGACACATTGTTCCGGCGAGTGATTCGCGGGCAGGGTGGCTGTGGATTGCTGATGACGGAGTTCACCAGTTCCGAGGGGATTACGCGGAGCGCCAAGAAGACGCAACGTTATTTGTATTTTGAGGAGGATGAACATCCGATCGCGGCGCAGTTGTTTGGCGCAAATCCGCTGGTAATGGCGGAGGCCGCACGCATGGTGGAAGACCTGGGCTATGACGCCGTGGATATCAACCTGGGGTGCCCCGCGAAGAAAGTGGTGAAGTGCGGTGGGTCTGGGTTGTTGCGGGAACTGCCGCTCCTGGATGAAATTTTTCGCGTCGTGCGGGCTGCGGTGAAGATTCCACTGACGATCAAATTGCGCGCGGGGTGGGACGAGAATTCCATTGTGGCCAAGGAAGTGGTGAGGATGGCGGAGCAGGCGGGCGTGGAAGCCGCGGCCATTCACCCTCGGACCCGTTTGCAGGGCTACGCGGGGAAAGCGGATTGGAACATTATTGCGGAAGTGAAGCAAGCCGTGAAGATTCCGATCATCGGGAATGGCGATATTCAGTGCCCGGAAGATGCGGCGCAGATGGTGCGGGAAACCGGATGCGATGCGGTAATGATCGGTCGTGCGGCAGCGACGAACCCGTGGATCTTCGCGCAGATGGCAGAGTTTCGAGAGACAGGGCGATACAGGGCGCCGACGGAGGAAGACCGGCACCGTTTACTTTCTGGCTACTACAGGCAAATTCTTAACTCCAATGCGCCGGATAGCATGGGAAAAATGAAACAGTTCGCTTGCTGGTTTACACATGGAGTGGGGAATGGCAGCGAGCTGCGCAGGATAGTACATTTGGCGCGCACGCCAGGGGAAGTAGTCGAAAACGTCGAACGCTTCTTTGAGCGGAAAGCGGCCGTTGGGGGGAATCCAACCCATGAGTCAGACAACCGAGAAGTCGGCCCGGCAGCGGTCCGAACGTAGAATTTCAGTACACCTACCTTTACGTGTGCGCGGAAAAGACGCTCGCGGATTCAGCTTCGAAGAAGATACGGCCAGCGAGAATTTGTGCCGCAGTGGTGCGGCGTTTCGCACGCGGTTCGATGTGGCGATCGGCTCAAACCTGGAGATACGTATTCCAATGCCAGGGGCGACCGTGCGCCGCGAAGAACTCGACTTTGAAACAAAAGGCCGCGTGGTGCATGTGAGTGAATCGCAACCTGATGGCGAAAGGTTGGTGGGCGTGCAGTTCGTTGGGCCGCGGTTCCAGCGAATGTTTCGGCCGGAAACCGCGGCGTAAGCTGTCAATCTCGCGCAGTCAAGGCATCAGCAGCGCTCTATTCTGTTTTCCATTTCAATTGAAAAATAGGCTGTGACTATTCCGTAGGCGGAGGATTCTCGTCCAGGAGCTGGCGGTAGGCATCCCGCTTCGTCATGCCGCGTTCTTTGGCAGCGAGCTTCAAAGCTTCCTTGCGATCGAGTTTTGCTTGATGCATCAGTTCGTCTACGCGCGCAGCCAGGGATTGGGCCGTATCGATGTTGGTGCCGGGTGCACCCTTCTCGGCGGGACCGATGACGAGAGTGATCTCCCCTTTGGCGGGGTGCTCATTCAAAGTTTGGAAGATCTCCGTGAGCTTTCCGCGGCGGAATTCTTCGTGCAGTTTGGTCAGTTCACGAGCGAGGCACGCGGGCCGGTCGCCCAGGATGGCGACAGCGTCGGCGATGGTGTCGTGGATACGGTGCGGCGCTTCATAAAGGACCAAAGTACGATCTTCGATGCGCAGTCGTTCAAGGGCGCGCTGGCGTTCACCGCTACGGGCCGGAAGAAAGCCAAGGAACAAAAACTCTTCACTGGGCAGGCCGGAACCAGACAGAGCAGCGAGCAGTGCGGCCGGACCGGGAATCGGAACGACCGGGATGTGGTGGCGGATCGCAAGAGTGACCAGGCGATGGCCGGGATCGGAGACCAACGGCATGCCGGCATCGCTGACCAGTGCAACCGTCCCGCCGCGCTCCATGGCCAGGACAAGTTCAGAGGCACGGGTCAATTCGTTGTGCTCGTGATAGCTGACGAGCGGCTTATGAATTTCAAAATGATTGAGGAGCTTCAGGGTGTGGCGGGTATCCTCGCAAGCGATTTGGTCGACTTCCTTAAGGATGCGCAAGGCGCGCAGAGTAATGTCCTCCAGATTGCCGATGGGCGTGGCAACGAGATAGAGGCACCCTTGGCGGGCCTGTTGCGACGATTCAGAATGCGCGGTTCCGTTCATGGAATTGGCAGGAAGTCAGTTTAGCATGCCGGGTAGGCCGGGTGCGGTGCGTGCTATAATCACACTTTTGTAATATACGCAGGAGGATGGACAGTGCCGTTGTACGAGTATGAGTGCACGAAGTGCCACAAGAAGACCGAGAAGATTGAGAACGTAGCGGGCCCGCACCTGAAAAAGTGCCCTCACTGTGGTGCCAAGGTCGAGAGGGTGCAATCGGCCCCAGCCATTCAGTTCAAGGGTGCGGGCTGGTATGTGACTGATTATGCGGGGAAGAAAAACGCACCGGCCGAGAGCAAACCCGCCGAGAAGGAAGCCGGGAAAGAAGTTGGCAACGAAGGCTCCAAGGAAACCCCGAAGGAAGCTCCCAAGGAAACGGCCGCGAAGGATTCAAAGGAAAAGAAGCCGGCAAAGAAGTGAGGCTGGTTTTGTTTGCGCAATTCGCAATTGAAGATGCCATGATTGTCACGGCACGGACACCCGCGCAGGGCGGTTCGACAAAGACCACTAAAGTTTGAGGGTTTTGAGGTAATCGCGGAAAGCTTCGCCGAATTCCTTGTTTTGCAGGGCGATTTCCACCGTGGCCTTCAGAAATCCCAACTTTTCGCCGGCATCGTACGAAATCCCCTCATAGATCAACGCCCACAGACCCTGTTCCTTCGCCAGAATGCGCAGCGCATCGGTGAGTTGAATTTCGCCGCCGGCGCCGGGTTTGGTGCGTGCCAGGCAGTCGAAAATCGCCGGAGGAAGTACGTAGCGTCCGGTAATAGCAAGGTTAGAAGGTGCTTGCTCCGGCTTGGGTTTTTCGACGAGGTCGTGAATGCGCAGCAAACGCTCGCCAAAAGGAGCCTGCGGCGCGGGTTCGCCATCCACAATCCCGTAGAGATGCGTTTTGTCGCGAGGAACCTCTTCCACGGCGATGGCGCCGATGCCGGTGGCCTCGTACACGTCGATGAGTTGCTTGGTGGCGGGATTGGGGCCGGGAATCAGAACGTCGCCCAAAAGAACGGCGAAGGGTTCATCGCCTACGAGATCTCGCGCGACAAGGACGGCATGGCCGAGGCCCAGTGGTTCTTTCTGACGCGTGTAGCTCACCTGCACCATGTCGCTGATATCGCGCACCATTTCCGCTTGTGCAGTTTTGCCCTTTTCTTCCAGATGACGTTCCAGGACAGGTGAGTAGTCGAAATGATCTTCGATGGAATTTTTGCCCTTGCCCGTAACGATGATAACGTGCTCGATTCCGGAAGCCACGCATTCTTCGACGACATATTGGATTTGTGGCTTGTCGACGACCGTCAACATCTCTTTGGGCTGTGCCTTCGTAGCTGGCAGAAAACGGGTGCCAAGACCCGCGGCGGGTAGGACGGCCTTGCGAACTTTTCGGTGCGGAGGATTTCTTGGTTCTTCAGTCATGATTGGTATATTCGTTCAACTTCCAGGAAAATTTGACCCATGGGCACAGTATCTGCGGCACACGAAGTTTGTCAATCAACCTAAGGATTGTCTGTTACAAACGAGAAACACATCGCGTAGCGCCGGGCAGCCTGCGAGCCGAGCCGGTGCGCGGGTTCCAAACCAAGTCATTCCTGCATGATGTGCTAGCATGAAAAGTCTGACAGCAACATGGGAGCTGATGGTGGCAACCCGCATTCTCGGCATCGAGTCCTCTTGCGACGAGACCGCCGCGGCCGTGGTGGTCGATGGGCGGACGATCTTGTCCAGTGTGGTGGCTTCGCAGATCGATATCCATCGAAAGTATGGCGGCGTGGTGCCCGAGTTGGCTTCGCGCGAACACTTGCGACAAATCGTGCCGGTGGTGCGAGAGGCGATGGAGCGGTCCGGATTACAGTGGGCGGACTTGGACGCCATCGGAGTGACGCAAGGGCCGGGTCTCGTGGGGTCTCTGCTCGTTGGGATCACCTACGGAAAGACTCTGGCAGCGGCGTTGGGCAAGCCGCTGATCGGGGTCAATCACCTGGAGGGGCACATTCATGCGGCGTTTCTGGAGGCGCATGAGCACGGCGATGTGCCGAAGCTCCCGGCGGTATGTCTGATTGTTTCTGGCGGTCACACGGTGATGTACGAGGTCACGTCCGCGGATGCGTCGCGGCAAGAAGCATTCACTTACCGCAAGCTGGGGCAAACACGGGACGATGCGGCGGGCGAAGCGTATGACAAAGTGGCCAAGCTCTTGGGACTAGGTTATCCCGGCGGCCCAATCCTCGACCAGTTAGCAGCGGCAGGGGGAAACGCGCCTGCTCCGACAAAGTTTGGTCCCACGAAGACGAGAGGGAATGCGTTGGACTTCAGCTTCAGCGGGCTGAAGACGGCAGTGCTCTACCATGTGCGGGAACATCCTGAGTACAACGAGGAGATCCAGCGAAGGGGAGGGGCGCTGAGCGCCGGCCATCGCGGGTTCGAGGAGTTGCTGGGGCTCTGCAGCGCGGAAACTCTGGGTCTCGTCCGAGAATTCCAGAACGCCGTGGTGCGCGACCTGGTGGAGCGCACGATGATGGCGGCCGAACAATGCGGCGTGGAAAGTGTCCTCGTGTCCGGTGGCGTGGCGGCAAATAGCCAGCTTCGCGGCACCTTCGAAGAGCGCGCTCGTCGCGGCGGGCTGAAGGTTTATTTCCCGAGCCGGGCTTTGTCAACTGATAACGCGGCGATGATCGCTGCGGCGGCCTATTCGCGATTTCTATATGGGCAATTTGCGGATTGGAGTTTGAACGCTACGGCGAGTATGCCCTTGGCGTGATCAGCCCGCTAGCGACCACAATTCCAAGGGTCATTTTAGGCGAAGCGCATGCAATTGTTAAGCGGCGGCACGGCTGCCAAAATAAAAACGGGCAACCCGGAGGCTGCCCGCGGAACACTTGCTGTAATTGGTTGAAGCTAGTCTACTTTCTCCTGCATGGTCGGGAACTGCAACTTGGCTTTGGCCAGCGACTTTACCACCAGGCCTTCGGCGTTTTCAGCAGTAAGGTTGCGGGCAGTGGCCATTTCGCTTACCAGAAGATACTTGGCGCGCTCCAGCATTTTCTTTTCGCGGAAGGAAAG
>Ga0074045_10000337_pt1 | contig 46125 bp, 42 predicted proteins | sample BogForMeECP23OM2_FD_94442 | JGI IMG/M metagenome (GOLD analysis project Ga0074045, IMG submission 94442) | Bog forest soil microbial communities from Calvert Island, British Columbia, Canada - Bog Forest MetaG ECP23OM2 | ecosystem: Environmental > Terrestrial > Soil > Wetlands ...
GACCGCCGCGAGCCCGATGAACGGGAGCGGCACTCCCAGGCCGACCCCGGTCAGGGCGACGACCGCGGCCACCATAGTCCAGAGGGCCCGACGGACGTCCCGGTGGGCTCGCCGATCCCGATGGGTGTAATCGGACACCGACCGGACCCGGTCACCGCGCGCCGCTCACTTCGAGCGCCGGGCCTTGGCCCGGGGCAGGAGCAGGTACTCGAGGATCGCCTTCTGGGCATGGAGCCGGTTCTCGGCCTGGTCCCAGGCAGCGGACTGGGGCCCGTCCAGGACGGAGTCGGTGATCTCCAGGCCGCGGTGCGCGGGCAGGTCGTGGAGGACGAACGCGGACGGCTTCGCGAGGTCGACGAGCGCGTCGTTCACCTGGAACCCGTGGAACGCCGCCTCTCGCGCCGCCGCCTCGGCCTCCTCGCCCATCGAGACCCACACATCGGTGTAGAGGGCGTCCGCCCCGCGGGCCGCCTCCCGAGGGTCGCTCGTGAACGTGATCGTCGCCTTCGATCGCCGGGCGAGCACCTCCGCGGCCCGGACGTACTCGGGCTGGGGCCGGTATCCGGGAGGGGTTGCGACCGCGAGGTCAAGCCCTACCGCCGCCGCTCCGAGGAGCAGCGAGTGGAGGACGTTGTTGCCGTCCCCGATCCACGCGAGTCGGTGACGGGCGAACCGACCGTTCCAGCGCTCGCGCATGGTGAGCAGGTCCGCCGCGATCTGGCAGGGGTGCTCCAGGTCATCGAGCGCGTTGATGACCGGCACCGTGGCCCAGCGCGCCAGCTCGACCATGTCGACGTGACGGAACGCGCGATAGCACACCGCGTCCACGAAACGGGAGAACACGCGCGCCGTGTCGGCGATCGTCTCGCCCCGCCCGAGCTGGAGGTCCTTCGAGGAGAGATAGAGGGCGTGGCCTCCGAGGTCGTTTATCGCCACCTCGAACGAGGTGCGCGTGCGCGTGGAGGGCTTCTCGAAGATCATCGCGAGGTTCCTCCCCGCGAGGGTCGGTTTCCGGACCCCCCGAGCCCGCTCGGCCTTCAGGGCCGCGGCACGGGCCAGGACCCCGTCGAGGTCCTCCGCGAGGTCGGAGATCGAAAGCAGGTCCTTCGGGACGGGATGGGTCGGCATCGAAGGGAGCACCGTGCGTCCGCGTTAAACGGTTCTGGGGCCGCCCGCCCGCGAGCCCCCGTGCGAAGGTTATGAGGACCACCGGATTGGCGCGAGCCGAGGGAGTTCCAGTGCCCGCCCGCTCGAAGAGGAGTTCGAAGAGTCCACCGGCCCGACCGACCCGAGCCCGGACGTCCCCCGCCCGAGGGCGGCGCGTCTACATCGTCACGGGTGGCGTCACGAAGTTCGCGAAGGCCCACCCCGCGATGGACTTCCGGCTGATGGTCCGGAAGGCGTACGATTACGCGCTCAAGGGGGTCCCGAACCTCACGCCGGACCGGATCGACGGGTCGCGGATCTCCTACTTCTCGGACCACTTCGCCCGGCAGCTCAAGGCCGCGAGCATGGTCCAGGATTACCTCGGGCTGAACCCGAAAGGGTCGGTACGGATCGAGTGGGGCGGGGCCACCGGCGGGGAGTGCGTCCAGGCCGCGTACGAAGCCATCGCGAGCGGACGGATGGACGTCTGCCTCGCGGCCGGCTTCGAGACGATGAGCCGTGTCCCCACGTGGAAGGGGAACGAGTTCATCGCGCTCGCCTCCGACACGAACTTCGACTTTCCGCTCGGGGGGTTCTACACCGGCTACTACGCGCTCATGGTCATGCGCCACATCTACGAGTACCTACGGCTCGGGAAGTTCGCGAACGTCACCGACGAGCGCGAGGCCCAGCGCCTCGCGATCGCCGAAGGCAGCCGCATCATGAGCCTCGTCTCGGTGAAGAACCACCGCAACGCCCTGCACAACCCGTACGCGCAGTACCCGAAGCGCCTCACGGTCGAGGACGTGCTCAAGTCGGAGATGATCAGCTACCCGCTCACGCGGGAACAGATCTGCACGATGAGCGACGGGGCGGCGTGCGTCATCCTGTGCGACGAGGCCCGCGCGAAGGAGTTCACCGACAAGCCCGTGCAGGTCACGGGCGTCGGCTGCGGCACCGACACGATGCGTCTTTCCGACCGACCGTTCGGCCGCGTCCCACTCCTCCCGCACGAGAAGGCGAAGGAGTACGAGAACCTCCCCTACCCCGGGGTCCACTCGTTCCGTGCCGGCCGTACCGCGGGAATCGAGGCATACCGGATGGCGGGGATCACGAAGCCGAACCAGGAGCTCTCCTTCATCGAGCTTCACGACGCCTATGCCTCGAGCGAAATCCAGACATACGAGGACCTCGGGCTCTGCCGGTACGGCGAGGGGTACGAGTTCGTCGAGCGGGGCGACCCGTTCCTGAAGGGGATCGACTACGGGTTCCCCGTCCCCCGGGCCGGCGCCACTCCTGTCAATCCCTCCGGCGGTCTCATTGCCTGCGGCCACCCGGTCGGGGCGACGGGCTTGATGCAGGCCGTCTTCGCCTTCTGGCAGCTCCAGGGAACGATCCCCAAGCACTTCGGCGACCCGACGCTCCAGCTCGCGAACCCCCGGCGCGGGGCCATCCACAGCCACGCGGGGACGGGGTCGGCCGTGACCGTATCGATCCTCGAACGGGGGTTCCGATGAGCGCGCGCCCCCGCAGCTACACGAAGTTCCGCGAGGTCCAGTCCGAGCTCGAGCGCTCCGGCGCCGCCATCTTCCGGGACGCCGACGGCGTGGAGAGCCTGATCATCCGGAACCCGTACGCGATCAACTACGTCCACAGCTACGCCGAGGACTCCCCGTTCTTCCTCGGGCTCGCTGAGGGACGCCTGCGCGGGTCGAAGTGCCGCAAGCCGAAGTGCGGCTTCGTCTACGGGACGCCGCGGAGCCACTGCATGGTCTGCGGCGCTCCGACGGAGTGGGTCGACCTTCCGACGAAGGGCCGCGTGCACTCCTGGACGACCTGCCACTTTGCGGGCGAGGTGTTCCTGAAGGAGACGCCCTACAACCTCGCGCTCGTGGAGTTCGAAGGGGTCGGAAGCCTGTTGCTCGTTCGGCTCCGGGACTGTGTCGAGTCGGAGCTGTACGTCGGGATGCCGATCGAGGCGCGGTTCGACCCGAACCCGAAGTACGCGATCACGGACGTCTGGTTCGTTCCGTCGCGCTAGCGTCGGCTCGAGATCGAGCGAAGCCAGAAGGGTCTAGGCCTCGGTCAGCGCGACCGACGGATCCTCCCGGTCCGCCGCTGCTCCGCTCCGGGCCGGGATGCATCGCCATCGTTCCCGGGGTAGTCTTATCGGCCGACGGGCCCTTCCGCTGTCGCCCCTACTTCGGGGCGCGCAGGGGAACCCGATGCAGCTGATCTCAGTGGAACGATGGACCTTCTGGAGCGCCGTGGTTCTCGCAGTCACCGGAGCGCCGTTGAGCACGGGCGTGGGGGTTTGGTACAACCCGAATACCGGCGTGAGCGAAGGGATCGGGGCATCCCTCGCCGCCCTCGTCTTCGTCCTGCTCTTGGTGAGCGTGGTGCTCGGTGGCTCTCGTGACCCCTCGGTCCGAAGCCTCCCCGCGAGTCCCGAGTCATGAGCGCTGTGACGCCGGAAGCTAGGGCCGAACTCCCGGGATCCTCCGGAGGCCGCCGACCCCACTTCGGATCCCGTATTCCCCGACGCCGACGCGGAGAGTTCCTCGTAGGAGCCGTGTGCGCGGTCGCGGTACCGGTGAGCCTGCTCCTGGTGACGGGGTTCGTCCCGGGTGTCTATGCAGCGTCTCCCTTCACGTTCTCCCAGCAGTTCCCGACCTGTCCCTTCGAGGGGTCCACGTCCCCTATCGTGACCTACTACCTACCGGCGTGGGCGAGTGTCTCGGTGCATTGGGTCGTGCTGCAACCGAACAATGCCCTCGTCCTCTACAACGTGCAGAACGCGGCCGGCTCCGTCCTCTTCCAGGGAGGGTCGAACGGGACCGGTTCGTTCGGGTCTCGCGGAGGCGAGTACGCGTTCTGGGGCGAATTTGCAGGGTTCTCCCTTGCGCCCGGGAACGTGACCTGCTCGCCGGTGGACGTTCAGGTCACGGTGAGCTACTCGCTCGTCTGAGCGAGGCTTCTCGGTCCTCGGCACGCGGCCGATCCGCACAGGGTCCCCGAGGAGCTTCCTATCGGTTCAGACGAGGGAAGGTGCCGCGGGCCGGGCTTGAACCGGCGGCTTCAAGATCTTCAGTCTTGCACTCTCCCAAACTGAGTTACCGCGGCGCCGGTCGCCCCGACCGGCCGGGCCGTATAAAGAGTCGGAGGGCGAGTAGGACACACCCCCGGAGCGTCGGCAGCGGCCGTCGGGCTTTCCCCCCCCGGTCGAACGCGCGCGCTCACGTTCGAAGCGGTCGACCGCCGTCGGTCGCCCCCTGATTTTATCTACGGCGCCCGGCCTGATAATCGGGCCGTGGTTCGTACCCTCGTCGTCGCAGAGAAGTTCAACACCGCCCTCCGGATCGCCATCGTGCTCTCCGACGGGCGCATGAAGCGCGCCCGACTCGAAGGGACGAACGTCTTCCGGTTCGACCGCCCGGAGGGACCCTATGCGGTAGTCGGGCTACGCGGCCACATCGTCGAACTCGACTACCCGAAGGAGTTCTCCGAGTGGACGCTCGTCGGTCTTCCGAAGCTCCTCGAGACCCGGCCGCTGAAGCGGGTGACCGAGACGGGGATCGTCGCCGCCCTCCAATCGATCGTCCGCGAGTTCGACCGAGTCATCATTGCCACCGACTTCGACCGCGAGGGCGAGCTGATCGGGCTCGAGTGCCTCGAGCTCCTCCAGCGGGTCCACCCCGGCATCGAGGTGAAGCGGGCGCGCTACAGCGCGCTCACCCGCGACGCGATCGAGACGAGCTTCTCGCACCTTGAGGAGCTCGACCGGGCGCTCGCCGAGGCGGCCGAGTCGCGCCAGGAGATCGACCTCGTCTGGGGCGCCCTCCTGACCCGCTACCTCTCGCTCACGGCGCAGCAGCGGGGCAAGAGCTTCCTCTCCGTCGGCCGCGTCCAGACCCCGACACTCGCGCTCCTGGTCGAGCGAGACCAGGCGATCAAGGAGTTCGTCCCCTCCCCGTTCTGGGAGATCGTTGCGACCGCCGAGAAGAGCGGAGAGGAGTTCCGGCTGCATCACCATCACGGGATCTTCGAGAAGAAGGCCGACGCGGACCGGATCTTCCGCCTCGTCGCCCACGCGAAGAGCGGCGTCGTCCGGGAGTTCGCGGAAGAGGAGACCCGACGTCGGCCGCCCGTCCCGTTCTCCACCACGCTCTTCGTCGCCGAGGCAACGCGCCTAGGCCTTGGCGCGGCCCGCGTGATGCGGATCGCCGAGGACCTCTACACCCAGGGCCTCATCAGCTACCCGCGGACGGACAACACCGTCTACCCTCGGGGGCTCGGTCTCCGAACGCTCGTGGAGAAGTTCCACGAGGGCCCCTTCGCTGAGGCCGCCGCCTTCGTTCTCCAGCAGCCGTCGTTCCGACCCACCCGGGGCCGCACCGAGACCACCGACCACCCGCCGATCTACCCGACGGGCGTCGTCGACCCGAAGAAGCTGCGTCCGGACAACGCGGCGGTCTACGAGCTCGTGGTCCGTCGGTTCCTGGCGACGCTCGCTCCCGATGCCCTCGGAGTCGGGCGGACCGCCGCCGTCGAGATCCACGGGGAACGGTTCGAGGGCAAGGGTCAGTTCCTGACGGAGCCGGGATGGTACCGGATCTATCCGTACTCGAAGCCCGACACGGTCCCGATGCCCCGCCTCGTCGTGGGCGAGACCGTCGCGGTACCGAAGGTGGAGCTCACCGAGGACCAGACCCGACCCCCGCGTCGCTATTCACAGGGTTCGCTCATCCAGGAGATGGAACGCCTCGGGCTCGGGACGAAGAGCACCCGGCATGACGTCCTCCAGAAGCTCTTTGACCGCCACTACGTGAACCCGCGCCAGCTCGAACCGACCTCGACCGGGGTCGCGGTCACCGAGGCGCTGAAGGCCCACGCTCCGGTCATCACGCGACCGGAGATGACCCACCGCCTGGAAGAGGACATGGAGCTCGTCGCGGAGTCGAAGAAGCCCAAAGCGGAGGTGCTGGAGGAATCCCGCGAGATGCTCCGCGAGGCGTACGCGCTCCTCTCGGCCAACACGAAGGGAGTGAAGGAGACGCTCACCGGGGCGCTCGACCGCCAACATTTTGTCGGACCGTGCGCGAAGTGCGGAGGAGCGCTCCGGCTCGCCCGCAGTCCCCGCGGGGCGCGCTGGATCCAGTGCGTCAACAACCCCGGCTCCTGCACGGTCACCTACTCGCTCCCCTCGGCCGGCTTCGTCGAGCCGACGCCCGAGTTCCTCTGCGCGACCTGCAAGGTCCCCCGGGTGAAGATCACGTTCCGGGGAGTCCGTCCGGACCTCTATTGTGTTAACCCGGAGTGTCCCGAGCACCACAAGGCGTTCCGCATCGGGGTCTGCCCCAGCTGCGGCAGCCCGCTCCAGATCCGCTACTCGTTCGCGGGGAAACGGTTCGTCGGATGCTCCGGCTACCCGACGTGTCGGGTGACCTACCCGCTCCCCCAGCGGGGAAAGCTCGAGAAGGACCAGCCTCCCTGTCCGGTCTGCCGCGCGCCGGTCGTGACGGCCATCGAGGCCGGCCGCCCGCCGTGGACGCTCTGCATCAACCCCGAGTGCCCGACCCGGCTCCAGCAAGCCGAGGACAAGGCGGCTCGGGCGACGGCCCGGACCGAGGCGAAGGCCGAGCGAGCCGCGGCGGCGAAGGCCCAGAAAGCGGCCCCGGCCCGGAAGGTCGAGAAGCCGAAGGCGCGAGCAAGCGCGAAAGCGAGGAGCTCGTCAGCCCCTCGTCCGAAAGCCCCGGTCGAACCTAGCGGTACCCCCGAAACGTCAGCGCCGGTCCGGAAACGCTCTCGCCGCGCGCCCTCCGAGGCGACGTCGACGGACGGTCCGCAGCCGGACGGAGCCTCGTCCCCGCCCGGACCCCTGCGTCGGCGCGAAGCCAAACGGTAGGCACCCTCCCTCTAAGAGCCTCCCTACCCCGAACCGGAGGGTCGACCGTTTCCTCACCTCCCGGCCCGCGTTAAATACGCTCGCTCGGTCCATCCGAACGTGAACCCTCCCCACCGCCTCCTCGACATCGACTACCGTTCGTTCGAGCGTCGGCTGGCCTCCAACCCGCTCGTGATCGTTCCCGTGGGGGCGCTGGAGGCGCATGGTCCCCACCTGCCGCTCGGCTCGGACCAGATCCAGCCGGAGGCGACGGCCCTCTCCCTTGCCGAGCGCGTGGACGCGCTCGTCGCTCCGACCATTCCGTACGGATCGGCCCCGGGAGCTCGCCGATTCCCGGGCACCGTCTCGCTTTCGATCGCTCAACTCGAAGACTATGTCGAGGGTGTCCTCTCCGAGCTCGCGCGCTCGGGGGTCCGACGGATCCTCGTGCTGTCGGGCCACGGCGAGCGCGGGCACATGGCCGCGCTCCGGGAGGCCGCCGACCACGCGGTCCAGGCGCATCCCGGGACCCGCATCGTCGTGCTCTGCGACTACGACTTCGTCTACGAGCTGCGGGGGAAGGAGTCGCCGCCCAACGATGGCCACGCGGGCCTCCTCGAGACCTCCCGGATGATGGCGCTCGCTCCCGAGACCATCGGCCCGGCCCGCCCCGTCGTCGAGTACCGGCACAGTCCGTTCGTCCCCGGAAGCCCGACCGAGGAGGATTGGCCGGACAGCGTGATCGGGGACACGCGGAACGCCTCCGCCGAAATCGGGGCCCGGGTGCAAGCTCACGTGCTCGACCGCTTGGTCGAGACGGTCTCGACCCTCTTGCCGCCGTAGGCCCGGAGCATGGCCGACCCATCCGATACCATACGGGTCCGCGGCGCGCGCCAGCACAACCTGAAGAACGTCTCGATCGACCTCCCTCGCGGGAAGTTCATCGTCATCACGGGCGTGAGCGGCTCGGGGAAGTCCTCGCTCGCGTTCGACACGCTCTACGCCGAGGGCCAGAGGAGGTACATCGAGAGCCTCTCGTCGTACGCCCGACAGTTCCTCGGCCAGATGGACAAGCCGGACGTCGACTCGATCGACGGCCTCGCCCCGGCGATCGCGATCGAGCAGCGGGCCGGCAGCAAGAACCCGCGCTCGACCGTCGGCACCGTCACCGAGATCCACGACTACCTGCGCCTGCTCTTCGCCCGCATCGGGGTCCCACACTGTCCGAACGACGGGCAGGAGATCACCCCGCAGTCGGTCGACCGGATCGTCGATGCGGTGAAGGCCCGGGCGAGCGGGGAGAAGGTCGACCTCCTGGCCCCCGTCCTCCAGGCGAAGAAAGGCGAGCACCGCGAGGTGATCGACAAGCTGCGGAAGGCCGGCTATCGCCGGTTCGTCATCGACGGCGTGGAGGTCCGGCTACCGGGTTCGGAGATACGGCTCGAGAAGAACAAGAAGCACACGATCGAGGTCGTGGTGGACAGCTTCGAGGTCTCGCCCGCTGAGGAGAGCCGCCTCGCGGAATCGGTCGAGCTGGCCCGGAGCCTCGGCGATGGTCTCGTGGTCCTCCGACGCCCTCGCGGGGAGCGACAGGTCTTCTCGAGCCGACGGGCGTGCCCGATCTGCGGCTTCTCGATGGACGAGATCGCGCCCCGAATGTTCTCGTTCAACAACCCGTTCGGGGCCTGTCCGGAATGCCTCGGGATCGGGGCGACGCTCCACGCCGACCCGGAGCGTATCGTCCCGAACAAGGAGAAGCCGCTCACGAAGGCGATCAACGTCTGGGGGCTCACCCCCGTCACCTCGTCCCTTGTCCGGTTCGGCCAGTTGTACGACTACGACCCGCGTCGCCCCGTCCGGGAGCTTTCCGAGAAGGGATGGAAGGCGCTGATGTACGGGGCCGACAAGAGCCTCGGCCAGTCGACCCACCGCCCCGAGGAGTGGTGGGTGAACGGGTGGTTGCGCGAGGGTCTGGTCGCGGCGCTCGAACGCCGGTGGCGGACGACGAAGAGCGAGGGCGCGAAGGAGTACTACCTCGGCTTCCTCTCCTTCATTCCCTGCCGGGCCTGCGGGGGACGCCGGCTGAAGCCCGAGAGCCTCGCGGTCACGGTCCAGGGGAAGTCGATCGCCGACGTCACCGCGATGACGGTCTCGGAATCGGTCGAGATGTTCCGCTCGCTCGCGCTCTCCGAGCGGGACGAGCAGATCGTCGGGCAGGTAGTACGGGAGATCCGGGCCCGGCTCGGGTTCCTCGAGAACGTTGGCCTCACGTACATCACCCTCGACCGCGCCTCCGGTACGCTCTCGGGCGGCGAGGCCGAACGGATCGCACTGGCGACCCAGATCGGCTCGGGCCTCGTGGGGGTCCTCTACATCCTCGACGAGCCCTCGATCGGGCTCCACCCCCGCGACCAGGCCCGTCTGCTCTCCACGCTCAAGACGTTGCGCGACCTCGGCAACACCCTGCTCGTCGTCGAGCACGACGAGATGACGATGCGGGAGTCCGACTGGCTCGTCGACCTCGGGCCCGGGGCCGGGACCCTCGGCGGCGAGCTCCTCTACTCCGGTCCCCCCGACCAGATCGCCGGGACTCCTCGGTCGCTCACTGCGGCGTTCCTATCGGGTGCCCGTTCCATCCCCACGCCCGAACGCCGACTGTCGCCCGGCCGCCGGTTCTTGACGATCCACGGCCCCCGCGAGCACAACCTGAAGGGGGACGACGTGGCGATCCCGCTCGGCCTCCTCGTGGGCCTCTCCGGGGTCTCGGGGAGCGGCAAGTCAACGATCCTCCAGGAGATCCTCTACCGTGCGGTGCGCCGGCACCTTGGGCTAGGCCGCGAGACGCCCGGACGTCACGACTTCATCGAGGGGATCGACGAGGTCGACCGCGTCCTGCTCATCGACCAGGCCCCTATCGGACGGACCCCGCGGTCGAACCCGGCCACGTACACCGGGGTGATGACCCCGATTCGGGAGCTGTTCGCCGGTCTCCCCGAGGCGAAGGCGCGAGGGTTCGCTCCCGGACGGTTCAGCTTCAACGTCGCCGGGGGACGGTGCGAGACGTGCGAGGGCGACGGGGTGCTCCGCTACGAGATGCACTTCCTCCCAGACGTCTACGTGGTCTGCGAGGGTTGCCGCGGGAAGCGGTTCAACGCCGAGACGCTCGAGGTGAAGTTCAAAGAGAAGGCGATCGCCGACGTCCTCGACATGTCGGTGAGCGAGGCGCTCGCCTTCTTCGCGCACCACCGACGCATCGCCTCCCGGCTCCAGCTCCTGTCCGATGTCGGTCTCGGGTACATCCGGCTCGGACAGAGCGCGACCACGCTCTCGGGCGGGGAGGCCCAGCGGATCAAGATCGCCTACGAGCTCGCAAAGCCACCCACCGGCAAGACCCTCTACCTGCTCGACGAGCCGACGACCGGCCTCCACTTCGCCGATGTCGAGCGCCTCCTCGAGGTGCTGTTCCGGCTGCGCTCGGGAGGGAACACGGTGGTCGTCATCGAGCACAACGTGGACGTGCTCAAGTCCGCCGACTGGCTGATCGACCTCGGTCCCGAGGGCGGGAACGCGGGCGGGCACGTGGTCGCCCAAGGTTCTCCCGAGGAGGTCGCGCGCACTCCCGCCTCCCACACGGGGCGTTTCCTCCTCCCGCACCTTCCACCACCCGTGCCCACCTTGCGCCGCGCGCGCCTATGACCGAGAACGGCCGTGCCGAGCTCCCGTCGTTCGTGCCGGCGAGCCAGCTCGCCGCGGAGACCCGCGAGGGCTTCCGGCGGGGCCCGGACGTCCCGGGGGTCTACCTCTTCCGCTCGGCCCGCGGCGAGGTCGTCTACGTCGGGAAGGCCCGCAGCCTGCGCCGTCGCGTCCTCGACCACCTTAGGGCGCGCATCGAGAAGGACGGGACGATCCTCGCGCAGAGCACGAGCGTGGAGTTCGCTCCGACGGCGACCGAGCGGGAGGCCCTCCTCCTCGAGGCGAACCTGGTCAAGCAGTACCAGCCGCCGTACAACGTTCTCCTGAAGGATGACCGAAGCTACCCGTACCTCGCGGTCACGGTCGGCGAGGAGGTCCCGCGGATCCTCCTCGTCCGCCGGCCCCGGCGCCGGCCGGGCCTGCTCCTGTTCGGCCCGTACACGAGCGCCCGCGAGGCCCGGGGCGTCGAGAAGCTCCTGGGCGACCTCTTCCAGCTGCGCCGCTGCGTGCGGCTCCCGAAGCAGGCGTGCCTCTACTACCACCTCAAGGTCTGCAGCGCTCCCTGCATCGGGGCGATCAGCCCGGAGGCGTACCGGGCGCAGGTCGACCGAGCGACGCAGGTCCTCCGGGGCCAGGTCACTCTCGTGCGCCCTCTGGTCGAGACGGAGATGCGACGGGCCTCCGAGCGCGAGGAGTTCGAGCGCGCAGCGATGCTGAGGGACGCCCTCGCCGGCCTCGGGGCGCTCTCCGAGCGCCAGGCGGTCATCGGCCCCGGCACGGGCCGCGCGGACGTGCTCGCCCTTGCGTACCCGCAGGATCCCTCGACGTTGCGCGTGGCCGTGGGACTCCTGCGCGTCGAGGACGGCGAGGTCCGCCAGACCGAACCGCACCTCCTTGAGATCCCCGCGAACGACGTCCCGGAGCCGGGAGAGCTCCTGCGGCAGTTCCTGACCCAGTACTACGGCGCGCAGTTCGAGCTTCCGGACCGGATCTACATCGCGGCGCCCCGACCGGCCGGGATCGATGCGACGCTCGACGAGCTGTTCGGTCCCCGCGGCGTCGAGGTCCACTTCCGCCCCACGGGACGATACGCCTCGCTCGGCCGCCTCGCCGAGCGCCTCGCCCGTGCGACGGTCGACCAGGTCGTCGCCCGCCCCGCGCCGCGGGAGGTGCTCCTCGCCGTCCAAAGCCTCCTCGAGTTGCCGACGATCCCGAACCGAATCGAGGGCGTCGATATCTCCCTCTTCCAGGGGTCGGAAGCCGTCGGCTCGCTGGTGGTCTTCGAGCGGGGCCTCGCCAAGCGCTCCGAGTACCGCCGCTACCGCATCCGCACGGTCGAGGGGACCAACGACTTCGCGATGGTCGCGGAGGTCGTCTCTCGCCGCTTCGCGCGCCGCCTCGCCGAGAACGAGATCCTGCCGGACCTATTGCTCATCGACGGCGGGGCCGGCCAGCTCTCGGCCGCGACCGGGGCGCTCGCGGAGCTCGGGCTCGCCGACCGGATCCCCACGATCGGTCTCGCAAAGCGGGAGGAGGAGGTCTACCGGACCGACCGCACCGAGCCGATGCACCCGAACCCGAACGCCGCCCCGATGCTGCTCCTGCGTGCGGTGCGCGACGAGGCGCACCGCTTCGCGGTCACGTACCACCGTACGCGCCGTCGGATGCGCCTGCGCGGGGAGTTCGAGGCCGCGTCCGCGGCGCGAAGGGTCCCGTCGCGAGGCTAGGCCCGTCGGCGACGCCGCGCCGCGGGCCGTCCGACCTCGATCCACGTCATGTCGGGAGGCTTGCGGTCATCCTGCCAGAGCGCGGCGATGATCTCGCCGAGATGATGCGCTTCCTCCATCGTCGCTTGAAAGAGCGCGTCCCGGATCGTGTAGCGACCGGGCATCCAGAACGCACTCACCCGCCGGCCCAGCGAGCGCGCGGTGAGGCCGCTCAGGGTCGCGTCGATGCCCGTCCAGACCCGCGTTGAGTACTCGTCAAAACCCTTCCAGGTCGTCGGGTGCCGTGAGGGGTCCCGGAAAAGCTCGCCCAGCACCCGGTCCGAGTTACGCCCGTGGACGATGTAGACGAGCCACACCTCCTGCACGTTGAGGATGTGCACGAGGGTGTGGAACAGCGATTCGTGACCGATGCCTCGCTTACGCGTCGCCTCCTTCCCCGGGAGTCGTCGAACCTTGCGAACGAACCGGTCGAACACGGCATGGTTGTAGTCGGAGATCGCGCGCGCGTCGTGCGGGGAGAAGCGGAGCGAACCGGTCATGGCCCCGGCCAGGCGGCTCGCACCCTTTGAGGGTTCCGACGCCGGAAGGTCCCCCGACCGTCTATCGGGAATTGGGTCGGCGCTCGGGCGCTCCGATGAACGGCATCCCCTGCACACGGCGGGCGACATCGCCCACCGGCAGGCGACGCAGGTCGGTGTCCGGCTCCAGGATCGCCACGTCGAGGGCCTCGGGCTGGAACGGGGTCGGCGAACCCTCAGCGACCGCCTGGACCGCGAGTTTGAACGCGGACTCTTCGGTCAGGTGCTCGGGGAGCTTCTCTTCGAGGAAATCGGCGACCGCCCGGCGGTTCCGGCCGATGGCGTACGCCTTCCACCCGATCGTCGCGCCGCTGGGGTCGAGCTCGACGAGCCCGGGGGAGGTACCATTGAAACCGCCCAGGAGGAGCGAGACCGCGAAGGGCCGGGTTCTCCCGAACTGCGTGTACTGCTGGAGGAGCGTGCCGAGGGCGTGGCCGAGCAGCGTGAACGGTGGGGGTTCGCCGTACGTCAACCGATGGCGCTGGGCCTCGACCCGCAGGAACTCGACGAGGACGCGGGAGTCGGCGATGAGGCCGGCGGTGACGCAGCCGAGCCCCTTGTCGATCGCGAAGCTCTTCTCGATCGAACCGGCCTCGGCAAGCGAGCTCACCGGAAGGTTGCGGTACGCGACGAAGACGATCCCGGTCTCGTAGGCCACCGCGACCGCGGTGCCGCCCATCTGGATGGCCTGGAGAGCGTACTCGACCTGGAACAGTCGTCCGTCCGGCGAGAACACCGTGCTGGCCCGGTCATACGCCATCTGGCCCGGTTGCATTTCCATCGGCGACGTTCCTCCGCGAGTGGGCCGTCCAACCAGGTGGGGGATTTGAGCCTACGCCTTCGGCCTCCCCCCATCCCACTTGGTGGCGAGAGGCCACCACGGGAAACGAGCGTCGGCGCCCGCGCCGGTCGACCGGCGAGCGGTTCTCCGGCGCGGGAAACGCTTATCCTTCGGGGACCGGCTCCGCTCCTCGATGAACGCGAACGGTCTCCATCTCCTACCGATGGCCTCGAGCCACCGGGGACCGCTCTCCCCCGCGTGCACCCAGTGCGCCGAGGGGCGCAAGATGGTGCTGTTCGTGACCGGCCTGTGCCGGTTTCGCTGCTTCTACTGTCCGGTCTCGCCGAAGCGTAACCAGCTCGATGTGGTCTACGCGAACGAGCGCCTCGTCCGGTCGGATGACGACGTGCTCGAAGAGGCCCTCACCATCGGGGCGGCGGGCACCGGGATCACCGGGGGTGACCCGCTCGGGGTCGTCGACCGCGTCGAGCACTATGTCCGTCTCCTGAAACGAGAGTTCGGGGCCGAGCACAACATCCACCTCTACACCCACGAGCCCAACCCCGAGAAGCTCGCCCGGCTCGCGCGGGCCGGGCTCGACGAATTCCGCCTCCATATCCCGCACTACCTCTGGGGCCCGTTGTCGAGCGAGGGCGGGGCGTACCGTTCGGTTCTCGAGCAGGCTCCCCGTTGGGGGATCCGTCGGGGCGTCGAGATTCCGGTCCTGCCGGAAAAGGAGGCCGAGCTTCGTCGGCTCCTGAAGGCCCTCGACGCGATCGGAATCGACTTCGTCAACCTGAACGAGCTCGAGTTCTCCGAGACCAACGAGACGAAGATGCGCGAACGCCGCTATCGCGTCGACCCGCGCAACGGCTGGGGGGTCCGGGGCAGCCGCGCAGTCGCCGAGCGGCTCGTGCGAGAGCTCTCCCTCTCGGTACCGGTTCACTACTGTTCGTCCCGGTTCAAGGACGGCGTCCAGCTGCGGCAGCGCCTCCTTCGCCAAGCCGAACGAACGGCGCCCGCGTTCGCCGAGCGCACGGGGGACGGCACGGTGGTGCTCGGGATTGTCGAACCGGAGGGCGACGAGGGCCTCGGTCGCTGGTCGGCCCGGGTCGTCCGGGCGCTCGGCTCCGCCCCTGGGGACTATCGTCTCGACGAAGCCCGCCGTCGCCTCGAGTTCGGGCCGGCCGCCTTGCGTCGGGCCGCCCGTCGGCTCCGCTGGGCCGCCTTCGAGGTCGAGGTGTACCCCACGGCCGACGCCCTCGAGGTGGAACGGACCCCCCTCAACAGCGCGGCCCGCGCGAAAGTGGGCCTCACCCGCGGCGGGGAGTAGTCCTCGTCGCATGCGTGGCCTCCCCACGTGAGGTACCGTTCATCGCCCCGTCGGTTCTTGATCGAGCACGGACCCCACCCGTCGTCCTCTGCGCCGTACCACATCGGGCAGTCCCGACAGCGCAGCGGCGGAGGCGTCGCTCCGGGCGCGCCGGGGTGGTGGCGGCTCAATGCCCTTCCTCCGCGTGCAAGAGCCGATACGCTTCGAGCGTGTTCGACATCAACTTCGCGACCGTCACCGGTCCCACGCCACCGGGAACGGGCGTGACCCCCGCGGCCCAACCGTCGAGGCTCGCGAGGTCCGCATCGCCGGTGGTCTTCGAGTTCCCGGGTCGGGCCGGATCCGGGACGGTGGCGACCCCTACGTCGACCACGAACGCCTCTTCCGGGACCAGTTCCCGGGTCAGCATCCCGGGCCGGCCCATGCACGAGAAGATTGTCCGAGCGTTCGCAAGGGCCCCTTTCAGGTCATGGGTCTTCGAGTGAACGACCGTGACGGTGGCATTCAGGCCGATTCCCTTTCCGGCTAGCAGGAGAGCGAGGGGAAGTCCGACCGTCTCCGACCGACCCAGTACGACGACCCGTTCTCCTTCCATCGGGAGCCGGTAATAGCGTGCGATCTCGACGGCCGCGAGGGCGACGGCCGGGACCTGAACGGGCGCTTGGGCGACCAGACGACCGAGGTTCGCCGTTCCCACTCCGTCGACGTCCTTGGCGGGTCGAAGGGTCGCGACCGCGCGGTAGAAGTCGAACGGGAGAGGCAGGGGATGCTCCAGCAGCACCGCGTGAACGTTCGGGTCGCGGTCCAGGACAGCCAGTCGGTCGACGAGCTCCTTAGGCCCGTCCCCGGGGCGCAAAGGCTGGTCCCGGAATGTGATGCCCAGCACGGCGGCCGCTTTCGCCTGGCGCTTCAGGTAGTAGCGGAACGGGCTGTCCACGCCCCGGTGCACGCTCGCAAGGCACGGAGGCGCAGCACCGGCCGGGACCGACGCTAGGGCCTTACGGGTGGCCTCGTCGATCCGTTCCGCGACCGGCTTGCCCTCCAGCCGAACCGTCATCGTGGGTACCAACAAGGTCGAGCCCGGGACGGTAGATAACGGCCGACCCCCGCCGGGCCAAAGACGGTCCCGGAAGCGGAAAACGGTCCCTGAAACCAGAGTACTCCGGATATACTGGCACGAAGGGCTTTATATGGACCTCCCCATGGATTGATTGGCGCACCGGTTCTCGACCGTCGGGAGCCGCGACGCCGCCATGGCAGAAGGAACGGGAGCACCGGGCACCGGGAGCGCGGACGCGGCCCCGGTCAGCGAGCTAGAGCAGTGGGCGCGGACCCTGCCCTACACGTCGAGCGCCCAGGTCGAGGTACCGCCCCGCCTCTTGGACCAGGTGATCGGTCAGGACGATGCCGTCGAGGTCGCGCACAAGGCCGCGACCCAGAAGCGGCACATGATGCTGATCGGAGACCCCGGGACAGGGAAGAGCATGCTCGCCCGGGCGATGGTCGACTTCCTTCCCAAGGAGCAGCTTCAGGACATCCTCGCCTACTCCAACAGCGACGACCCCAACGAGCCGAAGATCCGGGTCGTCCCCGCCGGTAAGGGAAAGGAGATCGTCGCGGCGCAGAAGATAGAGGCCGCACAAAAGAAGGAGCAGCGGACGATCCTGTTCGTCGTCGTGGCCCTCGTCATCATGGCGGTCACGCTCTACATCGTGATCGTCCAGAAGGACCTGACGGCGATCCTATTCGGCGTCCTCATCGTGCTCATCATCTGGGTGCTCGCCCGGTTCTCGGGCGGCCGCACGGATACGGGTAACGCGGTCGCGAAGCTCCTCGTCTCCCACACACCGGACGACAAGCCCCCGTTCGTGGATGCCACGGGCGCCCACGCCGGGGCCCTGCTGGGGGACGTGAAGCACGACCCGTTCCAGTCGGGCGGCCTCGAAACGCCTCCTCACGAACGCGTCGAGGTCGGGGCGATCCACAAGGCGAACGGCGGGGTGCTGTTCCTCGACGAGATCAACCTCCTCAAGATCGAGAGCCAGCACTCGCTGCTCACCGCGCTCCAGGAACGCAAGTTTCCGATCGTCGGTCAGTCCGAGCGCTCCGCCGGGGCGATGGTCAAGACCGAACCGGTCCCCTCCGACTTCGTCCTCGTATGCGCGGGGAACGTCGACAGCGTCCAGACGATGCACCCGGCGCTCCGGTCGCGCATCCGCGGCTACGGCTACGAGCTCTACGTCAAGACGACGATGCCCGATACGCCGGACAACCGACTGAAGATCGTTCGGTTCATCGCCCAGGAGGTCACGAAGGACAAGAAGATCCCCCACTTCGACCTCGGGGCCATAGTCGAGGTCATCCGCGAGGCCCAGCGACGTTCGGGTCGCTCGGGCCAGCTCACGCTCCGCCTCCGGGAGCTCGGCGGTCTTGTCCGGGTCGCGGGTGACATCGCGCTCTCGGACGGTCTCTCCGTCGTCCACGCTGAGCAGGTCGTGAAGGCGAAGAAGGCGGCCCGGTCGCTCGAGCAGCAGATCGCCGACCGCTACGTCGAGCGTCGCAAGGAGTACCACATGTTCTCGACCGAGGGCTCCGCCGTCGGGGTCGTGAACGGGCTCGCGGCGATCAACGCCCAGACCGGCATGGCGGAGTTCTCGGGCATCATCCTTCCGATTGTCGCGGAAGTGACGCCGGCCCAGACGCGGAACGGCGGGGTGGTGGTCGCGACCGGGAAGCTCGGCGAGATCGCGCGCGAAGCCGTCCAGAACGTCAGCGCGCTCATCAAGAAGTACACGGGCGAGGACATCTCCCGATACGATATCCACATCCAGTTCGTCGGCACGTCCGACGGGGTCGAGGGTGACAGCGCCTCGGTCTCGATCGCGACCGCCGTCATCAGCGCTCTCGAAGGCGTCCCCGTCGACCAGTCGGTCGCGATGACCGGGTCGCTTTCGGTCCGGGGCCAGGTCCTGCCGGTGGGCGGCGTCACGGCGAAGGTCGAGGCAGCGGCGGACTCCGGCATCAAGCGCGTGCTCGTGCCTGAAGAGAACCTGGACGACCTCGTGCTCGAATCGAAGTACCGTGGCATGGTGGAGGTCATCCCGGTCTCTACGCTCCGCGACGTGCTGAAGTACGCCCTGGTCGGCCAGGGGACGCAGAAGGAGTCGCTCCTCGAACGCCTTTCCGCGATGGTCCGTGCCACGGGCCGATCGTCCGAAGAGATCCCCTCGTCCGCACCGCCGGCCGCGGCGCCGGCCCGGCCGACCGGTTCGTGAGAGGAACGTTCCGCGTTCCGGCGCACGGGCCGGTGGTCTCTCGACCGTTCCCGACCCCTTCGCTCTCCGAGGAGGACGAGGAGGACCGGTTCGTCGACCGCCCGTGCTACGAGTTCAACGACGACCTGACCACCGCCTGGAACGACCGCCACTGCTCGCACTGCCGGCACTACCTGACCGCCCGGTGCCCGCACATCGACGAGTTTTTGGACGACGTGGAGGATTTGACCCCCGAGTGATTGCGAGGAACCTGTGCGAGCCCTTCTCATCGGCCGCTTCCAGCCGTTCCATCGGGGTCACCTCGAGGTCGTCCGCAAGATCCGGGCCGACCGCCCGACCGCCTCCCTCCTGATCGGGGTCGGTAGCGCCGAGGCGTCGTACACCTGGGAGAACCCGTTCACCGCAGGCGAGCGCCTCGAGATGATCGGCCGCGCCCTCGCCGAGGCGAAGGTCGAGGACACGCTCGTCCTCCCGATCGCGGACATCTCCCGCCACGCTCTCTGGGTGACGTACCTGGAGGGCCTCTTACCGAAGTTCGACCGGGTCTACACGAACAACCCCCTGACTCGGCTCCTCTTCGAGCGGTCGGGCTACGAGGTCGAGAGCCCGCCCCTCTTTGACCGAGACCGCTTCGAGGGGGCCCGGATCCGCGAGCAGCTGGCGGAGGGGAGTTCCGGATGGAAGGACGCCGTGCCCACGGCGGTGGCCGCCTATCTCGACGAGATCGGCGCACCGGCTCGTCTCAGGATCGTGAAGCAGGCGACGCGGGGTCTCGGGCGGAGCCCCACGTGACCGACCCGGAGAAGTCGCAGGACCCGGGCCTTCGCCCGCGTCCGCGCTTTGACCCGGTCCCCGAGTGGGTGGGCCCATCGACCCGCCTCGTCCACGGGGCCCGCCGTCCCGAGTACAACGCCGGTGCGGTCGTCCCGCCGATCTATCAGTCGACCACCTATCACTTCCCGTCGGGGTTCTCCGAAGCGGCCGACCGGGGCGGCGTGTATCTCTACAGCCGGCTCGGGAACCCTACGGTCGAGGTCCCGACCGAGCTCCTCCGCCAGCTCGAAGGCGGAGAGGCGGCGCGCCTGTTCGGCTCCGGCATGGGGGCTTTCACGAGCCTCCTGCTCTCGCTGGTCCAATCCGGGGACGAGGTGGTCGCGCTCGACGTGCTCTACGGGGGCACCCTGACCGTCCTCTCGGAGCTCCTGCCCCGGTTCGGGGTCTCGGTACGGTTCGTCAGCGAGCGCGAGGCCCGAGAGCCCGAGGCCGTTCTCACTCCCAGAACCCGGCTCGCGGTCATCGAGAGCCCCACGAACCCCCTGCTCACGGTCCACGACATCGCTCGCTGGGGGAAGGCCGCCGACGCGGTCGGGGCGATCCTCGTCGTCGACAACACGTTCGCGACCCCCATCAACCAGAGCCCGCTCGCGCTCGGCGCGGACCTCGTCTTCCACAGCGCCACGAAGTACCTGGCGGGCCACAGCGACCTCGTCGCGGGCGGAGTGGTCGGCCCGAACGACCTTCTCTCCCGGATCGATACCAAGGGGGACTTCGGCTCGGCGCTCGACCCGTTCGCGGCCTACCTCCTAGGACGGAGCCTGAAGACGCTCGCGCTGCGCGTCGCTCGTCACAACGAGAACGGGCAGCGGGTCGCGGAGGCGCTCTCGGCCCACCCCCTCGTGCGGCGCGTCTACTACCCCGGCCGTGCCAGTCCCGAGGAAGAGGCGATCGCCTCGCGCCAGATGCGCGGGAGAGGCGGCATGGTCACGGTCACCCTGAATGGTGGGGCACCTATGGCCGAGCGGTTCCTGCGACGCCTCCGGTTCGTCCACGTGGCGTCCAGCCTCGGGGGGGTCGATAGTCTCGCGAGCGTGCCGAGCCTCACCTCGCATCGCCACCTCTCCCCGGAGGAGCGGGAGCGTCGGGGGATCGACGACGGGCTCATTCGGTTCTCGTTCGGTATCGAGGACCCCGAGGACCTGGTCCGCGACCTGACCGAGGCGCTCGACTCGCTCCGGTGACCCTCCGCCGCCACCATTATAGGGCGATTCCCATCGACCGTACGTTCACGCCACTGTAGCTCAGTTTGGCAGAGCGGCTGATTCGTAATCAGCAGGTCGGGGGTTCAAGTCCCTCCAGTGGCTGGCAATCCCGGCACGCGACGCCGTTGGGCATTGCTCGTCCGACCAAGGGTGCGCGACACACTGCGCCGTCCCTGAACGCAGGAACTCTGAAGCGTTGGTCGTGGTCCGCACGAGTGGTCCCCGTTGTTGACCATAGACCGAGATCAGGTTCCCTGAAGGCGGGCGCGCAGCCGCCGCTCCGCCTCCGCGTCGGTGATCCCGTCGGCCGACAGTACCTTCGAACGGGACGACCCTGCCTGCACCCAGCCAATCGAAGAGATCGGCAACCCGAGCCAGTCCGCCATCAACGTGGCCACGGCGCGATTGGCCTTCCCTCCCGTGGGCGGGGCGCGGCAGGAGACCACCCAACGCCGGCGCCACGGGTCCCAAGCGAGAGCATCCGCCGAGCTGCCGGCCTTCACCCAGAGCGGGATCTGCGCCATGTGGTCCGTCCCACCGTCGGTGGTTTCCGACCCCCTTACCTCGGAGGACCGAGCAGGTGACGCTCGAGGAAGGAGAACGCCGGACGGAACGTTCGGAGGATCTGCTCGCGGTCGGCGCTCCCGTGACCCTGGTCGGAGAACTCGAGGTACTCGAAGTCGCGGCCTTCCTTCCTTCCGAGCCGCAGGAGGGCGTCCCGGAACACCCGCGCGTGACTCACCGGGCATCGGGGGTCGTGGAGACCGTGGATCATCAGAATCGGAGCCCGCACGTGGTCCGCGAAGTAGACCGGGCTGCGGTCGTGCCAGAGCGCCGCGTTCTCGACCGGATCTCCCATCAGCTCGAGGTCGTAGTGGCGTAGGTCCGGCATCTCCTCGTCGTATCCGAGCTTCCAGTCGGTGACCCCGGCGATCGCGACCCCGGCGGCCCAGAGGTCGGGTTGCCAGGTGAGGGCGGCGTAGGTCAGGTAGCCTCCGTAGCTCACGCCGTAGATGCCGAGGCGATGGCGGTCCACGTACGGCTGGCGGCCTAGGTACTCCGCGGCCGCCGCCACGTCCTTGAGGTCCCCGCCTCCGAGGTCCCGGAGATTGAGGTCCCGGAAACGCGAACCGTATCCCGTGCTCCCCCGCACGTTCGGCTTCAGGACGACGAAGCCGAGCGAGACGAGGTACTGCGCCAGGCCGTCGAACCCGTCGAAGAACTGCCAGGTCGGGCCGCCGTGGACCTCGACGACGGCAGGGGCCGGGGCCGCATCGGCCCGCGCCCGGGGACGGTAGAGGATCGCTTCGATCTCGCGCCCGTCGAACGAGGGGTACCGGATCACCTCGGACGGGACAACGTCGTCGGAGGGGATCGGACCGTAGTTCGTGGGGAGGACCTCGTCGATGGCGCCTCCGGCCGGATCCCAAGTGACGATCGCGTAAGGCCGGTTCGAGTCGTTCCGGACCGACAGGACCCGTCGGCCGTCCGCCAGGAATCCCGCTTCCCCCCAGAAGTCTAGGGGAACGGGGATGACACGTTCTCCGCCGGTCGCGAGGTCATAGACGACCGGTTGGGCGGAGACCCCGTGGGAGCGGATCACGAGTAACGACCGACCGTCGGGAGAGAAGTCCAGGGGGGTTTCGTCGGCGGTCCCGGGGCCGAGCCACCGCACGTCGTGGGAGACGACGTCGAGCAGTCCGGCCCGAACGAAATCGGCCGCGTCGGATTGGACGGCCACGGATCGCCCGTCCGGGCTCCAGGTCACCGGGATCTCCTTCGAGCCTTTCCTCACCGACAGGATCCGCTCGGAACCAGCCACGCCCGGCCGGGCAAGGAACACCTCCGCATCGCGGGGGTCGTCCTGGTCGCTGGCCGCGTAGGCGACCCGGGTCCCATCCGGTGAGAAGAGGGACCGGGAAACCCAGGCGTTCACGGGTTGGCGGTGATGCGTGATGCGTTCGGGTTCGCCTCCGCTCGAGGGGATCCGCCAAAGGTCGAGCTGCCGCTCCTCGCCCGGGTGGCCCTGGTCGGACACGTAGAGGAGCCACCGTCCGTCGGGACTGAAGGAGATCACGATGCGCTGACACGTCGGGTCGTGGGTAAGCTGCGTGACGGAGCCGGTCGCGCAGTCGACCCGGAACAGGTCATGGAGCTCGTTACCGTCCCGGTCCTTGGAGAATGCGATAGAACGGTCGTCCGGAGACCAAGCGAACGGATACGGGGACTTGGGCAGCTCGCCGTGGGTGACCGGAACCGGTGGGCCTCCTCGAACGTCCACGGTGTACAGTTCGACCCGTCCGTCGGGGTCCCACAGGAAGCCGACGTGTTCGCGCAGCGGGGACAGGCGAGGGAAGCCCATCTCGGGCACGGAGACCCATTCCCGAAGCGTGTCGCGGTGTTCCTCTGCCATCGCGCTAGGTCCCCCAGCCCGAGGAGCTCACCGTGCCCCCTCGAACATCTACTTTGTGTCGCCGAGCTCGGAAGCGCGAGAAGAACGTCCTTTCGTCGGGCTCGATAGGTTTTCAAGGGGGGGCCGCGCGTCTGAACAGCGGGGGTCGCGAGTGGCCGCGCTGGTCGTTCCCACGCATCGGCAACCTCCCGCGATCTATCGCCTCGCGCGGGCGCTGCGCTGGGTCAGCACGATCGTGCTGGTCGTCCTCATCATCTACGCCGGGACGGTCGCGTACTCGGCGGTCGAGGTCGCGCGCTCGAGCGCGCAGGCCCGCTCGCTGTCGGCGTCGTTCGCGTCGAATGGAACCGTGGAGATCACCGGGTCGTTCACGCTCTCGAACCCCGGACTGTACCCGATCCAAGGGTTCGCGCTGACCGCACGCGTCGCGAACGGGGCGGGCATCCTCCTCGGGACGCTCGGCGTGGGACCGGCGGAGATCGCGCCCTCGACGACCGGAGTGTTTCCGATTGCACTCTACCTGCCGGTATCGGCCTCTGGCCCGGCGGAGTCCCTGCTCACAGAAGACCAGTACCTCAGCGTGAACGCCTGGGGGAACGCGACGTACGCGTACCTGTTCCCCCTCTCGGTCTCATTGTCCGAGACGCGCTTCTGGGGAGCCCCCTTCGAGGGCCTCCAACTGAGCGTCGGCGCCCCCTCGATCGCGGGTGGGACCACCACCGTGCCGGTCACGTTGACGTTCGCGAACCACGCCGCCTCGGCCGATTCCGGAACGATCACGTTCCTCATAGAGTCGTCGAACTTCGTCGACTGCGGCGGCGGCTCGTTCTCGCTCGCGGTTCCCGCGGGAGGGTTCTACGACCAGACCCAGAACGCCGTCCTGAGCCCGGGCTGCCCCCTGGCAGGGGGCGAGCTACTGACCACGTACTCGAACGGAGGCGGAACGATCCCGCTTCCCCCGGAGGCGCTCCCGTGAGCACCCCGAGGGGAGCCACCGCAGTTTCGCGGGAGACCGGCGGATACCAGGTCCCGTCGCTCGGTTATCGCATCCTGGTCGCCGCCCTGCGTCTCATCCCGTCGTTCTTCCTCTTGGTGGCCCTACCGGTGGCCGCGCTCAGTTTCGTCAACTCCCGGGGGATCGCGCTCCCGATATCGACCACCGCCGTGCTGGTCTGGGGCCTCGTGCTCCTCGCGCTCGGAACCGTCCGGTATATCGCGAAACCGACCCGGGCCTACGGACCGCTCATGATCGCCACGTCGTTCGTGTCGCTCCTCTATCTCGTCTACGCTCTCGGGCTCTCGCCCTACCGGGTCGTCGTCCCGGGCGGGTCGGCGTCCATCACGGCGGGGTATTCGATGTTCCTCGAGGTGGCGATGATCATCCCGACGATCGGGATTCTGGTCGGGCTCCTCACCACCGTCGAGGACGCCCGAACACCGGAGGAGCGGTTGCCGTTCGACTTCCCCGCGTGACCGGGTCGGGATTAGACGCCCGCGACCGTCGCCTCGACGATGCGCACGGGTGTCCGAGGCCGGTCATGCCCGTCCCGCGGGACCGCTGCGATCTTCTCCACTACGTCCTGGCCGGAGCGGACCTTCCCGAACACCGCATGCTTGTGGTCGAGCCAGGGGGTCGCGGCGAGGGTGATGAAGAACTGACTCCCGCCGGTGTTGGGGCCGGCGTTCGCCATCGAGAGGATCCCGGGGCCTTCGTGCTTGAGCGTCGAATCGAACTCGTCGGGGATCGTGTATCCCGGGCCGCCCGTCCCATCGCCTTTCGGGCACCCGCCCTGGATCATGAACCCGGGGATGACGCGGTGGAAAGCGAGACCGTTGTAGAATCCCTTCCGGACCAGCGAGACGAAATTGTCGACAGTCTTGGGAGCGCGGTCGCGGAAGAGTTCGATGCGGATGTCCCCGAGGGTCGTGCGGAAGGTCGCCGTCGGTTGTGCCATGCGGCCGGAACGTCGGTCGAGATGAAAAGCGAGACCTCCAGCCATCCGGTTTAAGTGGAAGGCCGTCCGTCCGAGGCTCCGGGGACCGGAGGGGCCCGCCGGCAGGTCGGATGAACCGGTCGATCGTTCTCATCGGGGTCATCCTGATCGGGCTCGGGTTCGCTCTCGTCGCCTCCCCGATCGCGTTCACGGGCGCCGAGCAGCTCGACATCGAGCAGGAGCTCGGGTTCCTCGTTGCCCCTGTCGGTCTCGTGGTCGTGATGCTCGGAGCCCTCGCGCAGGACCCGACCCGCACGACGGTCGGAGGGGCGTTCGGCAACCCCTACGCCGAGCTCGAGCGTCCGACCCGCGCTCCGCCGGTCGAACCCCGGGCCCGGAGGCTCTTCAACCCGCACGAACCGGCGGACTGTCGATACTGCCGAACGGTGATCACCTCCGACCTCTCCCAGTGTCCCCGATGCGCGCGGGCCCGCGACTGCCGGAACTGTGGCAGGCCGCTCGGAATGGTGAACGACCGAGTGACCTGCCCGACCTGCGGCCGAATGGAAGCGTTCTGCAACTGTCCGTCGCTCGCCCGCCCCGTCGCGACCCCCCGGCCCAACGTCCCCCCGTCCCGGAGGCGGTGAGGACCATGAACGTCGACCCGGTGATTCCCCGTGGGATCGCCGTTCCGGACCCGTCCGCTCCCGTGCTCGTCCATTTCGACGGGTCGTGCCAGCCTCCGGGCGGTGGGGGCGTCGCGGGATGGGGGTTCGTGATCGAGGGTCCCGGGATCCGCTTCGAGGAGTGCGGGCTCGCGACGCGGCCGTACTCGCCGCACTCCACGAACAACGTCGCCGAGTACGTGGGTGCGATCCGAGCGCTCGAACAGCTCTGCTCGATCGGGTACGCCGGGGAGGTCGTCGTGGAGGGGGACAGCCAGCTCGTGATCCGGCAGATGAACGGCGAGTACGAGGTCCGGGCGGAGCACCTGAAGGCCTACCATGACTGGCTCGTTCAGCTCGCTCGTTCGTTTCCCAGGGTCGAGTTCCGCTGGGTGCCCCGGGAGGAGAACGCGGTGGCCGACGCGCTCTCGAAACGTGCGGTCGAGGAAGCCTGGGAGGACGCGAAGCGCCACCGTCCTGTGCTTCCGTCCGTCGCCGCCGAGCGGGAGCAGAACCGAGAGATGGACCCACCCTGAGCGACAGCTACCGTGCCCTAGCTGGCTATCTAGCCCCAGCGCACTGTGTAGACCAGCGTGCGACCTTCCATCGCCGCGCGAGCCCGCGCCGGGTCAACGTAGGTGGCGAACGCCGCGGCCGCTTCGGGGGTCAGTTTCGGCCGGACCCCGTAGCCTCGCGGCTCGCCTTGACCGAGGAAGACGCGAGAGGATGGCATCTCGAGCGGCGGTTCGGGCGAGGGCAGGGATGGTTTACGGATCGCCACGCTCATGCGACCCAGATCCCCTCGCGCGAAGCGAGACGGGCTTCGAGCCGAAGACACGGGAGGACCGCAAGGGGAACATCCAGATCCTCGATAGGCGGTCCGAAATGCGCGGGCAACGCGGCGAGAATCGCCCGGCCGTCGGGGTTGTCGGACACGTCCGCTGTAGGGTGTCAGACGCACGTCGTACATAAAGCTGAAAGTTCGACTGGAAATGGAGGGGTGGATACCCTGCCCCTGAGGTGAAGCCTTGGCGGACACCGGGCGGACCGATTGCGGCCGCAGCGCGACTTTCGGTGTCCCTTCTTAAAGGTGGGGCCGTTGAGCTCGCGTTCGTAGAGGAGAGCACAATGGCGGTGTCGGAGATGGGGGAGTTCCTTCGGAGGGCGGAATCGAGGCTCCTCGACCTCACCGTGGAGTCCCAGAAGGCCGACTGGGTCTACGACACGTACATCACGCCCGATAGCGAGCTCCTCGCCGCTCGGGCGTACTCCCGCCTGATCGGTGCGACCGCCGAGCTCGCCAAGGAGTCGACGGCCTTCTCCACGAGGGACCTGTCGGAGACCGACACGAGGAAGGCCAAGCTGTTGCGGCTGATGCTTCCGCTGGTCGCTCCGTCGGACCCCACCGAGTCCGAGGAGCTTTCCCGCCGCGTGACGGCCATGCGGGGGACCTACTCGACCGGCCGTTACGCCCCCCGCTCCGCGCCGCAGCCGCTCGACCTTCAAGGTCTTTCGCGGATCTTGAGCGAGAGCCGGGACCCCACTCTTCTGGAGGAGGTCTGGACGGGATGGCACGGTATCGGCCGGAGCATTCGCCCGGACTTCGTCCGGTACGTCGAGCTCGCCAACCGCGGGGCGGCCGAGCTGGGGTTCGCGGACACGGGAGCGATGTGGCGCTCCAAGTACGACATGGACCCGACCGCGTTCACGCAGGAGGTCGACCGCCTTTGGTCGGAGGTCGAGCCGCTCTATCGGGCCCTCCACGCTTACGTCCGACGACGTCTGCTCGAGCATTACGGGGCGGACCGGGTCCCGGCGCAGGGACCGATTCCCGTGCACCTGCTCGGGAACATGTGGGCGCAGTCCTGGGAGGGGACGCTTCCTCTCCTCGCTCCCCCATCGACTACGCCGCAGTTCGACCTCACGTCGCTCCTCGTCCGACGGGGTCTCTCGGAGATCGACCTCGTGCGGACGGCGGAACGGTTCTTCATCTCCCTCGGGTTCGACCCGCTCCCGGCCAGCTTCTGGGAACGCTCGCTCTTCGTCCGACCGCGCGACCGCGAGGTCGTCTGCCACGCGAGCGCGTGGGACGTCGATTGTGTCGACGACCTACGGCTCAAGATGTGCATGGAGGTCACCGGCGAGGATTTCATGACGGTCCATCACGAGCTGGGTCACAACTACTATCAGCGGGCCTACGCCCGACAGCCGTTCCTCTTCCGGGATAGCGCCCACGACGGCTTCCACGAAGCGATCGGGGACACGATCGCGCTATCGGTCACGCCGGAGTACCTGGTCCGGATCGGCCTCCTCGACCGGCCGACCGACCCGAGCGGGGACATCGGTCTGCTCCTGAGCAGAGCCCTCGAGAAGGTGGCCTTCCTCCCGTTCGGTCTCGTCGTCGACAAGTGGCGATGGGACGTCTTCTCGGGCGAGACCCCGCCCTCGGAATACAACGCGTCGTGGTGGGAGATGCGTCGGCGCTTCCAGGGCGTCACCCCGCCGAGTGCGCGCGGCGACGACGAGTTCGACCCCGGCGCCAAGTTCCACGTGCCGGCGAACGTGCCGTACATGCGCTACTTCCTCGCCCACATCCTCCAGTTCCAGTTCCACCGGGCGCTCGCCCGCGAGGTCGGCGCCTCCGGGCCGCTCCACCGGACGTCGATCTTCGGCTCCCCGGAGGCCGGTCGGCGGCTCGCCGCGACCCTCGAGATGGGAGCGAGCCGCGAGTGGCCCGACGCGCTCGAGGCGCTCACGGGAGAGCGTCGGATGGATGCGAAAGGGCTTCTCGAGTACTTCGCGCCGCTGCAGCAGTGGCTCGACGAGCAGAACCGCACGAGCCCCGTCGGATGGTAGCGGGGCGTCGGTCCTCGTGGGTTGAGACGGAGCGCCGCAGGGTCCTCCGGGAACTGCGGGCCGAGAGAGGACCCTCCGGAATCGAGTCGCTCCGCTCGTATCTCGGGTCCCCGGTCCCGGTCCTCGGGGTGAGCGCCCTAGACCTACGAAGGGTCGTCCGGGCGAGCGCGTCTCGCCTCGAGGCGAGGTCGCGTGCCGAGCGACAGGCGCTCGCCCGGTCCTTGTGGGAGGGCTCGTTCTTCGAGGAAAAGATGGCGGCGATCGAGCTGCTCGGCCGCCCCCCTCTTGTCGACGACCCTCTGGGCTGGCGCCTCGGGGCAAGATGGGTGGACACCGCGACCGGCTGGGCGCTCTCGGACAGCCTCGCGTCGGGCCCACTCGCGACCTGGGTGACGGCCCGTCCCGAGCGGTTTGGAGAGCTCCTCGAGTGGGCCGACTCGAAGAACCTCTGGCGCCGACGGGCCTCTACGTACGCGCTCCGAGGGTGGGTCCGGACCGGCGAGCTCGACCGGCCATTCGCTCTGCTCGCGCGTCTCCTGAACGACCCCGAGCGGTGGGTCCAGCGAGCGGTGGGAACCTGGCTCAGGGAGTGCTGGAAGAAGGACCGCGCGCGAACCGAGCGATTCCTCCGGCAGGAGGCGCGCCGCCTCGCTCCCGTGACGATCACCGTCGCAACCGAGCGCGCTCCGAAGCGGTTCCGGGAGGAGCTCCGCCGCGCAAGCCGGCGGCGGACCGTCGGGCGGCGAGGGTATTAGATTCCCGACCTTCTATCACCGGCGATGCTCCTGGGTCACGGGGAGAGCGTGCTCCGCAGCGCCTACGCGGTCGCGAGCCCCGGAGATGGGTCCGACGGCCCCCCCAAGGGCCCCGGGGTCCTCTACGTGACGACCCTGAGGGTCGTGTTCGAAGCACCCGCGCCGCGGAGGGGGATCGGGCGAAGGGGGTTGGGAGAGACGGAGACCCAGCTCGATGCCTCTCTCCACGACCTCAAGAACGTAGCTGTCCGCCGGGGACGCGTCGGACGACCGCGGCTCGTCCTCGAGCTTCCCCACGGTCGCCCGTCGTTTGACGTCCTCGAACCGGAGGCGTGGACCGGGACGATCGCCCAGGCGAAACGGGCGCTCCCGTCGCCGACCGGGCCGGGATGGAGCTCGCTCCACACCATCGAGCGACAGGTCGTCAAGGTACGGTGTCGGTTCTGCGCAGCGCTGGGCAACGAGGTCGACGGGAGATGCCCGTCGTGCGGCGCGCCGCTGTAGACAGCGCGCGAGTCTTCAGAACGGAAGCTCGGAAAGGAGCCGACGGAAGCCCGAGTAGGTCCCTAGGACCGCGAGGCCCCCGACCCCCACGGCCAGCGCGGCACACGTGAGCGCGAGCGGGACCGACGCCACGGAGGGTGAAAGAAGGGCGAACGTCCCAGGGATCAGGATGGCAAAGAGCAGCACCATCCCCGAGCCGGTGGCGGCGAGCATGCCGCCCGGGCGCAGAAACTGGGGCCGAGGTCGTTCCTGGAAGTCGGAGAACCGGGAGGCGAACATGAGCCCCCAGAACGTGAGGACCACCGAGGCGGTGACGACGAGGAGCAGCACGCCGAGAACGTCCCCTACCGGGAGCCCGAAGTAGAAGCCGACCACGAGCCCGAGCGTGAGGGCCACGACGACCGACGGCAGGAGCACGAACGCAGCCTTCGCGCGTACGAGGCTTCCCGCCGATATCGGAGAAGCAAACAGCGATTGGAGGGCCCGCCGTTCCTGCCCCACCGACGTGCCGGAGATGAGCAGCGCGAAGAAGCCAGCGACCCACCCGACCCACAGTACCGAAACGAACCCCCCGAAAGTGGTCCCTTCCACCAGGACCAGGACGACGAGGACGATCGGGACGACCAACGTGGGAAGCATCTCGCGTCGCCGGACGAGGCCTTTGAGGTCTTTCGCGACGAGCGCGGACTCGGCGGCGCTCAAGCCGAAGAGGGCGAGGAACGGGTTCCGGGCCGCGTATCGGTGCTCCTCTAAGCGGACCTCGGCCGACGACGGGACCCAGTAGCGGACGCGGAGCTCGCCCGCGAGGTAGACCAAGAGGGCCACGAAAGCGACCTGCCCGACGGCGAACGCGGCGCCGAGAATGAGGTTCCCACCGACCCACTGTGTCAGCGCCTCGGTCGACCAGAAGAACGGGATGGCCGTAGTGACCAATCCGACCGCCGAGAGCCGCTGCGCGAGCCCCAAGAGAAAGACCGGATTGAATGCGAGCTGGAGCGCGAGGATGACGACCACGAGTACCAGGGCCCGGAGGACCAGGCTCACCTGTCCCCGACGTCCGGCACCGACCGAGCTCGCCCGTTGGGTGGCGGAACGGATCATCTCGATGAGGACCGCCCCCTCGAAGAGCGCGACGACCGTCAGGATGGCAGCGAGGAGATAGGCCGCGACGGTCCCTCCGAACAGCGCGAACGGGAGCAGAAGACCGAGGACGAGAAAGACCGCCGGGGAGTAGGTGTACGCGATCGCCGCGGCCGACGCGGCGACGTACTCCGCCGGCGTGAGCGGCAGCCAGTTCGCGGCATCGCTCCCCGCGAACTTCGATGTGGTCGTCAGTTCGAACATGACGCCGGCCACCAGGACGACCCCCACCGCGACGAGGGGAAGGAACGGGAGGAGCGCGTTCGCGAGCGCCGCGACCTGATGGCTCCCGAGCGAGCTCGCGCCCACGGCCCCGAGGGTGAGCCCGAAAGCCGCGAGGAACAGGACGACGTCCACCGCCCCGATGAGCTCGGGCTGCCCGAGGAAGCTCCTCGGGTCGGACGAGCTCCGCCCCGAGCGGAGCTGCGAGGCGACCAGGGTCACTGCGAGGCGTCGGACGCGGTGGAGGTCCATCGTCCTCCTAACGACTCAGCGCGTCGACCACGTCGCGAAGGTCGCCCGTGCCGGTGAGCGAGAGGAAGACCTCCTCAAGGTCCCGCCCCGCGAGCCCCGTGCGGTCCCGCAGCGCGGCGACCGTGTCCGAAGCGAGGACGCGTCCGCGGTGCAGGATCACGACGCGGTCGCAGATCGCTTGGGCGATCTCGAGGACGTGGGTGCTGAAGAGAATCGCAACACCCTCGTGGGTGGCCAGGTTCCGCAGCAGGTCCTTGGTCACCCGGGCGGACCTCGGGTCGAGGCCGTTGAGCGGTTCGTCCAGCAGGAGCAGCCGCGGCCGGTGGGCGAGCGCCGCGATCAGCGCGACCTTCTGCTTCATTCCCTGGGAATAGCCACTGATGAGCGAGTTCTCGTGGCCGGCGAGTTCGAACCCCGCCAGGAACTGCTGGAGCCGGTCCCGTCGGGTCGATGGGTCGAGGCCGTACATGTCCGCCACGAAATCTAGATACTCGGCCCCCGTGAGGAACTCGTAGAGGGCGGGAGACTCGGGAACGTATCCGATCTGGCGCTTGGTCTCGACGGGGTTCTCACGAACGTTCTTCCCGAAGAGGCGGATCTCTCCGGCATCGGGGCGCACGAGCCCGAGGACCGCCTTCATCGTAGTCGACTTGCCCGCGCCGTTCGGTCCGAGCAGCCCGACGATCTGTCCCGCCTCCACCGAGAAGCTCACGGAGTAGAGCGCGTCGACGAACCCGAATGCTTTCGAAACCCGGATGACCTCGAGGGACTTCGAGGAGTCCGCTGGGAGCAGGCTCGGAAGAATTGCTTCGGAAGGGAGCGGGGCCATCGGCCCCACCGAGATGCGGACCACCGCTCATTAACCCGCGGGGCACCGACCGCGAGGGAGAAACAACAAACCACGAAGGAGAACGCATTCGGGCCTCCGGCGGCGTTATGATGGAGGAGTTCTCTGGGTAGCCTGGAGAGCCGACCGATGACCGTGGATTTTGTGATGAAGAAGACGCCGAGCATTCACGTCGCCGCGATCCGATGGACCGGGCCGTACAGCGAGCACCGGATCCAGCAACGGTTCGAAGAGGTCGAGAAGTGGGCGCGGGCCCGGGGCCTGCGTATCGGTCGTTGGATCTTCCGCGAGCCGGGCACCCGCGTTTGGGATACCGCCATCGAGGTTCGGGGGAAGGCGCGCTCGGAAGGCCGAGTGAAGATCCGGACGCTCCCCGCCGGCACCGTCGCAAGCGTGCGCTTCGACCCGAACGTCGTTTCGCCCCGGGTCGTGTATCACGGGCTCTCCGACTGGCTGCGCTGGCAGCGGAAAGAGAAGGAGATCCGCTCGGTCGTGTCGTACCGCGAGGTCTACGAAGGCAACCCCTGGAAGGACCGGCGGGCCTGGTCGAGGACCGAGGTCCAGTTCGTCGTTCGGAAGTGATCCCCCTCGCTCCGGGGGCCGCACCGGGGAAGGTAGGGGCGCGTTCGGGTCCGGGGCCGACGTCGCCATGACGTCCCTTGTTTCCCGGCCGCGACCGTCGGTCGCAGGGGCGAGGTCGCCGCGTCTCCGACAGCGCATGTGGACGCGCCGTGAAAACCCGCCCGTCCAAGGGTAGATAGGTCGGAAGGTACTGGGAGGCGAAGTCGCCGGAGGTGGGAAGCATGGCAACCACATCGATCCCCTGGACCGAGCAGGACCGGACCGGGCTGTTTCGTATCGCCACGGGCGCGGGCGTCGGCCTCGCAGCGGCGCTGCTCGCCATCGTCATCCCGGTGGCGTTCCTCCTCGTCGCCTCGTACGACCCGGGCGGGTTCCTCTCGCTGCATCAGTCCGCGTTCCTCGACGCGACGGGCCTCCTCATCCTGGCCGGCGCTCTCCTCTTCCTGGTCTCCCTCTTCTTCTACCGACGCGGATTCGCGCTTCTTCGCAAGATCGATTCCCGGTTCACCGTGGCATCCATCCTTTGCTGGATCGGGACCCTGGGGTTCCTACTCGTCGTGGTCGCAGCAATCGTGATCGTCGGCTCGTCGAGCTCCCTGCTCTCGTGCGTCAACGGCCAGCCGACCCACGCGCTCACCTGCCTGCGCTCCGGCGAACCTCTCGGGGCCTACACGGCCCTCGTCGGGTTCTGGATGGGGTGGCTCGGCGGCGTCGGGATCGTGCTCGGGCTGTCGGCCGGCTCGTCTCGGTTCAAGGCTCGCGAGATCGCCCTCGGCGCGGCCCTGTATGCCATCCTCCTGCTCGCTCTGGTGGGACCGTTCGTCTCGCTCTTCGTGTCGTTCGATGGGGTCGAGTATCTCCTCGCACTGGTCCCTTTCCTCTCGGTGCTCGCGCCTTTCTTCGTCTTCCGCGGGACCGACCCGGACCGAGCTAAGGGCGCGTCGGCGCCATCGGCGAGCTGAAATCGGGAAGGGGCTTGTCCTCTCCCTGCGGTGGCCCGAATCCCTCGCGCAGAGGTCCACGCAGAGACGGGAGGATGATGTCCGAAGCCGCTCGAGCAAACCCGCGACCCGTTGAGACCGCTACGCTGGGAGGGGGCTGTTTCTGGTGCACCGAGGCGATCCTCTCGGAGCTCGCCGGCGTTCAAAGTGTCATGAGCGGGTACGCGGGCGGGACCGTTCCTCGACCGACCTACGAGCAGGTATGCACGGGGCGGACGGGTCACGCCGAGGTCGTCCAAGTGACGTTCGACCCGGGAGTCGTGAGCTACCACGACCTCCTCACGGTCTTCATGACCACCCACGACCCCACGAGCCTGAACCGCCAGGGGAACGACGTGGGAACTCAGTACCGCTCGGCGATCTTCTACCACTCCCCTGCCCAACGGACGACCGCCGAGCAGGTGATCGGTGAGCTCGAGGCCGCCCAGCTCTGGAAGCGGAAGATCGTCACCGAGGTCGTGCCGTTCACCGAGTTCTACCCGGCGGAGGAGTACCACCGGGACTACTTCCGGCGCAACCCGGGGGCCGGGTACTGCCGCGCGATCATCGAGCCGAAGGTGTCGAAGTTCCGGAAGCAGTTCGCCTCTCGACTCAAACGAGGCTGAGCGGGATCGGGCGCCCGCCTCGCGCTAGAGCGCGAGGAAGAGGAAGTACGCCGCGAACGCGAAGATGACGACCCCGGATACGACTAGCACCGCCCGTGCGATACTCGGTCGCCGCTCGGTACCGGCGTGCACGGCCCACGGGAACACCACGACCCAAACTGCGATGGCTCCGAAGAGTCCCACAAAGAGGACCCAGCCACCGAGGTAGGCGAACGCCAGGCCTGCCGTGAGCCACCAGACGACCTGGAACGGATTCGAAACCCCGAGGGCGAGCGCCTTCGTGTAGGTATGGATGCCCTGGGCCTCGGGAGGCGGTCGGCTCGACGCCCCCCTCAGAAGACCGATCCCGAGGTAGACCATTACCCCGGCGCCGACGAGATAGATCCACCTCAGCCCGGCCGATAGGTCGACCGCAGAATGCAGCACGTAGACCAGGACCCCGAGGACGAGGTCGGCGCTCATCGCACCAACCCCCGCGGTGACCCCCTCGCGGAACGATCGCACCGACTGGGACGCGATGAAGGCGTTCATCGGACCGGGTGGGATCGTCAACGAGAAGCCTAGGACGAGCCCGAACGCGAGCTCCAAGACGAACGCGGTCACGGCTTCTTTGCCTCTCGGCGGAGCCCCCGGAGCAGCTCCCGTCGTTCGTCGACCCGAGCTCCGGCCCGGTTCCTACGTCGCGGGGGGAGGTACCCGACGAGCCTCGACGGTGATGAACCGCTCGGCCGGAGGCTTCCACGTGAGGGCCAGGATGCCTCCGATCAGGGTCAGCAGGAAGCCGACGACGAAGCCGCCCAGGGCCACTCCGATGCTCACGAGGGCGAAGAGGATCGCAAGGATCCCCCAGACCACGTGTGCCGAGGGGAGCGCGATCATCAGGAACCCTACGATGATCGTGAGGAACCCGATGAGCAGTCCGAGGAGGAAGATATCGCTCGGGAACCCGAACGCGGCCAGGACGGCGCCGACCAGTGCGAAGATGAGGCCTCCGGCCAAGATGAAGAACCCTCCGAGAATCGTCAGGACTCCGGCTCCCACCGGTCGCGGCATGGTGGCCGGACAGGTACGAAAGAAGAAAAGGACGAGTCCCCAGGTTTCGTCGACCGGCCGAGGTATCCCTTACGTCGGTACCCGTCTAGCTCGATGAAGGATAGGTGAGTATCCCTGAGTTGGTAGCGTAGCGAAAGGTCGTTTTTGGTTGACTAAGGGAGTTAAGTACCGGGGTCTTTCGCTTTCGGAACCTTTCTATACTACCATGCCTCCTCGCCGTCCGCTATGTCTCCGTTGCCATCGGGCCGAAGAGCACTCTGGCTGTTGCCGATCGTATTCGTCGTCTGCGCGTTCATGGTCCTGCCGGCGGGCGCCCTACTTGGGGCCGCCAACGCCGCACCGGTCTCCTCGTCGGGAGCTTCCGCCGGACACGGCTCGGCTCCGGCCCATGCTGCCCTGGCCTCCCCGTCGAGCGGAATGAATGCCCTATCGCACAGCTCCTCCGTTTCGCCCAGTGTAAAGAACAGTTTTGCCCAAGCCTCTTCTCTGCCATCCCTCGGCACGGCGTCAACTCCTCAACAGTACGCCACGGCCCTCAGTCAGGCCGCCTCGAAGTCCGGTAGCGGGCTCAGCGCCTCTCTCAACTCCCTCGCCGCCAAGATTGCCGCAGGGCAGGTCTCCCCCTCATCGGTCTACCTTCCGAACCTCAATCTTCTCTCGTCGGGACCCCACACACCCGGTCAATCCGTGGGCGTGGGCTACACCGCCAACCCTGCCCCCATGGGCATCGGCGACTTCGGACTGGGCGTGACGCCCTACGCCTACAACACCACGCACTTCCAGGGATCCATGACGTTGGACGCGGCGAACGGCACCTACCCCGGTGCGTACTACTTCATCACACCGCCCGGGGCCACGGGCGGTTCGTACAACTCGCCCTACTATGTGGGCATCCAACTCAACACGGTCACCTCGAACATCCAGACCCCGGGGAACAACCAGACCTCGTTCTGGACGCAGAACGTGGTGACGGTCAACGGTAACTGGATTCAGTTCGAGAACAACGTCTGGAACTTCTCGGCGGGCGAACTGCTCCCCGGCTCGATCCTCTCCGGCAACGGAACCTACGTGGCGCCCACGTTCTACTACGACTATGGGCCTTCGTTCCCGCTCACCTTCCCAGTCACGATCAACCTCTACAACAACGTCAGTGTCGTCAACCACATGGACCAGGTGACGTTCGGGTACCGGGTCGTGGACTCCAAGGGCGTCTTCCAGGGGATCTACGACACGGTGGTCTTCAACAACGCCTGGGCCCCGATGAACCCGCAGTTCGCGCCGAACTTCCAGGTCAGCGGAACCTACACGACGCCCCTTGGACTTGACTACGACGCGGAGCTCATCTTTGGTGGCCCCGGCGGCGGCTCGAACGCGGTCTTCAACAGTATCAACGGGACCGAGACTCTTCAATACTCGAACCAGTCGAGCGGCGGCTGGAAGTCCGTACCGTCTGCCTATGACTTCGGCGCGGACACCGGCGAGACCGCGATTGGTGTGGCCGAGACCTGGAGCCCGGGCGGGACCGTGCATCTCCAGACGGGACCCTCCTTCCTGTATGGCCTGTGGAACTCAGAGCCTCAGACGCGGGCGGCTTCCGGATCGATCCACTACCAGGGAAGTGTTACTCCCAATTGGGCGTTCGTCTTCGTCGGCGATGGCGGTCCGTACTACAACCAGTCGTACCTGCCGACCAACGCTGCCGGTGGGTTCGACACGTACCTGCCACCGGTGAACGGCGTGTTCCCCAACGGAGGGGAGTACTACGCGTGGGGTGTAGCGGATGGCTACGCGCGCGACCAGACCACTTTCACCGCTACGGCGACCGGGGTGGCGTTGGCACTCTCGCTGAGCGCGGGTCAGTCTACGGAGCCTCTCTACCTCAACGGGAACGCTCAGGCCGAGGCAGCTGCCGCCGTCCTCACGGGATGGACAAGCGGCCCGCTCGTCTTCAGCAACCTCGACCTCCTGTCGGGTACCGATGGCGCGTTTTACGACGCCCTCTTCTTCGACCACTTGAACGACTGGGGCTTCGTATCGTTCAACCTCTTCCAAGCCACGGGCGTCACGGACGTCGTTAACATCACCAGCCTCTCTCAGGGCGAGAGCCTCGGAGCGGCCAACAACTACTACCTGGATGGACCCCCGATCGGATCCCCTTCGACATTGCTCGGGATTCCTCCGGCGTTGACCAACGACCTGCCGCAGTACGGCGAACTGATCGCCTTCTACTCGGACCCGCACGTGCAGGTGTACGGCCAGGTGGTCCAGGGGTACTTCGGCGGGTCTCCGCTGGACCCCTCGGGGTACTACAACCTGAACCCCGCGGGAGGCGCGATGGTGCTCTGGAACACGCCGGGTGCCGTGATCAACGAAACCCTGTCCTTCGACGGGTCGTACGGTGCGTGGATCGCCGGCTCGCCTGGGGTGACGTTCCTCAACGGGGAATCGGCCTTCGGGGCGAACGCGGTCTCCCTCGCCGGCTCGAACGATGCGACGGTCCAGTACGTGGATTCCCTCTTCAGCGTCACCTGGGCCAACGATGAAGGGACGGTCGTGCAGACCCCCTTCGGGGTCTACGACGCTGGGAGCATCGGCGGGACCTTCACGGACATCATCTCCGAGTACGGCGGCGTCGGGTTCGCCGACTTCGGCGGAACCGGTGCGGTCGTCAACGATGTTCAATCGGAGGGCTTCTCCACCAACGTCTCTTCGGAGAGCATCGACTACTTCTCGATCGGGTCTCTCCTGAACGGCGCCAGCGATACTTCGATCAACGGCACCACGGCCTATTTTGGCTCGATGGGTGTCGCGGACGGGGTCTTTGGGTTCAGCAGCTTCGCGACGACGATCACCAACGTCTCGGCCTTCGGTTCGTTTGATTCCGCGTGGGGAGTCGTCCTGTTCGGCTCGGACTACACGAACATCACGAACTTCTTCGCGACGCACACGGTGGAAGCTGCATTCCTCGAAGGCGCTCAGAACACGACGTTCACCAACACCTTGATCGAGGACGACGAATCCGGAGTCTATGGGTTCGACCTCAACTACCTGACCTCGGTCAACCTCACCGTAGACGACGCTGCGTACGGTTATGACATCGGACTGGTGAGCAACGTCACCTTCACGGACACCAACATTACGGACGTGGAGTACGGTGTCCTCATCGAGGACGCGTTCCAGACCACGTTCACGAACCTGAACGCCACTGAGGCCGACGAGGCCGGCGCGTACCTGGTCGGTGCGGTGATGACCACGCTCACGGACATGATCGGCTACGGCACGGTCGCCGTGTTCGCGGAAGACTCCACCACCATCACCGCCACGGACATCTTGGCGACGAACTACATCGATGGTCCAGCGGTCGAGCTCGTGGACGGTACCGGGGCCACGGTCACCGGCGTCACCGCGAACGAGGAATCGATCGGCGTTGAACTCGGGAGCTTTACCAGTGCGACCATCACCAACGCCGCCGCGTCCGACCATGCGAGCGCAGTCGTGCTCGAAGCCTCCGTGGACATCACCGTCTCCGGCGTGACGGCAACCGACAACTCCACCGGAACGGTGCTCCAGGGCTCCCTGGACGTGACCATCACCGGCACGGCGGCCACGAGCTACTCGGTCGGCGACTGGATCGATGCGTTGAGCAGCCAGGTCACCGACACGGGCGCCTCGGCCACGGGCGGCACCAGCGTGGCCGTCTTCGTCGAGGATTCGACCTTCGTCACCGTGAGTGACGTAACCGCGTCGGCCACCACCCTGACCCCCCTCTACGCTCCCACCACGGACCTTCCGAACGCCGCGGTCGTCACCGCCGGTACTCAGGCAACGATCGTCTCGGACGTGACCGCCACTACCTACGGTGCGGCGCTCTTTGACTTCGGCTCCGAAGGCATTCAGGTGAGCAACATCAACGGCACCGGTGGTCAGTACGCCGTCGTTCTGAACGATACCTACAATGGGTACTTCAACGGCATCGGCGCATACCTGGACTTTGTCGGGCTCCTGTTGACCGACAACGCTTACGGGAACTACGTCACGGGCAGCTCGTTCGTCGACGACACGAGCTACGGGGTCGCCATCCTCTCGGGTGGCGATAACACGTTCACGATGAACAACTTCATCGGGAACAACGGTGCCACGGGCACGTTCAGCCCGGCGCACATCCAGGCGTATTCGAGCGAGGGCGGCGACACCGACTACTTCTACGTCTGCACGAACGAGTATTGCACGACGGGCGTCGGGAACTACTGGTCGGACTGGCACACCTACGGGGCGAACGGGTATCTCGCGCCCTACGTCATCTCGGGATTCTCGGAGGACCTCTTCCCGATCGGACCCCAGGAGACGTTCACCGTCAACTTCGTGGCGACCGGTCTCCCCGCGGGAACGACCTGGTCGGTGACGCTGGACGGCGTGACGCAAAGCGCGACGACCGCGGTGATCTCGTTCCCGGAGACGATGGGCACCTACGCGTACGGTGTGGGCTCGCTCTCGGGATGGGCCTCGACCCCGTCGAGCGGCAGCGTGACGGTCACGGCCGCGACCTACAATGTGTCGGTCACGTTCTCGGCCCTGGTCTACGCGGTGACGCTGAGCGCAGGCGGACTGTCGGCGGACACCACCTGGTCCGCGACCGTCAACGGGGTCCCCCAGTCGACGGCGGGCACGTCGCTCGTGTTCTACCTGCCGGCCGGGACGTACACCTACGCGTTCAACAACGTGAGCGGCTACAACCTCCCCAGCACGGGAGCGAGCGGCTCGCTGACCGTGGTGAGCGCCCCGTTGAGCCTCGCGACCACGTACTCCCCCAGCACGACCACGTCGTACGTCTCGACGGACACGTTCAACACGTGGTTTGCGGTGCTGATCGCGATCGCGGTGATCGCGCTCGTGATCGCTCTCCTGGCCGTGCTTCTGTTCCGCCGCCGCGAGCCAGCGGCGACGCCGGCACCGGCCCAGGCTTGGACACCGCCTGCGGGGAGCACCACGACGACCCCCCCTGCCTCGGGTGATGCCGGGAGCTGGAGCGAGGGACCGCCCGCCGGGGGATCGCCGCCGAGCTAGGCCCTATCGGACGAACAAACGAAGCAACCCTTTCCTCTCCCCCGGGCCAAACCGGCCCGGGGTGACTCTTGTTTTCGAACCTCGGGGAAGAGCAGGGGCTCTCGGCACCCAAAATGCCGACTCAGGGCCTACTTTGGCGACGTCCCGTACTCGGAGAGGTCGTCCTCTTGCTCGACCACGATCAGGTGGCCCATCCGGTCGCGCTTGGTCTCGAGATAGGGCCGGTTGATCTCGTTCGGCGGGATCTCTACCGGGATCCGCCCGCTGATCCGAACCCCGTGCCGCTCGAGCTCCTGGACCTTCACCGGGTTGTTCGTCAGGATCTGGATCGAGCGGACGTGGAGCGCCGAGAGCATGTGGGCCGCGATCTCGTAGTCGCGCTCGTCGGGGCGGAAGCCGAGCAGCTCGTTCGCCTGAACGGTGTCGTAGCCGGAGTCCTGGAGCTGGTAGGCGCGGATCTTGTTGACGAAGCCGATGCCCCGGCCCTCCTGACGGAGGTAGAGGACGATCCCGCGCTCCATGCGTCCGATCCGCGTGAGCGATTCGAGGAGCTGGTCGCGGCAGTCGCACCGCAGCGAGCCGATCGCGTCCCCCGTGAGGCACTCCGAGTGCACCCGAACGGGCACGTCCATCTGCTCGAACACGTCGCCGTGGACGAACGCGGCGTGGTCCTGCCGATCGGAGCAGTTTTCGAACGCCACCGCCTGGTACTCGCCAAAGCGGGTGGGTAGTTTTGCGAGGGCCCGGACCCGCACGCAGTTGTCCGGGGGACCGTCGCACCGGTGTTCGTCTCCCTCCCGGAGGAGCTGCGCGACGGTCGCACCAGGGATCCCCATGGGCGTTCCCGACGGAATGGCCCGCGGGTCCTGATAACGGTTCAGGCCGGTAAGAACCGGGGCTCAGCAGGTGGCGTGAGGGAAATCGTGTCCCCCCGGGATGGGCCGCTTACGTGAGCACGTGGATGTTGTGCCGCGCGCTGATTTCTCGTAGTTTCTTCGGCCAGACCGTGACGGTGACCTCTCCGATGTGGGCCTTGCGGAGGAGGAGCATCTGCGTCCGGCCCTGTCCGATGCCGCTACCGATACTGAGCGGGATCTGGCCGTTCAGGATCGCCTGATGATACGGGAACTTAAGGAAGTCGAGCTGGCCCGACATCGTGAGCTGTTGGCGGAGGGTCTCCGCAGTCACCCGGATCCCTCCGGACATGAGCTCGTGACGGCGCCGGGTAACGGGGTTCCACGTGAGGATGTCCCCGTTGAGGCCATGCATGGGGCGCCCATCCTCCGAGCGGGTCTCCGTGACCCAGTCATCGTAGTCGGCGGCGCGCATCTCGTGCGGGAACCCATCCTTGAGCGGCCAGCCGATCCCGATCAGGAACACCGCTGGATGCTTCTGCAGGATCGCGGTCTCGCGCTGCTTGCGCGGGAGGTCCGGGTAGGCGTCCAGGAGGTCCTCCGCGTGCAGGAAGTGGATCTCGTCCGGCAAGTTCGGATAGCGCGGGTCCTTCAGCTGCGGGAAGAGCCGCTGGACGTGCTTCTGCGCGCCCGTGATCACCTTCCAAATGCGGCGGACGCTGTCCTTGAGGTAGTCGAGGTTCCGGTCCTCGACCGTGATCGCCTTCTCCCAGTCCCACTGGTCGACGTAGGCGCTGTGGTCGTGGTCCAGGAAGTAGTCCTTCCGGACGGCCCGCATGTCGGTAAGGAGCCCCTCGCCCGACTGCAGGTCGAACTGCTTGAGGGCCATCCGCTTCCACTTGGTCGCCGCCTGGACGACCTGGGCGTCCACCGGGTGCAGGTCGCGGTCGTTCGAGATGTGGAACTGGACGGGCGTCCGGGAGCCGTCCCGGTCGAGCATGTCGTTGACGCCGCTCTCGCTCTCCACGATGAGCGGCACCTGGACCATCATCAGGTTGAGCTCCTTGCATAGGTGCTCCTCGATGTAGTTCTTCACGGCGTAGATCGCATGCTGGGTGAGACGAGGAGAGAGAAGCGGTTCGTAATCTCCGGGCAACACGCGGTCGACCTCTTCGTACGTGCCGATCCCCGGGCCGGCGAGGTCGGCCCTCTTGTCCTGGGCGGCGTCCGTGACAGACATTGCCGACGGGGCGGAGTGCGCGCGAATAAACCCCCCGTCAAACCCGCTCGACACGCCCCTCTCCGCGGGGCGAGAACGTCCGTGCGCGGTACGAATGAGGGCCGGGGCAGAAGGGTACCTCTGCCGGTCGCCCGGTGACCCTTGATGAGGCCTCTCGCCACGGCCGGCGGGGTGAGCTGCAAGACCTACCAGGTTTATCGTGCGGACCGTCGATGAAGCACGAGGTTTGACCCGCACCGGGTACGATGGTCGACCTTCCCCCAGAGTTCCGCACCACCCCCTTCTCCTACTACGTATGGAGCCGGAGCCGTCGAGCGGGCCATGTCCTGGCGTTCGCCATCGCCAAGTTCATCGACCCGTCGTTCCGATGGATCACCGTCCGTGAGACGGCGGCGGAGCCCTCGGTCGAGGAGCCCTGGGTCCACCGCATCCTCCCCGACGCACAGATTCCCGTGCCGGTCTCGGTCACTGACCTTGGTCAGGGACCCCGGGTTCCGCGAGAGACGTTCGACTCCACGATCCGTCCCGAGGGAGCCCTGACGGAACGGGTCGCGCTCGACCATTTCCTCCTCCTGCCGCCGCGGATCCAACATATGCTCGACGAAGGCGAAGCGTCCTCGACTCCTCGAGCCATCGTCGTGGCGAACACGAACCGGGTCCGCCTGTTCTATCCCAGCGACCCCGACCGCCTCCGCGCGTTCATGGAGGTGTTCCCCCGGAACGGCATATCGATCATTACCACCTCGCTCCCGCCTCCGTACGAAGGTCGGTACGGCTACTCCATCGCGCTGAGGCTGGACGTCGAATCCGCCGATGAATGGCGAAGGGCCCACCTCGTGGTCGAGAAAGGGTTGCTGTCGGGCGACCTACGGACCGGCGCGTCGTTCCCCTCGGAGGAGCTTCCCTGGTTCCTCGAAGCGGGCACCGCGATTGAGAAGGCCGTGGGTTAGTCCGATCCGGTCCACGGGGTCGTCCGTCGCCCCGTTCGTTTGCCTGACACCCTTGGCAGGTCCCGTCTCCTGAGGACCGAATGCCTAAAGTCCCCGTTCTAAGCCCTCTACGAACGATGTCGAGGATGGGCACTCACACTACCGGGGTAGGAGGACCCGACACGACCCCATGAGCGGAGAGCTCCCCTCGGACGTGATCTACGCCAAAGAATGGCTCGCCCGGTTCCGTTCGCAGTTCGATGAGTCGGCGGGCGACCCACGGACCGCGCTCGGGCTCTTCTACGATCGCCATCGCCGATTCGTCGCGGCCCCCGGGAGCTCGCCCCCCAGCCGACCCGAGTACACGTACGAGGAATGGAACCGTACGTTCGCCGCGTTCCTCGGCTCGCTCGCCCGGGACTTCGGTCTCGTTCAGGCCACCGGGGGGACCGACCTCCCGCAACTGATGTGGTTCTGGCACGGAATCCCGGACCGGCCGGCGGTCGCGATCCGCGAGGTCAAGGTGGCCACCGATTCGATCATGGAACGCGACCTTCCCTCGGTCGTCAAGTCCGGAGCTCTTCTGACCGTGCTCGTCATCTATCCGGATTTTCCAGCTCCCCTCGGGACCTCCTCGGTGGAAGAAGCGACCGAGCGGTGGCGGGCGCGCGTCGGGGAAGAACTGTCCCGCCTCGGGGTGCAGCGCGAGTTCCTGTTGACGACGATCAGCGCCTTCGACTGGGAGATCCCGGCCCCCTGGAAGGGATTCGCCTGGCATCCGGACGAACGGTCGATGCGTCCGGTTGAGTAGGCTCGGCGCGCCGCCGCGCCCCGGTCCCCAACGAAAGCCGCGGGATTCGTCCTACCGACGTTCTTCGGGAACGTTTCCTGCTGTCGCCACCGAGGGTACTGGCGAGGAGAGTCGAAGCCCCATCAGAACCTCTCCGCCCACGAGGGTCATGCGGCTCCGAAGACCCCACGCTCCCAGACCCCCCTCCCGGAAGCTGAGCTCCTTCCGCTCCACGGCTCGGAATCCTCGGGAACGGAAGAGCGCGATCGAGGCTTCGTTCTCCTCCTCCGCGGCCCCGTAGGCCACGACGGCCCGTTCCCGACGGAAGAGGGTGAGCGCGTCGTCCAGGAGGAGCGCCCCGAGCCCTTCCCGACGGTGGGACAGGGCAGTGGAGAGATAGTAGACGTACCCTACCTCGGGGTCGAGCCGTTCCAGGACCGACACGGCCACGATCTCGCCATGGAGGAGGGCGGCACGCACCCAGGTCGCGCTCCGAAGGGTCCGCTTGGCATGCCATCGGTAGATCCCTATGAATCCGTCCTTCAGCACCGGGACCGCCCGCTCCCGCTCCTGGGTCGGCAGGTCGATCAGCTCGATCGGAGGCGGCCGAGACGCAACGCGTCCCTCGGTGGCCGGGGCCCCCGCCCCCTCCGTCATTTCCGCTCCTTCCGGGGACCCGGCGGACTCTCAGCCAAGGTTGGCCTACCGACCACCGATTCCCTCGTGAACGTCCCCTCCCCGCTCCCAGATAAGAGTCCGTCGGTTGGCCCCTAGGAGGGTCGTCAGGTTGGCGGGTTCCGGGGCGGCGGGAACGGGAGCTCCTACGGTGGTGCCGGTCCGCGTCGGTCGGACCGAGGTGCTGTGGCTCGTCGCCCTCGCCGTCCTTTGGGGTTCGGCCTACGTAGCGATCCGCGAAGGCATCGTCGCGGGGGCTTCGCCGTTCCTCTACGCCGGCACGCGCTACGCGCTCGTGGCGGGCCTTCTCGCGCTCGTGGCCTTCGCGCGCCGGGAACCGTGGCCGAGCCAGCGGTCGGTCCTCCTCTCCGCGTTGGTCGGAGGCACGCTCATCATTGGTTTCTACGGGATGCTGCTCTACTGGGGCGAGCAATTCACTACGGGCGGGTACGCCTCGGTGCTCTCCGGTACCGGACCGATCCTCACCGTGGTCTTTGCCTACTTCCTCCTTCCCTCAGAGCGGCTCTCCCGCGTAGCCGTCTTCGGAATCGCCGTGGGGTTCCTCGGCATCCTGGTCCTGGTTCTCCCGAGCCTCGTCGGAGGGCTCGGGGGGAGCTGGGTGGGGCCGGTCGCGGTGATGGCGCCTTCGTCGTGTTCCCGCTGGGGACGGTCCTCCTTCGCCGTTGGGGACGAGAGCGGGAAGGCACCTGGCAGCTCTCGCTGCAGTTCGGCGTCGGCGCGGGGGTCCTCGCCCTCGCAATCCTCGTGGCCCCCGGACCGGAGCGACTGCCGCTCACGCTCGGCGTCTGGGGGCCGCTCCTGGTCCTGGTGGTGTTCTCCTCCTTGCTGGGATACGTCGTCTACTTCCGGTTGCACCATCGCATCGGACCGGGCCGGGCCAACCTCGTGACGTACCTGCTGCCGCTCGTCGGTGTCGGCCTCGGCTCGGGGCTGTACGGAGAGCCGATCACGGTCTGGGAGGTCGGCGGGTTCCTACTGGTGGTGACCGGGCTCTCGCTGGTGTTCTTCACGGCGAACCGGACCCGCCCTCCCACCGTTGGGAAACCGGTTGAGGCGGTCCCTCCCTCCCCTCGACCACTCTGAGCCCTCCGGTAAGATCCCCCCACACCACCCTGCCGCTTCCGAGGGAATGGGCCGCGCCGTCCAGTTTCGCGGCGCGATAGGCCCCGACGTGACGTGTCGTCGAGACGACGACCCAGGTCCTCTCCCAAGGGAGGAAATACGAGAAGGGGTCTCCCCGAAACGAAATCCATGGCGGCGACCCGCA